>Ga0207695_10005463_pt1 | contig 16835 bp, 15 predicted proteins | sample KBSC54metaG_FD_184354 | JGI IMG/M metagenome (GOLD analysis project Ga0207695, IMG submission 184354) | Corn rhizosphere microbial communities from Kellogg Biological Station, Michigan, USA - KBS C5-4 metaG (SPAdes) (version 2) | ecosystem: Host-associated > Plants > Roots > Rhizosphere > Soil... | reverse complement strand
CCACGCCGCGATTCTGGGTCTTGGCGGCGACGTCGCCCAGGCTCACCATGCCGACCAGATTCTTCTGGCGGTCCATCACGGGCAGGCGGCGGATCTGGCGCTGCACCATATCGTCCAGCACATCATCCACCGGCTCATCTTCGTAGCACCACAGGACCTCGTGGCTCATTACCTCGGTCAGCGGCAGGCTCTCGGAAAGGCGATTGCGGGCCACGGCGCGCAGGACGATGTCGCGGTCGGTGACCAGGCCGACCAGATTGCGCTGGGCATCGCAGACGGGCAGGGCGCCTACGTCCAGTGACTCCATCGCCTGGGCGGCACGGATGACGGAATCATCCGGGCTCAAGGTATGGGCACCGCGTGTCATGACGTCGGCAATGGTTCGGGTAGCGTGCATGTTGACCTCCTGAGTGGATGGAAATGGCTGTAAAGGGGGATCCCGACTTCCACTCCAGACTAGGGAAGTGATGCTGATGCCGCAATGCCACATGCGCCCTTTGTCGGGTCGGCCAATTCGCGCAGGGCCGTGCGAATGCGCCGACCTGCGTTGCAGGGCTGCCGGGGAAACTTCCTACACCGCCTCGCGGCGCTGACCGATAGTGGCCGCTGCCGGCTTGGTCCACCATCGGCATACCATTCGCTTGCCGGGCCTTCACGGGCTCATATCGACCATCATGTCCGATCACATCACCGACCTCATCGGCTGGGGCGCGACCCTCATCCTCCTGTTCACCATTTCCTCCCAGGTCTATGAACAGTGGCGCAGCCGCTCCACCCAGGGGGTCTCGCACTGGCTCTTTGCGGGTCAGCTGGCGGCTTCTACCGGCTTCGTCGCCTACAGCGTCCTGCAAGGGGACTGGGTGTTCGTAGTCTCCAATGTGTTCCTGCTCTTCACCGCATTGCTGGGGCAGGTGCTGTATCTGCGCAATCGCCGCCGTCAGCAGTGAGTCACGCATGAGTCACGCATGATCCGGGCGCCATGCCGCTCATCGATTCTTACATCGGTCATTGGCGCTGTCTGATGCAAGCCGCCGCGCTTCCTGACTACAGTGAAACCATGGCAGCCCCGAACAGGGCAGCAGCTGATCCATCATCCACACGAACAGGAGCCTTTCATGCAACGTACCCAGAATATTCAATCCCGCCCGCACACCTGCGCCAGCCGCCGCCTGATCGGGGCCGGCGTCCTGATGATCGCCGGGGCCGCCTTTTCCTTCAATGCCGCGGCCGAGTCCGTGAACAGCAAGGACAAGAGCTTCATGACCAACGCCGCCGAAGCCGGCCACGCTGAAATCGAAGCCAGCAAGATCGCGCTCGAAAAGAGCAGCAACCAGGCCGTCAAGGATTACGCCCAGAAAATGATCGACCAGCACACCACGGTCGACGAGCAGCTCAAGCAACTGGCCTCCAGCAAGGATGTCACCCTGCCGGCTGAACCCAGCATGGCCCAGCGCGCCAAGATCGCCATCCTGGAAAAGCTCAAGGGCAATACCTTCGACAAGCGCTATGCCAGCATGATTGGTGTCTCTGCACATGAAGATGCGGTCAAGCTGTTCCAGAAGTCGTCCAAGGAAGCCCAAGATCCGGATGTGAAGACTTTTGCCGCCAAGACGCTGCCGGGCCTGCAGGAACACCTGCAGATGGGCCGTGACCTGAAGAAAACCGTGGATGCTGCCAAGAAATAATCATCATCCCTTCAGTCGATCAGCACTGCAAATGAAATAAACCTTCCCTTGCGGCGTTGATCGACTAAGCTGAAGTCAGTTTCACTCCCGCCCCCTGTCATGCCGTCCCCCTCACGTCCGTGTGCCCTGGAGACTTGCCATGAAACACTTCGCCCGCTCCGTTGAACTGCAGCAAGCCAGTCACTTCATGCCCCGCGTCGCCAAACTGGACAAGCACAAATTCGTCGCCTATCTCGATACCCGTATCGATGAGCTCTGGCATATGGATTTGCTCGACCTCGGTGCGCAACCGGTGCGCATTTGCAAGAAACGCAAAGCGGCCGAGAAGGCCGCTTTGGCGCTGCTTGCCGAAGCCACGCACAAACATCAAGGGGAGCGGAGGGGGTAGGCCGCCGACCGATGCCGGCCACTCGCCCGCTGTCTTCGGCTGTGCCAATGCCGTCCGGCATGATCCGGGCGGCATTCTTGTTTTCAGGACCGGCAATTTTTGGTCAATTCATTCACGCTGCAGGCGCGAGCTTCACGGCCAACCAGTCGCCCGGCCATAAAAAATCGAGGGGCTAGCCCTCGATTTTCATTTACCTTCATATCAGCCTGAATCCGTGCTTAACCATCGCTTTGCGCCGATTCGCCATGGGCGACCGCAAAGGCTTCGCTCTCGTGATTGGGCGGTGCGGCCGGGGCGCTGCCTTTCTCAGACAGTTGGGGCTTGGAGGTGCCGCCGGCAGAGGCTGAGGTGTCATCTGAGGCGCCGGACGGACCCTGGCGCTGTTCACGGCGCTGCTGTTCATCCAGCAGCTTCATGAATTCATTGTTGAAGGCCGGGATATCGGTGGGTTTGCGCGAGGAGACGAAGTTCTCATCACGCACCACTTCCTGGTCCACCCACTGGCTGCCCGCATTCTTGAAGTCATCCTGCAGGCTGGGCCAGCTGGTAACCGTGCGGCCCTTGGCGATGCCCGCCGAGATCAGCAGCCAGCCGCCATGGCAGATGGAGGCGATGGGCTTTTCCGCATCATTGGCGGCACGCACGAAATTGCGGGCTTCGGGCAGCAGGCGCATGGCATCGCCATTGACCACGCCACCCGGCAACAGCACGGCCGAATAATCAGCCGGATTGGCGCTGTCGAGGCTGCCATCGACGCTGACCACTTCACCCTTGTCCACGTGCTTGAAACCCTGCACGCTGTCGCTCTTGTCGGAGAGGATGTGGACCGTCGCGCCGGCGGCTTCCAGCGCCTTTTTCGGTTCCAGCAGTTCGGCCTGCTCGAAGCCATCGGTCACCAGCACGGCGACCTTCAATTGGTTGTAGCGATTGCTCATCGTGGTTCTCCCTTCATCAAATAAAAAAGCGGCCGGCATGCACCGGCCGCCCAGGAATCGGGCGCAACTGGATCAGTTGGCCTTGGGGGTGTTTTCCTTGACGCGGTGGCTGTTCTGGTGATCGTCCTTGGCCTTGTCCATCTCGGGCGCCTTTTCGATGCGCGTGATGTTGGAGGTGGACACCGGATCGCTGCCGGGGAAGCTCATCTCATTGGCCTCATCCAGCGTTACTTCGGACGGCGTGTCGTACTGGTTGGGACGATGGTCCTTGCCGTTTTTGCTTTCGCTCATGCTGTTCTCCTTCTGGTCTGATGGAATAGGCTGGCAAGCAGTGCAGCCTGTGAGATGAAGCTTACTGCGCCTGCCGCTGCCCCCCTATAAGCGGGAGGCGCAACCGCACGTAAGAATGCGCGAGGAAGATTTCCCCGCTCAGATTTCAAGGCCAGGGTGCTGGCGTCACGTCTTCAAACTGCGCTTGCTGCGCGCCGCTGGCGGGTACGCCGTCGGGTTTGCGGCCCGGATGCAGCATGGTGCCGGTGAGCAGATCCAGTTCACGTTCGGCCGCAATGAACGCGCTGTCGTCCAGCGGCTGTTCCGCCACGGGCCAGTGCTCGATGGCCCAGCGCTTGTATTCCTCGAAACGCAGGCGCAGCTGCCTGGCGTACTCTTCTCGTTGTTGTTCGATGGCATCCATGGTTCATCCTCCTTGCATGGCAATCAGGCTTTCCTTGACCTTGGCCAGGCCGAATTTCCAGATCTGCTCCATCTTGATGTGCGGCATGACGGGCAGCTCCGACGGATCGATGAAAACATCCAGCACCGCGGGGCCAGGCGCGGCCAGCAGCTGCTGCAGGCTCTCCTGCAACTCCTCCGGGGCGCGCGCAGTGAAGCCCTGGCCGCCGCAGGCACGGGCGAAGGCGGCGAAGTCGGCATTGGGGAATTCCGAGCCCTCGAAGGCAGGCATGCCGGCTTCTTCCATCTCCAGATGCACCAGGCCCCATTCGCGATTGTTGAAGACGATCACCTTCACCGGCAGCTTGTGCTCCACGCTGGTCATGAACTCACCCAGCAGCATGGTGAAGCCGCCGTCACCCACGCCCACGATCACCTGGCGTTCGCGGTCCAGTGCCTGGATGCCATTGGCCTGGCCAAGCGAAGTGCCGACCGCGGCATTGTTGAACGACGCCAGCAGGCGCTGCTGGCCGCGCTGGCGGATCCAGTTGCCGCACCAGAGCGTGACCACGCCGGTATCGATGACGAAGCGGGCATCGTCGTCAGCCAGGTCGCTCAGGGCCCGGGCCACGCTTTGCGGTTTGATCTTCTTGTGATGGCGCTTGATCTCGGCGGCGCTGTCCAGCTTGCTGTTCCAGCGTTCACGATCGGCATTGGCTTTCTGCAGGAAACTGCCATCGGTCTTGCCGTCGACCTTTTCCAGCAGGGCTTGTACGGTCGGTCCGACCGAGCCGGTGATGCCCAGCGTGACCGGGGCGCGGCGGCCGAGCACGAAACCGCGTTCGTCAACCTGGATGATCTTGGCTTTTGTCGGCAGGAATTCCGAATACGGATAATCCGAGCCCAGCATCAACATCACCTCTGCACCATGCAGGGCATCAGTGCCAGGCGCGCCACCGATGAGGCCGACTCCGCCGATCCAGTGCGGATGGTCGTAAGCCACCAGATCCTTGCCTCGGAAGGTATGCATGACCGGAGCCTGCAGCTTGCTGGCCAGGGCCAGCACCTGGTCGATGGAACCGCGGCAGCCATTGCCGGCGAAGATGGCCACCGAGCCGGCGGCATTGATCAGTTCAGCCGCAGCGGCAATCTCGGCGGCCGGCGGGGCTAGTTCACTGCGCTCACGCAGCGTATGAATGCTGGGGACGGTGCCGCTAACCTTGGCGCCGATGATGTCTGCAGGAATGTTCAGGTGCGCTACGCCGCGCTGTGCATAGGCTTGGGCAATGGCCTGGTGGAACACGGCGGGCGCCTGTTCCGGGCTGGTGATGACCTGGCTGTAGGCAGCCACATCGCGGAACAGCATGTCGGGTGAATTTTCCTGCAAATAGTCGGTGCCGCGCTTGGCGGCCGGCACGCCGCCCGAGATGGCCAGTACGGGCGCGTGATCCTTGCGGGCTTCGTAGAGTCCGGCCACCAGGTGGTTGGCGCCGGGGCCGGTGGTGCCGCAGCATACGGCCAGGCGGCCGGTCAGCTTGGCCTGGCCGGCGGCGGCCAGGGCGGCACCTTCTTCGTGGCGCACGCCTATCCATTCGATGCGCTTGTCGCGGCGGATGGCGTCGGTCAGCGGGTTCAAGGCATCACCGACGACGCCAAAGATCTGGCGCACGCCGATCTCGTAGAGCGTGTCGATGAGGATGTCTGCAACGGTAGCGGGCATGGAGGCTCCTGGGAGGGGGAGGGAATCGCTCAAGAGTAAGTCCGGCAGTGCCGGGCCTGTATCGGCATGTGCGGTAAATCCATGTAGGAGAAGACCGGGCGGGAGGCAGCAAGGCGCGCCATGGCGGGCGGGAGCGGCACATTCCTACGCGGGCTTCATCGGCAGTCCGACTGCGCGGCGGACGGGGCGATTTGATAATCGGCGCATCAGCGAACTTGCGGAGGAAGCGATGCGACGCGCACTGTGGAAGGGAGCCATCAGCTTCGGGCTGATCAATATCCCGGTCGAACTCTATACCGCCGAAAAACACGATGAGCTGGATTTCACCCTGCTCGACAAGCGCGACCTGTCCCCGGTGGGCTACAGGCGCTACAACAAGAAATCCGGACGCGAAGTCCCCTGGGAAAACATCATCAAGGGCTACCAGTACGAGGAGGGCAAGTTCGTCCTCATGTCCGATGAAGATTTGCGCCAGGCCAATGTGGAGGCCACCCAGAGCATCGACATCCAGAGCTTCGTGGAGCGTGAGCAAGTCCCCATCCTCTACTACGAGCAGCCGTATTTCCTGGCCCCGGCCAAGGGCGGCGACAAGGCCTACGCCTTGTTGCGCGAAACCCTGCTGGCCAGCGACAAGATGGCCATTGCCCAGATTGTCATCCGTACCCGGCAGCATCTGGCCGCCCTGATTCCCCAAGGCGACATGCTGCAACTGATCACCTTGCGCTATCCCAGCGAATTGCGGGCACCGGATGACTTGCCGGTGCCGTCACGCAAATCGAAGAAATCCGCCGTGACCAAGCAGGAAGTCGAGATGGCGCGGGCGCTGGTGGATCACATGTCTTCCGATTGGGAGCCCGGGCAGTTCCACGATACCTATCGTGATGACGTGCTGGCGCTCATCAAGAAGAAGATCAAGAGCCGCCAGACGCATGCGGTGGCCGAACCCGATGAGGCCGCTGCGCCAGCTACTTCGGGCGCGAAGGTGGTGGACCTGATGGCCTTGCTCAAGAGCAGTCTGGAGGGACGAGGAAAATCCAAGCCAGCCCCGAAAGACAAGGCAGACGAGAGCACTGCCAAGGTCCACAAGATGGCCGACCGCAAGCCTGCTGCCAAACGCAGCAGCGCGGCCAAGAGCGAGTCCCGAACGGCGGCCCGCAGCAAGGCGTCGCCCCGCAGCAAGGCCGCCGCCAGCAAGAGTACGGCGCGCAGCACGCCTGCGCGCGCCAACGCCAGGAGGGCGCAGGCATGAGCCGGTCTTCTTCCGCACTGGATCGTTACCATGCCAAGCGTGATTTCAGCATCACGCCCGAGCCGTCCGGCCACGCTCAGTCTGTCCGGCGGCAGGGCAAGCAGGCCTCACCGGAGGGCTTGCAGTTCTTCATCCAGCGCCATCATGCACGTCGGCTGCATTACGACTTCCGGCTGGAACTCGATGGCGTACTCAAGAGCTGGGCCGTTCCCAAGGGGCCGAGCCTGGATCCGCATGACAAGCGGCTCGCCGTGCGGGTCGAAGACCATCCTTTTGATTACGGCACGTTTGAAGGCGATATCCCGGCCCACCAGTACGGAGCAGGCCACGTGGTGCTGTGGGATCGCGGCCAGTGGCAACCGCATGGCGATCCGCAGGCCGGGCTCAGGAAAGGCCATCTCAGCTTCCTGCTCACGGGTGAGAAACTGCAGGGCCGCTGGGCGCTGGTACGCATGGGCAAGCCTGCCGAGGATGGCAAGGAGAATTGGCTGCTCATCAAGGAAGAAGATGACGCCGCCCGCACCGGTGCAGCCGCCGCCATCACCGACCTGCGCCCGGAAAGCGTGAAGGACCAGGGGGATACGCCCTCTGCCGGCAAGGCCATCGCGCCTTCACCCGTGCAATCCATGAGTGACATGCCCGAACGCATGGATGCGCAGTTGGCCACGCTCGCCGACACCGCACCCCAGGGCGAGGAATGGCTTTCCGAACTGAAGTTCGACGGTTACCGGGGCTTGTGCCGCATCGAGAACGGCCGGGCTGCCATCCATACCCGGGAAGGATTGGACTGGAGCCATCGCTGGCCCATCCTGGTGGAGGCGCTGGCAAAGCTGCCGGTGGATCAGGCCTGGATCGACGGCGAGGTGGTGGCACTGGATGCCGAAGGCCGTGTCAGTTTCGAGGCCTTGCAAAATCTGGTGCGCGGCGACCGCCAGCAGGCCAACGGCATCCGCCTGGCCCTGTACGCCTTCGACCTGCTGTACCTGAATGGCCATGACGTGCGCGAACTCCCGCTGCACCAGCGCAAGGAGTTGTTGCGCGAGGTGATTCCGGGTGGCGACGAACACGGCTTGCTGCTCTACAGCGAGCATATCGCCGGCCATGCAGATGAAGTATTTCGCCACGCGTGCCAGCACGGGATGGAAGGCATCGTGGTCAAGCGGGCCGATGCGCCCTATAGCGGGCGGCGCGACCGCAACTGGATCAAGGTCAAGTGCGAACACCGGCAGGAGTTCGTCATCGCGGGTTATACCGAGCCGGCCGGACAGCGCAGCGGCTTCGGGGCCATCCTGGTGGGTGTGCATGACGAGCAAGGACAACTGCAATATGCCGGCCGCGTGGGCACGGGCTTCGACGAACGCCTGCTGGGCAGCATGCTCAAGCAGTTCCGCCAGCGTGAACAGGACCAGCCTGCCTTCGTCAATCCGCCGACCGGGCAGCAGCGGCGTGGCGTGCACTGGCTGAAGCCGGAACTGGTGGCGGAGGTGAAATTCGCCCAGTGGACCAAGTCCGGCATCCTGCGTCACGGCAGCTTCGTAGCGCTGCGCGAGGACAAGGCACCGGAGGAGATCGTCAGGGAAACGCCGGGAAGCGCCTCTGATGAGGTCCGTCCCGAACACGCGGAAGCGAAGCCGAAAGCACCCGCCCGCCGCAGCGCCCAGGACCTGTCCAGGCCCGTGACGGTGGAGGGCGTCAAACTGACGCATCCCGGCAAGATCCTGTTCCCCGATACCGGCCTGACCAAGCTGGAACTGGCGCGCTACTACCAGAGCGTTGCGCCCTGGATCCTGCCCGAACTCAAGCAGCGCCCGCTATCCCTGGTGCGCTGCCCGGATGGCCATGCCGGGAAGTGCTTCTTCCAGAAACACACTGGCCAGGGCATGCCGGACGCCATCGAGACCATTGAAGTGCCGGAAGGCGAGGGCAAGGCACGCTACATGATGGTCAACGACGTTGCCGGACTGGTCGCCACCGTCCAGATGGGCGTCCTGGAGCTGCACGCCTGGGGGGCCACCGGGCGGGCGCTGGACAAGCCGGATCGGGTGGTGTTCGACCTCGATCCGGCACCTGATGTGCCCTGGGATACGGTGGTGGAGGGAGCGCAACTGGTACGGGGGCTGCTGGAGGAGCTTGGCCTGAGCTGTCTTTTGAAGACTTCCGGCGGCAAGGGCCTGCATGTCATGGTGCCAATTCGTCCGGAACACGACTGGGACGTGATCAAGGACTGGGCACACCGCCTGGCGGCGCATCTGGCGCGCCTGCTGCCGGATCGTTTCATTGCCCGCATGAGCAAGTCCGCCCGCACTGGCAAGATCTTCATCGACTACCTGCGCAATGCGCCCGGTGCCACTACGGTTGTGGCGTATTCGGTGCGCGCCCGCGACGGCGCGCCGGTGTCGGTGCCGATCACCTGGGAAGAGCTGGAGCAGGGCGTGCAGGCCGACCATTTTCGGGTCTCCACCATGCGGAAAAGGCTGGAAAGCCTGTCCCACAGCGACCCTTGGGCCGATTTCAACAAGTCTCCGCAGCGCCTGACGCGCGCCATGCTGGATGCCTTCGATCCGGCCTGAGCCGGCCGGCAAGCTCAACAAGGAGGTGATGTCCTACACGCGGTTCATCTTCCTGCCGACTGTGGATGACAAGGGCAAACTTCATAATCCACTTTAACTTGATGGATGCGGCTAGCCGGTCCGTTTGCAACCTGACAGAGCACGCCCCGCCGTGACATGAACAACAAGAAGGATTTGGCCAGCGCCATGAATACCATCAGCCACCGCACTTCGCTGACCCAGCTGTTTACCCGCCCCTTGCAAGCCGTGATGCCGGCCCTGATGCCTCAGGCTCCCGCCGCGCTGCACGTTGCCCAGCCGCGCAAGTTGCCGGCGGCACTGGTGGACCGCCTGCTGGAACAGGAAGGGCAGCGCGGCCTGCGCCACGCGGGCTTGCCCCGCGCCACCTTCAATGCACCGCAGCCGGCGGCCCATCGCGCTGCCACGTTCAGCTATCCGCTGCATATCGACCGCGCCAGCATTGAAGCATTGCCCGCAGCCTGCGGCGTCTACATTTTGCGTGGTGTGAACGATCAGGCTTTGTACGTGGGCCGCAGCGTGAACCTGCGCAGCCGCGTGCTGGCCCATTTGCACAATCATGAAGAACAATTCCTGATCGGCCAGACCCGCCGCATCGAATGCCGCCGCACCGCCGGTGAGCTGGGCGCTGCCTTGCTGGAAAGCAGCCTGCTGCGCGATCTGCGTCCGGCGCACAACAAGAAGCAGCGCACCAAGCGTGGACTGTTCACCTTGCGCCTGAACGATGCTGGCCAGCCGCAGGTGGCCCAGGTTGAAGAACGTGAATTCAGCCGTGCCGAGAATCTGTTCGGCATCTATACCAGCGAGCGTGCGGCGCAGGAAGCCCTGCAAAAGATGGTCGAGCGCCATGGCCTGTGCTCCATTGCCACCGGTCTGGAGCAGCCCGATGGCATCGGCATGGCCTGCTTCGGCCGCCAGATCCGCCGTTGCCGCGGTGCCTGCACCGGTGAAGAAACGCATGAACAGCACCAGCAGCGCCTGATGCAGGCGCTGGAAGACTTGCGCATCCTGCCTTGGCCTTACGCTGGCCCGATGGCCCTGGTAGAGCAGGGTGATGGCTGGCAGCAGGTGCATGTCATCGATCATTGGCGTTATCTGGGCTCGCTGGACCGGGACAACCGCCAACTGGCCAGCCGTCCGGCCGCCAGTCTCAAGGGTTTTGACCTGGACAGCTACAAGCTGATGATCCAGCCGTATCTGCTGGGCCAGTTGGAATTGCGTCCGCTGCCCGGGCTGCCGCTGGCGCAGGGCTGAATTCGCATAGACTTGGGCCGGTCTTCCCGGCCCTTGCTGTTTTTGCCGGACCCGAAGTCCGCATCATATTCCTCCCGCTTTTTCTGTATTGACTCCCTTCGATCCGATGCAACGACGATTCCCTCTCCCTGTCGCCGCCATCCTGCTGGCCGCTCCCTTCAGCCTGAACCCGGCCCATGCCGCAGATTCCGCAGGCTTCTGCAATACCGAGCAAACGCTGGACAAGGACCAGCTGGCCGCCACGCTGATCCGTACCTATCCCGTGAGTACCGCCTATCTGTCGGTCGGCAAGGAGCCAGCGCCGCTGAACTCGCCGCGCGCGCTGGTCGCCTGGCTGCTGCAAAAGCGCGCCACGGAAAAGTCAGGGGGACAGGCCTGCCAGGGCGACAGCTGCAACGTCGACCACATGGCGGCCGATGTGCAATCGCTGCTGGATGGCAAGGATGCCCGCTTCCAGCCGAGTGGCCGCAGCGATGTCATCGCCTTCTTCCGCGACAACAGCCGCGTGGCCTTGCGCTGCACGACGGCCGATGCCACTCCGCGGCTGGCCCATGCAGATGCCGCCTTGCGCATGGGCGTGGCACCGGCTCCTGCATCGACGCCAGCGGCCGCACCCGCCGCGCCAGCCACGGCGCAGGCTCAGGAGGCTCAGCAGGCGGGCTGGATGGACCATTTACGCATTCGCGGCAATCCTGACCAGCTTTCCATCGATCATCGCAACAAGGCGGCTTTTGCCTCGGTCGACCGGGCCAGGGTGTCGCTGGCCAATGACGATGTGGCGCAATCGCGTACCAATGATGTTGTGGTGTTTGCCGGATATTCGCTGGACAAGCGCCCCATGGGCGAGCCGGGCAGCACATATGAGGCGGTGCCTTATGTGGGCTTCAAGCAGAACCGGGTGACCACCTATGACACGGGCAATCCCGAGATCACCACGACGCGCACCAGCCAGATCGGGATGCTGTCCGCCTTTCACTTCGCGCATGCGGATACGGCCAATACGGAGGATCTGACGGCGCGTCCCGACTACCTGGTCAACAATACCGACAGCAGCCGGCTGCTGACGGTCAACTTCACGCTTACGCCGGTTCGCCCCGGGGTGCTCAACGATTTCCTGCGCTGGAACAACGGGCTGGCGTTCAAGCCCATCCTGATCGGCCAGAGCCGTAACGGTATCTACATCAACCGGGGGGATCCGGATGTCTACGACCAGCACCGGGATTTCATCCGGCTGGGGGCGCAGGCGGGGTTCACGCTGTCTTCGACCAATCCGGCCTTGCCGTTTGATTTCACCACGACCTACACCGGGTTGAAGGCTTTGCAGGGCAATCGCAGCATTCATTACTGGAAGTCGGTGCTGACTTACAACTTCAACCAGAACGTGGGCCTGAGCCTGGATTATTCGAACGGCTTGCTGCCGGATAGCGGGGATGCGGAACGCAAGTGGGGGTTGGGGGTGTCTAGCAAGTTCTGATGAGTGGACGCTGCGCTGACGGGGTCGGCGGCGCTGTCGCGATGCTTAATCGCATCCTGCGCCAAGCCCGTAGAGCAGCCATTTTCCTTGTTCGAATCGGAGACTGCGGCTTTGCACGCAGGCTTCGTCGGCAAAGAACATCACCTCAATTTGCTCATCGGTGACGGTTGTGGTGACTTGCCAGGCTTCACCGGCTTTCATCAGGTGATCCAGCAGCTCGTCGTTTCATCTTGACGCCACGAATTCATTGAGTACTTCTTTGATTTCGTCCTTGGATAGATAGCCAGTGCTGAGAATCGTATCGAGATCCTTTCTGGTAAGGGGATGATTCCTGAGAAGTTTCAGCAGGGCTTCCTGACGGAAAGGAGCTGCTTCTAACGGGGCGATCATGGTCGGATCCGGCAGGTTCTCCAGCGGCAGCGGCATGCGGTCGATGTTGACGTAAATTTTATAGCGGGAAAATCCTTCAGGGAACGAGGTGTCGTAATAGAGCGTTGTGCCAACCGGTAAAAGTCCATTGGAAGCCTCCTTCGTGCCGAGCTGCAGCGGTGCGGCCAGGCGATGGATTTTTACGGTAGCTGGCTTCCAGACAAGGTAGACGCAGATCAGCAAACTTGCGGCAGTGGCCCCGCCAAGGAAAGAAAGTATCGTGCCTGGTATTTTCATGATTCGTAAATTTCTGAGCTTGAGCCTTTTGCGCCTCGACATCATGAGGGCAGCAGGAGTCGGTAATTGTTAGTCTGACTGCTTTCCGGGAAATGCGGGACAAGTTTCCAAATCAAGATTCATGTCGTAAATCACGTCGACCACCTTTCCTGTCGTCAGATCCACGATATCGTGATCCACTATCGCTGTTCTGTGATTCCTGCTGAAGGCCGCTTCGTAGGGGCCCCTCGTTCTCGTGAAATGATTGATCGGCTTTCTCTTTTTTAGATCGATGACGTAAATCTTATTAACGGGCGGGGCACCTATCCGTGCTTTACTTAGATCTTGTCCCCATGCAATGGCACGGGTTCTTGAGCAGTTGACGGCCCAGTCGCTCACTCGGATACCGAGCGGAATTGAAACTGTACGTTTTCCTGCTTCGAATGCGAATCCATTTGCTCCGCCGCGGAACGAATTGCGAAGTTCAATGTTCGAGGCGCTGATCGGATCTGGAAATAAGAAAAACATTGAGAGAAATAGGGAGAGGTAATCGCATGCTTCGCCAATTTTGTAGAGAAGCCATTTTCCTTGAGCAAAGCTGAGAGTGCGGCCTTGCGAACATGCTTGGTTGACAAAAACCATTGCGTCAATTTGTCTGTCAGTGATGTCTGCCGGGCCTGAGATGGCTGAGCGAGAAACTAATCGCAAGCATCATCGGTTTCGGCGATCCACCATTTTCCTTTGAGCCGAATTAAATTCCGACTGGAATGACAAACTTCATTTGGCATGAAGTTGAGCTGGATTCTGTCAGCAGTGACCTCCAAATCTACATTCCATGCTTCGCCTGCGCTCAGTAGTTCTTCTGCAAGCTCGGGGTCGGCTTTGATCACTTTGGTGCGCTCAATATAATTTTCGTCTAGTCCTGTTCTTTTAATGAATTTGCGCATATGCCTCAGCAAATAGGTTTTGCTGGCTTCTGTTTTCTTTACGCATAAAAGGGTATCGACTAAGCCACGGGCGTCCTCCGGAAGTCTCTTCAACATGGACTGCCTTTGTTCTGGAAGACACGCGTTATGTTTTATCTCTCCATAAACGTCAAGAGGTGGAAAATCTGTACTGTGCGGGTTGGCCGAAGCTGCAGTGCAAAGGATCAATAAGGTATGAAACAGCACAAGAGGAAATTTGCTGATCATAAAATCTTTTCTTCCAAGATGGTGATGTGGAAATGATGCGCGTGTGTTTGCTCGTTCTGTGTGATTTGCATATTAGGTAGTGGCACGTTTTTATCTTTGCTGTTGGCATCCATGTACCATGGGTCAAATATCTGCGATACCGCGGGTTGTTCATCAGTGATTGTCTAAACGGCCTAGCCCGTTTGCTTGGGTGATAGCAAGGGTGATCAGGATTGCTGGCGCGGTATTGCGGAGTGTCATTTTTTCTCCAACATGTTTGAGGAACCGATCGCTCCGCGCCGGAAACTCGTATTGATGTCTTCATAGTTCAATACGAACTCTTCCTAGCAATTGTTTGAAGCTTTGAAGTTCACCATAGTCCAAACACTGGGCGACGGTGACGCTGATCTTTTCGTGGCCCTTGAATGCGGTGAAGCAGCTCATGACATAACCTCTATCGTGCGGAGAAAAATACTTGATACTCTCTTCATTTATTGTCCAACCTCGCTCTTCGATTGTACGAATAACTTTCCGTTTTGATACTGAATCAGGAGAAATAATCACTTCAAGCTTTGTCTGATTAAAAAAAGGCTTTCCCGATTTAATGCGGAACCCTGACTGTTCCAAAAGATGTTGTTTGTCGGTTGATGTAGCGATGATGACTTTTTCTTTCTCAAATTCATTAGCGCTCCCAGAGATTGATTCTGGGCGTTCATAAGTGGCAAAAGTTACATCGTCTGACTGCGTGCAGTTTGTGAGCGTTAAGTTCTTATCCTTCATCCTTACCTTCTGACATGGTGAGAATGTCTGATTCGACGGCGTGGTTTCGCTTGCGTCTGACTGGGTGGCAGCAAGGGTGATCAGGATCGCTTGCACGGTATTACGGAGTGTCATTCATTTTTCTCCAAATTGATGTGAAGGCTTCCCATCTCTCATTGTCATGAAGAGGTACTCTGTCGGCACGCCCCCTATTGATTTTCCCACCGACTCTTGTTACATGATTTCTATCTGAGCCGCTGGATGCTTCTTTGTTTACATTTTCTCGGGACCAATAAAAGCCTGATACATCACATGCGTTGTAATCGTCGCTGGCGACCAGTTCAGGATTTGGGGGAGTAGTAAAATCTTGTCCTCTGTAGATGGAATAACTGGTGTAATTTTTTCTCCCGGTGATTTGTAGAAATCCACGTCCTTTAAACAAAACGCCGTCGCCTGCTCGTCCACCCACTTTCGCATTCGCGGCGCCATTGTGAAGACCTTCCGCTTTTTTTAGAACTGCTTCCGGCCTTCTCTTTGCATATTCTTGTTCCGTTTCTCCCTTGCGTACCAGTTGCAGACTTTGTGCTTTTCCTTTTCGGAAGTCTGTCGCTGCTTCTTCTGGCGTAATCACTTCATACATTGTTCGAAAATATCGGTCCAGACCGCTTTCACTTCGGAACTGCCACCAACCTGTTTCGTGACCAACTTGAGCTAAAAAGTGTGAACAACGAAGTGGGGAGGTAGCGATGAGATATTTTCGAAGAACTTTGTTGGATGCGATTCGTATGGCTTCTGCGCGAGCACGTCCCTGCTTGGGAGCGGCAGAGAGTATTTGATGTAGTTCTTTACTACTCAGCCAACCACATTTCCTGAAATGCTGGAAGAACTTCACCGGATGGAAGTGCCAGTGCACCGATCCGATATCTGCTCCGAGCGAAGCATCGTCCCAGAAAGCTAGCGCCTCAACATGACGCTGAAATTCGGGAAAGTCCGCTTGAGACAAGTAGGTGCTGTCCTTCAGGCTGGGCGCCGCGCTGGTTTCCATATTTGGCCCTTCTTGGGTCAGCCAATTCCAGCGCTCCGCAATGCCACTTCGTTGCCATTCAGTCGGAAATTTACACACCATGCCGCGCATGGCCCGCTGAACCTCTGTATTTTTCAGTCGATTTTCTGCCTCCGATCGATTGGTGATCCCGTCGCCGTTTTCGTCCAACATTTTGCGAAGGACATCGATATCGCAGCGGCTATTCTGATCATCGTAGTCCATCAATAATTGCCAGCCTGCCCAATGGGGCGCATCGGCATCGCTGTACTTGAACACACCGGGGGCATTCAGGTTCACCCATCCTTGCCCATTCGCTGTGGAGATCTGCCGCCAGTGTGGCACGTCACCTGGCGTCAAGCGATCTGGCCCCAAGATCCGCCCGAAGCGCAGCAATTCGTAGACTGCACTATGCGACGGTACTTGGCTGGCACGTGCGGCTCCGTAAGCCTGAATGACTTTTTCTGCCTGTCGGTAAAGCTCATATTCGGCATCGTTTTCCTTCAGTGCTGCACCCACCCGAGTCCCACCGGCACGGTAGGTGCTGACATAAGCGTTTCCATCTTCAAAACGTACCCCGACGAACAGCGATTCGTTCAAAACCGTTTCGCCGGAGCCTGATTTTCCAGTGAGAGGAGGACGCTGTGAGTAGAGCAGGCTATTGGCTGGCAACCTGAAGTAAATTTCACCAAAGACCGCATCGGTACGACCGTTTGTCGTGATGTTGAGGTCACCCATATTGCGGCCGAGCAGTCTTTTAAGGTTGTCGTCGTCGCAGATGATCTCAAAGTGGATGATGTTGGCGTGCCCCTCAAATGAGCCTGCACTGCCCAACTCGGCCTTGCGACAAATTGTTTGGCCAGCCTTGATACCGCGTATCGTCTGCATATGCATGTAGATGGAGTAGAAACGTACTGGCGTTTCTGCATCGTTCTGGGCTCCGATCGTGGAATCGTGACGAATGATGATGCAGCCGTCATCTGTCCATCCCATATAGCCGAGTACATGCTTTTCATCTTCAGTAGCGGTGGCAGGGCGCGCTGTTGGTTGTCGAACGTAAGCGAGGATGCCATCGGCAATGGCCCGAACAGGTTCGCGACCGTTGTTACGAGCTGGGGCTTCCAAATGCAAGCCTCCGTGCCACGAGAGTTTATGGCTGACCGGGAAATTCCCATGTTCCGGGCTACGCATGGCCCTCTGCAGATAGGCATCATCGTCTTGATCAAGATGCGGAGGAAGAAAAGGCGGGCTG
>Ga0207695_10005453_pt1 | contig 16853 bp, 11 predicted proteins | sample KBSC54metaG_FD_184354 | JGI IMG/M metagenome (GOLD analysis project Ga0207695, IMG submission 184354) | Corn rhizosphere microbial communities from Kellogg Biological Station, Michigan, USA - KBS C5-4 metaG (SPAdes) (version 2) | ecosystem: Host-associated > Plants > Roots > Rhizosphere > Soil... | reverse complement strand
GCAACACGAAGCGGTGTCGATTTATGAAGTGCATCTGGAATCGTGGATTCGCAAGCCGTCGCATGAGTCATTGAGCTATCGCGAGCTGGCCGAGAAGCTGGTTACTTACGTGCGCGACTTGGGATACACGCACCTGGAGCTGATGCCAGTGATGGAGCATCCGTTCTCAGGATCGTGGGGCTATCAGGTCACCGGCTATTTTGCGCCGACTTCGCGATTTGGCACGCCCGACGACTTCCGCTATTTTGTTGACTGCTGCCATCAGGCGGGTCTGGGTGTGATTTTGGATTGGGTGCCGGGACATTTTCCGCGCGACGCGCACGGCCTCTGGCGCTTCGACGGGACGGCGCTTTACGAGCACGCCGATCCGCGGCAAGGCGAGCATCGCGAATGGGGCACGCTCATTTTCAATTACGGCCGCAACGAAGTTCGCAATTTCCTGCTGTCGAACGCGCTGTATTGGCTGCGAGAGTTCCATATCGACGGGTTGCGTGTGGACGCCGTGGCCTCCATGCTGTACTTGGACTACGCGCGCGAGCAGGGCGAATGGATTCCGAACCGCTTTGGCGGCCGCGAGAATCTGGAAGCGATCGACTTCCTGAAGCGCTTCAACGAACTTGTGCATCAGGAGTCGGGCGCTATCAGTATCGCCGAAGAATCCACTGCTTGGCCGGGCGTGTCGCGTCCGGTGTATACCGGCGGCTTGGGTTTCACCATGAAGTGGAACATGGGCTGGATGCACGATATGTTCCAGTACTTCGCCAAGGACTCAGTCTTCCGCAAGTATCACCAGCAACTGATCACCTTCAGCATGCTGTACGCCTTTACGGAAAACTTTGTGCTGCCGGTGTCGCACGACGAAGTGGTGTATGGAAAACGGTCGCTCATTTATAAGATGCCGGGAGACGAGTGGCAGCGTTTCGCCAATACCCGCGCGTTTCTGGCGTACATGTTTGCGCATCCGGGCAAAAAGCTGCTGTTCATGGGGACGGAATTCGGGCAGACTTCCGAGTGGAACCACGATGCGCAGCTCGAGTGGCGGCTGCTGCAATATCCCATCCATTACAAACTGCAGACCATGGTGAAGGAGCTGAACTGGCTCTACCGCCGCGAGCCGGCGCTGTTTGAAGTGGATGATTCCTATCAGGGCTTCGAGTGGATCGATTTGCAGGATGCGGAGTCCTCGATCATCACGTTCATCCGCTTTGCGCGGAACCGCGAGGACTTCATTGTGTTCGCGTGCAATTTTACACCGGTGCCGCGCGAAGGCTACCGCATTGGTGTGCCAAAGCCTGGACTCTATCGTGAGCTGTTCAACACCGACTCGGAGCTATTCGGCGGCGCCAATCTGGGGAATGCCGGGGCCGTGATGGCTGAAGAAATATCTTTCCATGGGCGATCCGCGAGCCTGAACGTGACCATCCCGCCGCTGGCGGTCGTGGCATTTAAGCTTTAGACAGTCGTGATATTTGAGGCGGTCCGGATGACGCGCCCAGACTGATTCGGCCAGGCAGCTTTTCATTCGGAATTGGGTAACCCCGCCTGCCAATTCAACACCACATTGATGCCCGAGGCGGCGGATTCCTGCGCCGCCAAGGCCACCAAAAAAGTGTTGCCGTCGGGGCTGACGGCAAAGGCTTGATCGTTGGCCGCTCGCGATCCGTTTATCCTCGCGGGTAGTTTGAATAATGCGCGGGGCGGACCTGCTCGGAAGACGGGTCCCGCTTCTACTTCAACGGCCATGACGGTCTGCAGGTCGGGACCAATATAAATCAACTCCCGACCATTGCGTGCCCAACGCGGCGCGTAAGCCCCGCCGTTGGAAATCTGCCACTTGCTCGGTGTGGTCCCAGGCATCGTCATGACGTAGAGCTCATCCGTACCGGATTCATCGGAAATATAGGCCACCCATTTAGCGGCGCCAGAGCCCATGGCAAAGCGCCCTTGGCCCTCATTTACTGGAGTCACTAGCAAGGGTAATAGTTGGTGCCGGCTTGGGCTCAGCGGCTCAGGCAACAGCCACATGTCGAAGCCGGTTTTGGGATCGGTTTTCGCTACTAGCAGCGAGTGGCCGTCCTGGGACCAATCGGTCGCGTTTCTCAGTCCGGGTTGATCTTTCTCCAGCAAGATGGCCTTTGCTCCACCGGTGCCATTGGACGCTTTTAGATATAGGCCATCCCCCCGCCGGAAGAAGACGATCCAAGCGCCGTCGGGCGACCACACCGGATTATCCCCGCCGTTAAAGGTAAAGCGCGAAGCCACTCCACGCGCGAGGTCGTGGAGCCAGATATCCTGCGTTCCCGCGGTGTTATGAACCATGGCAACCGTTTTGCCATCGGGAGAAAATCGCATACCAAAGGTAAGGCTAGTCTGGTTTCCCAGCGAACTCGTTTGCTTGCCGCCGCGGTCGAAAGTGAGCAGTACCTGTCCTCCAGCTTCCGCCGTGCGATACGCCAAAGTACCTTCCTCCGACGCGGAAAAATCATAGGCGTCGACGCCATCCGCGACGGCATATGGCTCGCCACGCATCGCTGGAGGGTTGGTGTCAAACGGTTGCACGTTCAAAATGTTATTTCGGATATACAACAGGGATTGAGGCCATCGCCCATGCGCGGGAAGGTAGACAGGCCGCACGGCCGAGGACAGGAGTTGGGACCGATCGAATGAACCAATAGTCCCCACGTAAATTTGTTGAGTGGCTTGAGAACTGAACAGAAAGTGCTGTCCCCCGGGCAGAAACACAGGCCAGAAGTGCCCGGTATCCTGAGTCTCTAACCGGGTGGCTGCCGTGGGCTGCCCGCCGACAGCCGGGATGAGGAACAAGTTCAGAAGATTAGACGGCGCATATAGAATTTTGTCGCCAGCGCTCCATGCGCCGGAGACCCTGAATCCGCCGGGCACGCTGGCCAAGGATTCCGCAGCCGTGCCATTGATGTCTATTCGCTCCAGTTTGTCCTGTGAAAAAAATCCTAGCGAACGACCATCCGGTGACCAGAAGGGAAATCTTGCGCCCTCGGTGCCGCGCAGCTCGCGGGCGTTAAGCGAATCGAGGGCGCGTACCCACAGCGTTTGTTGGCCAGACTGCTCAGCGACGAAAGCAATGGTTTTTCCATCGGGCGACAATGCCGGCGGCCCGGCGATGCCACCGGGAACAAAAGTCGCTCCTCCCGGGGGCAGAAGACTAAGCTTGATCGTGCGGGCTACGGCTGGAGTTCGCAACCAGTAGACCACACCGGCGCTCAAGGCAGCGGCCAGAATCATAGCGACTGCGCCCAGGAACCACACTCTTTTGGAAAGAGCAGTGCGGCCTTGCGGCAGCGCGACTTCGGAAAAACCGAGTGCTACCCACTCCAGATTTATTCGCAGATCACGCGCGGATTGCCATCGATCATCCGGATCGGCGGCGAGGCAGCGGTTCAAGATGCGGCTTAACGCTGGGGGCGTTATCGATAGCACAGCGAGCGGAGGGCCCTTTAAGATCTGGGCAATGAGGCTGGCGGCATTGTCGGCTTCAAATGGGTATCGGCCGGTCAACATTTCGTAGAGCAGCACGCCAAAAGAAAAAATGTCACTACGGGCATCGGTGAGCTTGCCCTGCAGTTGCTCCGGGGAAGCGTATTGCAAGGTTCCCACGATTGCGCCGGACTCCCACATTTCCTGAGTGGAAACTTGTTCCGGTGGAAGATCGGCCAAGGGCTGCAGGAGGCCGGGTTGATCCATCTTGGCCAGTCCAAAATCCAGAATCTTCACGCCCGATTTCGTCATCAGAACATTGCCCGGCTTCAAATCGCGATGCACGATGCCTTTGCGATGGGCCGCGCCAAGCGCGTCGGCGATCTGAATGGCGAGTTTCAGAGCGAGATCGAACGGGAGGGGGCCGGGCCTAGCGGAGGAGATGATGGGTTCGCCCTCCACATACTCCATCACCAGATAACCGGAGCCCGAAGGCAGCGCACCCACGTCGTAAAGCTGGCAGATGTGAGGATGATTCAGCGCTGCAATGGCGTGTGCCTCACGCTCGAAATTTTCCGAGAAGCGATCTTTGGAAAACTTGATAGCGACAATGCGGCCTAGACGCGTGTCGCGAGCCTTCCATACCTCTCCCATGCCTCCCGCGCCGGCGAGCGCGAGGATTTCATAGGGCCCGATAGTCTCGCCTGCAGTCACAAGAATCAAGTGTAACCTTAGCGGCCTGCATTGCTGGTGCATGGAACGGCGTAGTGCCTGGAGAGGAGTTTTGCGCCGGGCGTCACTCGATCACCAGTTTGCGGTAGTCTCGACCAGAGGTGGCTCGATGGGAATTTGGAAATCGAACTTGGGGGGTTACATTGCTCTTACGATTGTTTTTGTTGCCTCGGCTGCTGCTCAAAACGTTCAAGCTGCGCGCAAACCGGACGTCGGGTACGTTCCCACTACCAATGACGCCGTGGAGGCGATGCTCAAGCTCGCGGATGTCACAAGTTCAGACATAGTCTACGATCTAGGATGCGGCGACGGTCGGATCGTCATTGCCGCGGCCAAGCTACGAGGGGCTCGCGGGGTGGGTATCGATATCGATCCGGTGCGGGTCAGTGAGAGTCGGGCGAACGCGAGAAAAGCCGGCGTCCAGAAGCGAGTCCGTTTCGAAGAAAACGACGTGTTCGAAGCCGACATTCACGAGGCGACGGTGGTGACTCTGTTCCTTCTGCCGGAACTCAACCTGAAGCTGCTTCCCAAACTACTGCGGGATCTGAAGCCGGGCACGCGGATCGTTTCAAACACCTTCGATATGGGGGATTGGCAACCGGCCAAACAAGTAATCGTCGGCGATCCCGATGAGGCAGGGCACCCGTTTAGTCACCGGCTGTACTTGTGGATTGTTCCACCGCGCAAAGTCAACTAACCGTGCTCAGAGCGCAAGGTCCTCGACCCTTGACTCCCGGTGTCTAACTTTATATTCTGCGTATGATTATGTTCCAAGGAGGTCAACCATGCCTGCCAGATTGAACTCATCCGATCACAAATTGATCGGCAAGGATTATCCGACGCCGGATCTGGTCGCGAAGGTGACCGGAAGAGCAAAATACGCCGAGGATTATCGCGTGGACGGCATGCTGTTCGCGCGTTTGGTGCTGAGTCCTTATCCGCATGCGCGCGTCCGCAGTATCGATACCAGCGCGGCGCTGGCGATGCCGGGAGTGAAGGCGATTCTCACGGCGGACGACCTGCCCCAGCCGGCCGATAGCCTCACCGACGATGGCACCGTGATCAAGGCCAACACTTTGGGCGATCATGGTCTTACCAACGAGCCGGTGTATCAGGGCGAACCGATTTTAGCCGTGGTCGCGGTGGATGAGCTCACGGCGGTCGAAGCGATTGAACGAATTCGTATCGATTACGAGCGGCTGCCCTACGTGGTCGATCCGCTCGAAACTTTGAAGCCCGGCAGTCCGAATCCGCGAATGGAAGGGAATGTCTGGGTGCGTCCTGACGCCCCGGCACCGGTCAAGGGGCAGCGGCCATCCCGTCCCGCACCCACGATTCAGGAACTCAAATGGACCGACGCCGACTTTGCCGACGCAAAAGACGGCAATCTGCCGATGGGCAAGGCTACCGACGAGTGGGCCTTCGGAGATGTCGACGCCGCTTTCAAAAATGCGGCGTACACGATGGACCACACCTTCGTCACGCCCAACACGAGTCACATTTGCCTGGAAACGCGTACGGCGCTGGCGTACTGGCAGAATGGGAAAGTCTTCGTATATACGGGCACGCAAAGCACCGCGCAAACGGTGCCGGCAATCGCACGCTGGCTTGGAATCAAACCCGACCAAGTCGTCCTCATCAGCGAATATACTGGCGGCGGTTTCGGCAGTAAGGGCACTGCGGCGATTTCGCTGATCATTCCGGCGCTGCTCGCCAAGAAAGCGAATGCGCCGGTCATGATGCGCATCAGCCGCGAGGAAGAATATTACATTGGCCGGGCTCGTCCCGCCATGCTGGGCCGGATGAAGATCGCCTTCTCCAAGGAAGGCCGCATCATGGGCCTGGATATGTTCGTCATCTGCGACAACGGCGCGTATGACCAGGTGGGCGACGCCGCGTCGTCGGGACGTATCGTGTCATTGCTGTATCAACCGCAGGCGATGCGCTGGCGCGGATTGACGGTGCTGACGAATACCCCGCCGCGCGGTGCCCAGAGCGCTCCAGGGGGCATGCAGGGCATAACCCTTATGGAGACGGCTTTGGCGCAGGCGGCGCGCAAGCTGGGAATCGATCAGGTAGAACTTCGGCGAATGAATGCACCCGCGGGCAAGGCGCCCTTCGGGCCTCCCAACGCGAGCGGGAAGCTGCCGTATTGCACCAGTTCGTTTATCAAGGAAGCGCTCGATCGCGGCTCGGAACTGTTTCGCTGGAAGGAACGGGTGGCGCTGCCCAAGCGAAGCGGAACCATGGCGCGCGGCGTGGGCGTTTCGATGAGCTGTTATTCGGGCGGCTCGATCGGCTTTGATGGACTGTTTGTTCTGAAACCCGATGGCAAGCTCTACATACAATCCGGCATCGGCAATCTTGGCACTGAATCGGTCCACGACGTCCACCGGGTGGCCGCGGAGATGATGGGCGTGCCTTGGGAGAAGGTTGAAATCACCTGGGGAAGTTCCGCCAAGAACCTCCCATGGACGTGCGTCTCGGGCGGTAGCCAGACCACTCACGCCATGACGCGCGCGGCGCATGCGGTTGCGACTGAGGGCCGGAAGCGCCTGCAGGAGATTGCAGCCAAGGATCTCGGCGGCAGGCCGGAGGACTATGATGTCGCGAACGAACGCGTCTTCCGCAAGGGAGGTGGGGCTGGGATGAGCCTTGCTCAGGCCGCGCAGCGTGCGATTCAGCTCGGTGGCGTCTACGACGGTCACGAAGTGACCGATCCGGAAGTCAATCGAGTCACAAAGGCGTCGGTCGATGCGCTTAAGGGCCAGGGATTAGTAGTCGCTGCCCGCGACAAGTATCCGCATGATGGCCAGACGTTATCGTATGTCGCCAGCTTCGCCGAAGTCCAGGTGGACCTCGAAACCGGCAAGTATCACCTTACGGACTTCCTGGCGGTGGCCGACGTGGGGACTGTGATCCATCCGCGCGCATTGGGCGGCCAGGTCATGGGCCGGTCGGTTCTGGGAATTGCCCACGCGATCGGCCAGAAATGGGTCTACGACCAGCATTACGGCCTGCCCATCGCTAAGCGGATGCACTACAATAAGCCGCCGACGATTATGGATCTTCCCGTGGATATGAAATGGGATGCGGTGAACATTCCGGATCCGGAGACTCCGGTAGGCGCGCGCGGCATCGGCGAGCCGCCAGTGGGTGGCGGATGCTCCGCGGTCTTGAATGCGATCGCCGACGCGGTCGGAGACGAAGTGTTCCGGCGTGCGCCGGTGAACCTCGACACGATCCTGGCGTCGCTCGAAGAAGGACGGCCAATGCAGGATGGGCTCCGGTCGCACATCTAAGACGGCACGGACTACTTTCTACTTTTCGGACGCTATCTGAAATGCGGTGTTGGCTGCCGGGACGCCCGCGTAAATCGCGACTTGCAATAGAACTTCTTCCAGGTCGGGCATTTCGAGACCCGCAGCCAAACCGGCACGCAAGTGAAGGCGGAATTCCTCCCAACGCCCGAGCGACGCCGTCATGGCAAGCACCAGGAGTCGGCGGACTTTCGGGTCGAGTCCCGGTCGGGTCCACACGGTTCCCCAGGCGTAACGCGTGATCAAGTCCTGGAAATCGCGCGTCAATTCGGTCGTGTTCGCTACTGCGCGATCGACGTGTCCGTCACCGAGTATAGAGCGGCGCATCGTGAATCCCGCGGCCAGCCGGTCATTGCTCTGCGGCGGCAACAGGAAGTCGAAGAGCGCGTTTGTGAAGGCCGACGGCAATTCCACGTTCGAGAGGTGCGCCGCTTCGAGCACGATCGAGCGGGCGCCCGGGATCGCGGTGGCGAGCAAGTCGCCATGGCCCTCCCAAGGCGTGGAAGCATCCAGGCAACCGCCGATGATCAGCGTGGGCACTCGAATGCGGCCAAGCAGCGCGCGCTGGTCCATGTCACGAATCGCGGCGCAGCAACCCGCATAACCCACTGGATTCGCCGCGAGCAATGCGGCTCGCGAAGTAGCAACCTGCGGATTCGCAGAAGCCAGAACACGCGGGCTGAAGAAGCGTTCCATCGCCGCGTTTTCGACAGACGTCATTCCACCTTCGAGAACCGCTTTGCGACGCGCCTCGAACAAGTCCGGGGCTCCGACCCGCGGCGATGTGTTGGCCAGCACCAGATGCGTGATTCGCTCCGTGGCATTCGCGCCCAGCCATTGCCCGATCATTCCGCCCAACGACAGTCCGCAATAAGCGAAACGCTCGCGCGCTGTCGAATCTACGGCTGCGATCACATCGCGGCCCAATTGCTCGATGGTGTAATCGCCGGCCGGAGAATCGGAAGCACCGTGGCCGCGCAGGTCCACGCGCAGCACCTGAACGTAACGCAGTAGTGCGGGCAACTGCGGATCCCACAGCCCGTGGTCGACGCCGAGCGAGTGTGCCAGCACCAGCAGAGGCTTCTCAGGCGCGCCCTCCAGGCGATAAAAGATGCGAGCGCCTTCGGAAATCGCAAACGGCATCCTATGGTTCCTCCTCGAGCAAGCGCACGCGAAATGCTTCGGCGCTGCCTAAGTATGATTCCGGCGACAGCAGTCCCGGCAACTCTGGTGGCGATCCGGTTTTCTGCAACGTCTCTTCGACCGCGCGGCGCGCCTCGTCCCGACCCATCGTCTCCGCCAGCAGCATCACGGCTTTTTCGGCGAATACGGATCCTCGAGTAGCTTCGATATTGCGGCGCATGCGCTGCGGGTCAACCGTCAAACCTTCGATCACTTCGGCCATCGACTCCAGCGCAATTCCGGCCGCCTGCACCATTCCTTGAACCGTAACCCATTCCGATTGCCAGCCTCCGAGCGCTCGTTCGTGCTCTTGCAGCATACCGTTCAGGAAATTCGCCATCAGTCCCGGCATGCGTTTCGCGGCTGCGATGGTCAACATGCATGCCGTCGGATTATGTTTGTGCGGCATGGCCGACGAGCCACCGCGTCCCTTTCCGCCGGGTTCGGCCGCTTCGCCCACTTCGTGCTGCATGAGAAGCGCGATGTCGAGGGCCACTTTCCCGAGGCTCGCCGTGTAGATACTGAGTGCGGCCAACAGTGCCGCGAGGCGGTCCGGATAGGCGTGCCAGGGTGCGTCGGGACACTTCAATCCCAGCTCTTCCGCCAGAGCTTTACTGACTGCAACCCCACGCTGGCCCAGCGCCGCCAGCGTTCCACTCGCGCCTCCGAATTGCAGGTACTGCGATTCCGTGAACCGGCTGTCGACTCGCCACCATCCGCGCCGCAACGCTGCGTGCCAGCCGGCGGCTTTCAATCCGAAGGTGATCGGAGGCGCCGGTTGCAATAGCGTGCGACCCAGCATGACGGTATCCGCGTGCTCATCGCTCAGGCGCCGCAAGGCACGCTGGATGCGATCGTGATCGGCGGCGAGGAGCGCGCGGCATTGCGCCAACAGCAGAACCAGGGCGGTGTCTACGACATCCTGACTAGTGGCACCCCAATGGACGAAACCCGCTGCCGAAGGGTCCTTGGCGCGCACCTTTTCCTTGAGTACGTCGACCAGTGGAATCGCCGGTGTGCCGGCGCGCAAAGAGAGCCGGACGAGTTCCGCGAGGTCGGACGAGTCGAAGGATTCGGCGCGCGCAATTGTGGTAATCGTCTCCGCCGCCTGTGTGGGGATGACACCGCAGCGAGCCTCCGCGCGCGCGAGCGCCGCCTCGAAATCGAGCATCGCCTGGAGCACGCTGGCATCGGAGAAAACTCGGGAGAGTGCCTCGGTGGCGGCCAGACTCTCCATCAATCGCGTGAACATGAACTGATCTTACACGTCCCGATGTCAAAGATCGAAGAAAACAGTTTCCGCTTCGCCTTGCAGATGGATCTCGATGGCCCACGCGCTCGCCTGTCCGGCCACCGGGTTTGCGAGCAGCGTTTTCCGCCGTTCGGCGGGCACCAGGGCCAACACCGGATCATTGGGATTCGCCTCGTCGCCTGCAAAATAGACACGTGTACGGAGCGGCTTTCCCAAACCGCGTCCGAAGAGAGTGACGTTGACATGCGGCGCCTGCAGGCTGCCGCCGGAATCAGGCACACTGCCGGGTTTCACTGTCTCGAAAACGCAGACGCCGTTGGCGTCCGTCTCCAGGCGGCCGAATCCACAAAAGGTTTTGTCGGCGGCGGCGGAGCGCGGGTCCGCGGGGTGCTGGTAGCGTCCCTCCGAGTCCGCCTGCCACAACTCGATCATCGAATCGCCGGGAGTAGGCAGGCCGTCGCCATCAATCACGCGGAACACCAACGTGATGTGTTGGCCCTCCGCGGCGTCCGGCGCCATAATGCCAAGAGCGTGGTTCGTCGTCAAACCAAAATTGAAGAAAGGCCCAACGGTTTGGGAAGCGCTCGGAATCAAACTCGGCATCCGCTTCATTTCGAGCCTTCTTCAAATGGCGTAGCCGAACGGCCGCGCAGCACGATGTCGAAGCGATAGCCCAACGCCCACTCAGGCTCGGTGAGAGACAGATCGAAAGACGACACCAGGCGCTGCCGCGCGCCCTCATCCGCGATCGAATGCAGGACCGGATCGAGCGCCATCAAAGGATCGCCGGGAAAATACATTTGCGTCACCAAGCGGCTCAGAAGTCCCGCCCCAAACAGTGAGAAATGAATGTGCGCCGGCCTCCAGGCGTTGGGATGATTTCGCCATGGATACGCGCCGGGCTTGATGGAGATGAAGCGGTAGTTACCGGCTTCGTCGGTGATTGCGCGTCCGGCCCCCAAGAAATTTGGATCTAGGGGCGCGGGGTGATTGTCTCTCGAATGGCGATAGCGGCCGGATGCATTCGCCTGCCACACTTCCACCAGAGCGTTGGGGACGCCGCGGCCGTCTTCATCGAGCACACGTCCGGCTACGATGATGCGCTCTCCTAGCGGTGCGTCCGTGAAGTGCCGGGTAAGATCGTTGTCGGTCTCGCCGATCGGGTTGTGGCCATAGAGCGGCCCCGTCACTTCACTGAGCGTATGCGGTACCTGAATCAGCGGCTGCGATGGCGCTCGCTTTATAGAGGACCGGTAGCCTTCGTATAAATACTCTGGCTGCGTGCCGGGCTGCGTTCTTGGATACTCCTTCATTCGCACAATAGTATCGTGTAAGGCAGAGTTATGGCGACACTGCACACGAAAGTCGGCATCATTGGCGCGGGACCCGCCGGTCTTCTGCTCTCGCACCTGCTCCACCTTGAAGGCATCGAGTCCATCGTAATCGAGGCGCAAACGCGCCGGCATGTGGAGCAACGCAACCGCGCCGGCGTGCTCGAACAGGGCACAGTGGATCTGCTCAACGCATCGGGAGTGGGCGAGCGCCTGCGCCGCGAAGGGCTGATCCATCACGGTATAGAGCTTCGCTTTAACCGGCAGGGCCATCGGATCGACATGCACGAGCTGACTGGCGGCCGCGCCATCACGGTGTATGCGCAGCACGAGGTGGTGAAAGATCTCATCCAGGCGCGCCTGCATGCCGGCGGAACGATTCTGTTCGAAGCGAATCACGCAAGGGCCCATGATTTGGACGGTGAGTCGCCGCGTATTCGCTTCGAGCACGACGGCGAGTCTCACGAGATCGTCTGCGATTTTATTGGCGGGTGCGATGGTTTCCATGGCATATGCCGGCCCTCCGTCCCCGCCGGGGCGCTGTGTGTTTACGAGAAGTCGTATCCATTTGGATGGTTGGGCATCACGGCGGAAGCGGTTCCGGCTTCCCATGAGCTTATTTATTCGAATCATGAACGTGGATTCGCGCTGCTTAGTATGCGCTCTCCGGTAATCACGCGCGCTTACCTTCAATGCCGGCCTGACGAGGATCTCGCCGCCTGGTCCGACGAGCGAATCTGGGAAGAGTTAGACCGCCGGTTTGAGACTCGCGAGGGTTTTCGGCTGAATCGTGGTCCCATCGATCAGAAAAGCGTCACGCCGATGCGGAGTTTCGTGACCGAGCCCATGCAGTACGGCCGTTTGTTTCTGGCCGGGGACGCCGCACACATCGTGCCGCCCACCGGCGCCAAGGGGCTCAACCTGGCTGTCGCCGATGTGCGGATTCTGTCTCGTGCGCTCTCGGCCTGGTATGGGAGTGGATCGGAGCATCTGTTGAAGAGATACTCCGATATTTGTCTGCGGCGCGTCTGGCGTACCCAGCACTTTTCGTGGTGGATGACGTCCATGCTGCATCGCTTTGAAGGCAGTGACGGATTTGATCATCACAGGCAACTGGCCGAGCTCGACCAGGTCACCACCTTGCGAGCTGCGGCAATTACCCTGGCGGAGAATTACACTGGATTACCGTTTGATCTGCCGGGAGAAAATCTGTGATTCGTAATCGTCCCCCTTTTCGCGCCGACCATGTTGGCAGCCTTCTTCGGCCTATGGCGCTCAAAGACGCCCGTGCGCGCCACGCGCGTGGCGAGATCTCTGATTGGGACTTGCGCTCCGCCGAGGACGCAGCTATCGAGCACGTGATCGCGCGTCAGTCGGAGATCGGCTTGCGGAGCGCCACCGATGGCGAATTCCGCCGCGCCATGTGGCATTTCGATTTTCTGGAGCGGCTGGACGGCGTCGAGTCGTTCCGCTCGGATCACGGCATCGCATTTAAGGGCGGCATTGAAACCCAGGCCAAGGGGCTGCGCGTCATCGGGAAGATCGGGTTCTCGACGCATCCGATGGTGGATCACTTCCGGTTCTTGCAGGAACACACCAAAGCGACGCCGAAGATGACGATTCCGTCTCCCTCGGTGCTGCATTTCCGAGGCGGGCGCAGAGCGGTGAGTACCGAAGTCTACCCGGAAATGGAAGAGTTCTACCGCCATCTCGGGCTCGCCTATTGTGGGGCTGTGCAGGCTTTCGCTCACGCGGGCTGCCGCTATCTCCAACTCGATGAGGTCAACCTGGCGTATCTTTGCGACCCGGAGCAGCGCCAAATTCTGCGCGACCGCGGCGACGATCCGGATGCGCTCCCGCGCATCTATGCGAACATGATCAATAGCGCGATTGCGAACCGGCCAACCGACATGGCCATCACCATGCATCTTTGCCGGGGGAACTTTCGGTCAAGCTGGATCGCGCAGGGCGGCTATGAGCCGATTGCCGAACTATTGTTCAATCAGATCGGCGTCGACGGCTACTTCATGGAGTTCGATACCGAACGAGCGGGTGGCTTCGAGCCCTTACGCTTTGTTCCTAAAGGCAAGACCGTGGTGCTCGGCCTGGTGACGAGCAAAGCGGGCGCGCTTGAATCAGTGGAAGATTTGGAGCGCCGCATCATGGACGCTGCGAAGTATGTTCCGCTCGACCAGCTCTGCCTAAGCCCGCAGTGCGGTTTCGCCAGTACTGAGGAAGGGAACCGCCTTACTGAGGAGGAACAGTGGGCAAAGCTGGCGCGCATCGTTGAGGTCGCACGAAAAGTGTGGGGCGAGTGAGCAGCACTATCGATGTCGGCGCGCTGCTCGATGACGGCCCCTGGACTTCGCAACAAAAGCGCTGGACCATCCTCGCAGCGCTCGCCATCATCTTCGACGGTTTCGATATTCAGATTTTAGGCTTCGCCATTCCGTCGCTGATCCGCGAGTGGCACGTGGCGCGCTCGGCTTTCGGTCCCGTACTTGCGCTCGGCCTGGCGGGGATGGCGGTTGGAAGTCCGCTGGCCGGATATTTTGGCGACCGCTTCGGCCGCCGCACCGCGCTTATCGGCTGCGTGAGTGTGTTTGGTCTGGCTACCATCTCCAGCAGCTTCGTCGACGGAGTGGCGGGGCTGGCAGTGCTGCGCGTCCTTACCGGGATGGGTGCGGGCGGTGCATTGCCAAATGCGGCCGCGCTGGCCGCGGAGTTTGCGCCCCTGCGGCGTCGCCACGCCGCGGTATTGCTCACCATCGTCTGCGTTCCGCTCGGTGGAATGGTGGGCGGCGTTATTGCGTCACAGGTGCTGCCCGCGCTGGGTTGGCGCGCGCTCTACATGATCGCCGGCGCGATGCCGCTGGCGTTCGCGATCCTGCTCTGGCTGGCGTTGCCCGAATCGCCGCGCTTTCTCGCGCGCCGTCCGGCGGATCGACAACGTCTGACGGAACTGCTGCGGCGCATCGGACACACGTTCGATGCCGCTAGCACCTATGAAGACCGGACCAAGGTGGTGGCAGACCATCGTGCTCCCATTCGCACTCTGTTCGGGCCGGCGCTGGCGCGCGATACCGTGGGTCTTTGGATCGCTTACTTCTTCTGCCTGGGATCGATATACGTGATTTTCGGCTGGTTGCCGACGCTGTTGACGTCCCAGGGCGTCAGCCTCGCCATAGCGACTACCGGACTGGCGGTCTACAATCTCGGCGGCGTCTGCGGCGTGCTGGCGTGGACCGTCCTCATCGGTGCATTTGGATCGCGCGGGCCAATGCTGGCGGGCGCTTTGGGTACGGCGGCCAGTGCGCTGATGGTTTTGCTGATCCCGTTTCACGCGAACAGCAATCCCGTTTTCCTGCTGGCAGCAATCGGACTCAACGGGCTGCTCGCGAACGCGGTCCAGACTTCCATGTTCGCGCTGGGCGCCCACGTGTATCCCACTTCCGTCAGAGCCTCTGGCGTAGCGTATGCGTCGGCGATCGGGAGAACCGGTGGTGTGATCAGTTCGTTGTTTGGCGCGGTACTCATTCAGGCGGGACCAGTGGTCTTTTGGTGGGCGATGGCAGCGGCCATGGTCGCAGTCTTCGCAGGACTTGCATGGGTGCGCAACCATTTCGCTGCGATCGGAAAATTGGAACCGGCGGGTGTGGCTGCGTCGTGAGGGCTATTACTTGCCGTAGCGTTTGCTAAATCCGTTGCGCGTGTTGGTGACGGTGAACGTACCGTCCTTCGCGACGGAAATCCGAATCCACTTGAATGCGTCGGCAGGTTCTAAGTTTGCGATGAAGCCGTCCGGCGGGTTCGCATCTTTACCGGCGTTGAACGATTGGTGGAGCTGCCAGATGTCTTCGAGGCCCGGAGCCGCTCGCAACACCGGCCAAGTCTGCGCATCGGCACCTTTTCTGGCGCCGTTTGCCTGGATGATGACAGGGGCGTGCAGCGCTCCCACTAACTCGGGCGCGATCCCCTTGAATTGCCCGTGGACGTTCACGTTGTACACATCCACAGCGCCGATCAGATTTCTGGGACAAACCAGATCATGACTGTAATGAGCCTCCAGATCGGCGAGATCGAGCATGCGGAATTTGCCCGACGTGATGAGCAGGCCGATCGATTGGTTGTCTTCGAAATCCGTTGTGAGGGCGTCTTGTTGCTTGTAGGTTTCGCAGAGTGCATTGCGCGTGCCTGCGTTGGGGAGCGGATTGGTGATCAACCGGCCGCCTGCCGATAACACGCGCACATCGACGCCCTTGATCGGAACCTTGTCGCCGACGTGGAGGACGGTATGGCCAATCTTGTCCCGCAATGCATTGTAGGCTGCGAAGCGCTCCGCGGCTTGCGCGTTGGTGGTCAAATATTCTCCATGGTCGAAGATGTGTTCGATCGGAACCTTCGCGGCCAATAATGGCACATCGCCTAAGTGATCGGTATCGAAATGCGAGATCACTAGGAAGTCGATGCGCCTCAGGCCGGCCGCTTCGACGACTTCGACAATACGTTCTGTCGACGCCAGTCGGTTATTGGCGGCAGGCCAGCCTACGTCGAATAGCATCGACTGACCGGAGGGCGAAACCAGCAGCACTGACTTGCCGCCCTCGACATCGATCACGTAAATCTCGAGGTTTGGCGCGGCGGTGAGTGACGCCGCGAGCAATGCCAGCAAGCAGAAGAGTCGAGTCATCCTAGTTCACCGAAAACGCCAGAAGAGCATTTCCCGCCATGCCCTGGCCGCCATAGCCCGAGTTCACATACAGCATGCCATCGACAATCGTCGGACCCGTCGAACTGAAAGAGCCGCCGGTAGCCGGAATACCGTTGGTTGTGGGAAACGATTGTACGGCGTCGAAATCCCAAATGATCTTGCCGGTAGTCATGTCGTAAGCGCGCAAGTGGCCGTCCATCGATCCCGAAAATACCGCGCCTTCAATCGCACTGGGCGGCGCCAGTTGAGCGGAGTTGCAACCGGGCTTGGCCAAACAAGCGGGCGCGGGAGGAGGCGTGTGCCACAGCACTTTCCCGCTCGCTGCGTCGATAGCGAACATGCCACCGCCGGCGTCCGGTCTCTGGCGGTCGATATCCGACAACGGAACGTAGGCGACTCCTTGATGGCCGGCAATTCCCCACAGGATTCCGCCTAGCGTGCTGCCTTTGCCGATGCGCGTTTGCCAGACAATTTTGCCGTCTTGATCCGGATCGAACGCGTACACCATCCCGGACTTCTGTCCCGCGACGAGGACCTGCTTACCGCGGCCGACATCGAATAACACGGCCGAGGAGCCGAAATCGACATCGTCACCGTGATTCGCGGGACAGTTGCCGCCGCCGCCGCGCGGACCGCAATCCCAATTGAACATATCGGGGCTGCCTTGTTGCGACCAGCGAATCTCACCGGTGTTCATATCGATGGCCACGATGGCATCGGCAGTCTTGATGTTGGGATCGGAATAGCCGTTGCCCGTCATGATGTAAATCAGCTTGCGTTTGAGATCGAGCGTCGGGGAAGACCAGGTGGTCGCCCCGGATGGCCCGTAGAACTGCACGCCGGTCTTGCTCATGCCGGTCGGCTTGGGTTCC
>Ga0207695_10005450_pt1 | contig 16862 bp, 18 predicted proteins | sample KBSC54metaG_FD_184354 | JGI IMG/M metagenome (GOLD analysis project Ga0207695, IMG submission 184354) | Corn rhizosphere microbial communities from Kellogg Biological Station, Michigan, USA - KBS C5-4 metaG (SPAdes) (version 2) | ecosystem: Host-associated > Plants > Roots > Rhizosphere > Soil... | reverse complement strand
CAGCGCGCCGAGCAAGGGCAAAAGCGCTGATGCCCTAATCGTAATTGGCGAGAAGGCTGAAACCACGCACACGATCCGTATGTCGCCTACTCCTGTGGACTACTGGATCGCGACCACCTACGCACGCGAGAGGCTATATCGCTCATGGTGGATCGAACAGCACAGTGGCAAGCCGTTGATGGATACATACCGGGACCTCGCCGACCGCTTCCCATCCGGCCTTGCTGATCTCGAAATGTTGCCAGAGGAGTTTTCAGGAGAAGTTGCAAAAGGAGTTGTCAGATGAAGAAGTACTTTCGCCATTTGGAAGCGATTCGGGCAAAACTTGGCCGTGGGAAGCGGTTGCTTGCTGTTTCTCTAATCGCGCTGCTCTTGCTCCCTGGCACCGCGCGTGCGGCTGGGCTGACGGACATCATTACGCTGTTGACTACCATCACTAGCACGATCCAGAACGCAATCGGCGGGGTCCTCACCGGAATTCAAACCCTCAATTCCACGATCAACAATTTCCGCCAACAGGTGATCTGGCCTGTGACCGCCCTCAACCAGACCCGCGCGTTTGTGAATTCCACGCGCGCCCAATATCAGACCCTGATGTCGCAAGTTCATGCAATCAGGAACAATAGCGCGACACTCACTAACCCGACGCAATTGGAATCGTTGTTCCGGAGCGCGCAGGCAGGCGGCATCGCCCAACTTCAGCCGTTGTATACGAATTTATACACGCCCGTTCCTCTGGCGAAATATGCCAAGCCAATCCAGCGGAACCTGATGGACATGGATGATGCTCTGGCCATGGGATCGCTCAAGACTTCGGTGCTTGCCGACCAAACGACGGCAGGCATGCTGACACTCGCCGATTCAATCGAACAGCAGAGCGCCACTGCCGCGCCTGGCTCGGGACCTATGCTGGCTGCCGAGTCGCAAGTCGCCAGTCTGGAAAGCCAGGCATATCTCGCCAAAGTCCTTGCGGCCGAACTGCGGCAGGAAGCGGCAAAACTCGCGCACCAAAACACGCTGCTCAAGCAAAGCGCTGCGGCGACGCGTACCTTGCAAAACCAGATTCAGCAGGTGCTCACGCACCCATAGGAGAAAGAGATGGAACGCAAGTTATCTATTCGTGCTTGGAAATTCATCCGGAACGCCGTCGCATTCGTGCTCGCGTTTGCGGTTGTCGTGATGATGCTGCCAACCAAAGCCAGGAGCCAGTTGGGACTCGACCCTTGTTGCGCCATTATCTCGGTCGGGTTGACGACGATTTCAAATCTCCTGAGTAGTGCTGTCGCGAAGCCACTGGGGGCCATTCAGCAGCTTGAGCACCAGGCGGCGAATTTTGAGCAGCAGGTCGTATTCCCGATCGCGGCGCTCAATCAGGCGCGCGGGTTGGCCGGTCAGTTCCAGGGCCAGTTCACGCAGATGAAGAAGACGTTTCAGTTATCGGTCTCAAGCGCCACTTTGCCTACGGCACAGCAACTCGAAAAGAACCTGCTTTCCCGGAATCCGAATTCCGTTCCGCAGATTTCCGGCAACTATGCAGCTCTCTATGGCGCCGTAATGCCGGCAACTGATGCACCACCACAAGTGCGCGACTTGGTTGATATGACGGATGCCGAAGCCCAGGCGGCGATGAAAAAAGCAGTCGAGATCGATGCTCTAGCCGATCTTGAGCTGCAGGCGGCGGAGCAGATCAATCAGCAGTTGCAGACGGCCGCGCCGGGAAGTGCGCCGATTCTCGAAGCACAAGCGTCAGCATGGCTTGTCCGTGCGAATGCTTACACCCAATCGGCGATGGCTGAACTGGTGCGAGTACGGTCAATCGAGCTGGCCAATAATGGCGCGCAATTAAAGTTCTCGACCGCTCATACCACCAATTTGCATTCAACCGGGAGCCAGGTGCTTCAGGGAGCGCACTGATCGTGTTTTATTTCGCACATCTGTTGAACACCGCTCTCGGAGCGATCGATGGTACGCGGGTGATTCCGACCATCACGAACATGGCGTTCGCGATCCTGCTGATCGGATTCCTGGTCGGCTTATATCAGGCAGCGCTACGCGGGGGTGATCTTCAGTCCCCTCTTCATCGGGGAATACTCTTCAACAAGTAAACGGAAAAGAGTATAAGTTTTGTCCACCAACTTTCAGTCCCCTCTTCATCGGGGAATACTCTTCAACCAGCGCCACGCGTTGGGGCAAACATTCTCGCTTGGTACCTTTCAGTCCCCTCTTCATCGGGGAATACTCTTCAACATGATCGAATCCTGGCCGAGAACTGGCAGCCGTTCAACTTTCAGTCCCCTCTTCATCGGGGAATACTCTTCAACAACGAGCAAAATTAGCAATGAGGGCGGCTGATCTTCCTTTCAGTCCCCTCTTCATCGGGGAATACTCTTCAACCATGAGTTATCGGAAGCCGAGCGTTTGGCTGAAACCTTCTTTCAGTCCCCTCTTCATCGGGGAATACTCTTCAACGGTTGCTGTTCGGATGCAAGAAGCTTTCAAGGTGTTCTTTCAGTCCCCTCTTCATCGGGGAATACTCTTCAACTGCGCCTTTTGCGGAGAGTTTTACGGTGAAAGGGCCGTCTTTCAGTCCCCTCTTCATCGGGGAATACTCTTCAACACCGTTGACACAATCAGGCCCCGCGCTGAAGTAAAGCCTTTCAGTCCCCTCTTCATCGGGGAATACTCTTCAACGGCATGGAACAGGCGCGCGCCAACGCTGACGGGAGATCTTTCAGTCCCCTCTTCATCGGGGAATACTCTTCAACGAAATGATGGATGGAGTTGGTCTTCAACATCGCATCCCTTTCAGTCCCCTCTTCATCGGGGAATACTCTTCAACGCAGTTTGTTCCCCGCTTCCGCGCACATCTCCTCGCTTTCAGTCCCCTCTTCATCGGGGAATACTCTTCAACGGTGAGCAGTGAAACTAATCATTCGCCCTCTGTGTCTTTCAGTCCCCTCTTCATCGGGGAATACTCTTCAACACCGTCTTCGGCGGCCTCTACCGTGCGTTCTAAGTTTCTTTCAGTCCCCTCTTCATCGGGGAATACTCTTCAACTTTGACTCGATGGAAGCAGCGCAGGTGCGAACATTTTCTTTCAGTCCCCTCTTCATCGGGGAATACTCTTCAACCAGTTTTAGAAACTTCCATTTACCACTCTCGTTCGTCCCTTTCAGTCCCCTCTTCATCGGGGAATACTCTTCAACTCTGAAACTGTTCAGCCTCTTTGGATTGTTTACAGACTCTTTCAGTCCCCTCTTCATCGGGGAATACTCTTCAACCATCTTCTGCCTGAAGCAACCGTACGACGATGTACTCTTTCAGTCCCCTCTTCATCGGGGAATACTCTTCAACGATTAGAGCGAGTAGGGTCGGTCGGACAACTCGTTCTCCTTTCAGTCCCCTCTTCATCGGGGAATACTCTTCAACGAGCAGACCTGCACTCCGTACAATACTGATTGCACGCCTTTCAGTCCCCTCTTCATCGGGGAATACTCTTCAACGATAGCAGACGTGACCTTGGACACACAGCCACTGTATCTTTCAGTCCCCTCTTCATCGGGGAATACTCTTCAACGCTCCCAATGTTTTTAGCTTCGGCTTCTTTCCCGCATAACTTTCAGTCCCCTCTTCATCGGGGAATACTCTTCAACTCCAGATCGGGGCGGAACAATCGTGTCGTGATTTCCTCTTTCAGTCCCCTCTTCATCGGGGAATACTCTTCAACGATGCTTACGCGAAGTGGGAAGAAGACCTAATCGTTGCTTTCAGTCCCCTCTTCATCGGGGAATACTCTTCAACTTTACATTCCGTCCAAGACCAAGCCTCGGCAACAGTCTTTCAGTCCCCTCTTCATCGGGGAATACTCTTCAACCCGCGCCGTTCGCCGGCGCCACGTCGACCGTCTGGTACTTTCAGTCCCCTCTTCATCGGGGAATACTCTTCAACTGTCCGGTCGCGTCGACGGCCGGCCGTATGAATTCTCCTCTTTCAGTCCCCTCTTCATCGGGGAATACTCTTCAACAACAGCAGGCGAGTTCCGCCGCCCGGTCCGCCGCCGTTCTTTCAGTCCCCTCTTCATCGGGGAATACTCTTCAACGGGTGTGCTAGAGTGCGGAGATGGAACCGGATCAGCTTTCAGTCCCCTCTTCATCGGGGAATACTCTTCAACTTTTAGCTCACTGGCAGAGGCGCGGCGGGCCTTGAAAGCTTTCAGTCCCCTCTTCATCGGGGAATACTCTTCAACCGTACTTGAACTGGTCAACGAAGTAGGATTGTGAACTTTCAGTCCCCTCTTCATCGGGGAATACTCTTCAACCGCTTTTTATCCCTTGCCGTTTCAACAACTTGCAGGCAGTATTTTATCAGATTTTCCGCAACGGTCTTATTTGCAGAAAAACCCGGCAGGTTTGCGAAAACACTAATCGGATGTGTGTCAGAGCCGACCATTAGAAAATATCTCCGCAGTAGTTACGGAATTCGCAGTCCTCACAGCGATTCCGGAACGGGGTTGGAGGAGGCAAAATCCCATCCCGAATCATCGCACGGATTTCCCCTAGCCGATCCAGAGTTTGTCTTCTGAGTTGCTCGGTAAGAGCAACTGATACCACTTGCTGAACAGGAGACAAATACACAAAAGCCGCTTCAACTCGAGTGCGAAACGCCGCTTCAACCAACAATCCATAACCAGCGAGTTGGACGATGTGATTGCGATGAGGACGACCGCGAGTGTATTTGAAATCAACCGGAAAATAACCTTTAGGACTGACAATCAAGAGGTCGAGTTTCCCACTAAGCCCAAGTTCGGGAGCCTCGAGCCAGACGTGGAAGCGCCGCTCGCCGGAGCCGAGTTCATATCGCTTTAGACTCCGGCGCTTTTCGAGAGCGTCTAGTCTAAATTCCTCTTCCTTGCCGCGCTCCATCTTCACGGTCGTCTTTCGCTCAACCGGCATCACCGTGTTGTAAAAGACAATGCGTGGACAGTACTCGAACTGTTTCAGATCGTTCACCCTAAGCGGAATCAGGTTCGGTATGGCCGATAATTGCTCAACGTCAATCATGATGATGTAGCGTCCGGTTGTGTGCTGTTGTCGGCCTCGTGTTCTCTTTCGCGTTCTCCGCCATCCGACCGGGGAGCTTCTTTTTGTTTCGCTTCTTTAATTCGTTCGTCAGCCTTGGGCACGTCAATGAATAGATAAGCGTAAGTTGCAGAGCCCACGTCCTTCTCGCACAAGGGCTGGATGACAATTTTGAAAGCCGGACTCCAGAGTCCCGAAGGCTCGCTGTCCGGAAAATCAGGGGAGTCCTCGCGCTGAATCCGCGACTCGGGAAAATCCTTGCGCCAACGAATCTCCCAATCCCGCTGAACTCGGCGCATTCTTTCGTAGAGTTCTTCGCGTTTGTTTTGCGAAAGCTTTCCCCGAAAGCAGCTGTATTGAATTCTCTGGAGACCAAAATCCTTGCAGGCTTCGGAGACACGGGTTCGCGCCCAATCATCCTCAACGTCGTAAATGACCAATGTAATTAGTTCCGGCACGCATCACTCCCAAGCAATCCTTACCAGTGAAAACTGAATGGCCGATAAGCGCTCTTTCTGCGAAGGAAACTGACCAAGGAGCGGGCCTGCATCTGAATAATCGACCGGATTTGGTATTGCTGGCCTCGGAACGATTCCCGAGTGGACAATCTCTCCAAAATCTTTTGCCCGATTGCCCTTCGGGTTGATTCATCCAACATGCCGTCGTTCATGACGACTTGCTGCCCAAGATTAGTGAAAGCGATAATCGTCCGATCGACGACGGGCTGTCGAAATTCCTCGACCAAATCAAGCACCAATGAAGGCTTGCCGGGACGATCAACGTGCAGATAGCCGGCGAACGGCTCCAGTCCGGCATTGATCACCGCTCCCCAGACTTGTGCGTACAGGATGCCATACCCGTAATTCAGCAGAGCATTGAAAGCATCAGATGCACCTTGATGAACGCGGCCCGCGAACTCCGCCTTGCTCTCGATGATCGTCCTCACACCTTCCCAGTACATCCGTCCCGCCACTCCCTCAAGCCCCATCAGCTCCGCACGCCGCTCCTGCACCGAACTGCCACTGATCCGCCTGGCCTGCAGCTCCAGTCCGCGAAGCTTGAGAGCGATGGCTGAGATTGGCGCGAACCGGTCAGCAGCTGATTGTTTGAGGTACTTACCAAAGTACAGGAGCAAATGCCTCTGGTTGCGGATCTTGCCCCTAACAATGAGGCGAGCGAATTCCAGCCCACGCTCGTCGTGGTAGGCCATCAACTGCTCGCGGCGCGACTCAACAGTGGCGGTCAGCACTGGGGAGGAGAGCATCGCATACGGCCGGCCGGAAGCTTCAACGAAAGTCAGCCGGATGCCGCGCTCGCAAAATTCTTTGAGCAGATCCGACGATAACGAGACTCCGCGAGACGCCACGACTACTTCGCTGATGCGGAAAAATGGAAACTCGTAAACCGCCTTGCCGCCCAATTTGACTTGGAGTCGCTCGCTCTTCTTGCCGAGGTAAGTTCCAAATCCTGAGACAATCAGCTGCGCGGCATCTTCGGCCTGCGCCATATAGACCTGGCGATCGCCATTCGAATTCAGGCGATGCTCAAAGACTCCTGCGCTCTTTCCGTCCGATCTGACGGGAGGCTTGCGGGCAGGCCTGTAGCTGACAGGAAAAGAGAGGGTGAGTCCCTCATCGACTATTACCTGTTGCCCTGCGACTTCTTCGGGCAGCGCCAGGCTAAAGTCAGGGTCAAAAAGCCAGCCTGTCTCGGGAAAGGTCTCCTCGTTTCGCGGCGGCTCCAACTCACCAGTAAGGAGGTTGTATTGGCCAACGGTCGGCGTCGGCGCAGTCGCAGATGACGCCTCTCCCGAGATGAATGTGGGCTTGCTGGCGGTCGAAATCATAATCGCCCTCGTAGACTCAATTGGCTTCGATACTCACTGAAACCAGGACCTGTATTAGTAACTCCGGCTGGAATGACTGTGGCCACGAACCGGCGGTGCTTTTCACGCTTCGGCTTCACCGATGTAAAAGAGCTCAAGGACCGCAAATCTGCATCCGGCCCGAAATCATCGAGCTGACGAATGTGCGACCTTTGTGGAGGGGTCCAAGCCTCGTCGCTATTTATTGGCTGCGTGAACCCAGGTTCTAACTGAGACTTTCTGTACAGCGGCCCGATGAATTGAATAAATGAGCCGCGTTTGCCAATGTAATTAATCTGCGGAGCAAGTTGAACCAGCCGCAGAGCGAGCACGTCGTCCCCACGAGCTATATCGAAGGCCCATCGCCAATTGCCGCCAAGAAAGACTAGTTCCCGATAGGCGATTGTCGACCCGTAAGGACGAAGCGGATCATCGTCCCGAGATTCCTGTCTCACTTTTACAAAAGTATTCGTCACAACCGCGACGTGAGTGGGAGCTATCCGAAGATCGATCCCCGCCAGAGATTTGAGAAATTCTCCGCAGTCCTGATCCGTCAAGCCCGCGCGAAAAGCGGCGTCGACGAAAGCCATTTTGACTGCATAAGGAGTCGGTATGATTAAGCTCACCCCGACGGAGCTAGTCGCCTGGCTTGCTTTAAGCGAAAACAGAGAAGTCGGCTGATATTCCGCAACGAGCCAGCGCCCCGGCCCCGAAATACCGCCGATTGCGTCCTCTTGAGCCAGAGCCGTTATACGTCGAGGATCAGCACCCACGATTGACACAGAGTCTCGAATCTTTTTTGTTCTGCTCATCTGATCAAATCCCCTCAAAATCAACTTCCTTAAGCGACAGCTACTTAGCCGCTGCGACAGCCCGGCCAGCAGGAGGTTCAAGCTCGGCAGCATTATCGGCCAAAATGCGGACTCCATCCGCGAGAGTCTCGAACCGGGTTGCTCTGATTGTGTCAGGCTGGATTCTATTCAGCTCCCGAGCCACCTGATCCATTTGGTCTCGGTAGTTGTCATTGAGTGGGCTAACTGTTGGTGCGGGCAAGGAGCTTCCTGAAGTTGCGACAATACCCTCACAGGCAACGATGTGAGGATTCTGCGTATTGCGCTGAGCCCCAGATGGTTTTACCAGCGATGCGGCCAAGGCATGAATCAAAGCCCTAGCCCGCTTTTTCCGATCACCACCATCAACCACGTACTCGCGAGTAATGTCATTCAGACCAACGCGATAAACGTCCAGGTTGCAGATGAGCGCATAAACTCCGGAAGAAGCGGGTCGGTGGAAAATGGGCTGTTTCCCCACTGTGGTGTCGCCGCCCGCTGCTGCGCCTCGATCAGCAGCATATTTCACGTGGAAGTACTGTTCTGTCGTCGTGAGCGGCTGGCCTGCTCCATCCGCGGGAAGTCCAACGACCCAACCGAATTCCACGCACGACTTACGTGGAAGGGCTTCGTCAACGAAGAGCGCGCCAGCCATGTCGGTTAGGCTGCAGCTCTTGAGAAGGATTGTGAGGAGCTCGGAATTTGATCCCTTGTGATTCTTTGCGGCTCCTTGGAAATTGATATCCGCAGTTATTCGATCCGGGTCCATGCGTCTGGCAGGCTCACACAGGGGTTGGCCCTGCTCTTCCAAAAGCGGCACAAGGTGGCCAACCAGAATGCGCTTGAACATATCCCCGCTGATAGCGTTCACCACTGCTCGGTTACCATTTTGGTCGATTATGTGGACCATGCGGGTCTGCTGCTGGTTCCCCTCTGTGCCCTCGTTGTTCAGGCTGTGCATGTCCATTGTGACGCGCGCACAAAGCGACAATGAAAAAGTAGTAATTGGCATTTCGTCGTCTCCTTTTTAGACCGCCTTTGCGTGGGCTCCCGCCTCGCGCATTGGGGTGGACGCTTCCTCGTCGCCATCCCATTTCTCTTTACAGGAACCGAAAGCAGCCAGCAGCGCGCCAACAACCGAAGCCCCGTGCTGATGAATCAAACCGAGGAAAGCCTTCATCTCTTCGTCACTGACGTTTGCCGGTGCCGCTTTGGCATCGCTTTTTGTCTCTCTTTGCCTCGCATTTTCATAGTTGTAACGTGAAATAAATTCGCTGATGCACTCAATTAATGCATGGCCCGGCACTTTGCGCGTTCGGTGAATGTCGTGTAGCAGCTCATAGCGAATCTCGCGCCAGACATTTCCACCCCTGGCCTTTCTATTCTGAGCTGTGACCGTTGACTGCCGAACGGCCCGGGCCACAGCCTCAAATCCTGGATCATTAACAATCTCCAATAAACGCCTGTCCATCCCCATAGCAACCCTCCTGAAGTATTCGCAAGAAAAGCGTGTCATCCACCGTGTCCTGTTCCCATGCTTTAGCCCGTTAACCCGCAACACGAGGGCGCCGTATTCCTCCATAAACTCGACCAGTGCCCAGAGTGCTGATTCGGCGCGCTGCTGCAGGAACGATCTATACCCAATCAGAAGCCCAATTTCATCCGAACGATCGTTTTGCAGTCCCAGCACCACCCTCTGGTGTTCGCTGAGTATACCGAGCCAGTCCTTTGCGTCCTCCGAGCCAGCAATTGGAAACCAACCAGGCAGAGCTAATGAAAACGTCGATTGAACCCCGAATGCGTGTTGGCTGGTCTTTGTGTAATGGGTGACGTGGATACCCGACACGATCTGCGCTGGAGTATGGCCCGAAGGCAGGGTTAATTCCGGATCGGGGTCAGCTTCTGGCGAGTGGTATTCCCGTGAGTGCTCAATCAAGAGCCGAGCAAGCGCAATCATAGCTAGAATATCCGATTGAGGCCCACATCCAAGCAAGCGCTCCTTTTCAAGCCTTGATGCGAGCCGCCCCAAACTCCTAGACGTGATCCGTCCAGGGATGGGAATGTAGAGGCGAATGTTATCGCTGTCCGAAACTAGGTTCGCGAGCTGCCAGTAGCCTTGATAGCGAAGCCATTCCTCAAAAGAATCAACCGGGACTGAGCCTCTGCTAGTGCCCTGCGGTTTCAGTTCGTTAAAACCTTTGATTTGCGACGGACAAAATGCCCCATTTGAAGTGGCTGACCATCTGACCGCCGATGCTTTCCCGCAAATGAGAGACTGCAAAGACTCTTCAACTTGGCAACCGAACTGCGATTCTGGTGTATTGGCGATTTCCTGTGCTACACGATTCCAGGTGGCATTTGCCTTCAATTTTGAGTTGGTCAAAGCGGCTAATATCCACCACCTTGGAATCGGGGCATCCTGCTGGACTAACTGCAGCAATTCAGAATTTGTATTTCCTGAAGTGGATAATTTCTTGCGATTTTCAGCCCATCGTTTGACACGTGCAAACTCCGCTGAAATGTCTATTGAGGAAAGCCCTTTCGGTACCGCTTCGTCAGCATTGGCTCGCAGCCACGGATAACGCGGAGAGTGCGAAATACGCTGGATGCCGCCTCCGAGCGGCTCCGGTAAAATGATTGCAAACGAGGGGCCGTCGTCCCGAATCTCAACAGGTTTATCAAAAACTGACTGAATAAGATCGGCTAGTCCGGCTGCCTTAAGGGCATCTGCGTGCGTCGCCGTTGTCTTATCGACTCTGAATACAGCAGGGAGGCCGCTCATTCCGCACCTCCTTCCGATGTGGCACGCTGGTCGGAGAGTCGGAGCGTTCTTGTCAAATAGGCCACGACGGGCCACCAGCCTTCCAGGTTGTCAATAGCCGTGGAAGGTTCGAGCCACCGCTCCACAAATCCCCGTTTGTCAACTTGAGATTCCAACTTATGCAACACTGATTGGCCGACTTCCTGAGCGAGCAGTTCAGCGATAATGTTGGCGCTGCCCGGGTAGAGTCCTGAAATGTTCAAATCGATTTCTTGTGATGAAGGCAACCAACCACCGTGATGCGCTAAGAGAGCAGCGACGCACGCGGAGGCAAGTTGGTCCAGCGCCGTTAAAGGGACATTAGATTCGAGCATCTTTGCCACAAACAGGACTCCGTAATATGCACTTGCTGCCGCATGGGGAGGCCGAGAAAAGCCAAGATTAAGCTGCTGTTCTCTGTCTTGGCGATTGTCTCGGTCAAAGTCCGTATGGGCGAGAGGCACCAAATGCTGATAATTGGCATCTCTGGCTTTTTGTGCCGCTTCGGCCCATTGCTGCCAGCTCTGCTGGAGCTTACCTAGATCGTGGAGCAAGGCGCAGGTTCGCACCGCTGATTTAATTGCGGTAGTGTCGAGGCCGTATCGTCGCCTGAATCCCTGGTGCAACATTCCATCATTGCCGCCCTCTCGTTCTAGCCGTCTTGCGGCTTCCTCAGCAACTCGTTTCGCATGATCCCACCAAGACTCACGTTTCAGTGGCGCATATCCCGGTCGTTGCGGTTCCTCTCGCTTAGGACTAATCTGGTTTCCCTCCCGGTTTAGGCGGAGGCCGAACGCGCTGTCATACGATGCGATTGTCGGAACGAGACATATCGCATATGTCAACTTGAGATCAGCAGCCACCTGTAAAGGCTTCCATCTTGGTTCGTCATCCGATCCGTCCCAGAACCATCCGATTCCTTTGCAATCATCGCGAAGGAGGCGCGAAAGGGACCAGCGTGACAAGGCAAGGCTTTCCAGTTTTCCGGGCGAATCAGGCGGGTTAGGAGGCTGAGCGATGATGACACGAATTTGGTCGCCGTCGTCATTGCGAATCAGATCGGATATCCGTTTCGGATCGCGTATTATTGCGCTCTGATTGATTCGCCGCAGAGATTCAGAAACACGGGCCCGCCATCCTTCTCGAAGGGCTTGGGCATCGTCCTCTGCGTGAACAGCTTGTACCCACGCTGTTGCAACATTGGGGTCAAGAATCGTGCTTTGCTCTTGCTTGATTTCTTCCATGAGGCTGCGTGTTTTTGTGATCGTTATAAACTCGCGCGAACCGTCACCATAGGGCAGCCAAGCGCGATTGTTCGGCGGGAGGGCATAAACATGCACGGTGCCTGTTTCGCCGTCGAAACGCGCGCATCGTCCCGCTCGCTGGATCAATGCATTCATCGGGCAAAGCTCGGTATGCAGGTGCTCGCAGGAGATATCGAGACCTGCTTCTACCACCTGCGTGGCCACTAGAATCGCGCCTTGCTGGGCGTTTTTGCCGAATAAGAGCCGGAGCTGTTTCTCCTTCTCTGATCTATCTCCCTTGAAAAAGCGGGAGTGCAGCAAGATCAGCCTTGTGACTTTGCAATTCACTCGGTCTCGCAGTTGTCCATACATTTCCTGGGCACGGGCGACCGTATTCAATATCACTACAGAACGCTTTGTGTGAACTCGCAATACGCTGTCGACACAGATGTGGTCTTTTTCCCAGACGAGCTGGCGCGTGACGCGGGCAACGCTTGGAAGCGAAGCAAGAAGTTCGTGGTTTTCATCGGCAGTTGCAGGCACCGACTGCGTAGCGAGTGATTCGTGGAGCAGATCTTCCAATGGCTCCGTTGCTGTTGCCGTCATCCATACTGACTGGCATAAATCGCGAAAAAGATGCAGGCCGGCTACAGCCGTTAAGAAGGCTCGCTGCGGTTCCATTAGATGAAATTCGTCGAAGACTAAAAGGGAACCGGCAATAGCAGCCGCATTGATATTGTGAAGGCGGTTCGAAAGACCATACGGGCCGTCTAGCAAACCACTCAGCACCTGATCGTATGTGGTGACAATGACATTGCCGCGGTCAAAAAAAGGATCATCGGGATGCTCTCCAGTCTGCAAGGTAACAAATGGCGCGACGATCTCCCTGCCGCGCATGTCCCGTTGGCTTTGGACCGGAAGCCCGAGTTGCTCAGCAGCGCCCAATGCCTCCTGGTAGATACTTTGCGCGAGAGTGCGCAGCGGCAATGCATAGATCAAGCGGGTGGGCCTCGCAGTCCACTCTGCGAAGAAAAATGGCACAATCACTGCCCATGTTTTGCCCGCTCCAGTTGGCGCTCGCAATAAAATGTTCTTTCCCTCGCTGAGCAGCCTGCCGACCTTAACCTGGTACGAATAGGGTTCTTGTCCCGTAATGCGCGAAAAGAACTCTCCGTAGCTGCGTTCGTTAAAACCGGCCACAGCCGGCATTGATAAAGCTGTGCTCATGCCAATTCGTACTGTCCCATTCCCCATGGCGTGTGCTTACCAACATGGATCAACTCACCGACCGTGAGCCAAGGCAGAAACTCACGCAAGTCACCTTCGTAACTTGCTTCCCCGACGAAACCAGACAGTTCGTGACGCTGTTTTGTCCTCGACGAAGTTCGAAATCGTTCCATCCATTTCACGCCACAGGCGGCGGTCCGCACCGTCTCAGCGCGCTTTCCCAATCCGGAAAAGTCGGCGTCCAGCGGGCCATCTCCGAAGAACGTATTCAGCGCGTTGATCCGATCCCTCAGGCGCTTGAATACGTGGTGAAAATCGGGGCGACGGATGACCTCTCCGTCCGCGCGCAGGAATGTGGGCGTCACAAACCGAATTGTGACGCGCTGCACTGCGCCATCGTCCGCATAAGCGAGCGAATGGCAAAGACGGCTTTTCGTCCACTCGTCTGCCATTACGGCATCGGTTGCTTTGAAAAGCTGACCTTCAGCCGTGTAGATGAAGTTGGGCAGAGAGTCGGCTCCGCTGGAGCATAACTCGATCTGTTCTACTCGTTCCAGGTTGCACTTAGCACGATTCAGGCCCAGCCCCCCTGCTGCGAGTTCCCGAAAGGACAAGACAAAATAAGGAAGACATTCGAGTGCACGGCCGATCAACACTAACTCGAACTCAAACGGCTCGCCTACCTCAAACCTAGTCTTTTGCGTTTTTGGCGCCCGAAACACAAACGGCCGCGGAATGTCCTGATTCTTTGAAAGAGATTCGGCGCTAGCTGAAGGGGAAGGCTCAAAAACCTCCCTGTATGGACAAGGCGCGTTGAGGAGACAGGATCGACTGTCCTTGCAATGAGGGACGCAGCACAGGCGCCGGAAGGCTTGTCCGAAGCCGCCCCGGAGCATGTTGCCCTTATTGACAGATGGAACGAACAACATCTGAAGGGGCGTAATCCGGAAACGGAAGAGCCCAATGAGTATACGATGGCCGGCCAATGCATAAGACATAACTAATTCCAAACAATGCACTTAATTCTAATCGGGAACTCGGGTTATTGGCCTGATTATTCATACCTAGTGACTGCGCGGTTACTGCGTTAGTTGATGCAACAGTTTCAGATCTAGTCGCCGGCCTGCGCACCAGCGGGGTTCCAAGCCAGCCATCCAGAGTCCCGCCCATATTCCAACAGAGACAGCCAGTGGAAACCTCTTCCGCGAAACGAGCTCTTTGCAAGTTCGCAAGCCGACTGTGGGCCAATCTTGAACAAGACACACGAAGAACCGCAAATATCCCCAACCGCAGGCTGACCGGGAGGATTCTATGGGAAGTCTGTACCGAAGAGGCTGCATCTGGTGGATTAAGTACTACTCGAATGGCAAGTCTTTCCGCGAGAGTAGCAAGTCCGCGAATCTCTCCAATGCCAAACGGCTACTGCACAAACGAGAAGGAGAGGTTTCTATAGGATGCCATTTGGGCCGGAATGCTGATCGCATTCGCTTCGAAGAACTGGCTCACGACTTGATCAATGACTATCGAGCCAATAATAGGAAGTCTCTGGTATGGGCAAACCGCCGCATCGAACTGCATCTCATGCCATTCTTCGGAAAAGCACGGGCGATTGATATTACGACCGAGCGGGTGCGTGCCTACACAATCAGGCGGCGGGACCGAGGCGCTAGCAACGGTAGTATCAATCGTGAATTAGCGGCGCTAAAGCGGATGTTCAATTTGGCGGCCAAGATGACACCGCCCAAGGTTGCCCGCGTACCCTATATTCCGATGCTCAGGGAGAGCAACGTAAGGAAAGGCTTCTTCGAACATAAAGAATATTTGGCGCTTCTCAGGGAGTTACCGAGCTATCTCAAACCCGTTCTTACATTCGGCTATCACACTGGTGCTCGCGAAGGCGAAATCCTTGGGCTCCGTTGGCATCAGGTCGATCTTGGTGCGCGGACGGTTCGCTTTGAGCCAGGCACTACCAAGAACGATCAACCCCGGACCATCGCCCTCACAAACGAAACCCTCATCACGTTAGAGGCGAGAAAGAGAATTCGCGATTTGAACTTCCCGGAATGTGAGCATGTGTTCTTCAATAAAGGAAAGAATATTTGTAAATTCGAGAGATCGTGGAAGAGCGCTCTCAAACGAGCGGGTATTGCCGGCAGACTCTTTCATGATCTTAGGCGTACTGCCATCCGCAACATGGTGCGTGCTGGCGTCCCAGAGCGTGTTGCAATGGCAATTTCGGGTCACAAAACTCGCTCTGTGTTCGATCGCTACAATATTGTTGCGGAGCGAGAACTGCATGAGGCTGCCTCAAGATTGGAAGCCCACCTTGCCAATGCTTCCATGCACACCGAGGGAAGGGAACACGCGCAGACCTCCAGAAACTAGCGAAGTTCAGTTTTCGGCTCATCCCAAGATCGCGTATATCGGTTTCCCAACTCTAGCGTCGCCTCGTACTTCTCGGGATCGTTCTGTTTAAGCCAGAGCAACTTGTAGACCGTGTCTACGGCCTGTTTCATGATGTTCTTCATCTCGACCTGCGTTATGTGCGAGTATTCGGATTTTCCGGCGCAAGCGGTGCACTCTTTTCCCGCGTGAACGCCTTCGATGGGGCCGTTGCGGAACGCCAATGCGACAATGCTCTTGGCTTCAGCTGCCAACTGCGGGTCCAACGTCATCTTTCGCTTAGGCATCGGTGTCTCTCAGACTCGAAATCATTATTGGTGACGCAAACGCGGTCCCTGACAGACCGCGGCAAACCCTTTGAAGAAGCCGTGCGAGAGGCAAGCATCGGCAGAGTCCGTCCAAAGATCATGACGGCGGCAACGGCGATTCTCGGCTTGCTGCCAATCTTGGTTCTACGCATACATGGAACAGAGATCGAGCGCCCGTTGGCCATTGTTATGACGGGCGGCTTGATTACGTCCACCATTTTTACGCTTCTTGCGTTGCCGACGTTTTATGTTGCCGTTCACAAGTTGAGCAGCCGCTTGGCGATGCCGCAAAGTTAGGAACGAACGACGACAGTCCGCAACCTCAATGCTGTGGGATCAAGGGAGGCGGTCGCTTCTCGTTGACGAATCGCGGTTGTTTAGGTCGCATTCACGACGCGGTTTTTCGATGCTACTGGGTTATCCTGGCGGTACACCGGCGGTATACTGGGTTGGGTTCTTTCGCGTTTTTACAGGACCTAAGTGAGCGACCCGGGCCTTGTAAATCCTACATGAACTTCAACGCCGTCCTTCTTTCACGGCGGTAACACGGGTTCAAATCCCGTCGGGGACGCCAACGACTACAGCTTACATACCTCCACTGCGGCGATCAGTGGCAAGCCTGGCCTATTACCGCCCCTAATCGTGACGCCCCACCCATCCATCCCGCCATCTGCCAGAATCCGGAGGAGCCCGTCCAAGTGATTACTGTTGAAGCTGTTGCGTGCTGTTGAGAGCTACTGAATTCAGTTGAACTCGTGTGCTCTCGCACGCTACAAAATCGTCTACAGTTGGACTCTCCTGATTGGGACAGCGAAATTGCTCATGCCTGTGGCGCGCACCGGTCTCTAATCTCTTGCAGGTGTTGCCGGAGCTTGCGTAAGACATCCGCCCGCTGCGAGTCGCCAAGCTGCTCACGAAGCTCCTCTAAAGCGAAGTGAATCACATCGTGATGATGGATTTCTTCTGGCGCAACGTCGTTGCTGAGTTCCAGCCAGATCGTGTGGAGAAGGTCGATTTCCTTTGGCGTGAGGTGCGGAGCATGCGGGCCAAGGTAGAAAACATGCTCCTGTCCACCGGGGAAGTAAACGACTAGCATCAGTTTCGGCTT
>Ga0207695_10005449_pt1 | contig 16863 bp, 17 predicted proteins | sample KBSC54metaG_FD_184354 | JGI IMG/M metagenome (GOLD analysis project Ga0207695, IMG submission 184354) | Corn rhizosphere microbial communities from Kellogg Biological Station, Michigan, USA - KBS C5-4 metaG (SPAdes) (version 2) | ecosystem: Host-associated > Plants > Roots > Rhizosphere > Soil... | reverse complement strand
TGACCGCATGGACACCCGCTACGCCCCCGTCTTCCTCTCGCACGGCTCGCCGATGACGGCGCTGGAATCCGGCCCTGCCGGCGTGTTCTGGCGCGACCTGGGTCGCGCGATCGACGCCCGCGTCGCCGCCGGCGGCGCGGCGCCCGCCGCCATCGTCGCCCTGTCCGCGCACACCCTCGCTCGGCGCGCCGCCACGTTCGCCGCCGCGCGCCACGAGGCCATTCACGATTTCGGCGGCTTTCCGCGCGCCCTCTACGAGCTGCGCTACGACGTCGCCGGGGCGCCCTGCCTCGCGCCGCACGTCGAGCAACTGCTGCAGTGGGAAGGCATCGAGGTCGAGCACAGCGACGCCGGCGGGCTCGACCATGGCATCTGGGTGCCGCTGCGCGACATCCGCCCGCGCGCCGACGTGCCCGTGCTGCCCGTCGCGTTCCCGCCGGACTGGACGCCCACGCGGCTGTTCGCGCTCGGCGCCGCGCTGCGGCCGCTCATCGACGAAGGCGTGTGGATCGTGGGCACCGGCTCGATCACACACAACCTGCGACTGGGCCTGCCGCGCGCGGAGCCGGTGCCCGAGATCCCCGCCAGCGCCGCCTTCCGCGGCTGGTTCGCCGAGCGCTCGGCGGCGCGCGACTGGGCGGCGCTGCTGCAGTACCGCACGCGGGCCCCCGGCGCCACCACCATGCATCCGACGGACGAACACCTGCTGCCCTGGTTCATCGCCGCGGGCGCCGGCGGCGAGGCGGACGCGCCGATCCGGCTGCACGCCAGCGTGGCCGGCGGCCACCTGGGCATGGACGCGTACGCGTTCGGACCCGAGGCGAACGCGCTGGCCGACGACCTCGCCGCCGCGGCGGCCGCCATGGCCTGAGGCCGGGCCGCCGCCCGGCTGGCCGGGTACGATGCGGGTCCGTTCCGCACCGCTGCCGCTTCGCCCATGCTGGGTATCGCTCCCCTCGCCCGCTACGAAATCTCCACCGCGCGGCTGCGCCTGCTCGCCGGCGACCCCGGCATCGCGCCGGCCGTCCATCAGTTCCACCTGCGCAATCGCCAGCATTTCGCGCGCTGGGATCCACCGACGGGCGACGCCTTCTACACGCTCGAGGCCCAGGCCGCGCGCGTGGCCAACGGCATCACGGCCTTCAACAACGACAGCGCCTACCGCTGGTGGCTGGTCGACGCCACGCGCTGCGGCGGCGCGCGCCTGCCGTCGTCGGACGTCGAGGTGATCGGCAGCCTGCACTTCAGCCAGGTCTCGCGCGGCGCGTTCCAGAGCGCGATGCTGGGCTACGCGCTCGACGAGGCGCACGTGGGCCGGGGCCTGATGGCCGAGGCGATCGCGGCCGGCCTCGAGGAGATGTTCTCGCCGCGCGTGAACCTGCACCGCGTGCAGGCGAACTACCGGCCCGAGAACCTGCGCAGCGCGCGCGTGCTCGAACGCGCCGGCTTCCACAAGGAAGGCCTCGCGCCGCAGTACCTGTACATCGACGGTGCCTGGCGCGACCACATCATGACGTCGATCCGCAATCCCGGGTTCATCGCGCCGGACGGCTGGTAGCCGGCCCCGGCCGGCTTCAGAGGCGGAACGTCGCCACCGCGCGCGACAGCGTGTCCGCCTGCACGCGCAGGCTCTCGGCCGCGGCGGCCGATTCCTCCACCAGCGCGGCGTTGCGCTGCGTGACCTGGTCCAGCTGCACGACGGCGTCGCCGATCTGGCCGATGCCGCGCGACTGCTCGTCGCTCGCGTCGCTGATCTCGCTGATCAGCGCACTCACGCGCCGGACCTGGTCGACGATGTCGCCCATCGTGCGGCCGGCATCGGCCACCAGGCGCGTGCCGTTGTCCATCCGGCCCACGCTCTCGCCGATCAGCACCTTGATCTCCTTGGCGGCCGTCGCCGAGCGCTGCGCCAGCGAGCGCACTTCGCCCGCCACCACGGCGAAGCCGCGGCCCTGTTCGCCGGCGCGCGCCGCTTCGACGGCGGCATTCAGCGCGAGGATGTTGGTCTGGAAGGCGATGCCGTCGATCACGCCGATGATGTCGGTGATCTTGCGCGAGCTGTCGGCGATGTCGTCCATCGTCGCCACCACCTGCCCCACCACGTCGCCGCCCCGGGCCGCGACCGTCGACGCGCCCTCGGCCAGCTCGCTGGCGCGGCGCGCGGTGTCGGCGTTGTGCTTGACGGTGGCGGTCAGTTGCTCCATCGAGGCCGCGGTTTCCTCGAGGTTGCTCGCCTGTTCCTCGGTGCGCTGGCTCAGGTCGCTGTTGCCGTGCGCGATCTGCGACGAACCGATGGCGATCGACGCGGACGCGTTGCGCACGTCGCCGACGATGGCCGCCAGGTTCCCGTTCATCGCCTTGAGCGCGCCCAGCATCATGCCGATCTCGTCGCGACGGTCGACCACGATGACCGAGCCCAGGTCGCCCGCGGCCACCGTCTGGGCCACCTTCACCGCGATGCCGATGCCGCCGGTGATCGAGCGGACCAGGCTGATGCTCACGAGCACGGCCGCGACGAGCACGGCGGCGCTGACGGCCAGCGTCGTCCAAAGCACGACCCCGTAGAGCTTCTGCGCGGCGGCGTACTCGGCCGCGGCGCCTTCGAGCTGCAGGTTCGCGAGCTTGTCGACCACGTCGGCCAGCGGGTCGATGGCCGGATACAGGCCGTTGGACGCCAGCTTGAAGACGCCGTCGACGTCGTCCCTGGCCAGCGTGGTCAGGAGCTCGGCCGTCACGGCGTCGGCCCTGGCCATCAGCGGGGCCGCCTGGGCGATCAGCGGGCGCTCGGCATCGTCGAGGTCGGTGCCGAGGTAGGCCTTCCAGTTGCCGGCCGCCTTGTCCTGCGCCGCCTTGACCTGGGCGCTGCCGATGGCCGCCGTCAGCTGCGCCGAGCCCACCTTGTGCGCGATGTCGACGATCTCGTTGTAGGCATCACCCACGTGCTTGAGGCGCTCCGTCGACACCACGCGGTCGTTGTACAGGGAGCCCAGCGACTCGTTGCCGGCCTTCATGCGCATCACCCCGAAGCCGGCGGCGGCGGCGAACAGGATCAACAGGCTGCCGACGAGGAGCAGGAGGCGGGTCTTGATGCTCAGGCGGTTCATTGACGCGGGTTTCGAAGGGCGCGCCGGAAGAAGGCGCCCCAGTCACTTCGGCCCGTCGCGGCTGAACCTTAACTGGACCTGTGCCATAGCTGAACGACATCCAGCTCTCCCTACACGGGCGTTCAGGGTTCGTTCGCGGCGAACACCGAATCCAGTTCCTCCGTCCAGAGGGCCCTGTCCTCGTCGTCGACGAAGGCCGCGTCGAAGCTGTTGCGCAACAGCGTGTAGGCGTCGCGCGCCGTCAGCTGCGGCAACGATTCGAACAATTGGACGAAGTTGTCGTTGACATAGCCACCGAAGTAAGCAGGATCATCGGAATTGATGGTGACACACAGGCCTGCGGCCAGCAGTTCCGGGATGTTGTGCCTGTCGAGCTTGTCGAACACGCACAGCTTGACGTTGGACAGCGGGCAGACGGTCAGCGGCACGCGCTCGCGCGCCAGCCGCGCCACCAGCGCCGGATCCTCGAGGCAGCGCACGCCGTGGTCGACGCGCTCGACATGCAGCACGTCGAGCGCCGAGCGGATGTAGGCCGGCGGCCCCTCCTCGCCCGCATGCGCCACCAGGCGCAGCCCCGCCTCGCGGGCGCGCGCGAAGACGCGCTCGAACTTCTCGGGCGGATGGCCCATCTCGCTGGAATCGAGGCCGACGCCGATGAACTTGTCGCGGTACGGCAGCGCCGCTTCCAGGGTCGCGAGCGCGTCGTCCTCGCTGAGGTGGCGCAGGAAGCACAGGATCAGCCGGACGCTCAGGCCCAGCTCGGCCTCGGCCCGCCGGGCCGCGCGATCCAGGCCGCGGATCACGACGCCCATGTCGACGCCACGGCCGGTGTGGGTCTGGGGGTCGAAGAAGATTTCCGCGTGGACGACGTTGTCACGGGCCGCGCGGCGGAAGTACGCCCAGGCCATCGCGTCGAAGTCGTCCTCGGTGATCAGCACGCTGGCGCCGGCGTAGTAGACGTCCAGGAAGCTCTGCAGGTTGGTGAACGCGTATGCCTTGCGCAGCGCGTCGACGCTGGCGTACGGCAGCACCACGCCGTTGCGCCGGGCCAGCTCGAAGATCAGCTCGGGCTCCAGCGAGCCCTCGATATGGATGTGCAGCTCGGCCTTGGGCGCGATGCGCAGCAGTTGCAGCAGGTGCGGACGGGAGATGTGGGGGAAGTCGATGGGCAGGGTCATGGCCGTTTCCGAGGCAGGTCTGGGCCGACTTTAAGCCGTCGTCCGGCAGGCGGGAAACGAAAAAGCGCGCGGCCGGCTATCGATCCTCGGTATTTGCATAACGTCGGCCGCCGTCCAACGGGAAAATGCGGGCTGGACCTGCATCCCCCGCGTGCCGTCACACGCCGCAGTCTCCTTCCCGCTTCCCGCGCGCGGCGCGCGGCGCGCGGCGTCCCGTCCACTCCCGTTTCCTTGCAGGCCCTGTCTTGACCTTCGACCTGATGCATGCCGTCGCCGGCCTGCTGGTGGGCGCCATCGTCGGCGTCACCGGCGTGGGGGGCGGCGCGCTGATGACGCCGCTGCTGGTGATGATGTTCGGCGTCGCACCGACCACCGCGGTCGGCACCGACCTCCTGTACGCCTCGATCACCAAGAGCTTCGGCACGGCCGTCCACCACAAGGCGGGCACCGTCGACTGGCAGGTGGTGCGCCGGCTCGCCCTCGGCAGCCTGCCGGCCGCGGCGCTGACGCTCGCCTGGATGCACCTCGCGCACGTCGCGCAGCTGCGCAGCGGCATCATCACGACCACGCTCGGCGCGGCACTGGTCGTCACCGCGCTGGGCATCCTGTTCAAGGAGCGCATCCACTCGCTGGGCACGCGCTGGCGCCTGGGCGACGGCGCGCGCTTCAAGGCGATGCAGCCGGGCCTGACGATGGCCTGCGGCGTGCTGCTGGGCGTGATGGTGACGTTGACGTCGGTCGGCGCCGGCGCGCTCGGTACCGCGATGCTGGTCTATCTCTACCCGCTGCGGCTGTCGGCCGGCAAGCTGGTGGGCACCGACCTCGCGCACGCGATCCCGCTGACGCTGATCGCCGGCCTGGGCCACCTGGCCCTCGGCAGCGTCGACCTCGTGCTGATGCTCAACCTGCTGGCCGGCTCGATCCCCGGCGTGCTCGCGGGCTCGTGGATCAGCACGCGCGCGCCGGTCGGCCCCTTGCGCACGGTGATCGCCGTCGTTCTGCTGTTCGTCGCCTGGAAGATGATCACGCGCTAGCCGGGGCGGCGCCGGCCGCGGCCTCGCACCGGAACCGCCGGCCGCGCACTCGCGCCCCCTGCCCGGCCGAATCTACTTGCCGCGCTCGCGCCGCGACATGCGGCTCAGCTTGTTGGCCAGCTTCTCCTGCACCTTGCGCTCGGCCATGCCGTCGCGCGAGTCGTAGAACGGCGTCCACTTCCTGCCCTCGGGCTGGCGATCGTCCCAGAACAGCAGGTAGCCGCCGGGGGCGACCGAGAACGGGCGCAGCGACTGACCCGAGCGCGGCCGTCCCAGGAAATCGTTGCGCGCCCCCTTGACGACCTTGCGCGAGAACCAGCCGGGCAGGACGAAGTTCTGCACCTTCACGCCCTCGATCTCGTAGTACTCGCCCGAGACGGCGTCGCACAGCTCGTACTGGTGGAACACGAGGTGGCGGCGATCCTGCGGATGCGGGCCCTGCACCAGCAGGTTGCTCAGCGGATCGCCCACCAGCTCGATCGCCTCGTGCGACAGGGCCACCGTCCAGCAGTCGGCGTCCTCGCCGCAGGCGTCGAGGAACACGAAGCCGAACGGCACGTCGAGGTTGTTGCTGTCGTGGTAGCCCTCGGTCTGCGCCATCGTCGGATGGTCGACGAGGTAGACGACGGCGTCGCCACGCCGGCCCGGCAGCTGCGGCAGGTCCACCTTGCGTTCGCGCGAACGCGGCACCCGGCCCGCGCTGTCGACGCGCAGGCGTGCGCCGAATTGCCAGTGCGGATAGAAGTCCTCCTCCAGCTGGCGATTGATGGCGCGCACCGCCGCCTGCAGTTCCGCGTCCGACACCTTCGTGCTTCGATTGACCACCGAGATCAGCATCGCTCCCTCTCCTTGAATGGCTTCGAGGCGGCGATTGTGCGGGTTCCGCCCCGCGCTCGCCAGCGGTGCCTGCGGAGCTGGTGCCTCGCCGGGCGGCGAGGCAGCTTGCCGGTGGCCGAGCAGGCGTCCAGGTGCCAGACGCCCACGCGCGCATCGACTGTGAACAGCCCCTAGAAGCAGGTGGCGATCGCGTCGACCACGTCGTAGTCCTCGTCGACGATCGGCATCCAGCGCCACTTGTCGAAGGTGGTGCAGGGGTGCGAGATGCCGAGGCAGACACGGTCGCCTACCTGCAGGCCGCCCGGCGCGGCGCCGAGCTTGAGGTAGGCGTGCTGGTCGTTGAGCTTGGTGACGGCCCACTCCGCGGGCGCCGGCACGCGCTCGCGGCTGGCGCGCGCGACCACGGCCAGCGGCAACGGCAGCCCCAGGTCGAACGAGACGTCGCGCTTGCCCACGGCGAGGATGGCCAGGCCCGGCTCGGGCAGCGACTGCACCAGCGCCCACACCTCCAGCGCGGCGCGCAGGCCCTGCGCGTCGTCGCAGCCCAGGCGGTGGTTGACCGCCCGCACGAGGCGCGTGTAGTGGCCCTGGTCGTGCGTGACGTAACAGCCAGAGCGCAGCAGGCCGCGCACCGGCCGCGACAGGTCCATGCGCAGGCGCGGCACCACGAGGTCGAACACCGCGGAGCCGCCCGCCGAGACGATCGCCTCGTCGACGTCGAACAGGCCCTCGGCGTCGCACGCGCGCGCGAGGCGCTCGACGCGATCCATCAGGCCGTCGACGGCGGGCCGGTCGGCCTCGGTGCGGCCGGTGTTGCCCAGGCCCTCGTAGCATTCGATGCCCGCCAGCGCCACCGCCGCGCTCGCGTGCGCGCGGCGCGCCAGCGCGAGCGCATCCGCGTGCGAGCGCACGCCCGTGCGTCCGCTCGCGACGCCGACCTCCACCAGCACCTCGAACGGCCGGTCGCTGGACACCGCCTCGATCAGCTCGAGCTGGGCGAGCGAGTCCAGCAGGAAGACGACGCGGACACCGGGGTGGGTATCGGCCAGCGCGGCGATGGCACCGAGGTCGGCGGCGTCCAGCACCTGGTTGGCGATCAGCAGGTTGCGCGCGCCGGCCGCGAGCCCCGCCTGCATCTGCGTGGCGGTGGCCAGCGTCAGGCCCCATGCGCCGGCCTCGAGCTGGCGCTGGAACAGCTGCGGCGACATCGACGTCTTGCCGTGCGGGGCGAAGCCCACGCCGGCGGCGTCGGCGAAGCGCTGCATCCAGCCGATGTTGTGCGCCAGCGCGTCGCGCCGGATCACCGCGAGCGGCAGCGGCAGGTCGCCCGCGAGCACGTTCCAGCCCTGCGCGCCGACCTGCGAGCGCCGCAGCGGCGCGACCCCGTGCGGAAAGCCCTTGAGCGTGGCGTCGAGCAGCGGGTCGAGGAGGTCGGTCATGCGCCGATTATGGGCGGCGGGCCGCGTTTCCAGCGCGGAATGCCAATTCGTTCACGCTCGGCCGCGGAACGTTCGCCACAGCGGGCCGATGGGGCGGTATCCATGCGCATCCGCCGCAGGCGCTCGTCCGTAGATCGACCCATGACACGCCACTCCCTGTCCTTCGTCGCCGCCGGCAGCCTGCTGCTGGCGCTCGCCCTGCCCGCCCGCGCCGCCAGCGTCACCGTCACCGTGCACGGCGCCGACGGGCAGCCGGCCCCCAACGTCGTGGTGCAGCTCACGCCCGCGCACCCGGGCCCGGCGCGACCGCCCTGGCCGCCGGTCGTGATCGTGCAGCACGACATCCATTTCGTGCCCGCCCTCACCGCGGTGCCGGCCGGCACGACGGTGCGCTTCTCCAACCAGGATCCGTACGACCACCACATCCGGTCGGAGCCCGCCGGCCCGCTTGGCAACATCCCGCCGGCCAAGGCCTTCGAGATGCGCCTGGCCGGCGCCAGCGGCGACAAGGTGGCCAGCGCCGACGTCACCTTCGACAAGCCCGGGGTGCTCGTGCTCGGCTGCCACCTGCACGGCTCGATGCGTGGCCACGTGTATGTCAGCAGCACGCCGTGGGTGGCCGTCACCGACGCCAGCGGCGCCGCGACGATCGCCGACGTGCCGGACGGCGCCGTCGAACTGCTCGCCTGGAGTCCCGAGCAGCTGGTCGACCAGCCCGTGCTGCAGAAGCAGGTCGGCGGAAGCAGCGTCATCCTGGACGCGACGCTGAACTTCACGCCGACCCGGCGCCGCCGCCATTCCTGAGCGCACGAGAGACCGCATGCCCCGAACCGACATCCGACACGGCCGCGATCACCGGCGGCTCGCGCGCAGCGCGCTGCTGGCCGCGGCCGTCCTCGCGCTGGCGCTGCCGCGCGCCCACGCGGACACCGACAAGCTGCCGCTGACCGGCGGCGTCACCAGCATCGACGGCGCGGCCGGCGGCGGCCTGACGCCGTGGGCCGTGACCGGCAGCAACGCCACCGAAGGGCAATGGGGCGCGGCGGCGACGGCGTCGGTCGTGTCCACGCGCGACTACTCGATGCGGGTGCTGGGTGCGCTGGTGGCATGGGACGACCGCGCCGAGCTGTCGTTCGCGCACCAGGACTTCACCACCGGCGCCACCGGCCGCGCGCTCGGACTGCCGGGCCTGCACCTGAGGATGGACGTGGCCGGCGCGAAGCTGCGCCTGCTGGGCGACGCGATCCTCGACTCGGACACCTGGGTGCCGCAGGTCGCCGCGGGCGTCGAGGTCAAGCGCACCGACGTGGGGGGGCTGAAGCCCACGCTGCAGGCGCTCGGCGCGCGCACCGACGGCGTCGACGTCTACGTGAGCGCGACCAAGCTGTTCCTCGCGCAGGGCGTGCTCGTGAACGCCACGCTGCGGGCGACCAAGGCCAACCAGAACGGACTGCTCGGCTTCGGCGGCAGCGCGCAGGATCACTACCGCCTCGAGCCCGAGGTCTCCATCGCCTGGCTCGCCAGCCGCCGGCTCGCGTTCGGCACCGAATATCGCCGCAAGCCCGACAACCTGAATCCGTCCGTGCTGGGCGCCGGCCTGAAGGAGGACGACTGGTGGGACGTGTTCGCGGCCTGGGCGCCGTGCCGCAGCGTCTCGCTGACCGCGGCCTACGTGCAGCTGGGCCGCATCGTGCCGGCCGTCGCGACGAAGCGGCAGGACGGCGGCTACCTGTCCGCGCAAGTCGACTTCTGAGGCCAAGGAATCGCCATGACCAAGCTTCTCGTCGCCGCGCTCGTCGCCGCCTGCGCGCTGGGCTCCGCGCACGCCCAGCCGGACGCGCCGGCCAACTCCACGATCCCGGTGCCTGCCGACGACACGCTGTTCCGCGATCTCGGCGGCCAGGCCGGCATCGACCGCATCGTCGGCGACTTCGTGCCGCGGCTGGCCGCCGACGCGCGCCTGGGCGAGTTCTTCAAGCGGGCCAACCAGGATCACCTCAGGCAGATGCTCGGCGAGCTGTTCTGCCGCCTTTCCGGCGGCGGCTGCACCTACACGGGCCTGTCGATGAAGCTGGCACACCAGGACATCGACGTCGCCAAGGGCGACTTCAACGCCCTGGTGGAGGTCCTGCAGTCGGCGATGGATGCGCAGGGCGTGCCCTTCGCCACGCAGAACCGGCTGCTCGCCCGGCTGGCGCCGCTGCATCGCGACATCGTCAACGTGCATTGACGGAGGCCCCCGCCCGTCCTGCGGCACACTGCGCGTCATGGACGCCACCGAATCGACGCTGTTCAGGAACGCCAAGGCCTTCGAGGCATGGCTGAGGAAGAACCACGCCAAGTCCGACGGGCTGTGGCTGAGGATCGCCAAGCGCGGCGCCGACGAGCCCAGCGTCACCTATCCGGAGGCGGTGGAGATCGCGCTGTGCTGGGGCTGGATCGACGGCCAGAAGAAGGGCCTGGACGACCAGCACTTCCTGCAGCGCTTCACGCCGCGGCGCGCGCGCAGCATCTGGTCGAAGATCAACGTCGACAAGGTGGCCGCGCTGATCGAGGCGGGCCGCATGCAGCCGCCGGGTCTCGCGCAGATCGAGGCCGCCAAGGCCGACGGGCGCTGGGCCCAGGCCTACGATGGCGCCAAGACGTCCACCGTGCCGGACGACCTCGTCGCGGCGCTGGACGCCAACCCGCCCGCCAAGGCCTTCTTCGCCACGATCAACGCGAGCAACCGCTACGCCGTGCTGTGGCGCATCCAGACCGCTCTCAGGCCGGAGACGCGCGCCCGGCGCATCGCCCAGCTGGTGGACATGCTGGCGCGCGGCGAGACGGTGCACATCTTCAAGCCCAAGCCCAAGCCCGAGCCCGGGCTCAAGGCCGGCTCCTAGCGCGCGCGGCGTCCGCCCGCGCCGGCTCGCGGCGTTATCGCCCGTGATGGATCGCGGTCGAGCGGCGATGCAACATGCGTTCCATCCCGGCCTCGGTCGCAACCCCACAGAGATCCCATGCTCGAAAAGCTCCTGCGCGTCGGCGCGCCCTCTCCGCTGCTGGTCACCCCGTCCTCCATCGGAGGCGCCGGCGGACTGTGCACCCGCGACGTGCAGACCGCCACGGTCGGCACCGTCACGTACAAGCACCTGCCCTTCGTCGTCAACGGCATCAATTCCGTCGACGCGGCGGGCTGCGACGTCGTCAGCTACAACTTCTCGGGCTGCATCATGGCCGCCTACAAGGTCGGCGGAACGTTCCACGTCTGCCACGTGTCGACGGGGGAGGGCCAGGATTGCAAGGACGCCTGGAACCGCATCAAGGCCACGTCGAACGCGGTGTTCGAGTTCAAGCCGTCCGACTTCGTCGAGACGGGCGGCGCCGCGCTGCTGGGCGTCTACGGCCTGATCACCGCGGACCTGCAGACCTATGCGATCACGGTCGTCCAGAACGCGGTGCAGGGCGGCGGGCCGAAGATCGCGGCGATCACGAAGGCCCGGCTGCTCCGATAGCCGGCGGCCGCCGGAACCTGGGAAGGTCGATCCGGCGCCGTGCCAACGCAGCGCCACACGCCCCGACAGTCGCCCGAAGCCTCGCCTCCCGGCTTTTCCGGGAAAAGTGCACTGGTCGCCTGCCTGGCGTCGCGGGCCGGGTCGTCCGGCAGCGCCCCCGGCCGCTAGCATTCCATTCGACCCGGCACCCCGGCCGACGGCCCCTACGGCCTACGAGCCCTGCCGCCGCTGTCGCTGCCTATCCGTTGCATGGCGAGTGCCACGGACCTTCCCCCTCTCCGCCGCCCGGGCCGCGTTCGCATCACCGTCCTGCCGGCACCAGCCATCACAGAAAGTTCGCACGCCCATGCCGATCTACGAGAACGGGAAGGAAGGAAAGAAGTACTACGCCCTGCAGCCGCTGGCGACGGGCGGCACGCCCAGGGACAAGTTCGACTTCCTTTACGAGGAAGCCGGCGCGGCGCATCCGGCGCTGCACAAGATCACGCGGGACGTCACGAGCAAGTTCGGCGGCCACGTCGTCATGGCGCCGCTGAAGCTGCGCGACGTCGCCTGGGCGAAGCTGTCCCGGGGCGATGCCAACAAGGCGGTCGCCGACGGCGAGATCGCCAAGCTCAACGACATCGTGCGCGCCACCGTCAAGTTCACGACGTTCGCGGCCCTGCTCAAGGCCCAGCGCTACATGGAACAGGCCTACGAGGGCATCGTCTACGACCGCTACAAGGATGGGGCCACCGAGAGCGGCTACCGGGACGTCAAGTACGTCCTCAAGGTGCCGGTCCAAGTGAAGAATCGCAAGACCCATCACATCTGCGAACTGCAATTCCACACGATGCAGTCGAGGAACGCCTACGAGGTCTTCCATCCGATCTACGACGTGCTGCGCCGCATGGGCAAGGAAGCCGACGCGCAGCCCATCACCATCGCGGCGGAGGAATCAGCCGACCTCGGCGGGAAACTGCGCAAGACGTGGAGCACGATGCTGATCCGCCACATCGGCGGACAGCAGGTCGTGCATCAGCTGTACGACATCGTGCGGCTCTTCTACGTCGACTCGCCGCTGGAGACGCTGCGCAAGGGTCCGGTCGAGCTGTCCAAGCAGGACGTCGAGCGCCTGATCGAGATGGGCCCGATCATCCACGAGGCCTACTACCGCAACATGATGAACGCCCAGGTCATGGTGGACGGCAAGCTCCAGCCCGTCGTGAACGGCGACGCCCGCAACGCCATCTACTCCCAGCAGCAGATCGCGGCCAGGCAGGCGGAGCAGAAGAAGTTCGCGCCGTCCAAGGTCTACATCTGAGCGCCGCCCACCGCTGGCGCGTCGCACGGGCCGTCTGTCGGTGACCTGGGTGGCCCGCACGGGCCCGTCCGTCAGGCGTAGTCGTATTTTCCGCCGCGCGCGAGCGCGCGCTGGTACGCGGGACGCGCATGCGCGCGTGCCAGCCAGTCCCTCAGGCGCGGGGCGTCCGCGCCGAGCGCGCCGCGCGCGTTGGCGGCTTCGACGGGAAAGCTCATCTGGATGTCGGCCGCGCTGAACTGCGCCCCGGCGAACCACGGGCCACCGGCGAGGTCGGCCTCCATGAAGACCATCTGGCGCTGCAGGTTCGGGTCGATGAACGCGGCCAGCACCTTGTCGGCGATGCCGCGCGCGATCGGCTTCGCGAAGAACGGCATCGGCGCGGACTTGATCTTCTGGAACACCAGCTTCATCACCAGCGGCGGCATCGCGCTGCCCTCGGCGAAATGCAGCCAGTAGACGTAGCGGCGGTACTCGGGCGTGCCCTTGGCCGGCCGCAGGCCGGACGTCTCGCCGTAGGTGTCGAGCAAGTACTCGACGATCGCGCCCGACTCCGCGATGGTGGCGCCGCCGTCGGTGATCACGGGCGACTTGCCCAGCGGGTGGACCTTCAGCAGCTCGGGCGGCGCGAGCGAGGTCTTCGCGTCGCGCTCGTAGCGCCTGATCTCGTAGGGCAGTCCGAGCTCCTCGAGCAGCCAGAGGATGCGCTGCGAGCGCGAATTGTTCAGGTGATGGACGGTGATCATGGCGGCCTCGCGTTCAGCGGTGTCGCGGAGGCGACGCCCCCGCTGTCCGGGCGCGATTGTGACCGCGCGAGGCGCCCGGCGCGAGGGCCGGGGGCAAGCGTCGCGCAGGCGACAGCGGTCAGGCCGCGACGGCCACGCGCGTCGCCGGGCGCGTGGCCGGCAGGTACAGCGCGCCGAACAGGTTCTTCGGATCGGCCATCTCGGGCACGAGGTCGATCGAGCGGCCCAGGCCCAGTTCGACGGCGAAGTCGCGCAGCAGGCGCAGCGCGGAGAAGTCCTCGAGCGCGAAGCCCACCGAGTCGAACACCGTCACCTGCTCGCGCGAGCTGCGGCCCGGGGCCTGGCCGGCCAGCACGCGCCAGAACTCGGTGACCGCGAAGTCGGCCGGCATCTGCTGCAGGTCGCCCTCGATGCGGCTCTGCGGCTCGTACTCGACGAACACCGCGCCGGCGCGCAGCACGTCGGCGTGCAGCTCGGTCTTGCCGGGGCAGTCGCCGCCGACGCCGTTGACGTGCATGCCGGGCTCGATCATCTCCGGCGTGATGATGGTGGCGTTGGCCTTGTCGGCGGTGATCGTGGTGACGATGTCCGCGCCGCGCACGGCCTCGGTGGTGTTCGCGCAGGCCGTCGCCTTGAGCGTCGGGGCGGCGGCGCGCAGGTTGGCGATCAGCTTGGCGGTGGCGCCGGCATCGATGTCGAACAGACGCACCTCCTCGATGCCCATCAGCAGGTGGAACGCCAGGCACTGGAATTCGCTCTGCGCCCCGTTGCCGATCACGGCCATCACGCGGCTGTCGGAGCGCGCGAGGCGGCGCGCCACCATCACGGAGGTGGCGGCGGTGCGCATGGCAGTGGTCAGCGTCAGCTCGCTGAGCAGTTCGGGCCGGCCGGTGTCGACGTCGGCGAGCACGCCGAAGGCCATCACGGTAGGCAGGCCGGCACGGGTGTTCTTCGGGTGGCCGTTGACGTACTTGAAGCTGTAGAGGCTGTCGTCGGCGATCGGCATCAGCTCGATCACGCCGTCGGCCGAATGGTTCGCGACGCGCGCGGACTTGTCGAAGTCGCCCCAGCGGGAGAAGTCGGCCTCGAGGTACGACACCAGGGTGCCCAGGCAGGCGGCCAGGCCCTTCGCGCCGACGATCGCGCCGATGTCGCGGGTGGTGAGCAGGGTCGTCATGGATGTCTCCGTTATCTCTATGAGAAGAGTGTGTCGGGACGCCGCGGCAAGCGAAATCAGCAAAAGTGATCCGATTCGATCAATAATTTGACATTTCGGCAGCCATCACTGTCGTTTTGACCAATTCCTGTTGACGGGACTTCGTCGGCCATGGACACCCTCGACCAGCAACTGATCGCCCTGCTGCGCACCGACGCGCGCGCCTCCATCGCCACGCTGGCGCATCGGCTCGGCGTGTCGCGCGGCACGGTCAACAACCGCATCACCAAGCTGGAGGACAACGGCACCATCGTCGGCTACACGGTGCGCCTGCGGCCGGACATCGAGCACAACGAGATCACCGCCTGGATGAGCATCGCCGTCGAAGGCAACCAGACGCGCGAGGTGATCGCCATCCTGCTGGGCGAGCCGGGCATCGGCGAGCTGCACGACACCAACGGCCGCTGGGACCTGCTCGCGGAGATACGATCCGCCAACCTCGCCGACCTGGCGGCAGTGCTGGAGCGCGTGCGGCTGATCAAGGGCATCGGTGCGACCGAGACGTCCATCCACCTGCAAAGCTACAAATGAATCGACACGACGCCGCTCGGCGCCGCCTGTTGCGCGCCGGAATGCGACTGGCCGCCGGCGCGGCGGCGCTGCCGTTCACGGGCCTCGCGCGCGCGCAGTCGGGCGCGGCGCCGCGCATCGCCTTCCTCGACACGGCGGCGGCGGCGGCCGCGCTGGCCGATGGCGTCGATGATCCGTACTACGGCCGCATGGGCCTGCTGGAGATCCGGGCGCGCCTGCATTCCGCCCTGCCGGGGATGTCGCTCGCCGACGCCCGCGCGGCGGCCCGCGAGTACGACGCCGCCTCGGCGCTGCCGTTCGGCGCCGAGGAGCGCGACGCCATCGCCGCCATCATCGAGGGGATGCAGCCGCTGCTGATCGCACGCGCGCCGCTCTTCGCACGCACGCCGTGGTCGTTCATCCAGCTCGACGACCGCGCCGAGGGCGGCATGCCACACACACGCGGCCCGCACATCGTGCTGCCGCGGTCGGACGTCGACGTCCTCGTCAAGCTGCAGCGCCAGGGACGCGCCCGCGGCCCGCAGGCCACGCCGCCGCGCGGCGCCGGCCTCCTGCTGCACGAACAGACGCACGTGCTGGAGCGCCTGCACCCGGCACGCTTCGAAGCGCTGTTCACGCAGGTCTTCGGCTTCACGCGCATGGCCGGACGCGGCGGCCCGACCACGGATTGGCTGGCCGCGCACCGCTGCACCAATCCGGACGGACCCGACGTGGCGTGGGCGTTCCCGCTGGCCGCGATCGGCGGCACCGGCTGGGTGATGCCCGACATCGTGTTGCCCGACAAGCCGCTGCCGCGCATGCCGCAGGACTTCCAGGCCGTGGGCATCGAGGTGAGCGGCGGGACGGACTGGCGCGTGGTCGAACGCGATGGGGAGCCGGTGCGGCACGACCTCGATCGCATCCGCGGCTGGCATGCGCATTTCCCGTTCCCCGACGAGGACTTCCATCCCCACGAGATCGCCGCCGTCACGCTGGCGCACTGGATCCTGCGCGACGTGCCCGACGTCGACCGCCGCCCGCTGATGCCGGCGGTCGCCGCCTGGGCGCGCACCGGCCTCGCCTGAGCTGCCTCCTGGTGTCATCCTGCGCGCAGTCGCAGGATCCACCTTTCCCCGCCGTGACGCCGCTCGGCGCGCAAGCGCGGATCCTGCGACCGCGCGCAGGATCACGACGCGGGAATGGCAGTCGACCGGGTCGCCCGACGGACCGCGCTGCGACTCTGCTCAGGCCGCCGGGTGCACGGCGAGCTGGCGCAGGGCCTGCTCGAACACCTCGGGCGGCTGGCCGCCCTGGATCAGGTGCTTGTCGTCGATGATGATGGACGGCACCGAGTGGATGCCGCGCTCCTGGTAGTACTGCTCGCGCTCGCGCACCTCGTCGGCGTAGCGGCCGCTCGCGAGCACCTCGCGCGCCTGCTCGCCGTCCAGCCCGGCCTCGACGGCGTAGCGCACGAGGGTCTCGTGCGAGCTCGGATCCTGGCCGTCCGTGAAGTAGGCCTTGAGGAACGCGTGCTTGAGCGCCAGCGCGTTCACGCCGGGGTTGCCCTGCTCCGCGTCGAGCACCTCGGCCCAGTGCAGCAGGCGGTGCGCATCGAAGGTGTTGTAGATGCGCGAACGCTGGTCCATGTTGAACGTGAAGCCCACCGCGGCGCCGCGCTGGCGGATCGCCTCGCGGTTCTTCATCACCTGGTCCTCGGGCATGCCGTACTTGCGCGCGATGTGCTCGGTGGTGTCCTCGCCCTCGGGCGCCATGCCCGGGTTCAGCTCGAAGGGCTGGAAGTGCAGCGTGACGGGCACCTCGGGGCCGAGGCGCTCCAGCGCAGTCTCGAGCGAGGTGAGGCCGATGGCGCACCAGGGGCAGGAAACGTCGGAGACGAAGTCGATTTTCATGGTCGGCAATCCAGGCGGTCGGGGTCGGACATGGCAGTTTAGGACCGGTGCGCGAAACGCACCGAAATGTGCCTTTTGCACCGGTGCTGGGA
>Ga0207695_10005446_pt1 | contig 16874 bp, 19 predicted proteins | sample KBSC54metaG_FD_184354 | JGI IMG/M metagenome (GOLD analysis project Ga0207695, IMG submission 184354) | Corn rhizosphere microbial communities from Kellogg Biological Station, Michigan, USA - KBS C5-4 metaG (SPAdes) (version 2) | ecosystem: Host-associated > Plants > Roots > Rhizosphere > Soil... | reverse complement strand
GGTCGAGAACGGTATTCGAAGCAGCGAGTTTGACATCGATGACCGACTGGCTGTTGACGGGGACCTCCTTGCTGGTAAATCCAATATAGGATATGACCAGTGTGCCGTTCTCGGGCACGGTCAGTTCATAATTGCCGTTGTTGTCCGTTGTCGTTCCCCGTGCGCTTCCTTTGAGTGATACGGATACGCCGGAGAGGGGTTGGCCGTTGTCGCCGGTGACTTTCCCGGTGACTTTTATATCCTGGAAGGTGAGGGAGGAGGAGATAATCACGATCAGGTTGTTTGCCAGCATTTTATAGGTAAGGTCCGTGCCTACGAAAAGCTTGCCAAGCACGTCTTTGATGTCGGAGTTGGCAACATCGATGTTTATCTTCTGGCTCACCGCATTTAGCCGGCTGTTATAGAGGAACCGGTAAGTGCCCTGTTTTTCAATTGAATGGAGAGCTTTTGAAATTTCTACCTGGTTTAGTTTGAGTGAGACCTTATCCTGACCGTTTACACGGGCTGACACCTGCAGTGTGGTCACAAGTATCAACAAGGAGGTTAGTTTCATAAGCAAAAGAGCTTTTTTTACGGCATGAGGACTGCAGCCCTCAATCGTTAGAATTTTTTTCATACTTTCAACTTTGGGTTATTAAAAATGTGAAACCTGGATAGATACTGCCAATGCATCGCCATGTTTCGAAATAGCCTTGCGGGGAATGCGCCAACATTTCCCGCATTTTTTCCTATAGTTCTGATGTTTCTTTACATTTTATTTATTTCTCATAAATAGTTATTTGGTTTTCGTGAATGGTATACGTGAAGGGTGCAGTTAGTTTAAGAGCTTCCAGCGCCTGCTGGATCGTTTCCTTCTGAAAATTCCCGGTAAAGTGCAGGTCTTCCAGTTCTGGTCTTGTGAAGTGTATGTTCACGCCATACCAGCGTTCCATATCTTTTGACAGGTTTGCAAATGCCATATCCTGGAAGATCAGCCGGTCCTCGACCCATGACGTCTCGACGTTGATACCGGTGATCGAATCATAACCAGGTTTGCGGATATTGACGAGTGATTCGGTCCGCTGGGGTTTGTAGGCCGCCGGATCGCGCCGGTGGAGGGTGCTGTCGTCGTTGGCAACGACCAGTTTCTCATTGGGCTTGAGGATGATCTTTTCATTGGGGCGGTCCTTGATGGATACTTCAATGCTTCCTTTCAGCAAGGTCGTTTCCGTGGTCCGGTCGGAGGGGTAGGATTTCAGGTTGAAGCGGGTGCCGAGTACCCTGATATCGACGTGTGCGGCGTGTATGATAAATGGTCTGGAGGCGTTGTGGGCCACGTCGAAGAGGGCTTCGCCGGTGAGGCTGACCTCGCGGGACTGAGCGCCATACGTTTTTTCATAGGTGAGGCGGCTGCCGGCGTTGAGCCAGACCCTTGTACCGTCCGGCAGCAGCAGGTTCGTGCGGGATCCGTTGTGCGTGACGACTTCGCTGAATTCCTTTTCGCCGGCGGGTGTGGTCACCGGGGGTTGGGGGTGTGATGAACGATAGACGAGCAGGACAGTTATCAGTGTCAGGAGTAGTAGAGGTGTGATCAGCAGGAGGCGGCGCGACCGGGTCTTCGGTTTTTCGTCGGACTCCCAGATTGGTTGGTCTGTTGGGGTGGGTCCGGTTAATTGGGTGGGCCTGGTTGATTGGGTGGGCCCGGTTGATTGGGTGGGCCCGGTTGATTGGGTTGCCTTGGTTGATTGGGCTGACCCTGTTGCCGGGGTTGCCCAGGTCGCTGGTTCTGGTCCGGGGTCGATGCCCTGCGCTATCATGCGGTCGAGATGCCGGTCGAGGGCCTGCGCGGCTTCTTCGGCCTGGCGGCGACTGCCGGGGTTGGTGGATTTCCAGAAATCGGCGATCGTCGTGAGCGGATAGAATAGCTCGGGGTGGGCTCTGAGGAGCTCTTCGAGTTCTTTCAGCTCATCGGTCGTAGCTTCGCCGCTGATCTTTTTGGCGATAAGGTCCCAGGTATGCTCTTGTTGTTCTTGTCCCATTGATAAGAGAGAATGTGAAGAGGACAGGAAAATGAAGAGAAACCCCCAGGAGTCGTTAACTTTTTTTTAAGAATGTTTGCGGTGCTGTGGCTCCGAGCCCGGGTCACGGGTTTCCTGCGAGTTTCGCGCGCGGGTCGCGCGGGTTTCCCGCGGGCTTCGCGCTCGGTTCGCGCGGGTTTCCTGCGCGGGTCGCGCGGGTCACGAATGTGGTGTGGCGGGGCCGCTTGTAGGGGAAGGCTGGCTTTTTTTGATGTCGAAGCTGACGGTGTTCCCGATCTTGTGAAGCGCTATAGCAAGCTGATTTTCAACAGTTTTGACGGAGATGTTGAGAATCTCGGCGATCTCCCTGTACTTGAGGCCGTCTTCCTTGGCCAGTTTGAAAATGAGGCGGCATTTGGAAGGCAGCTGGTCGATGGCCTTCTGGATAAGCGCCAGCATATCGGCGGTGATGAGCATCTGTTCCGGGTCGAAGTAGACGCTGGTGAAGTCGGCCTGATAGTCCTCGATGGAGAAGGTGGCGTTGCGTCGCTGGCGGTCGAGGTAGTTGATGGCGATATTGCGGGTGCTGACGTAGAGATAGACCTTCAGGTTCCCGATCTTTTCGAGCTGTTTCCTTTTCTCCCACACCTTAATAAATACGTCCGAGACGACTTCCTCCGCGGTCTCCTTTTCCTTGACGATCGTCCTGGCGAAGGGATATAAGAAATGGTACAGGGATTTATACAACTCTTTATAAGCGTGCTGATCGTCGTGTCGGGCGATCTGTGACTGGAGGTATTGAATTCGATCGACGGTCATGGCAAAGCTTATGGTCTCACCAATTTATCAGTAAATGTAAGAGAAAATACGCACTTATAGATTTGGACAGTTGACCGCGAAGGAAAGCTGCATTGAAGTTATAGGACATTGGGCCACTGTGGTTATTTTTTGCCCGCGTCCATTTATATTTTCTGCCTTGGCACGAATTTTTTACATTTGCACTCCAATCGCCGGAAGCCGGATTTTATCCGGTCTTGGCAGGACCTATAGCTCAGCCGGTTAGAGCATCTGACTCATAATCAGAGGGTCCCTGGTTCGAGCCCAGGTGGGTCCACTGAAATTCAAGCACTTACAAGACATACTTTGTGGGTGCTTTTTTATTTGATACATGTTTTGATACATGTTTTTTGGTGGCGTCTCGGTGGAAAAGTTTTTGAATTTGTCGCGCGTCTTCGTCACTCTATGCCCCATTTCGTAACTTACCTTATATATAGTGTAACCTTACCTGTGGGCCGCAAAGACAAAATAAGTATCGCAACCAAGTATCTTTCTAACCGCCATTTCCTGAATGAGGTTTCGGTTGAAGGAAAGATGAATTCGAAGTTTCAATTCCGTTTGGGTAACTACGATCTCTACGCCGCGCAGATTATTCGAACAGGTAACTGCATTACCCTTCTTAGTACTCCCCTTAGCGTCACCGAAGACTCTTTTTGGAACACCAACCATTTTGAGGATTTAGTCAAATATGTGTTCTGGACTTTTAACCGAAGTTTTCTCTTAAAACTTCTCAGTGGACTGGAAAAGCAGCCACCGGCCATTCTTGCCCTGTACCGGGAACTTTTATTAGAATACCCGGCAGCCTACCGGGAGCCAGTGCCAGCCCACGCGGACGAGGAACTGCGGTTTTGCTATATGAAGAACGGGAATATGAAAAAGGACGCCAAATTCCGGTTGATGTATTCCCTCGACGAGCAAAACCGAAGCGCTTTTCTAAAGGCGGTTGAAAAAGGAATTGCCGAGGGCCTCGCTTCTTTGGGTAAGCCCCTACCCTCTCCAATTGAAGATTCGGCGGGCCCCGAAGAAATTTCCCCGCTCGATTTTTTTCAACTTGTTCGGCCCATGAACGGAAGTCCCGAAGAAACCATCCGTTTCATTACAAATAAAACTCAACAAGCCGGCTACAAATTTTCGCCTTTCACTCCGGTCAAGCGGTTAGCCAATGGCAAAAATCCTTATGGATTCAACGGGGCCGCTGCCGCCATGATCTACCATTTCCAGCAGCTTGGTTATATTGATAAGGAATACGTGTTTGTTGATGTTTTCAAGGCCTACTTAAAATATTCCCAGAATACCGTAGGTAAGCTTTCTACTTTTTTGGCCAACTACAGGGAAGACAACCAATTCCGAAAATATTTATCAAACCTCAAGGAATTGGAAATTAACAAGCTGCCTTAGCAAATTAGGAATTGCTAATAATTCTCCCTAACTGGCCTGATTTCTCTTTTCGGCCATACGATAATTGCAGTCAGTTGTTCACTTTAAACTACTACTGATATGCAAACGATTAATCCTTTCGAGGTGATCCTTTCCAAACTGGATATGCTGCAGGCCTCCGTTGAAGGTCTGGCAGAGAATATGCAAAAATCTGACGATCCTTCTCTCTCTTCTTCTGACCAGCTTTTAGATCTCCCGGAAGCCGCCAAAATTGTAAAGCGCCCTGTCGGAACTGTCCGGTATTACATCCATCACCGGGGGTTGCCGGCTACCAGAATTGGTAAAGGCTACCTGGTTAAACTCGGCGAGCTTTTAGCCTGGGTCGAAGAATTTACCAAAGCCGGAAAAAAGCCCGAGCCCATGGAGCGGATGTTTGAAAATCGGAAAAGGTACAAAAAGCCTTAGCCGCTCTTCCCCCCGAAAATCTCCTTTCATTTTCTTTTCATCCGCTCAAATCTCCTAATTATGGATGGTCAACGACTTTCGTGCAGCGAAGCCAGGCAGATCGATTTAGTTGAATATCTGGCGGCTTTGGATCACCAGCCCCAAAAGGTTCGGGGAGCCGATTACTGGTATTTGTCTCCTTTCCGGGAAGAAAAAACGCCTTCCTTTAAAGTCAATAAGACTTTCAATATTTGGTATGACCATGGAATTGGAAAAGGGGGCAATCTGGTTGATTTTGGGATTTTGTATCACCAATGTACCGTGAAGGAATTTCTGCAACGGCTGGATCGTCAACCCCATATTCAGAATGCCGTGCCCAATCATCAAAAAGACCCGGCAGAAACGAAACCCAAAATCAAAATTCTTTCGGTTTCCGAGATTGCCTCCCCCGCATTGGAGCAGTATCTGGAATTTCGAAAAATTCCGGTCGAGCTGGCCCGCCAGCATTGCCGGCAAGTAGAGTTCGAACTTCACGAGAAAAGGACAATTGCCCTGGGATTCCCAAATCGTTCCAATGGCTATGAATTGCGAAACGCCAACTTCAAAGGCAGCAGCAGCCCAAAGGATGTTTCTTTTATAGATAATCAAACCAATCAGGTAGCCGTATTTGAAGGATTTTTTAGCTACCTCTCTTTTCTGACGATCAACAAAAATCAGGAGGCTCCCCTGTCAAATTGCCTGATTTTAAATTCACTCGCATTTCTGGAAAAGAGCCGCGCCCTGATGGAAAAGTACGGGCGCATTCACCTGGTTCTGGACAACGACGCCGCCGGAAGATCGCACACACGAAAGGTGCTCGAATGGAGTGATAAATACATCGATCGAAGCTATTTCTATAACCATCACAAGGACCTAAATGAATGGCTGAAGGCTAATGGGCAGGAACCAGGACAGCAGCTTCGCCGGGGCAGGTCCATCTAATAGCAGGGAGCAGCCAGCCGTTGATCTCTTGGAGTTTTAGGTAGCCAGCTATGTTTCGGTTATACCGAAACGCTGATCCCCTTCATGCTTCGCATTCGGGGGACGTCTTCCTCATGCTACCGCATTCGAAAAACCGAAGAAAAAAACAATTATGGAACAGCAAGGCAAGCATTCACGGAGCAAGGGGGGTCGACCAAAAAAGGCCGTGAAACGGGACCAATTGCTGGGCGTCAGGTGTACCCTGATTGAACGCCGGGCTATTGAAGCAAGGGCAAAATCCGTCCAGATGACCGTATCCGAATACCTACGGAAAATCGGTCTCGCCGGAAAAATTGACAGGTCTGAAAGGACGATTCCACGGGAAGTTCTGCAGTTCACCGCGACGCTAAATCACCTTGCCGCAAACATGAACCAGGTTGCCCGGAAGCGCAACCGGGATGAGTCACTAAATGCCATTGAACGTGCCACACTGCAGATCGACGCAAATGCGATCCAGCAGCTGGCCAAAGATGTAAAAAGTTATTTACGATGATTGGAAAGGTAAAGACAGGGAAGTCATTTTATCACTGCATATCCTATTGTCTGGAAGACAAGAAAGCGCTTTCAGAACAGGACAAACAGCAACGCCCGAAGGACGAAGGCTTGCAGCATAAAGACCGGGCTGAGGTACTGGAGTACAATCTTTGCTACGGCGACAAATGGGCGCTGACAGAGCAATTCCGGGAAGTCGGGAGGCTAAGCAAACGGGTAGAAAAACCATTGATGCACCTGTCTATTCGGGCTGCACCGGGTGACCAGCTGACACAAGAGCAGTGGCGGGAAATCGGACAAGAAGCCGCCCGCGAATTTGGGCTCGACAAACACCAGTATATATGCGTCCTGCATAAAGACACCAAACAGCCACATATTCACCTGGTCGCTAATCGGGTCGGGCTTGATGGAAAGGTCGCCAGCGACAGTAACAGCTACGCCCGGATAGCGGCTTTGTGTCGGCGGCTGGAAAAGAAGTATCAGCTAAAAACGGTTCTTAGCCCCCGGAGGTTCCTTTCCGAAAAGGAACGCCGGATTCCCCGTCACGACCAGCGGAAGTTGCGGTTGAAAGAAAAAATTCAGGACGCTCTAAAGGATTCCCGGTCCTGGCCGGAATTCGAGCAGAAGATCCGGGAGCAGGGTTACCGGGTGGATAAGGGAAGGGGCATTGCTTTCGAAGACGACAAAAAGGTCCGGATCAAAGGGAGCGAGGTTGGCTATTCTCTATCCACAATAGAACGTGTCCTGGCGCGAAATGCCCAAATCCCGCTTCGGGAAGCCCCCGACGACCAACAGCCGAAACAGGAAATCCAGCGTCGGGCCCGGCAGGTGGATGTATCCGATAAGCGCCGCACACCAATACCGGCAACACCGCCTCCAACGGATTCCTCGATAAGTTCCGAAATGTCTAAAAGCATGGTCAGGGCGTTGGAGGCCATGCTAAAGGTCGAGCCTGAGCAAACGGCAGGCGGCGGCTTTGACCCGTGGGAAGAAGAAATTCGGCGACGCAAGAAAAAGAAAAAACGCCCGCGTATTTGATTTAATCAATTAAAATAAAAGTCATGGAAATTGAAATTTTGGACACAGTGTTGAAGGACATGTTGGAAGAACAGAAGACAGCCAACAACCTGACTCAGGAGCAAAATGTAAAACTGGACCTTCTGACCCAAAAGGTGGAAACGTTCGAACAGCGGCTGGACCAGTTGAAGGTCATTGCTCCGCCAGCTGACACCGGCCCAATACAAACTATTTTAAAAGACGGGATGCAGGCCATGAATTGGATTTTAGAGAACCAGCCCAAAAGTGTTATCCGCCAAACCCGGCTTGTCCTCTTTCCGGAATCCAACCCGGATCGCTACTATAAAATTGTATTCGGCCGGCTGATACCTTGGGTTATCCTTACAATTGCGGTAATTTGCCTTATCCCATTAGGCGACCGGTACATCACCACCCGGACCAATCTGCAGCAGCGACGGTATTATTATGAAGTTTACCGGGATGCCTGGGAAAGGCTGGATTCGACTCTCGGCAAACCGGAGCGGCTAAAAATGAAACAGGCCCTGCAAAAGTCCGTAAATGAACATCAAGGGGATGAATGAAAAAAGGCCGGGTGTAGAAACACCCGGCTACCTTACCTTTCTATGGAAAAAGGGTACGGTTAAAAATAGTTGGTTGTAGGATTTATTTTGGCCTTCGGTATCGGGCGACTGGCGGACAGGAATTTTACCCAATAAGGGCCTCTTTCGGCTTTGGCAATTTCAGCTCGTTTTTCAGATACATTTCCCGGACAAGATGGGCAGCTTCGATAAGCCTAAGCAGTGAATCGTAGAAATAAATGCGTTCGCCCTTTTCCTCAGCTTCGTCAAAATTGAATACCGGACTCTGCATGGCCCCATCAAAAAACAGGCTTAAGTTGGTTCTGTCATTGAATACGCAATCCCTGTTCGCGAACTCGATTATAGTCCGGATGGGGTCTGCCCTATGCCAGGCATTCAATACCGAATAGTGCCTCATCCATTCTGGTTCTTCCTCCTTTGCCGCCCGCGAGTTCTTCGATTCTGACGAAACAGTCCCCGAATTGATATACTCATCTATCCACTTATTATGGTTCAATAATGTCTGGTTAGTGGATTTCAATATTGGGTTTATTGCGGGGACCGCGTTGCCATGCATTATCTTCTCATTGGAGGCAATGACCTGTTCGTTATTCTTACGGACTTCCTTTAAAGTTTCCTTATATGATTTAATAGTTGATGACATTACACGCCATTTAAATTATCCCAGGCGCCATACACATGGCTAACTGGGTAATCAAACTTTCTATTCTTGGGATTCTTTCTAATACCTTGTCCATTTCCTTTTCCAGCGAATTGACCTGTTCTCTTAATTGCGTTTGACCCGCAACCAGACGATCCACCTGAGTCAGCATTTCATCAAACCGACGCAAAAGACCGTTTGACTGGCTTCCTTTGCAGTTAGGTAGATCGCCTTTTACGCTCTCTTTAGTTATTGTCAGTTCTTCATGAAATGCATCATAGAATTTCTTCAGAAAGGAATATGTAATGGGTCCTTTCGTAACCGCTTTGCTATAATTTGACCTGTCAACGCGCATTCTTGCGGCAATCTCCAAATCATTATAGGGAAGAAGCGTCCTATCTTTCTTAAACTGAACAATCCGGGCTTTATCCACCTGAAAACTCATAAAACACAGCATTTGAGTTACGACACAAAAAGGCAATTTTCAAAAGCTAATCAACCTTCTTTTCACTGGCCAGCCCAGGCTTAACAAAACAAAAAACGGCTTCAAAAAGCGTCAGGGCATTTTTGCAGAAAAGCTGCAGGCCAGCTCTTTCATTACCGTCGTCATACGGGGGAAAATCCGATGTCAGGCACACGGAAGATATATTTTCACATATTTCGCGGAGCTCGGTCAGATTGTAGTCTGTGCAAAGCCTCTCAAACACTAGGCTTGGATTCGACTTTTCCTCCTCTGTTAAAAGGATAGGCTGATTAAAGAATTCGGGATATTTATAAAAGAGAGACATATCACCTCCTGTTTTTTGAGTTTAAAAAAAGGAATAAGGAGGCAAGGAGGATCACCCGGCAATAAAATAAGGTTGGAACCTACCTTGCCTTTTGTCCGACGGGTCCTGACAAGACCCCACCTTGCGGTGCCAAACACAAAGACATAAGTAAGCCCAACCCCATGCAATATAGGAATTGGGCGCTTAACTTACTCTCGCGTTTGGTGAATTGTCAGGTTCGTCGGGCGAGACTCTTAAGCGCGTACCAAGTAGTACTAATACCTATTTTTAAATGTTAGCTATAGTTGATTTTATTTCATTAAAGATAAGATAAAAACCTAAATAATGGTACCTGTACCATTGATATTTTTCTGATAAAATGCTCACTTGCCGTATTAAAGTCGCCAAATGACTAAGATTGAGCAATATGTAATCGATAAGGTAAGAGAAAAAAGGAAGGAAGCCGGTATTTCACAAATAGAACTATCCCAAAAACTTGGGATGAGCGATAGTTTTGTCTCCCATGTTGAAACGCCAAATCGAAGGGCAAAATATAACATTAACCATCTGAATGCATTAGCCAAGGTGTTTAAATGCTCGCCTCGCGAATTTTGGCCTGAAAAAGCGATGTAAAATTTCGAAAAATGGACAATACGCCGATAAGTTTCGATAGAGACTTTTCAATAAATGGCAAGTGGTGGGTTCCTAATGGACAGATCGAACTTTATGGCGAATTGATTTATAAGCAAGGGGAGGAAATAACTCTTAAACTCTCAAACGCTTTTAATGGCGAAGATGACCTCAAATACCCTTCGTTACAAAAGCATGACACAATTCTTGGCATTGACTCCAAAGGGAATTATTACACCCTGCTGAACGCGACGGGCTTTACACACGGTAGAAGCATTTATTTTCAAACGACATTAACTATAGAATATGTCCTAAAAAGCCATTGGCAAATACACTTTGACTTTCAAAAACATAAAATCAGGGCAGCAAATTTCACCACAAATTTCTTTATGGCTTTCCTTCATGGAAAGTACAATTCCTTCGAGGGTCCATCTTTACAGCATCAGGTTTTACAAATGTCTCTCAAGGAAACGCCTGACATGGACATTTTACAAATGGGCCCATTGAAGCTCTCTTTCCTATTTGATTACGGCTATCACACTACGAACCCATTATATAATTTCCATTTCAACCAGGATATTCACTTAAAAGCTGATTTTGGGGACAACGTGAAAGTAAAAGAAGTCGCAATAGAATTAAACTTCATAAAAGATTTTTTTTCGCTCTTTTCATATTATCAAATAAGCTTCAGAACCGCCTATCTCGACATAGCCGATGAAAATTCAGATATACAGCGCTGTAAATTTAATTTATTATTTATTGAAAGAGCTACCAGGCTTGGGCAGCTCATAAACATTTGGGACGTTCTACTACCATTTACTGGACGAGAGGATGAAATTAAGTTAGCTCTCACAAATTGGTTTAACAACAGGGAATTTGTCGTTAATGGTTTGAGTTTATATTTTGATGTCAGTTACAACAAGGTAAAACAGCCTATTAATGCCTTTCTTAACTTAGTTTTTGCGTTAGAAACCTTTCATAAAACATATCACTACTCTTCCCGAAAAACTTTGCGAACAAGACTAGAGCAGCTTATACAAAAAAATCAAGGCATTCTTACCCCGTATTTTCCTGATCCTGAAAAATTTTGTCAAAGAGTGGTTTCGCAACGCAATTATTTGGCACACGAACACGGAAGTCCTAATTCAGTGATTTCATCTGATGACTACCCATATTATATCCACATGCTAAAGCTATTATTTGAAATATCATTCTTAAAGATTATGGATATTAGCCCTGATTCCTTAGAATTCTTCGCTAAAAAGAACAGATCATATGAATACTACAAAAACAATATTCCACGAGATATAGCAATATAGAGGGGAAAGGAATGGAGTAAATTGCCTTGCCCCAAACTACAAATAAGGTCAATCATTCCGCATTTCCGGTTACAAATTGGGAGAAATACAATAATTAATTAATTTACAATCTATTAGGAATCGCCAGCGGAATGCGCAAGCATTGAAACCTTAGGAAGAGGTAGCGGAAATATATAATGTTTTTTTACATTTGCTCCCCTATTACTTTAAACCCCTTTCTATGCCCAAAATCACGTTTCTATTTTTTTTCCTTTCCGCCAATATTGTAGCACAATGTCAAATCAAAGCGTATTCGCTAACTTCGAAAAATATTGAAGGAAGTGATGAAACCGTTCAGATACTAATAGATCCAATAGCTCGAAATACGAAAGGAGGAAACCAGATATCATTAGTAGGAGTTCTCGCAAATACGCTTACTGCAGGAATAAACCTGATTAAAATATCTTTATCAAGGGAGGAACAGAAATACACCGCTACATATACTTCCTCCCTTACGGGAACGAATCTGATGCTTAAGGCCCCAAGGTCAAAAAACAACTCGGCCATCCTTAACATTGATTCTATCCACATTATAAGAAGTATTATCAAATCAGACCTCACAAGCCATAAAGTTACCGAAATCGTTCTTATTCCGCAGTTTGACTATCAAACCGGCTTATATCGATTTCGTTTGTCAAGGTTAAATATGTTCGGGTCTAAAGCCAAAGTAAAAAAATTAGGCCATAAGGGTAAATTATTGGATATAAGCATTGACATAAAATTAGATGCAATATGGAAGGAAATTAGTAGCATATCGAAGGCCGACACGTCACACGTAGCCAAGGCGAACGAGAAGTCGACAGATACAGCTTTTTCTTACAAAACTGGAACACTAGGGTCTTCATCTATCTTGGTAACCAAAATCTCACCAGTAGGGGTCAATATAATACGCGATGACTTCTATTCGGGTTGGTTTCAACCGTTGCCAACCGAAGCATTTAAAATTGGAGACAACAAAGCCTGGCTAGAAATAGGTAATTATGCACTATCAATTACAGTTAAAGAAGCCAATCCTTTTGCTATTGAAGCAAAAAAACTGAATGATTTCTTAAGCGGGAGTAGCGGAGATATAAATACGTTAATTAAACAATTCCTTCCAAATGCGGGTAAATAAGAGGTGGATGAAAGGCGGTGCATTTGCCCTGTGCATTCTTTTGAATTGCCATACTTTATTTTCCCAATGCGACGAACAATTTATAAGGGGGCTGAACAAGTCTGCTTTTGTTGTCGGAATGGACACGTATGACGACCAGAGTGAAATTTTAAAGGGGGGCGTGAAAGATGCGTTATCTGTTGCGCAAGCCTTGCGTGACTTGGGATTTAATCCCAAGATTGATACCAATGTGAATATGGGTACTCTAATTAATGACCTAATTCTCTGGACTGAACATCTTCGAAAGCAGCGCGTTAAGGTCGCAATTTTTTACTTTGCTGGGCATGGAGCTCAAATCGATGGCGACAATTATCTTTATCTAAAAGATGCCATTTTTGATAACGATAAGAATGTGGTAATCAACCATACATATTCAGTTAGAAAGTTAATCAGTGACATGCAAACTGCAAATGACGGAATAAATGTATTGATTCTTGATGCGTGTAGAAATAATCCGACGCGCAACAGTAAGAAGACGTTTACCCGAAAGGGCCTAACAACTATGTCCTTGACAAAACCAGGTATTTTGATTGGTTATCCTGTTCCTGAAGGTCAAACTACCTTAGATGGCGATGGAACAAGAAATAGCCTCTATACCGCTTCGTTAATAAATCACCTTAAAACCCCGGGTATTGGAATTAAAAAAATATTTGGCAGGGTCGAAGATGAAGTATATAAATTGTCGGGGGACAAGAAACAGCTTCCATTTGTAAATACATCGATTGGGGATGAAAATGATATTTGCATTTCATATCAGAGCCAGAAGGATGGATCAGATTTTTTTGATTCACCAACTGCGAAGCAAGACGTCGAAGCCTTTCGGCGCCTATTGGCGGCTACGACGCCTGAGATTTCCGACGATACACTAGATGTAATCCTTTATTCGATCAAGAAGGTCATCGATACAGCTCATCGACGCCTAAGAGACTCACTTGGCAAACAAATAATGTACGGCGATGGTGAGGATCCCGACTACATCAATTCTTCATCTAAACTTTTCTCTAGATTTGGCTATCTCAAATACGGCAGAAAAATTATCAATAGCGCCTTTAAAGTCAAGGTCACACCTACCGATATTCTAATACTACTAGAAGACGGTGAAGATCAAAGAATAGTAAACTTTGTTAAAGAGCATCATATAGAGCCTCAAGCGCCGATTAAATTGTCGCGGGATAGTCCAGATTGGAAAAGACTGTACAACGGGGTATTTGAATATTACCTCAAGCGGAGAGATATTTTGTTAGGAATAGACTAATTCGTTTTGAACAAAACATGTATCAAATAGTAATAGCCTAGCAGATTTTCGCAAGTGCTCATCTGCAATTTCTTCAAATGATAGATGGATTTTATTTAAAGATTTGGGGCCTTTCGACCGTCTCAGGCACACGGCTGTTGTGTAAGGAAAGCTTTACCATAAATAAATACCAGCCCCATTGTGATAAGGAAATAAATCTAGCCTTTTCTATTTCATTAATTGCATCTTGCAATAAAATTAAAGGAAGCCAATATATTCGATCAAATCTTGCTAAATACTCCTTCTTATTGATCGGGTTGCTTGGCAAGTAAAACAAATTTGTAAATTCCTGTTTTCTTAACCGGTTTAAAAAACCTTGTATTTGATCTTCTTTAAACCCTGCGGCTTTACGATCACTTATATATTCTTCGAGCGGAACGATCGGGGCAAATAGAGCATCTTTCTGATTTACTGAACGAATGTTTTCTATTGAAACGTCGCAGCTATTCGATATTAACATTGCCGGGTTGTATCCACTTTGTACCTCTCCGCTCCCTTCATCCCACATAATGCCTTTTACAGAATGCAGTATGTCCCCCTGCATTAAAAAATCTGTATTTTCTGCTGAATAAAAGTCCGAATAGTCAATTTCTTTCGCTCCGGAAAACTGAGACAACGCATTACGAATCCTATTCTTGGTAATGTCATGAAGGTAAGGAGGTAGAAGTTCCTCGAATGCGGTCTCGCTTAATATCATTGACTAAAGCCTGGTTGGCAATTTGCTAAACAATCGGGCGGATGTCCTATTCATAGCGGCTAGAGCCTCACCTTGCAGAGGTTGAGAATTTTTTAGCAAGTTTGCAGACAAGTAAATCAACGCTAACTGTTTATCAACAGAGGCTGGCACATCATCAAACGTTGTAAAAACAATGCTTTCTTTGAACGCAGATTTTCCCCAGCTAATATCCGTTAGATAATAGCAGGTAGCCTCTGAATATGCAAGGGTATTTTTAGGCATGCTACGTATTTCTTGGGTTAATGTTTGCGTATACCTAAACTCTCTTTCTAATTGTGGCGTTTCAGTTATTGGCATGCTTTTGAGGGTTTATTATTAATTTATAGATGCTATTTGCATTGTCATGTGCTTTCTTAGCAAGAACCATGAAGTCCTCCGTAGGCGACAGTGCATTAGCAAAACTGGAACACTCAAAGAACGCCTCTTTCACACTTGGATTATTAGCATTCATTTGAAGCTTAAGCTGTACTGAGTTATTTTGATCAAGGTCGTATTTCCCCTGAAATACAACTTGGGCTTCTCGACTATTAGGGATAATGGGCAAAAACGTCAAATATTCGGATATCGTCTTATCCTTTTCAATAACATACTTGTTCAAATACAAACATTGTACCTCGACAATCCCCTTACCAACTCCGAGGCTACGATATTCCAGGAGGGCAGGATTTACAATTTCGGCGATAAGAGTATCCCAGTTACTATAGGGGGCCAGTTTGTGAAAGGAGATAAAATTTTCCTTCAAAATAATGGCACTTTTCTGAGTTGGATTGGAAAAAATCATTTGAATCTGACTTTTTCCTTCTTTTATATTTGATGGGTGTTGAGCAGGACTTACCTCAACATCAAATTCTATCTGCTTTTGTTCTTTCTTTTCTGTAAACCCCCTTTTTTCGATTATTTCATGATATTTACCGAAAAACGTGCTGTCCCACTCATTTTGACTTGGATCAAATTTAATAGCACAGAGCACTTCTACTAAGTGTTCATTATTAGCCATTTATAAAAAGTACTACGTTAATTTGGTGCAAAGTTAACTCAATCTACAAAAAAAAGGTAAACAGTTTGGCAGCGAATAGGTTAAGATTTATAAACACTCATGCCGCATTATCAGCTCATTGATTTATCGCTTAGTAACTGATTGATTTTAAGCCATTTATTGTCAAACTTGGAAGTGCGCTCATTTTTAGAAATTTACCAGCACTTTGGTATACTCTGCCTGCGACTCCAAATCAAATCCCGCAAAATACTTCTGTGTGGTGATAACATTCGAATGTCCTAGGCTCTGGCTAGCAAAAGTGATCGGGGCCCCGCTCCGCAGAAGAATGGTCGCAAAAGAATGCCGGGCTACATAAGTCGTTAACGTCAGACCGAACCCAAGATCCTCTCCAATCCGTTTCATCCACGTATTGACCAATTTCGTGAACTGCTGAATCTTGGCCCTGGCAACCTTGGGGGAACCGCCAGCCGCGACAATATTAAAGACATTGCCGTCCGGGCCGGCACCCGTCCTCCCCCATTTCGCCAGTATCGCATTAATATGGGAATTCCGGGCGGCGGTAATAGTCAGCGGATCACCCTTTTTTGTCCTTTTCGTCTTTTCCCGGATAAACCGAATTGATCTTTCGTCAATATCCTTCCACCGAAGCTGGGCAATATCCATCATATTGATCCCATTGCACAAATACGTAAATATCCAAAAATCCTTTGCCAACTCAAGAGTGCTGCCAGGCTGCGTCGGATAGTCGAAAATCTGCTTTATCTGGCCGATAGCCAGCGCCTTTTTGATATTCCTCCCCGTGGGAATGACATACTTCCTTTTCCCGAAAGGATAGGCGTCTTTCCTAAACGAGCCACTATCTATGGCAATATTGATAATAGTCCTGAGTGCCCGCAGATAGATTCCGACGGTCGTTATGGACATTCCTTCTTTCAGGACCCATTTCTCAAATTTCTGCAGGAATTCAACATCTACGTCCTCCAGCGATATTTTGGCCTTGAATCGGTAAAGAGCATTGCAGGCGGTCCGATAGGACGATGCCGTTCCCCATTGATCGTTCGCTTCCAGCTGCTCGATTTGGGCGTCGAAGGCAGACCGAAGGCTTTCGTACCGAATGCCCTTTTCAAAAAACTCCCTTTCGAACTGTTTGAAGGAAAAGGGCAGAATCTTTTCGGCGCAGCCCTCGGCCTTAGTCTCGATCTCCACAATTTCGGCCCTGATCCTGCGAAAATCGCCCTTCACGTTCGGGCCGTTAATTGCAGCCCATTCTTCCTCATTAGCGTCAAGGCCCGTGGCGTAGTACCTCCGGTCGCCCTTATGAGTAATCCGTAGTTTTAGAGGGAATTTACCTTTTCCTTTCTTCCTCCTGATATCCGGCAGAACCTTCACTGTCACTCGATCCTTTTTCATATAGTTAGGCTTAAATTTGATACATGATTTGATACATGTTTCTTAAAAATGGTCGGATACGAATTTACTGAATTATCTTTATAACTATATGAAAACAATCCACTTA
>Ga0207695_10005439_pt1 | contig 16890 bp, 14 predicted proteins | sample KBSC54metaG_FD_184354 | JGI IMG/M metagenome (GOLD analysis project Ga0207695, IMG submission 184354) | Corn rhizosphere microbial communities from Kellogg Biological Station, Michigan, USA - KBS C5-4 metaG (SPAdes) (version 2) | ecosystem: Host-associated > Plants > Roots > Rhizosphere > Soil... | reverse complement strand
CTCCGCCGCCTGCGCATCCTGCAGTTTCAGACTACAAGAACCTGCATTGGCGAGTGCTTTGCCGGGCGACTGATACCTTCCATTGCCGATTGCGGCGTCAAAAAAAGGCATCGCCTCGGCAGCACGTCCGTTATTGCATAGAAACCAACCGTAATTATTGGAAAAATCGGGATTTCCAGGCGCCAGCTTCATCGCTTGCAAAAAATCACTCTCAGCTTGCCTTGCCTGCCCCATTTCCATGTAGGCGAGCGCTCTCACGCTATAGGCATCCGCGAAATCAGGAACAGCCTGCAAGGCTCGGCCAGCCTCTTCCAGAACTACGCCATACTGCCCCTGCTGGTAGTAGCCGATTGCCAATTGCAGCCGGATGTCAGCCCGCGTTTGCGCATTTGCACGCGTCGCAACACCAGGCAAACTGGGAACAGAATTATCCGGAACGAGAGCCGCAGCCTTGTCCGTTTTGGAAGAGGCACATCCGGTCAGGAGCAAAGCAGGCGCCAGCGCAGCGGCAACGACGCTTTTCTGCCAACCTCTCCTCACCCGGATATCTCCACGATGCGACCAAAATCCTTGCCGAATTTTTGCTGATACTCGGTCATCTTTTGCATACGCTCCTGCACGCGCGTACGATCTTTCACTTCCCCCGCCAACTGACCACAGGCTGCGTCGATATCGTCTCCGCGCGTCTTGCGAATGGTTGTGACGATACCGGCATCCATCAAAATCTGGGCAAACGCCTTGATGCGAGGATTATGTGAGCGCTTCAATCCTGACTCGGGGAAAGGATTGAAAGGAATCAGATTGAATTTGCACGGCACCGCAGCCTTGCTGTCGCCACCGCCTTGCACCAGCGCAACCAGCTCGCGCGCATGCGCGTCGCTGTCGTTGACACCATCCAGCATGCAGTATTCAAACGTGACGAAATCACGCGGCGCGAATTCCAGATAGCGCTTGCAAGCAGCCATCAGTTCGTGCAGCGGATACTTCTTATTCAGGGGGATTAAACCATCGCGCAGCGTATCGTTCGATGCGTGCAGCGACACAGCCAATGCCACAGGACATTCCTGCGACAGCTTATCGATCATAGGCACCACACCGCTGGTGGACAAGGTCACACGGCGACGAGACAGACCATACGCGTTATCGTCGAGCATCAGCTTCAGCGCGGTAACGGTAGGTTCAAAATTCAGCAAAGGCTCACCCATGCCCATCATCACCACATTGGTGATCTGGCGCTCGCCTTTCGGGCCAGCTTCGACGCCTTTGGTCTTGCGCAGCTCAAACTCAGCCATCCAGAGCTGGCCGATGATTTCGCCGACGCTCAGATTGCGGTTGAAGCCCTGCTTGCCGGTCGAACAGAAACGGCAGTTCACCGCACAGCCGGCCTGGGTCGAAATACACAGAGTGCCACGGGTTTCTTCGGGAATGAATACGGTCTCAACGGCATTTCCGTTGCCGACATCCACCAGCCATTTGCGGGTGCCATCGGTAGAAGTGTGATCACTGATGATCGCCGGCGCAGCGACGAAGGCGCGCGTGGACAGTTTTTCACGCAGTGATTTGGCGAGATCGGTCATCTCGGCAAAGTCGGCAACACCGTACTGGTGTATCCAACGTTGCAATTGTTTGGCGCGAAACGGCTTCTCACCCAACTCGCCACAGTAAGCGACGAGTTGCGCGGGATCCAGATCCAGCAGATTGGTGAGAGCTGTTGTCATGACATGTACCACTTTTCGTTAACCTTGATGCATAGATCACTAAACATCAAGGACAACTTGCTACAAATTAACGCGAGTAGATGTTCAGCGCTGGGAAGAAATACGAGATTTCAACCTTTGCTGTTTCTGCCGCGTCGGAACCGTGCACTGCGTTGGCGTCGATCGAGTCAGCGAAATCGGCGCGGATTGTGCCTTTTTCTGCCTTCTTCGGATCGGTTGCGCCCATCAGGTCGCGATGCTTCAGGATGGCGTTTTCGCCTTCCAGGGCTTGCACGATCACAGGACCGGAGACCATGAAGTCGACCAGATCCTTGAAGAATGGACGCTCGCGGTGAACCGCGTAGAAACCTTCAGCTTCGGCACGCGACAAGTGAATCATGCGCGCAGCGATGATTTTCAGGCCGGCGTTTTCGAAACGGGTATAAATCTGACCGATCACGTTTTTCGCAACTGCGTCCGGTTTGATAATCGACAGGGTGCGTTCAATTGCCATGTGTAAAAACTCCAATAAAAAGAAAGGGTTAAAGCCGTTAATTAACAATTCAATCAACCTTTAATTCTACCACGAAACCGCTATTTATCAGCCTAATTCGCGTTAAAGCATGACAAACTGACAAAATTTAACCGCTTCCACCGCCGAACTTCACTCCTGCGGCGATGTCTCATGCAGTGAGCGTCGTGCTATGCTCTGTTCGCATTTAACGCTACCGGAGGACGAATGAACAACTACTCGCAAAATACACTTGAAAACCTGAACACAGGTGCCGTGGCCCGCAATCGTGTGCTGCGCAACACATACTGGCTACTCGCATTGTCGATGATCCCGACCGTGCTGGGTGCATGGCTGGGCGTGCAATTGCACCTGAGCCTGTTCGCCGGCAGCCCGATGATCGGTTTCGTGGTGTTCATGGCCGTGGCCTTCGGCTTCTTCTACGCAATCGAAAAGACCAAGAATTCCGGCCTGGGCGTCGCCGTTCTGCTCGGCTTCACCTTCTTCATGGGCCTGATGCTGTCGCGCCTGATCGAATACACACTGGGCTTCTCCAACGGCGCTCAGCTGATCATGACCGCATTCGGCGGCACCGCGCTGATTTTTGGCGTCATGGCGACCGTCGCGACCGTGTCCAAGCGCGATTTCTCAGGCATGAGCAAATGGCTGTTCGCCGGCGTGCTGGTGATCATCGTGGCCTCGCTGGCCAATATCTTCCTGCAACTGCCAGCGCTGCAATTGACCATTTCGGTGGTGGCAATCGCTATTTTCTCCGCCTATATCCTGTTTGACGTGCAACAAGTCATCAACGGCGGCGAAACCAATTACATTTCGGCCACCCTGGCGATCTACCTGGACGTCTACAACGTGTTCGTCAACCTGCTCTCTATTCTTGGCATCGTGGGCGGCAATCGCGACTGATTCCGCAGCAGACAGCCTCAAAGAAAAAGCCGACCTTCAGGTCGGCTTTTTTCATGGCGTCACCGGAAAAGCTCAGTCGGCCAAATCGAACACTGCCATGGATTCCACGTGCGCGGTATGCGGGAACATGTTCACCACACCCGCCAATGTCAGGCGGTAGCCGCCCAGATTGACCAGCTCACCGGCGTCGCGCGCCAGCGTGGCGGGATTGCAGGACACGTAGACGATGCGCTTCGGCTTCAGATGGGCATGCTGCCCACCCAGTCCGGCAATCGCCTTGCAGACTTCCAGGGCGCCTTCGCGCGGCGGGTCGATCAGCATGCGATCAAATTTGCCGAGCGCGATGAAATCTTCCGTGGTTGCCTCGAACAGGTTGCGGCAGTAGAACGCCGTCTTGCCAGCAACGGCATTGACATTGGCATTCTCGGCGGCGCGCTCGGTCAAGGCCGTGCTGCCCTCGATACCGACCACTTCCTTGGCCAGCGTAGCGATCGGCAAGGTGAAATTGCCCAGGCCGCAAAACAGATCGGCAACGCGATCTTCCGGTTGCACATCAAGCAAACGCAAGGCGCGCGCCACCAGCACGCGGTTGATCTGGTGATTGACCTGGGTGAAATCGGTAGGCTTGAACGGCATGCGGATACCGAATTCCGGCAACGTGTAATGCAGGTTCGATTGCAGCGGATAGAACGGCTGCGCCGTGTCCGGGCCTTTCGGCTGCAACCACCATTCCACCTTGTACTCGTCGGCAAAGGCCTTGAGCTTGAGTTCGTCGTCGGCGCTCGGCGGCTCCATCACGCGCAAGACCATCACCGTGGTTTTCACACCGTCGTCGCCCTCGCCGATGGCCAGCTCGATCTGGGGCAGACGGTCGATGATGCTCAGCGAACCGATCAGCGCACGCAGCGGCATCAGCATGGCGGAGACGTGGGGCGGCAAGATTTCGCAAGTCTTCATGTCGCTGACGAACGGCGACTTCTTTTCATGGAAACCGACCAGCACGGTGCCCTTCTTGACCACGTTCTTGACTGAAATCCGCGCGCGGTAACGATAGCCCCAGGTCGGCCCGTAAATCGGACGCAACATGGTTTCCGCCTTGAGCTTGCTGAGGTGCCAGAGATTGTCTTCGAGCACGCGCTGCTTCATGGCGACTTGCGCCGACGGTTCCAGGTGCTGCATGGCGCAGCCGCCACAGAGACCGAAGTAATCGCACTGCGGCTTGACGCGCAAGGAGGATTCGCGATGCAAGGCGGTCATGGTAGCGGCTTCCCACTTCGGCTTCCGGCGGTAAGACTGGAAGCTGACTTGTTCGCCGGGCAATGCGCCCTCGACGAAAATCACTTTGCCTTGGGTGCCGTCCTCGTTGGCCAGATGGCCGACGCCGCGCCCATCCATGTCGAGGGCTTTGATATTGATGATGTTTTGCTGCATAGAAACAATAGATGTGGCCGCCGTCGCGACCAAAAGACCAAAACCGCTATTGTCGGCGATACCGCGAGCGGAGGGAAGCTAAAACAACGCGTCCTTGCCGACGCCGCGCGCCAGCAGGCTGCGTTTGAGCTTGATCAGGGCTTCTTGCTGGACCTGGCGTACGCGTTCGCGCGTAATGCCCATTTCCGATGCCAACTGCTCCAGTGTGGAAGGATCATCGTTATCGAGGCCGAAGCGCCGGGTAATGACGATACGCTGCTTGTCCGGTAAATTCTTGAGCCAGTCGCGGATAAGTATCGACACTTCGTGATATTCGGCTTTGGTGTCGGGATTTTCATCCAGCGAGCCTGGCAACAGATCGATCAGGCTGGCTTGCGGATCGTTGTCGAGAGGTGTGTCCAGCGAAGCCGCATGCTCGGACAGCGCCAGCACGTCCTGTACGTCTTCGACCGGGCGGTCAACCAGGTGGGCAATGTCTTCCGCCGTCGCGTCGCGGCCGTCGTGATGCTGCGCTTCCAGGTGGTATTTTGCCCGCAGGATCTGGTTCAGTTCACGCACCATGTGCACCGGCAAACGCACCGTGCGGGCCTGATTCATGATGGCGCGTTCGATGCTCTGGCGGATCCACCAGGTAGCGTAGGTCGAAAAACGGAAACCGCGCTCGGGCTCGAACTTGTCGATCGCGCGCATGAGACCGAGGTTGCCTTCTTCGATCAGGTCGAGCAAGGCGACACCACGGTTGATGTAATGTTTGGCGATCGATACGACCAGGCGCAGGTTGTGCTCGATCATCTTCTGGCGCGAACTGAAATCGCCCTGCTTGGCAAGGGTGGCGAAATACAGCTCTTCCGGCGCCGTCAGCAGCGGCCGCGTACCGATCTGGTTGAGGTAATGCTGGGTGGTGTCGGTGGACAGCTCGGCCGCCAGCACCTTCTTGAGTTCTTCCACCCCCTCGGCGGCAACGACGACTTCTTCGCCCTCCGCCGCCTCACCCTCGTCAATCACTTCCAGATCGTCGGCTGCATCCAACGGTTCGATCGGATCGTCCGATCTGGACTCGTCATCTGGCAGGTGATCGCGAGGGCTTGGGCTCATACGCTAACGTGGCGGCAGGTATTTCGACGGATCGACAGGCTTGCCCTGCTGGCGAATTTCGAAGTGCAGCTTGACGCTGTCGCTATCCGAATTTCCCATCTCGGCAATCTTCTGTCCCTTGGTTACAGCTTGCCCTTCCTTCACCAGTATCGTCTTGTTGTGCGCATAAGCCGACAAGAGATTATTGGAATGCTTGACGATCACCAGGTTGCCGTAACCACGGATGCCGGCGCCCGCATACATGACCTTGCCCGCACCCGCCGCCATGACGGGCTGGCCGCTCTTGCCGGCGATGTCGACGCCCTTCTTGCCACCGTCGAAGGTCCCAACGACCTTGCCTTCGGCCGGCCACATCCACGATACGGCGTCGTCGTCGCCGGCAGCCGCTGCTGCAGCCGGCTTCTCGGCCGGATGTGCAGCTTCGGCCTTGGCCGGAGGCTGGGCCGCAGTGGCAGCCGCAGGTGCTGCAGCCGGGGTATTCGACACGCTCGACGGCGCAGCGTCCGGTTTTTCCAGCTCAGCCAATGTGCTGTCCGAATAAGCGCGCTTGTCGCCACGCGGACCTGTCTTGTTGGCGCTGGCGCCTGTACCAGCCGCGGCAGGAGCGGCACCGGCGGCGGACGACGCGCCCAATGGACGAACTTCAATGCCCGATGCACCTGCCACCGGTGCGACGACCGCGCCGGTTTGAACACCGTCAGGCGGCGACACGCGCAGCACCTGGTCCACCTTGATGTCGTTCGGGTTGGTCAGGTTGTTCCAGGCCACGATGTCGCGGTAGCTTTGTCCCGACTCCAGTGCGATGCGATACAGCGTATCGCCCTTCTTCACCGTGTAATAACCTTTTCCTTCAGGACGCGCCGGTGCGGCTGGCGTTAACTTGGCGGGATCTGCCGCCGGCTTGGTCGAACTGGTCGTACGTTCCACCACAGGAGCTGCAGTACGCGGCGTACTCGAACACCCCGCCAGCAGACTCACGACAATCCCCAACCAGACCAGACGATTATTTTTCATGCTCATTACATTAATTTTGTACAACGATAACGTTGACCCGCGCCCTGCGCGAGAAGTTCATCGGGATCGGCGAGGCAAAAACCGCTCGCCGCCGTATTTTGAATAGCTTGTTTTATTTCTTGTTACACCGTGCCCGGACGCAGCGGCACGAAATGGCATTCTTCCAGGGTTTCGCTGGTCCATTCGAACTTACCGACACGTTCGATAAGCTGCAACATCTGCTGACGCCCCCCGACCGGCGCCACCAGGCGCCCGCCGATCGCCAGCTGTTCCAGCAGCGCCTGCGGCACTTCCAATCCGGCTGCCGCCAGGATGATGCCATCGAACGGCGCCACCTGCGGCAGGCCTAGCATACCATCTCCGTAATGCAAGCGGATGTTGGCGATACGCAGCGGCCGCAAATTGGTCTTGGCCAGTTCGTGCAAGGGCTTGATGCGCTCGATCGAGTACACCTCCCTGGCGACCAGCGACAGAACGGCTGCCTGATAGCCGCAGCCGGTGCCGATTTCCAGCACACGATCAAGCACCTTGCCTTTGTTGTTGTCACGCATGATCTCGATCATGCGCGCCACGATGTACGGCTGGGAAATGGTCTGGTGATGTCCGATCGGCAACGACGCGTCGATATACGCCTGGCTCGACAGCCCCGGCTCCATGAACATGTGGCGCGGTACGGCCTCCATCGCCGCCAGTACCTTCTGATCGCTGACGCCCTGCTTGGCCACGCGCGCCACCATGGCCTTGCGGACTGCCTCCGACACCAGCGGCGCCGAGCGGTTGGAGGTGGCGATCGGTGTCGGCAACGCAGTGCGTGAGACGGTCGCGGCTGGCTTGCCGGCTTGCGAAGATGGCGCCAGATGCTGCGCCGCGCGTGCGGTCTGGGCTTTCGCTGCCAGGCGGCCGGAATCCAGCGCGGCGTTGCGCGTCGCCGTCTGCGGCGTCACCACGGTGCGCGCAGGTGTGCCGGACGCGGTCTTGCCCTTCTTCTCCACCACGGAAGACAACGACAGCGGAAAGCGGCTGGATTTGCCGGTCATGCGAGCGCCTTCTTCAGATCGGCCAGCTGACCGGTGTGCGTCAGATCTATTTGCAAGGGCGTGATGGACACGTGGCCGTTCGACGTCGCGTGGAAGTCGGTGCCCTCGCCGGCATCCTTGACGCCGCCCGGCGGGCCGATCCAGTAGATGTCCTTGCCGTGGGGATCCCGCATCTTGTAGACCGGCTCCGACGTGTGGCGCTTGCCGAGCCGCGTCGCCACGCAGGACTTGAGTTCGGGATAGGGCAGGTTGGGAATATTGACGTTCAGCAGATACGGCTTGGCGATGGCATCGAACTGGCGCTCGACTACTTCGCGGGCAATGCGCGCGGCGCTGTCGAGATGTTCCCAGCCCTTGTGCAATTGTGAAAACGCGATGGCCGGGATGCCAAACAGGAAACCTTCGGTCGCTGCGGCAACGGTGCCGGAATACAAAGTGTCGTCGCCCATGTTCTGCCCCTGATTGATGCCGGAGACGATCAGGTCGGGGCGATCCGGCAACAAACCGGTCAGTGCCACGTGCACGCAGTCGGACGGCGTGCCGTTGAGGTAATAGAACCCGTTGCCGGCGCGCTCGACCCACAGGGGGCGATCCAGCGTCAGCGAGTTGGAACTGCCGGAGCGGTTGCTGTCGGGAGCGACCACGGTAATCTCGGCGATGGCGGACAAGGCGTCGGCCAGCGCAATGATGCCTGGAGCAAGATAACCGTCGTCGTTGCTGATGAGAATTTTCATCCCGCCATTTTACCCGAAGCGCCCGTCTCGATTCAGGGAGAAATGCGACGGTTCGACGCAAAAACGGCGGCATTTCCGGCCTTGCGGACAATCGTGTTTTGCGGGAGCAGCTTCAGTCGGTTTCACTGACGGTCTGATAGACGAACGCCGACAGGATGACGCGGTCACGCGCCGACACATCGACGAATTCCAGTCCGTATTTGGCATAGTGCGGATCGGCATCGGCTTCCACCGTGCGCAACACCACGTCAAGATCGAGTCCGCGCTCTTCGCCGGCGACATTGACGATGAAGCGCAAACGACCGGTGGCGTCCTTGCCGCTGCCGAGGAAGTTGCCGACGCCGGATACGCCGCCGACGCTGATATCCAGCAAGCTGATCTTTGCCGGCGGCGCCGTGCCGATGGTCAGGAAGGCATCCAGGTCGACTTCCACGCGAGCGTCCTGGCGGATCACGGTGCATCGCACTTCGCGTGGGCAGGCCAGATGCAGGTAGGGATAAGGCAGGTTCTGATACTTGAGCACGCTGGCTGCAAAGGCGTAAGCGCGACGGCCTGACAAGGCGCGTACGATCACAATCTGGCCGTCGCGCAAATGAACGTACTTGCCATCCTTGACCGGCGCCGACACCAGCACGCTTTTGCCGGCCAAGCTGCCGATCAGGCTGATGTTGTAACGCACCTCAGGCGCTTCCTTGAGCTGCAGCGTCACAGCATCGCCGATCTGCCAGCGCACCTCATCCATGCCGACGATGCTCTCCTGCCCGCGGCTCGGCGCCGGTGGGCGCAGCCCTTTGGCGCGGCGGCGCTTTTGCAGGACATCGAGCGATTTCGGCAAAGGCACCGAATCGGTATCCGGTTCGTCGCCCCATTTTTCATTGCGAAACAAGCCATGTTCGAGCAGCCCGTCCAACTGGCTTTGCGTATCGATCATGCTGCCGCGCGCCAGCAGCAAATCACCCATGTCGTTATAGATCGGCCAGGGCGAGGGATGCCCGACGAGCAGCTCGCTGGCGCGTACCGGCACCAACGCGGTCGAGGCGGACGACGAACGCAGCCCCGCCATGGCTCAGCTTTCCTCCGCAGCGGTCATGGCCGCACGGCGCGCGAAGAAATCTTCAACCATGCCGATTTCACGGGTGCGCTTGAACGGCGGCAAGCTTTGCCAGATGCGACGGCCATAGCCCTTGGAGATCAGCCGCGGATCGCAGATCATCAGCACGCCGCGATCGGTCTCGTCGCGGATCAGGCGACCGGCGCCCTGTTTCAGATTGATGATCGCGGCCGGCAACTGATGGTGCACAAAGCCGTTGAGACCCTTCTTCTCCAGCTCGGCGATACGCGCCGCCAGCACCGGATCGTCGGGAGGCGAAAACGGCAGCTTGTCGATAATCACCAGCGACAGCGCATCGCCGCGCACGTCGACGCCTTCCCAGAAACTCTGGCTGCCGATCAGCACGCCATTGCCGGACGCGCGGAAGCGATCCAGTAATTCGGTACGACCGGCTTCACCCTGCACCATCAGCGGGAACGGCAGGCCGCGCTGTTCGAATTCTTCACGCAAGCGCTCGGCGGCGCGATTGACGGCGCGGATCGTGGTGCACAGCAGGAAGGTGCGACCGCCGGCGGCGATGATGGCCGGCAGCGCCGCGTCGATCACGGCGTCGGTGTATTCGTAGGAATTCGGCTGCGGCAAATTATTCGGTACGTACAGCAAGCCCTGCTGCTCATAGTCGAACGGGCTCGGCCACGATTTTGCCGGCTCGTCCCATAGCCCCATCTGCGACGTGTAATGATGGAAATCGTTTTTCACCGCCAGCGTCGCCGAGGTAAAGATCCACGTACGCGGGACGCCTTCGCGCTGCTTGTTGAAAATCGGCGCGATTGACAGCGGCGTGCGGTGCAGTTGCAGGGACGAGGTGAACGCTTCGACCCACAACACGTAAGTCTGCCCTTCTTCGCTGGCGACCTTGTCCTGCGCGCCATTCCATTTTTCAAGCTGATGCGACAATTCAATTGCACGGGTACGGCATTGCTCGATCGTTTCGGCGCGCTCGGCTTGTTTTTCGAGCACGGCGATCATGCCATCCATGTTGTCGCGCAGTGTTTCGAGCGCCGGAAAGAACACGCTGGACGGAGCGATCTGGTTGATCGCCAGGCGCACGATGTCCTCCGGGAAAGCCAGCCGCAGATCGCGCGCCGCCTTCTCCACCGGCGCCACCACCTTGGCCCAATCGGCGCCGTCACGCGCATGCGACAGGCCCTCGGCCAGCACGTCGCGGCACAACTCCAGCACCTGCGAGGTAGACACGGTGTCGCCGAAAAACATGGTTGCAGTTTCCGGCAACTGATGCGCCTCGTCGAAGATCACGGTATTGGCGGTCGGCAGCAATTCGGCCACACCCGTGTCCTTGAGCGCGACATCGGCGAAGAACAGATGGTGATTGACCACGACGACATCGGCCTGCTGCGCTTCCTTGCGCGCCTTCATGACGAAGCAGTCCTGGTAGTACTGGCATTCGGCGCCGAAGCAGGTGTCGCGCGTGGACGTCACCAGGTTCCAGATCAGCGCATTTTCCGGCACCTTGGACAACTCGGCCTTGTCGCCCGACGACGTGGTTTTCATGAAGCGCGAGATCTCGCGCAGGTAACCGACATCGTCGCGCGAGGTCATGCGGCCGTTCTGCAGCGTGCGCTCGAGATGGAAATGACAAACGTAGTTGGAACGCCCCTTCAGCAGCGCGACCGAGACGGGCGCGCTCAAGGCCTTGCGCACGGTCGGGATGTCGCGCAGGTAAAGCTGGTCCTGCAAGTTCTTGGTACCGGTCGAAACGATCACCTTGCCGCCCCACAGCAGCGCCGGAACCAGGTAGGCGAAAGTCTTGCCGGTGCCGGTGCCGGCTTCGGCGATCAGCGTGGTCTGGCCGGCAATCGCCTCGGCGATGGCCTTGGCCATTTCGGTCTGGGCGTGGCGCGGACGATAGCTGCCGACCTGTCCGCCCAGCGGCCCGCCGGCGCCGAACAGCCGTTCAACCTCGGCATCATGGATACCCTGTGGGACGGATGCGGCGGTATCTTCGATGGAACTCACTGACTCATGCCTGTAAAGAGGTTAAACCTGAACCGGGAATGCCGGACGCCATGCTCTCGCCGACGACGTTGCCGTCGCGGCAAGGTCATGACAACGGGAATGGGGGCTGCGAATGAAACCGGTCAAAAGTTGCTGGAACGCGCGTCGGACTCAGGCCGGAATATCAGGAATCAATTGCATTTTCAGCAACATGATGTGGTCCTTCAATTGCAGCTTGCGCTTCTTCAAACGACGCAATTGTAATTCCTCATGACGCACTTCGCGTGAAAGCAGGTCGATCACGGCGTCCAGATCGCGGTGCTCCACTTCCAGTTCGATAATACGGCGCTGTATATCTTCGCGGTGCGTCATTGTCATGTCGGCTTCTGTTGCAAAAACTGCGGGAGGTTGCAGCGGGACGCAGATTGAGGATCGCGCGCCACCGCTGCTAAAAAAGAACTGCACACAGTGTAATCCACCTGCCGCAGGTCAACAATCGTTGTCGGTTGCCAGGCTTACTGCAAAAGCAAGCGGCTACGATCAGGTTATTTCGGCTGGTTTGGATCCGCGGCAGACGGTCCGGAGGTCGGTGCCTGCTGTTGCTTGGCGGCACGCTCCCGATCCTTCTGCGCTTTGTTGGCTTCAACTTCCTTGCGGTGCACTTCGGCCGCCTTGACCTTTTCCTGGTATGCCTTTTCATTGGCCTCGCGTTGCGGCGCCTTGGCGGCGTCGGCAGCTTGTTTCTGTTGAAGCTGCGCTTCATGCGCCTTCACACGCGCATCTTCTTTGCCTGCGCTTTGCTGCTCGCGCTCCTTGACTTGCTGCTGCTTGGCTGCGCTCTCCTGCACCTTGCGCGCCGCGGCGGCGTCGCGCTCCTTCTGATCAGCGGCCCGGCGTGCCGAATCCTGTTCATCCTTGACGCGTTGCTCGGCCAGCGACTTGTCGCGATCGTCGGCCTTGGCCTGGCGCTTGTAAGCGTTGGCTTCGACTTCCACATCACGCACCTGCTTGCCGGCAACGCGATTGCGCTCCTTGGCGCCATCCAGGCAACTCGCCACGAAAAATTTCTTGTAGCAGTCGCGCTGTTCGGCGATGTATTGGTCTTCGATGACGAGACGTTCCTTGTCCGCCTCCGCCAGGATTTCGTCGGCTTCATCGGTCGAACGGATCGATCCCGCAGGATAACGCTCGTTGAACGCCGGCTTGCCGGGCGTCCCGTAGGGGGCCGGTTCGGCGACGGCGGCCGGCGGCAACGTCAGGCCGGCGACGGCCAGCATCAGCATGGCGGCCGGAGCGCGACAGGTTTTTTGAAGAAATGATTGCATGTAACCCTTATCCATAATCAGGCAAGCTTGTCCGCAGCGAGTCGGCGTTCCGAATCCATGTACTCGCGCGATTGCATCTCAATGATACGTGAAACCGTACGGTGGAATTCATTTGCCAGCATGCCTTCCGTGTAGAGCTCTTCCGGCTCGACTTCGGCCGACATGATGAGCTTGACCTTGTGGTCGTAGAACACGTCGATGAGCCAGGTGAAGCGGCGCGCTTCCGACGACATCGCCGCCGACATGCGCGGAATGCCCGACAAGATAACAGTCTGGAAGCGACTGGCGATTTCGAGATAATCATTCTGCGAACGCGGGCCACCGCACAAGGTGGCGAAATCAAACCAGATGGCGCTGCCGGCGCGGCGCAAGGCGCGGATTTCTCGCGCCTCAATGTGCACGCGCGTGTCTTCATCGGCGGTTTCGGCAACGGCGGCAAACGCCTCGCGCAACTCGCTGTCGGTGGCGGCGTTGAGCGGCGTGTGGTAAATCCGGACCTGTTCCAGCGCACGCTTGCGATAGTCGACGCCGGCGTCGATGTTCATGACGTCGAGTTTGCTGTTGAGCAGCTGTATGGTCGGCAACATGCGGTCGCGATGCAGGCCGTCCGGATACAGCGTGTCGGGCTTGTAGTTCGACGTCATGACGAAGGAGACGCCATTGTCGAACAGGCCGCTTAACAAGTTGTACAGGATCATCGCATCGGCGATGTCGGAGACGTGGAATTCGTCGAAACAGATCAGCCTGTATTTTTTGGCGATGCGCTTGGCGACATCGTCGAGCGGATTGGCGATGCCCTTGAGCTCATCCAACTGCCGATGCACGTCGCGCATGAATTCGTGGAAGTGGACGCGCGTCTTGCGCACCACCGGCACCACCGAATAGAAGCTGTCCATCAGGAAGGATTTGCCGCGTCCCACGCCGCCCCACATGTACACGCCGCGCGGCACGTCGGGACGATTGATCAGGCGCTTGAAGGTGCTGGAACGTTGCGATTTGAACGCCACCCATTCTTCATAGGCACGCTGCAGGCGATCGATCGCGCGCTGCTGTGCCTCGTCGGATTTGAAGCCACGCTCGCTTAGCGCGTGATCGTAGAATTCGCGGACATCCATGGTTGATCTTTATTGTAATGCGCTGCCTCCGGATGCGGAGACGAACTATGAATTGCGGCCAAATGTTGCGGCCTAAAACAAAATGGGCGAGCCAGGCTCGCCCATCGAAGATGATCAGAGTTTACCGGTAATGGCAAACTCGTTTCATCAGAAGTTCAGCGCACGCTTGTCGACTGCCAGCGCGGCTTCCTTCGTTGCTTCGGACAACGATGGGTGAGCATGGCAGATGCGTGCGATGTCTTCGGCGGAAGCACGGAATTCCATCGCCACGACGGCTTCGGAAATCAGTTCCGACGCCATCGGACCGACGATGTGCACACCGAGGATTTCGTCAGTCTTGGCGTCCGCCAGGAACTTGACCATGCCCGAGGTATCGCCCAGCGCACGTGCGCGGCCATTGGCCAGGAACGGGAACGTGCCGGCCTTGTACGCAACGCCGTCAGCCTTCAGTTGCTGTTCGGTCTTGCCGACCCACGCGATTTCCGGCGAGGTGTAGATGACCCAGGGAATGGTGTTGAAGTTGACGTGACCGTGCTGGCCGGCGATACGTTCGGCAACGGCAACGCCCTCTTCTTCCGCCTTGTGCGCGAGCATCGGGCCGCGTACCACGTCGCCCACCGCCCACACGTTCGGCAGGTTGGTCTTGCAGTCGCCGTCGACGGCGATGAAGCCGCGTTCGTCGAGCTTCAGGCCGATGGCTTCAGCATTCAGGCCGGTGGTGTTCGGGGTGCGGCCGATCGAGATGATCAGCTTGTCGAACACGGCCTTTTGCGCATTGCCCTTGTCGTCTGTGTAGTCGACGCTGACGTCCTTCTTGCCCGCTTTGATGTCGCCGATCTTGACGCCCAGGCTCACTGTCAGGCCTTGCTTGGCCAGCAATTTTTGCGCTTCCTTGGCGATCTGTTCATCGACTGCGCCGAGGAAAGTCGGCAGCGCTTCCAGCACGGTGACTTCCGCACCCAGACGACGCCAGACCGAGCCCATTTCCAGACCGATGACGCCGGCGCCGATGACGCCCAGCTTCTTCGGCACTTCGGTGATGGCCAATGCGCCGGTGTTCGACAGGATCAGTTCTTCGTCGAATGGTGCGCCCGGCAATGCACGCGCGTTGGAACCGGTCGCGACGATGACTTGCTTGGCGGTGATCGATTCTTCAGTGGCGCCGGCAACCTTGATTTCATAGCCGTTGGCGTCGCCCTTGACGAAGCTGCCGCGACCGTGGAAGAAGGTGACCTTGTTCTTCTTGAACAGGTACAGGATGCCGTCGTTGTTTTGCTTGACGACAGTGTTCTTGCGACCCAGCATTTGTGGCAGGTTCAGGCTCAGGCCCTTGACGTCGATGCCATGATCCTTGAACGCATGGCCGGCATGTTCATAGTGCTCGGACGATTGCAGCAGCGCCTTCGATGGAATGCAACCGACGTTGGTGCAAGTGCCGCCAGGTGCGGGACCGCCCTTTTCGTTTTTCCATTCGTCGATGCAGGCGGTGTTGAAGCCCAGTTGTGCTGCGCGGATTGCAGCGATGTAGCCGCCAGGGCCACCGCCGATGACGACCACGTCAAAATTCTTGCTCATAGTTTTATCCTAGTGCGTTTTTGAATGTGCACAGACTGCTCACAGCCCGGCACGAATGCAAAAGAGAAAAAAGGCGCCGAGACTACAGAGGGACGATGATCCGACTTCTCTGTCTTCCCTGCGCCTTTTCAGGTCCTGATGATTAGAGATCCAGCAGCAAGCGTGCTGGATCTTCGAGCGCTTCCTTGATCGCGACCAGGCTCAGGACAGCTTCACGGCCGTCGATGATGCGGTGATCGTAGGACAGTGCGAAATAGTTCATCGGACGAATCACGATCTGACCATTTTCAACCACGGCACGATCCTTGGTGGCATGGATGCCCAGAATTGCCGATTGCGGTGGGTTGATGATCGGTGTCGACAACATCGAACCGAAGGTGCCGCCATTGGATACGGTGAAGGTGCCGCCGGTCATTTCTTCGATCGACAGCTTGCCGTCCTTGGCCTTCTGACCGAATTCGCCGATCTTCTTTTCGATGTCGGCGATCGACAGTTGATCCGCATCGCGCAGGACCGGAACCACCAGACCGCGTGGCGAACCGACTGCAACGCCGATGTCGAAGTAACCGTGGTAGACGATGTCGTTGCCGTCAACCGATGCATTGACGATCGGGTACTTCTTCAGTGCGTGGACCACTGCCTTGACGAAGAAGGACATGAAGCCCAGCTTGACGCCATGTTCTTTTTCGAACTTGTCCTTGTACTTGGAACGCAGGTCCAAGACAGGTTGCATGTTGATTTCGTTGAACGTGGTCAGGATGGCGTTGGTTGCTTGCGATTGCAGCAGACGCTCGGCCACGCGTGCGCGCAGACGGCTCATCGGCACGCGCTCTTCCGGACGGTTTTCCAGGCTTGGCTTGCCTGGAGCAGAAACTTGTTGCAGCGCCGGCTTGGCGGCGGCAGCTGCAGGAGCAGCAGCCTTCGGTGTTGCCAGGGAAGCCAGCACGTCGCCCTTGGTGACGCGACCGTCCTTGCCTGTGCCCGACACTTGCGATGTCGACAGGTTGTTGTCGGCCAGGATCTTGGCGGCGGCAGGCATGGCGACGTCGGACTTGTTCAGCAGTTCAGGCGCAGCGACCGGTGTCGGTTCGTTGGTGTTTTGCGGTGCAGGAGCGGCCTTGACTTCGAGCGGGCTCACTTGCGCGGATGCGTCGGTGTCCAGGATCGCGATGACTTCACCGGCGACCACGGTCGAACCGTCAGCCTTGATGATCTGGGTGATGACGCCGGCTTCCGGCGCCGGCAATTCCAGCACGACCTTGTCGGTTTCGACATCGATCAGGTTTTCGTCGCGTGCGACGGCTTCGCCCACTTTTTTATGCCATTGCAGCAGCGTGGCTTCTGCAACAGATTCTGATAATTGCGGGA
>Ga0207695_10005437_pt1 | contig 16892 bp, 14 predicted proteins | sample KBSC54metaG_FD_184354 | JGI IMG/M metagenome (GOLD analysis project Ga0207695, IMG submission 184354) | Corn rhizosphere microbial communities from Kellogg Biological Station, Michigan, USA - KBS C5-4 metaG (SPAdes) (version 2) | ecosystem: Host-associated > Plants > Roots > Rhizosphere > Soil... | reverse complement strand
TGGCGAAAGTGGCGAAGTTCGCGAAGCAGCACGGCTTGTTGCTGGTGGTCGACAATACGTTCTGCTCGCCGATGGTGCAGCGCCCGCTGGAATTCGGCGCCGACATCGTGGTGCATTCGGCGACCAAATACTTGAACGGCCATTCCGACATGGTCGGCGGCATCGCGGTTGTCTCGAACAAGGAACTCGCCGAGCGCATGGCGTTCCTGCAAAACTCGGTCGGCGCCGTCGCGGGCCCGTTCGACGCGTTCTTGGCGCTGCGCGGCGTCAAGACGCTCGCACTGCGGATGCAGGCGCACTGCGCCAGCGCACTGGAACTGGCGAAGTGGCTGGAGAAACACCCAGCCGTCGAGCGCGTGATCTACCCCGGCCTGAAATCGCATCCACAACATGCACTGGCGCGCCGCCAGATGCACGGCGGCGGCGGCATCGTCACCATCGAGGTGAAAGGCGGCCTGAAAAAGGCACGCCGAATGCTGGAACGCTGCCACCTGTTCGCGCTGGCCGAATCGCTGGGCGGCGTCGAAAGCCTGATCGAGCATCCGGCCATCATGACCCACGCCTCGGTGCCGCCCGCCAATCGAAAAAGATTGGGCATCAGCGACGGTTTGATCCGCCTCTCGGTGGGAGTAGAAGACGTGCGCGATCTGCGCGACGAGCTCATGGTCGCGCTCGGCTGAACGGAAGCTAGGCAAGCGGGCAAAGCGGCCGCCGTGTAACGCTACAATTGCGGACCGACTCCTTTGGGGCCCTGTAGATCGAACCGCGGATATGCTGACACCTGCGATCGTCCCTGAGCCATGCTGACGACTTATCGTTTGATCAACCCGTTGTCGCCTTACCGTGCATTGGTGCGGCATTTCGCCTTGATCGTGCAGATGTCGAAACGCGATGTCGCAAAACGTTATCGCGGATCGTTCGTTGGCCTGTTCTGGTCGTTTTTCAATCCCCTGTTGATGTTATTCATCTATACCTTCGTATTCGGGGTCATCTTCAAAGCGCGCTGGAATGCCCAAGTAACGGGTCATTTTCAGTATGCCATCGTACTGTTTGCGGGGTTGAACATAAGCACCATGTTCTCGGAATGTGCGAACAAGGCAACAACGCTGATTGAGGAGAACACCAGCTACGTTAAACGGGTGGTATTTCCATTGGAAACACTTTCTTGGAGCACACTGGGCTCGGCATTGTTTCATCTGTTGATCTCAACGATTGCGTTGCTTGCCCTTTCGCTGATCGTGAATGGTGGGATCCCATGGACCGTGTTGCTGTTCCCGGTAGTTGTCGCGTGCTTCATACCGTTTGTAGTGGCCACGGTCTGGTTCTTGGCTTCCTTGGGAGTTTTTTTTCGTGACATCAAGCAGCTGGTAAGCATCATCACTACTGCGCTGATGTTCCTCGCGCCAATTCTCTACCCCAAGGAAATGATTCCTCCGCAGTATCAGCTTCTGCTATACATGAATCCGCTGACAATCATCGCAGAGGCATCGCAGAACGTCCTCCTCTGGGGGAGGCCGCCTAACTGGATTCACCTCGCCGTGTATGCAGCGGTTTCGGCGGTGTTCGCTTGGGTTTCGTTCATATGGTTTCAGCAGACCAGGAAGGGCTTTGCCGATGTCCTCTGAGGACGTTCGAATCCAGGTCGAAGGTCTGTCCAAGCGTTACGAGATGTATGCTCAGCCATCGGACCGCCTCAAGCAGATGATCTTCCCGCGCGTGCAACGCGCAGCAGGGCGTGCGCCCCGGGCTTATTTCAAAGACTTCTGGGCACTCCGCGACGTGACATTCAATGTAAGACGCGGAGAGACAGTAGGGATCGTTGGTCGCAATGGATCCGGCAAATCGACCCTTCTGCAGATGATTTGCGGAACCCTCAGCCCCACATTGGGAAGCGTAAACGTCGACGGTCGCATTTCTGCGCTGCTGGAACTTGGCGCCGGCTTCAATCCCGAGTTCACGGGACGCGAGAATGTCATGCTCAGTGGTCTCGTGTATGGCATTGCGGAAGACGAGATACGCAGACGATTCGACGAGATACTGGATTTTTCCGGCATCGGCGAGTTCATCGACCAACCGGTGAAAACGTATTCCAGCGGGATGTACGTGCGGCTGGCTTTCGCCGTCGCAATCAATGTTTCGCCAGACTTGCTGGTCGTCGATGAGGCCTTGGCGGTCGGCGACGAGGCGTTCCAAAGAAAATGTCTTGCCCGCATCGATGCCATACGCGATTCCGGTGCGACAGTGTTGTTTGTCTCGCACTCCGCCGGCACGGTGATCGAACTGTGTGACCGCGCGATCCTGCTCGATCAGGGCGAGCTGCTGATGGAAGGGACGCCCAAGGCGGTCGTGACTACCTATCAGAAACTTGTATACGCTCCACGCGAGCGCGCGCCACAGATTCGTCAGGAAATGCTCGACGCGCGCCGGAGCGTTGCGGCATCGCCATCATCCGCCGCAATCATTGCACACCGCGAGATCGCACCATGCCCAAAAAACCTTGATGGCGTCGAAATCGTCACCGTTCGCGACGACCCCGCCTACTGGGAAGAGGGCATGGTGTCGGCTAGCACGGTGGAGTATGAGCGGCAAGGCGCCTGCATCGATGACCCGCATATCGAGACGATTGATGGCCGGCGGGTGAATGTTCTGTCACCGGGACGAACGTATGTGTATTGCTACAAGGGAAGGCTTGAGCGCTCACTAGCCCGCGTGCGTTGCGGGATGATGGTTCGCTCCATGACCGGAATCGAGGTCGGAGGCGCCGCCAGCATGTTGCCGCAGGATGCCTTGCCGGTAGTCGAGTCTGGCGCTGAACTGGAAGCACGATTCAAATTCCGTTGCGTACTCCACCCCGGCGTGTACTTCATGAGCGCGGGAATTCTGGCCGCGCTCGGGGAAGGCGAGGACTACGTTGATCGGCGGATCGACGCCTTCATGTTTCGGGTGATGCCGTCCGCGACGCGCTTGGCGACAGGATTCGTCGATCTCCTCGATACCGAGCCCGAAGTGAGCGTGCTCGGGTGAGTTCGAACACCGCCCTCTTGGTCGCGGGCATGCACCGAAGTGGCACTTCCGCGCTGGCCGGTGCATTGAATTTGCTGGGCATACCCTTGGGCAGCCGCTTGCTCGAGCCCGGTCCCGATAATCCAAAAGGCTATTGGGAACACCGTGACATCGTGGTGGTGCACGAGCGGCTGTTGGCGGCGCTTGGTTCGCGGTGGGATGATGTGCGGGCGCTTCCGGATGGATGGCTGTCCAGCGAACCTGCGCGTCGTGCGGCTGCGGCAATTACCGAAATCATCGAGCGCGATTTTGCTGGCATACCGGTGTGGGCTGTCAAGGATCCCCGTCTTTGCCGCGTCCTTCCGCTCTGGTTCGGGGTGCTCGACAAGTTGGGCATTCAGCCGACGGTGTTGTTCATGGTGCGCGACCCGGGTGAGGTGTCCGCGTCCATTGCCGCGAGGAACCACTGGGCGCCCCCCATTGGGGAAATCCTGTGGCTACGCTATGTGACTGAGTCCCTCAAGCATAGCCAACGCGTACCGCGAAGCGTGGTTACGTTCGATGCCTTGCTGGCGAATCCTGCTGTCACCCTATCGAATGTTCTGTCGGAATTAGGCTTGCGTCCGAAAGCCACCGATGCGGGTGCGAACGAATCGCTCGGGCAGTTCGTCGATGTCGCGGATCGGCACCATGTGCACTCGAATGCCGCGGCGCCTTGCACGAAGTTCGGCATCCTTGCCAAACGTGTTTACGACTCGCTTGCCGAGATCGCTCAAGATCGCGGTGATTGGTCCGAGGTCACCCGTGTGGGCGCGGGGTTTGCACGTGAGTGGCAGGCGCAGCACGAGGTGCTCGATGCCTTTGGTGACATGGCTGCGAAGCTGCACGGAGAATTGCAGGATGCCGAAGTGTGTATTGCACGACTCGCATCGGATTTAACGGCGCAGATACGTTGGTCTGATGAAGCCAAGGCCTCACACGAAGCCTTGCAGGCCGAGAACGCCGAACTGTCGTCCAAGCTGACAGCACAAATCCGATGGTCGGAAGAAGCGCAGGCTCGGCAAGAAGCCCTCCAAGCCGAGAAGGCCGAGCTGTTGTCCAAGCTGACAGCACAAATCCGATGGTCGGAAGAAGCCCAAGCCAGGCAGGAAATCCTCCAAGCCGAGGTTGCCGAACTGGCGCGGGCCAAGACCAAGGCGACGCAGACGCAAGAGGCACTGACGGTGAAGCTGACGGCGGCAATGGGCGACCGGGATCGGCTGGATGCCGAACTGGCGCGGGCCAAGGCCGAGGCGATGCAGACGCAAGAGGCACTGACAGTGAAGCTGACGGCGGCAACGGCCGATCGGGAACGGCTGGATGCCGAACTGGCGCAAACCACGGCCGAGAAGAAGTCGCTTGCAAAAGCTATCGCAGCGATCCACGCTTCGCCTTCATGGAAAATGACACGTCCCTTGCGCGCGATCTCCAGATTCCTGGGTCGCTCGTCGCAGACATGAAGCGCGCCATGCATGAAGGCAGAGGCTGTATGCAACGCATGCACGCTCGTATCATGGCGCGCTGTGCATTTTCATGTATGAGACTCCTTGCAAGGAGGCGGCTGCAGTGATCTTCTTCACTTCCATTTGCTCCAACTATCTACCCAAGGCGATGACGCTGGCCGAATCGGTCAAGCGGCATTGCCCGGATGCAAAGTTCGTTCTGTGCCTGGTGGAAAGAGAGGTGCCCAAGGTCGCGACCGAGTACCCGCACTTCGACAAGGTGATTCTGGCCAAGGATGCAGGCTGGGAAGCCTTCGACCAGTTCATGTTTCGTCACGCGATCGTCGAAGCCTCGACCGCCGTGAAAGCCCAGTTCATGCTGAATCTGATGGACAGGTATCCGGATGAGTCCAAGTTCGTCTACCTCGATCCGGATGTCCTTGTTTACAGCGATTTGGTCGAACTCGAAACGCTTCTCGACAAGGAATCCATCGTCTTGTGCCCGCATTTGCTGCGGCCGGGCAACATCGACATGGAGATCAGCTCGCTCGCGCATGGCTGTTACAACCTGGGTTTTCTGGGCATCGGCAGGACCGAGAATTCGCGCGCCTTCTTGAACTGGTGGGCGGAACGGCTTTTCCGGTTCTGTTACGACGACATGAGTCGCGGGATCTTCACGGACCAGCGCTGGATCGATCTTGCACCGTGTTTTTTCGAAGTGTCGGTACTGAAGCATCACGGTTACGATTTTGCCACCTGGTCGCTCCTCAACAGCAACCTGCGCGAGATCGATGGACATTACGTCGTCAATGGCGACCCACTGCGCTTCATCCACTATTCCGGCCTGGATTCGGGCACCATCGACAAGGCCATCGACTGGTGGCTGACCGACGACAACCGCGATACCTTCGTCAAGCTGTACGGTGAGTACAAGCAGTTGCTCGCAAAGCACGGTCAGGAAACCCTCGGAAAGCTGCCGTGGACTTACACCAATTATGCGGACGGGCGCAAGATCAGCAACGAGGCAAGGGTGGCGTACCGGCATTGGGAGCTGTGGGAGCGTGTGCCCGCTCCGTTCGCTGCCTCCGATGCGGAAATTCTGGCTGCGCCGGATCACCCGAAGGTGGAGGAAACCATTCCCGCGCCAAGTGAGGCCGCGGCGGTGCCGACCGAGGATGTGCAGCTCGGTGTGCTCGACCGCGTTGCGCGGTCAGTGCGGACTGACGGAGTAGGTCCGACGGTGATCAAGGCGATCCGGAGGATGGGTCGGCGTCGAGTTCAAGGTTGAGTCTTGGAGTTGCCGGGGAACAAACGGAATGGAAAAGGTTTCTGTCGTCATCCCGTGTTTCAATGCGGGCCAATATCTGGATGAGGCAGTGCGCTCCGCGCTGGCCCAAACGTACGAGAACCTGGAGGTCGTCGTTGTTGACGATGGTTCGACGGACGCAGAAACCGCCCGGGTTCTCGCTGCTGCGGCTTGGCCACGAACACGGATATTCCGTCAAGCCAATGCTGGACCGTCCGCTGCGCGCAACCATGCGATACGCGAAGCGGCGGGGCACTATATCTTGCCGCTTGATGCCGATGACACCATTGAGCCCACATACGTGGAAAAGGCAATGGCTGCGCTCAGCACTCGTCCCGAAATCGGGTGTGTCTATTGCAAGGCGATGAAGTTCGGGGCTGAGCAGGGACCATGGGACTTGCCGCCTTACAATCTTTATGAATTAGTCATTGACAATGTCATTTTCGTTACGGCCCTGTTCCGCAAGCACGACTGGCAAGCCGTCGGCGGGTTTGACGAACAACTACGACATGGCGTCGAGGACTATGATTTTTGGGTGAAGATGATTGCCTCGGGCAAGCAGGTCGTGCAGCTTGATGAATACCTCTTCAACTACCGGGTGCGAGAGAAGTCTCGCACGACACGGTTTCAGGATGGGTTGGAAGGCAAGGTGGCCACTTATGCGGAAATCTTTCGCAACAACAAGGATTTCTACGCGGCCAATGCGGAATTGCTGTTTCGGCATCGCTTTGGCTTATACGCGCAGGTAGGTGACTGGCAGCGCCGTTTCGAGGAACTGCAAGCGGCGACCGACGCAGAACATGCGCAATGGTGCAAGCGTTGCGAAGAACTCGAAGCGGCGATGCAAGATTTTCGCATTTACTGGCAGGGGCGGTATGGAGCGCTCGATGCATTCGCTAATCGACATCCGCTCCTGCGGAAGTTGGCCGGGTTTGTCAAACGGCTCTTTTGACGCCCCACGATCCAGTTCTCACACCTTTCGTGAGGGTCATTCGGTGAATAAAACATTTGCGTTGCTCTGTACGACCTGTGCTATATCGCTAGTGGCGTGCGGGCAGACCAGCCACCCAACGACGGGCTCGTCTCCATCGGCGAGTCAGGCCGTCACCTTACAGACGATGTCTTCCCAGGGAGCGGGAGCCGCTCGCCCCCTTGATGCCGGCGCCATCGTGGCAGCGAAGCCGACGGGACAACCTTGCTCGTTCGACTCGGACCCACACGTTACGCCTGGCAAGCCACAGGTGTTCAAGGGATGGCTGCTCGGCCCATCGCGGAAACCGGCAGGCGCATTCACGCTGGTCATGCAGGGTTCGCAAACGTTTGGCATCCAATCAACGACCGGGGCGACGCGCCCGGATGTCGGAAAATATCTGGGTGAGCCCGCTCTCGCTGCCGCGGGGTTCAGATTTACGGGCACATTAACAGCGATACCGCCCGGCAATTACAAGGTGGAACTGTTGATCACACGCGGAAGCGAGGCTTATGTGTGCGATACGGGAAAGGTCCTGATTGTGGACTGAGTGTTTCGATCGCCAAGTCACAGAAGTATTTGGAGACACCTAGTGAACTTATATCGAAACTTGACAATCGGCCTGTTCGCGATGCTTGCCGTTGTCTTGGCAGCCTTTCACTCGCCTGGACAAATGTCGGTAGATTCGATACTGGCGCTATATGGCGCGATGAAGGGTGTTGCAGCTGGCTGGGATGTGACGTTCCTGTCAGCAATTTTGGCATGGTTAGGCGGTGGTGTTATCGCGACAAGTTTGTTCGTCGCGATCAATTGTTTCCTCACGTATGGATGCTTTGTTGTTATTTTGACAGACAAGGTGAGTGTGTTAGTACCACGCTGGCGTCTCGTGTTGGCGTTTGTCTTGGCGCTTAATCCACTTTTCATGTTTTATATTGGCATCATTTGGAAAGATGTCATATTGGCCACAAGCGCCATGCTTATTGCAACACTTTTGCTGCTCGCTGTGAATAGAGCAGGTCGTGTTCGTTATCTATTACTCACCCTTTCAGCAATTATGATCGCCTTCCTGGTTCCGATTCGACAACAGGGAATTCTGCTGGCTGCGCCTTTTGCGATTGTCACCGCATGGCTGATGATGAAATCATGGCGGCAGAGAACGATCTTTCGGATGGCTGTGTTCATCGCGTGTATCGGATTCATAGTTGGCTGCAACGTTTTGTTCATGAAATTCGAGGCTTACACTATCAAGGCTCCCGCAGTTGGCGCGGTTTGGTCTGGGCTTTTGACCATTCGCGATTATGACATTGCAGGCATAATTGCCCATACGAGAGCGCATGAGCCAAATGATTGGTCAGAAGCGACGCCGGCAGCGAAAGACGAAATGCGGACACTTTATAGTCCTGAGCGTATCGACACAATATGGCATGTTCCAGCAGTCCGAAGCTATTTCGACAACCTTGGGTCGGCTCAAGGCTGGTCGATCTGGGTTCACGGCATTGAACGCCATCCGATGGCCTATGTTCAGCATCGTATGAGTGCTTTGGCATGGTTGCTGGGGTTGCGGCGCATGGACCAATGTGTGGCCGCGTACTGGGGCATTTACGGGCTGCCCGATCAGGTGGCGGCACTCGGCTTGCACGAAGAAATGGATGGGCGGGCAAAAGCCATCGGGCACCTGACTGTACATTTATACGGTACGCCTGTTTTCCGCAACTGGTTTTATGCATTACTGCTGCTTGTTGCCACGATTGTCACTGTTGTGAAACTCAAAGGAGAGAGGCGATTGGTCGCGAGCGGAGTTGCGGTCGCGAGCTGGTTGTATTTGCTATCGTTCATTCCCACCACTATCGCATGTGATTTTCGCTATTTGTACCCGGTTGCATGCTTGTCGTCCGTATTGTGCGTGTACTTGCTCACGTGCACTCCACCAAAAGCGGGCAGATCTCAGCCAAGTTAAATTTTAGATTTTCAGACAAATTCTGACCCCGATCAGTCCGTGGTTTGACACTTCATTTCGAGCTGGACGAAACACTCGTTCTTTCGTATTTGTATTGCCGGGTACCGAAAATTTGCTGATAAGGTTGATCGCATCTCTAGGATGCGCTCCGACATTGAAATTATTCGTGGGGAGTGAAAAGTGACCGAGTTGACCATATTAATGCCTTGCCTCAACGAGGCGGAAACCTTGGCCATCTGCATTCGAAAGGCCCGTGCGTTCTTGGAACGAAGCGGTGTCCAGGGTGAAGTAATGATCGCCGACAATGGCAGTACCGATGGGTCACTGGAAATCGCTGCGCGCGAGGGTGCGGTGGTCGTGGAGGTCGCGGACCGAGGCTACGGCGCCGCGTTACTCGGTGGTATCAAGGCATCGTGCGCCCGCTACGTGATCATGGGCGATGCAGATGATAGCTACGATTTCGAAAATTTGATGCCCTTCGTATCCAAGCTTCGCGAAGGCGTAGACATGGTGGTGGGCAATCGTTTTAAAGGTGGTATTACAGAAGGTGCCATGCCTTTTTTGCATCGTTACTTGGGTAATCCTGTACTAAGTTTTTTGGGGCGGTTGTTCTTTCGCATTCAAGTCGGTGACTTTCACTGTGGTCTGCGTGGCTTCAATCGTGTAAGGGTTCTTGATCTGGGTTTGGTCACGCCAGGCATGGAGTTCGCCAGCGAAATGATTGTCAAGTCGGCGTTGTCCGCACAGCGGATCGAAGAAGTGCCCACAACACTCAAGCCCGACGGTCGATCGCGCCCACCGCACTTGCGCACGTGGCGTGATGGCTGGCGACACTTGCGGTTCCTGCTTATCTTTTCGCCACGCTACCTGTACATGGTGCCTGGGATCATCATGCTCGTCGTCGGTCTATTGGGCGTAGCCTTACTATTTGGTGGCCCTAAACAAGTAGGCGACGGCATCACGTTGGATATCCATAGCTTCATCGGATGCGTTTTGTTGACAGTTCTAGCTGTACAGGTGCTGTTGTATGGAGCCATTGCAGGAGCGTTTGCCAGCGGGTTCGGTATCCATCGAAGAGAGCGGCCCTGGATGGGCGCGACGCGTAGCCTAGAGAACATGCTGGTCATCGCGTTATTGCTATTCCTTTGTGGCATGGGCGGCGCGATCTGGTGTTTTAGCAAGTGGGCCGATACGGGGTACCAAGCATTGAATTATGGCGAATTCCTACGCCCTTTTGTGTTGTCGCTGGCAGCGGTTCTGGTAGCGGCACAAATGGCTTTCACATCATTTTTTGCCACCACATTCGGCGAGTTTTTCAAGCATGCGAATCGCGGCAATAACATCTCATAATGGGTTTCGTAAGGCGTTCTTCTTTCTGCTGGCTGGCGGCACTGGTTTTGTATTGTATCTGTGTATCTCGAATGTAATGCACTATCTGTTTCATGTACGCGAGGTACCTTCAGCAATCGCAGGCACATTACTCCCTGTCTTTCCAACATTTTGGATGCAACGCAGGTTGACCTTCGACAGTAATATACCGAAACGAACAGCGCTTCCTCGCTATACTTTGTTGCAAGTTGGCAATGCGATCTTGATCGGTGGACTGACATCTGCGGGCGCGGCCTTGGAGCTACCGGGTGCGGTGGTGTTCTTCGTAGCTGGCCTCATAGGAGTGTTGGTCTCCTACGTTGTACAGGCGAAGCTCGTTTTCCCCGTACGTTAAGTAAAAGGCGGAGGTCACGTCCGTGCGAAAATTCAAAAAAATCAGCGCTCAATACAGCACGACAGAAGCCGGGTCGCTTGCTGACCGATTGGCAGCGCGTATGCGGCGAGTCATGTTTCGGCACTTTCTTGACGATACGGCCGTTCGCTCCGAACACACCATCTTGGATGTAGGGGTGACTTCCGACGAGGAGCTGGAAGCTTCGAATTATCTTGAGGCGTGGTACCCGCGCAAGGACCATATCACGGCGTGTGGCATCGACGATGCGAGCTTCCTGGAACAGAAGTATCCGGGCGTTCGCTACATAAAAGCCGATGGTCGATCGCTTCCATTCCCGGACGGCCATTTCGATATTGTGCATTCCAGTGCCGTGCTCGAACACGTAGGTTCTCACGAACAGCAAAGAGCATTCATTGCCGAATTGGCCCGGGTCGCGCGCCGCGCAGCATTCCTGACTACCCCGAATCGATGGTTCCCCGTGGAATTTCATTCGGCGTTACCCGTTGTACATTGGCTTCCACCGCCTGCGTTCCGCGCGGTGCTAAGGATGCTTGGTCACAATATGCTGTCACGTGAAGAAAATCTCAATTTGCTAGGCGCAAACGATCTCCGCAGACTTTGCCTAGAACTTCGCCTGCCGAACTTCGAGGTGTCCAGCGTAAGCTTGTTTCGTTGGCCGAGCAATTTGTTGTTGATAATTCGCAAACAAGATATTGCAATCGAGGTCGCCAACGATCGGGGTATAAAACGTGCGTGACGGGCCACGGCAATGACAGAGCCGACTTCATTGAGTTTTTCAATATCCACGTTTTATGTAACCAGTCGAACCCATCCGTTACCAAGTGGACTGAACGCGTGACACACTGCTATTGTCGAATCCAATGTGGGTAAGGTTCGTAGAAAACGGGTACTCGACATTGTGGGCCGCAACGTGTGGCGATCGTTTGCCACATTGTCGCAAAAAGTACTCACGTCATCGGCATCCAGCTGAAAGGCGCCCTCTTCGGCAATGATTCGGACTTCATGTGGACAAGGTTTCGATCGTTATCCCCTGCCATAACTCCGGTGCACTTCTAGCGGAAGCAGTGCAGTCCGCTCTCGGCCAGACGTTGCCGGATATTGAGATCGTGGCGGTTGATGACGGTTCGACCGACCCCGCCACGTTGAGGTTGTTGCAGGAACCCTCGTGGCCGCGCACTCGCATCATCCGCCAGCCCAATGCTGGGCCCGCAGCCGCGCGCAATCACGCGATCCGGGAAGCCGCCGGCGAGTACATCCTGCCGCTGGATGTGGATGATCTGCTGGAGCCGACCTATGCCGCCAAGGCTGCAGCGGTGCTGGACGTGAGGCCTGAGGTAGGGATCGTCTATTGCAAGGCGGAGAAGTTCGGCGCGGAACAAGGCCCGTGGGAGCTGGCGCCGTTCTCATCTAGCGAGCTGGCACTCGGGAACGTGATCTTCGTCAGCGCGATGTTTCGTAAGTCCGACTGGGAGATGGTCGGTGGCTTCGACGAAACTTTGCGGCATGGGATGGAGGATTACGATTTCTGGATCAGATTGGTATGCGCAGGAAGGAAGGTGGTGAGACTCGATGAGACACTTTTCCGCTGCCGTGTCCGCGAGCGTTCCAGGACGGCTTTATTCGAGGAGGATAGCTCGCAGGTGGTTGCCACGTATGCGCAAATTTTCCGCAAGAATCGTGACTTTTTTGCCGAGCACGCCGAAAGTTTGTTCAGGCGGCAGTTCGCGTTGCTGAAAGAGGTCGCCGCGCTGCATGCGCGCCTCGCGGAGGAATCGAAAGGCGCCGCTGGTGAACGGGCAAGCTTGGCCGCGGCCAAGGCGGAAGCCGATCGCTACAATGCATCGTTGATCCAGGCCAACGCCGGGCTTGTTGCCGAAATCGAGCGGGTACGCAAGTCGTATGCGCACATGCGATCGCGGTTTCGCTGGCTCTGGTTCTTCTGGCCACGACAATGCAAAGGTTCTGAAACGCCGGAATGAATCCACTCGTCTTCTTCACCATCGTCTCGCGCAACTATCTCGCCTACGCCCTGACGCTGATGCAGTCGGTGGCGGCGCAGCACCCCGATTCGAAGCGCTACCTGTGCCTCGCCGACGAGCGCGCGGACGATCCGGCGCTGGATACGGACCTGTTCGAAACGGTCACGATCGACCAGCTCGGCCTGCCGGATTTCGAAGCGTTCGTGTTCCGTTACGACATCATGGAGCTGAACACGGCGGTCAAGCCGTACATGTTCGAATGGTTGCGGATGCGCCATCCACAGGCAGGCTTGGTGTATCTGGATCCGGACATCTGCGTGCTGCGCCCGCTGGACGACGTTGCGCGGGCATTCGAAGACGGCAAGCTGGCCGTGTTGACGCCGCACCTCAACGTGCCGCTGCCCGACGATGGCAAGTTCCCCACCGAACTGTCGTTGATGCGCACCGGCGTGTACAACTGCGGGTTCGTGGCGATCAACGCCGCGCATCCGCAAAGTGCCGGCTTGATCGACTGGTGGTCGCGCAAGCTCGAATTCGATTGCTTCGTGGATCTCGAGGCAGGCCTGTTCACCGACCAGAAGTGGATGGACATGGCGCCGGCGCTGTTTCCGGACGTGGCCGTGCTCCGCCACGACGGTTACAACGTCGCCTACTGGAATCTTGTGTCCCGCCCGGTCGCCCGCGCTGGCGACGGGGGTTACACCGCGAATGGCATGCCGCTGGTGTTCGCCCATTTTTCCGGCGTGAATCTTGGCGAACCCGACATCTATTCCAAACACCAGAACAGGTTCGATGCCGCCGGCATCGGCGGCCTGCGTCCGCTCTACGACGAGTATCTTGGCAAGCTGCGCGACAACGGCCATCCGCATCACGCGACCAAGCCTTACGCCTACGGCCGTTTCCCGGATGGCGAAAAGATCGTGCCGGCATTGCGGCGCGCCTACCACCGGCGCTTCGATGTCTGTTGCGATCAACCCGAGCCGCATCCGCTGCGGATGGATCGCGCGCGATTCAATGAACCGTGTCCCGGCTTGCCGGACATTCCAGACCTGCCTGTCAGCCATGTGATGTACGAAGCGTGGAAGATGCGCGACGACCTGCACGACGGGTTCAACTTGCGCACGCACGACGGGCGCGAGGGCTACATCAAATGGTTCGTTTCCACGGCGGCTGCAGAGATGGGGCTTGGCGAACGATACACGGCGCCCATCAAGGCGCGCTTCAAGCCGATGAAAACGACTGCCCGCCGCGGCATGCGCGGAAGCCTGGGAAGCACCGTATTGCGCGTGCTGGGTTGGGGCAAGCGACACGGCGGTTTGGCACGCCTGTATGCACGCATCCCTTTTTCCTGGCGTTTGGCGCTGCGCCGCCGCGTACATTCGGCGGCCGGCATGCCGATGCCGCCGTTGCCGTTTCCCACGAACGAACGACGTGCGGCGCGAACCACTCGTGTGCAGACGCCGCCCGTCAGCCCGGGCGTGAACCTGCTGGGCTATGCGCGTGGGGAATTCGGCATCGCCGAGAACGTGCGTTCGTATGCACGCGCCATCGAGCAGCAAGGGCATCCCTTCCTGATCTTCAACTTCGACGTCGGCACGGCCAGCCGCCAGCGCGATCGCTCGATGGAGCGGCATTTCTCCGATACGTTGCGCTATGCGCAGAACGTCTTCTTCATCAATGCCGACCAGATGCAGATCGCCCGTGACGTGCTGGGTCGCCAAGCCTTCGCCGGGCATCACAACATCGGATTCTGGGTGTGGGAATTGGAGAAGTTCCCGCGCGACTGGCGCGGCGCGTTCGACCTGGTGGACGAGGTCTGGGTGCCGACCGAATTCGTGCGCAAGGCGATCGCGGCCTGCACCGACAAGCCGGTGTTGCGCATGCCCAAGGCCATCGAGTTCGAGGCGCCGGCCGGCATGGATCGCGCACATTTCGGCTTGCCCGGTGACGAGTTCGTGTTTCTGTTCAGCTACGACTTCAACAGTTTCGCTTCACGCAAGAATCCGGAAGCGACGATCGCCGCGTTCCGGGCGGCGTTCGCCGATGGCACCCGGGGCGTGCGGCTGCTGGTGAAATCCACCAACGGCGGCCGTTTTCCGGACAAGCTGGCCGCCCTGCAGCACAGCGTTGCCGACGACCCACGCATCGAAGTGCGCGACGGCTTCCTGTCGCGCGAGGAAATGTTTGGCCTGCAGAACACGACGGATTGCTATGTTTCGCTGCATCGTTCGGAAGGCTTCGGGCTCGGCATGGCCGAGTGCATGTACCTCGGCAAGCCCGTGATCGCGACGGCGTACTCCGGCAATCTGGATTTCATGGACCGAGACAACAGCCTGCTGGTCGATTACAAGATGGTTCCGTTACGCAACGGCGATTATCCGTACTGGCAAGGGCAGCAATGGGCCGATGCGGATGTCGCGCATGCGGTGCGCCTGATGCGGCAAGTATTCGACGATCGCGAATTCGCGGGCCGTATCGGCGCCGCCGCGGCAGCCAGTATCCGGCGCACCAATTCGAAGGCCATGTGCGGTGCGGCAGTCGCCGAGCGCCTGGGGGAAATCGACCAGCGGCGTTCGGTCGCGTGAACGCGTGTCGTGACCTGATCCCGGCGTCGACCAGGCTTCGCCCCGTGATCGTGGAACATTGCCTGGTCCGCAAGGAATGATCGGTGGTCTTCAGTTCGGCGACATTCCTGTTCGTGGTCAGGCTTTGAAATGCGATGCCTGTTCGTGCGGCGGGGCGCGATGGCAAAGGACTGCTGCTGTATTTCGTCAGTGCCCACCGCGTTGGCCAGTATTCCATGAAGGACAGCGACCGGAAATGTCTGCAAGTAGTACTGCATTGATCGCAACAGGTCGGCCGCGCCATCAATGACGTATCATGCGTTCTCGTACTTTCATTGAATCTGCCATACGCATGACATCCGTCGCTGCTGCGAAAAGCTCGACGTCACACCTTTCAATCGCGCAGGCTGGTCCTTGCGACATGTGCCTGCGGAGCGAGCGATGACGGAACGCGACTGGTCGGTCATCCCGCGCGGCCAGTTCGGATTCATCGACCTGTTGCGCGGGCCGGCAGCATTGCTGGTGCTGTACTCGCATTATGTGGGCATCTATCTCGCATCGCACCACCAGACCTATTGGCTGAAGGAGTGGGTGAACGCGCTGTTCGTGCGTCCGCTGGTCATCGTCGATCAGTTCGGGCAGCTCGGCGTAATGGTGTTTTTCCTGATCTCGGGTTTCATCATCACGCATGTTGCGCGCTCGGAAAATGTCCTGCGTTTCGGAATCCGACGCGTGTTCCGCATCTATCCGGGCTACTGGCTTATCGCGATCATCGTGATTGCCTTCGGCATCACGGGGACGGGTTTTCAGTTCTCCTGGTTGCGCAACTGGGCGGACGTTGCGCGCGTCGTCACAATCACGAATTATCTGCACGCGCCGCAGCATCTGGTGCTCGGTGTCGGCTGGACGCTGCAGATCGAGGTGATGTATTACGCGATGATCGCCTGCACGATGCCGCTGATCCGTCGCGCGCCATTCTGGGCGATGGTGGTGGAGTTGGCTTTTGTCTTCCTGGTGATCGCCAACGCGCACAGCTTTGGTGATGATTGGTATTTGTTCGCCGCCAATGTCGCCTATCTGCCATACCTCCTGATCGGGCAGGCCATTTACTTCTACTGGGCCGGAGGCCTCAAGGGGAGATGGGCACTTCTGCTGGGATGGATGTGCTACTTCGCCGCCGTGTTCGGCGTTTTCAGGATTCTGACATCGTTCCTTGAGCCGACCCAATCGCGAATCCTGTGCCTGGTGCTTGCGCTCGGGATCTTTGTGTGGGCACTCAACTATGGACACCGGATAGGCCTGATGCGCATTCCGAAATTCTTCTCGGACATCAGTTACTCGTTGTACCTCATTCACGGCCCGCTGGGTCTGCTGCTGCTTGTGAAATTGCACCCACTGATCGGCTATGGCAATGCGGCGGTGATCGCTACCGTGGCTTCGATCGCGGCGGCTGCGGCAATACATTATGTCGTCGAGCGTCCGTGCATACGGCTGGGCCGGCGGTTGTCGGGCCGCTTTCGGAAGCAGCCGTCGGCTGTGGCTGAGTCCTCGGCTTGGTGACCGTGCTGGACAAATCCCGTCCCTTCTGGAGCAAAATCGTGCGAAGAACTTCGGCCATCGCGATGATCATTTCACCGTGCGTGCTCGTGCTGATGCTTGCGGGGTGCGGAGATTCGACACCGTTGCCTGCGAGCAGTGCGCCGGCCAGCAGCAATTACACGCCTTCGACGGGCGCATTCGCTGCGATTCCAGTCTCGTCGTCCGGCAACGCCTTGGCCGTCGACAGCTGCAACCTGGATGCCGTCAACGACAAACCGGCCGGTAGCGAGCCTTTGCCGCATGCCTCCACGGTCACCTTCTCGGGTTGGGCTGCGGGCGCCCAGATGGA
>Ga0207695_10005434_pt1 | contig 16903 bp, 17 predicted proteins | sample KBSC54metaG_FD_184354 | JGI IMG/M metagenome (GOLD analysis project Ga0207695, IMG submission 184354) | Corn rhizosphere microbial communities from Kellogg Biological Station, Michigan, USA - KBS C5-4 metaG (SPAdes) (version 2) | ecosystem: Host-associated > Plants > Roots > Rhizosphere > Soil... | reverse complement strand
TTATCGGCCAGCCGATCGGGGTCATTTACGGCTATCAGTCTGCCGGTATCTGGCATTATTCCGATTCCACTACATTTAAGCAGTTCAATGCCAACGGTAACGTATTCAGTGCCGGGAATGTAAGACCGGTCGATCAGAACGGAGACCATAAAATCGATGCGAACAACGATCGTAAGATCATCGGCAATACCCGGCCGAATTATATCGTCGGGATGACCAATACTATTTCTTACAAAGGTTTTGATCTGTCCGTGTTCTTTTACGGCCGTTTGAAGTATTGGTTTAGTACCGGTGGAGAGAGCGAAAGTGCCAGGGGCACCCAGCGGCTGATTAATTATTATACCGAAAATAACCAGAATTCAGATTTTCAAAAGCCGATATATACCGCGGGGGCTGGAGATCCCTATTCGGTCATTCTGGGATATCAGAAGGCTTCTTTTATTAAGGTGCGAAACATATCGCTGGCTTATAATATGAATCCTGCCCTCTTGAAAAAGACGGGGATAGGGAGTCTGAGGCTTTATGCACAGGCGGCGAATCCGGGTATGTTGTTCTCGAAGATAAAATACATCGATATGGATGTCGTCAATTCTACCAACAACCCGACCGGCATTGCCAATCGTGGTATTACATTCGGTGTAAATGCTTCGTTTTAATCACCCCTAAAAAAATAATAATGAAAAAATATAAATATTTGCTGTCTGTTGTTATAGTTGTTTTTGCCGCGTCGGCCTGTAAGAAATCCGTGCTGGATGAGAACCTTACTACGGCGAGGGGGATGAGTTTTTATTCGACGGATGCGGGCATTACGTCGCTGGCGACCGGTACTTATTATCAGGTATTTTCGCTTCCGTTCAATGGCGAATATATGTACGCGAACACCAACTACGGAACCGATGAGTTCCATGTTGGCGGGGACAATTCCAATGCGCAGAGCAATGCCTACTCCAACGGGCTTGCGTCCATCATTACCCCGATCAATACGAATACGATTACCGCCAATATCCAGTGGGATAACCTGTACCTGGGCATTGGAGATGCCAATTTGCTTATACAAAGCGCTGCTGCAAGCGCCTCGACTTCTGCTGCTATTAAGAAAACGGCGCTTGGGGAAGGATATTTTTTGAGGGCTTACAGCTATTTGAGGCTGGTAAGCCAGTACGGCGCCGTTCCACTGAAAACAAAGGTCAGCACGAATATAGAACTGGAGTTTACCCGTGCTGCTCCAAAGGACGTTTATGCGCAGATAATTTCCGACTTCGACAGCGCTTATAATCTGTTATCGAACGGAACCGGCCCGGCACATATTACCAAAGACGCGGCCGCCCATTATTTGGCGAAGGCGTATCTGTGCCGTGCGAGTGAGATCAACGATTCGTGGAATTCATCCACCAAGGCGGCGGACCTGGCTGCTATCGGGCCTTTGTGCGATGCGGTGATCGCCAATCATCCGCTGGCAACCGATTTTGGCAGTTTGTGGCGCTATACTGCGCCGGACGGGGCCAATGAAAAGCTGTCTGAGATCATACTGGCAGCGCAGTTCACCGCAGATGCGTCGACCAACGGGACCAATACACAACATTTGTACTACACCTCCCGCTATGACGACCTGCCGTTCATGCAGCGTGACCTAACGGGTGATCGTCCTTTCAGCCGTCTCGGGACTACCTATTATATGTACAGGATATACGATCTCGTAAATGACTCGAGGTTCTGGAAGAGTTTTAAGACCAAGGATCTGCTGAACAAGCCTTCGGGCAGTTATGCCGTCGGCGACGTGGGGGTCATGTATGTGATCAATCAGCCGGGGGATAACAGGTTTCCGTCTTATAAGATACTTAACACGGTGCCGTATAGTAAGACGGGGAGGCCGATCGCCAATGTTTATGTGGCATACCCTGGAGGAACGGTGAATGATGGAGCGATGTATGTCGATGTACGTTTTCCTTCGCTGAGTAAGTTCCTGGATGGCTCGCGTGTTGGGGGTATGAACGATGTTCGTGGGCTTCGTGACATTACGCTGGCGCGTTCTGCCGAAACGTATCTGATTGCTGCGGAGGCGAAGATAAGGCTTGCCGCTCTGGGTACGGGGTCTTATACGGACGCTCTACCGTATATCAATACTGTTAGGAAGAGGGGACAGTATACTGCGGGTGAGGATCGTTCCGTTTATTATGACGGGGGTGCGGCGCCTTCGAGTAACGGGCAGGCTGCTGCGCTGAATTCTTATATGCCGGAGAATTCTTATTACGAGTCCAATAATATTCCGGTGACGACGACGTCTACTTCGCTGACCGTCGCGGGAATTTCGCCTTTGCCGGCTGGCGACGAGTATGTGATCAGCAAGCTGGGTTATACTTCCGATTATGATCGGATGTTGTGTTTTGTATTGAATGAGCGGGCCAGGGAGTTGGCGGGTGAGTTTTTGCGGTGGGAAGATCTTTCGCGGACTAAGACGCTGGTGGCGCGGGCTAAGGCTTTTAATCCGGATGCGGCGCCGAATATCAAGGATTTTCATACCCTGAGGCCGATACCGCAGACTTTTTTGGATGGTATCCAGAGTGCGGGGAAGGCGTTGACGGGGAGTCAGAAGCAGGCGATGCAGAATCCGGGTTATTAGGTTTTGATGGGAGGTGGGGCCTGTCTCCACTCAATACTTTTACTTTATGTATCCAACTTCGTTTTTATTCCGCGTTGCAAAAGCGATCTGTGTAGCAGCTATTGGCATAATGGCATTGCTGGTTGCGACCGGCAATACGACGGACTATTACACCAACTATTCATTCGTGGAACACGTCCTGAAGATGGATACTACTTTCCCTGACAGCAGCCTTCATTACAGGAGCGTGAATGAGCCGATCTTATTTCATATCGCCTATATTGTTATCATAGTTCTGGAGATCGGTATGGCTTTCTGTTGTCTGAAGGGGGGCTGGCTATTGTTCAGGAATCTCCGAAAGGATGTCTGCTCGTTCCATGCGGCCAAAAACTGGGGAACTGCGGGTATCATTATTGGAATAATTGTATGGTTCCTGGGTTTTGAAGTTATCGGCGGAGAATGGTTTGCCATGTGGCAAAGTTCCGCCTGGAATGGCCTGGCAGCCGCTGAGCGAATACTTAATTTCCTCGTGCTGACGTTGATCTTTTTGCAATTTCCGGAGGAACTTCCGAAGGGTGGTGCCGAGGTATAGGGACGGCCATGTGGCAAATTAAAAAGCACCTGAATCATTCAGGTGCTTTTTTTGTGTCCCCGCACAGGCTCGAACTGTGGACCCGCTGATTAAGAGCCGCGACCCGCGGATTTTCGGTTGCTTATGGTTGTTTGTAGTCACGTGTAATGTGCTCATTTTTATTTTGTTGATTCATTGGAAAGGTTAAATTGCAAGTACATAGTTATGGTCATTTTTCAAAAACATGTATCAAATTATGTATCAAATTTTCAACCTTGTTTTATGAAGCACGATAAAGTATATGTGAAGATCGTTCCGGACATCCGCCGGATCAAAACTGCCTCCAAATACCCCCTCAAATTGCGGATTACTCATAAAGGTGTGCGGAAGTATTACGCTACCGGTTTGGACGTTTCGGACCAGCAATGGGAGATCATCAACAGTCCTGAAGTAAAGGGAAAATTTCAAAAAATGCGAATCGAGATGGCCGAGATTGAAAAGAGGGCCCTCGAGTGCGTCGGCAGGATCGTGCCGTTCTCTTTTGCCGTTTTTGAGCGGGAATTCTTTCGAGCGGCGCCTGGTGAACAAACTTTGGAGATGGCCTACGACAATTATATCGCGGAGCTGTGTGCCAATGAACAGTTTGGATCGGCCAATTCCTATCGGAATAGCAAGAGCGCATTGAAGCGTTTTCGGCCGGGCAAGGTCAGGTTTGAGGATGTTACTAAAGAATTTTTGAATGACTTCGAGAAATGGATGGTCGAGAATGGTCGGTCAATATCTACTGTCGGGATCTATCTCCGGACGTTGCGCACCATCTTCAATAATGCCATAGCTCAGGGTGTGGTACGGCCTGAATTTTATCCGTTCGGTCGCCGCAAGTATGTTATCCCGACCGGACGGAATATGAAGCGGGCGTTGAATATAGACCAGATTCGGCAAATCTTCCAGTATAAGGCGGAGCCGGGGTCGTCGTTGGAGAAAGCAAAGGATTTCTGGATATTTAGCTATTTGTGCAACGGGATGAATATCGCGGATATCGCCCGGCTGCGGTGGTCTAATGTTTCGCCGGAGACGATCAGCTTCCAGCGGGAAAAGACGAAACGGACGAGAAGGGATAATCCGATAACGATAACTGTGATCCGAAATGCTCAAATCAACAATCTTATCAAGAAGTGGGGTAGGCCATCGACGAAACCGTTTAATGGGTATCTTTTCGATATTTTGGAAATTACCGACCAGGGCGAGCCAGCTAGGTTGAAGGTTCAGTTGTTTATCCATTTCGTCAATGAATGGATGAAGGGGCTAGGGAAGGAATTGGGGTTTGACCTGAACTTGACGACTTATGTGGCACGGCATTCGTTTGCGACTATCCTGGTCCGGAGCGGGGCTCCATTGGCTCTGGCTAAGCAGACCTTGGGACATGCTAGTATAGCGACGACGGAGAAGTATTTTGCGGGGTTTGATCTGGCGGCGCAGGCGCAGTATACGAAGGCGTTGGTTAATTTTTGATTATTCGCGTTTTGAATCATAAGGACATTTCTTCCGACTATATGGGCGACCCAAAACAACATCATTTTGTCCCTAGGTTTTATCTATCTGCTTTTGCCAATGCCGAAGGTAGAATATGCGTTTTTGACAAGCTAACAGATAAGATTTTTCAAACAATACCAGAGAATTTAGCTAAGCAAAGTCAATTTTATAGAATTGATGAATTGGCTCAACACGGGCTTGATCCATTAGTATTAGAGAAGCAACTTTCTGAATTAGAGTACGAAACAAGTAACATTATTAATAATTGGTTTCATCAATGGACCTTTTCCGAAAAGTTGATTATTCCGGATGTTAATAGAGAGATAATATCTTTGTATATAGTTACCCAACTTCTTAGAACTGCAGAAGCAAGGGAGATCTTTGTTCAATTCAGTGATTTGGCTATTGAAGAATATGATGCTAATGAAGACGCTAGAAATTTGCAAGCAGCCTTATTATGGGATAATGAGCTAGTAGCGTCAATGATAAAACGGGTATCTGACTGCATTTGGATTTTTGGAAGGAATGAATCTGCGACCCCATTTTGGACTTCTGATCATCCTGTCCAAATAAAATCACGTGACAATAGGCAATGGATTCTTGGTCCAAGAATATTTGACGATGGAATGTATATAGTTTTCCCTTTGTCTCCCAACATTGTAATGTATTGCAAAGATCCTGATCATTGGAAATTTTTAAAGGAGTTCGAAAGCTCAATTTCTCCGGTTAAGTTTACCGATGAACTAGTACTTCACGAAAATTCGGGGCAGGTAGGGATGTCAAGTAGGTTTGTTTTTTCTCCAGACAATAATTTCACATTCGCCAATGATTTTTTGGCTGAAAATCAGCATTTTAAAAATCCAAATAGAAGGCGATTTTAGGAAGTGGACATAGTAAATATAATGTTCATTTTCCGGCCAATGCCGTATAGGGCTAATGAATCGGTGAATGCTATAGCTTATTATTGTGCGTAATAGTCACTATTTTCAGGATATATTAGACAATATCATGCAATTGACCAGGGGAATTTCCGGTTTTTATAAAAAATGGTATGAATACTTTGGTAAATATCCAGTTTGATGTAATCGAAAGTCTTATCATGAGTGAAGGCTTGCGAATCGTGGCGTTGGATTTTTATCCTGAGCAAGATATGATGCTCGTAGTTCTTAATACTAAGGTTGTACTTAACCAAAGGTTATCCGCGTATTCTTTCTTAAAGAATGCCGATAAATCCCAATTACAGCAATACAGATTAATTGCTGGCGGCACCGGTGTTCATTGGCCTGAATTGGATGAAGATTTAAGTTTGAAGGGCTTTTTGCGGAGTGATTGCGGAAGGTCGTAAAGACCGACAAGGGCTCTGTTGCTGCGTAGGTTAATTGTCCCGTTATGGCGATGTCGTCTGCACCATGTGATTCGCCGTCTTCGTGCGTCGGGTAGTGCGAGGAACAGAATGCTGTAATGGCTGGCAAAAAGCTCAATCGCTATTTAACCAAAGATTTCAATAAGATACCTGGGATTTTTTTCCACTTTGGTAATGTCTGCCAGTAAAAGGTTGGAGATATAATTTTTATTCCATTGGCTTACCTTGTCGTTCAAATTATTATTTGAATTTGAGAAATCAGTAAGACACTTTTGCTGGAGTTTTAAAGCCAAATAATCCATGGCATTTAAGAGGTTCTCTGCAATAGAAATCTGAATGCCAAACTGATCTTCTGATAATGCTTCGACGACACACTGTTCAATAACAATGGTCGGAATATTTAGATTATTTTGTGCCCGGTACCTTTTTAGCAATTTGATGATATTTCTAGCATCGGGCTTGTTTCTGGTAATATAGAGCTGTTGACTCAGATTGGTCTTAAATGAACTGCCACGTTGCCAAATTAAACCTGGGCGAACATACATGTTCAACTCCTTGTCCTTTTTGAAATCATTGATTTCCCGGCCTGGCACAACATCCAAATCTATATGTATTCCGCGTGTAATCTCGAAAGTAAGGGTAATGGCTTTCGTATTTTTTGTTACTGTAGCTTTTTCCCCAAATAGATCCCTAAGAACGTTATAGACATCCATATACATACTCTCTAAGGTTCCGTAGCCTTGTTTGGAAAAGGGAAGAACAATGTCTAGGTCATAGCATGACGCAATTGCGGTTCTTTTTGCAAATGAACCTGCGTCCTGCGGATAGGAAATAAGAGTATCCTTAAAAGCATTATTTAGTTTCTCTTTAACCTCGTTTTTGATGGATGTTGATTGGCTCAAATAGGTCGGATTATTTTTTAAAACTTCCTCCGACAAGATCTTTCGTAAATATTGATCTGGATCGAAAGGTATTGTTTGCTCATTGTCGATCCTGTAACAATAATAGGCATAGCCTAAAAGCCCTCCGACAACTCCATTGCGAAATGCTAGGCCAAGGGTTTTATTATAATCAAAATTATCAAAAGTTAAACGTTTGTATTCTTTCCGATTTTGCAACCATTGACGTATGATCTCATAAAGAACTGTGCCAACCGTTGCTAATACTACGCCTGTGATAACGATCTTTTCTCTTCTTCTCATATAAAAAGCATCATTCGTTGGTGTATTTTAATTGGATAGCCCACTTTGTGTGTGCGCCAATTTCGAATTCTTTCTCTTTCTTATATTCGTCAAACCCTAGGTTGTTGATCAAAGGCTCTGGAGCCCATTTTACCTGTTCCGTATTACCTTTGTCAAATAATTCTTCGAGGACTCTTTTTTGTTCTTCGTTTGGAAGCAGGTCATATATTTCATAAATTAATATTTCCTGACAATCCAAATATTTTGCTTTCTGTATTGGCGTTTGCAAGGCGCCTGCATATGTGTAGTCAATGTATCGAAAGGTTGTCTTGCAAAGAATACCGGTACTAAGCAATTCTTCGCAAAACTCTCGCCATTGGGAGCTTTCCCGATCTTCTTTAGTTTGAAACCATCTGATAATATTTAATACGTGTTTTCCAGGAACTCTAAAACGAAGATCGTTTTTGGCTATGCCATGATCAGTATGGAACTGTTTGTCGGATTTGATATGATATTTTCTAAAAACTTTCTCCGAAGTTTCATAACGTTTATACGCGCCGCCGACCAGTTGGTAATAATTTCCCGTCCTGTTTTTGACCAATAGGTAGTGATCTTTTATTTTAATGCGAAATAAATAAGCGATTGATATTCTTACGTCTTTATTTCTCAACAAGGTTTTTGTCTTAAACAATAAGGGAAGTTGATTGAGATTTTCTAACAAAGAAACAACGAAGAAAGCAATCGGGGATGCGATAATATTTGCCAATAGCCCCACCGTTAAAGCAGACCAGATATTGGTAGGATACTTGAATACAAGTACAATTACTGTTAGCACAGCAACGAAAAATGCTATAATCTTTGGAGTTGTTGTATTCATAATAGATGTTTAGTGAGGTGCTTCATCTCCTATCCATACCTTATATCGTTGCCAAAACTCGTATTTAACCAACCATTCGGATACCCAAGGCAAAATAGTTGCCAAAGGTGTTATCGTTGAATCGGGTAAATCTTTTGGGAAATACAGACAAAGGCTATTATCTACGTACATATGTGTTTTAATATTAAATTTTATTTTGGGCTCTATAACCCATATTCTTTCGAATCGATTTGGATTGAAATACGAGTACTGTACGAGGATCTGATACTGCTTCCCGCTGGATGTCGAATGTAAATGACCTTTGCCCAGTAACTCGTTTTTGCTTATTAGGCATTTCAGCCAATCGAACTGTTGCTCTATCAAAATTTTTTCAAGCAAGAGATATGTAGAGCTATTTTGCTGAGCCTTTTCTCTCATAGAAGTCGCCAAAATCCCGATGTGACTTATTTCTTTCACCTTTGTATTGATTAATGGTTCCTTGCCTATCTGTTCTCATATTTCCTCCAATGATAATGGAGCCTGTTTGAGCAATAGGGACAGAGGAGTATTTACCAAATTTTTGCAATTGCGCGCGAATTGCGCCGTTATAGGCACTCTCACCGAAAAGGGAGTGGTAGGTATTAGCGCTTTGGGTGAAATCTCCTTGTAGCACCTGCCATTTGCTATAGAAGTCCTTTACAAAATCGAAGAATTTCTCATACATTTTGTTATCCTTGTTCCATTTTTCGGTAAAGTCTTCTTGCTGGTTTACTGGGTTAAGTACTTTCAACCGCGAAATCGAATAATGTGGTTTTGCTGATTCTGCTAGTTTGGATAACACTGAATCGACGGTTGCAAATACGGAATTTTCGCCCTGATAATATAAGGCTGCAATCGTAGTTAATATGATACTTGACGTAGCGTATTCAGGCTGATTTTGAAAATATATATCCCTATATTTTTTGATCAATTGGATTGCTATTTGCAAGGGCTTTTTCTTATAGAAGTTATCGTCGGGTAAATCCTGAACCTCAGCTTTCATTTCAGAAAACTGTCTATAAAAATGTTCTAATTGGGGATTATTAACCCGGCTGGCGATATCCAAAAACCATTTTCCATAGCCTTTGGGGTTGCTCTGTGACCAGCTCCTAAGTTCTCGGTCAGGAACCAGTATATTATTCTCGTCAATAATAATCATCTGGCAGCCAGGGAGAATATCCATATGAAAATCGCCAGCATAATTGAGGCGAATACATCTTCGCTTCTTTTCAACCATGTGAGCGTATCTACCGTCGGTCGATAGCTTTTGGAATAAGGCATTGTATATTTGTAAGGGTGTGAACTGTGTGCCTCCCTTCTTGATATGAAGGACGACGTCTAAGTCAAATTCATCGCCACGGAAAGGCTTTAACGTAGTCCCAATGAGAACAGATCCTTGAGGATAAATATCAATCTCCATCCCTTTAAAAAAAACATCATCCTCATTAATAACATTGCATAAAGCTTTATAGGCACTTTCCATCCTTTGTTTTCTGGTCGAATCCAGTTGGAAGTCTGCTGCAATCCTAGCCAGAATATCTTCTCGTTGAAGGGGCAGGTTAGAGTAAATGTCTATCATATGTTAAAATTGGCTAAAATGAAATCCAAATCTGTTTTTGCGGCAATTTGCTTATCTGGGATCATGATGGGCGCTTTTAGGTTTGACAATTTGTGGAAAATACAATTATATTTCACTTTGGGAGCTTTAATTTATTCACAGACTGTGAATAAATGAGGATTTTCGATAATTTTGAGACCAGAAAATTTGTGATGCTTAAGCGCTTTAAACTGACTAACTATCTGTCATTCAAGGAAGAACAAACTTTGGACTTTACGCCAGAGTCTCTTAAGGAACATAGTGACTATTTACATATCCCATACCTATATAGCGTAGATGCGCGGGTGTTAAAAGCAATTGCGATTCTGGGCCACAATTCCCACGGTAAGAGCAACTTCATAAAAGGATACCAATTCTTTCTCGAATTGATATTTTCATCGTTTGCTATCGGACGAAACGAACAGCCTATTCAAATCGACAATTTTCGATTGAGCACAACAACCGCTGAAAGTCCTAGCACCTTCGAAGCGGAAATATATATTAGGGATACGAAGTATCGATACGGTTTTCAACTCTCACAAAATAAAGTATCCGAAGAATGGTTGTATTATTCCGAGCCTAAGATCAAAGAAAATTACTTATTCGTCCGGGCATTTCAGGATATCAAGGTCAGTAAATTATGGAGTAAGGAATGCAAAGGAAAAATTGAACAATCCATTTTTTTTACAAAAGCTACAAATTTACTGCTGTCGGTATTGATTTCGCAGGGTTCAGTTCCTCGAATCAGTGAGATTGCAAAATGGTTCCGTGGAAATATTATCATTTCCGATATCACAGCTGAATTTCATATTGAAAAAGCGGTCACCATCCTTTCTCATCCTAATTTTAGAAGTACGATCAATAGTTTCTTGCAAGATGCAGACCTGGGTTTCGTATCTATCGTAGAAAAAATAGATAGCCACATAAAGAAGAATATGTCATTGGATCGGGATTTCTTGGACGTTTTGTTTTCCCTTGAAATTGGCCGATTTGAATTGTACGCCAAGCATGACATTTACGATGGAAATTATAACAGAGTGAATACTGTCCTGTTTGAAATTTTAAAGAGTGAATCATCGGGGACGATTAAATATTTAGTGCTAGTGTGTTATTTGTCATATGCAATTAAGCAGGGACAACTAATACTTGTTGACGAAATCGACTCCAAATTTCATGCGTTATTACTAAAGCACCTTCTGAAAACGTATCTCAGTAATAAAATGAACGTTTCTGGTTCGCAAATGATTTTTACTACCCACAATACCTTTATTCTAGGAAAGAATGTCTTAAGGCGCGACCAAATTTCTATTGTTGAAAAGAATCAATACGGAGAGTCTTCCATTAAACGTATGCATGGTGCAAAAAAACCACTGCGTGTTGACACGCAGGTCGAAAGAGAATATCTCAAAGGTGATTTGGGAGGAGTTTCAGAGAAACTTAAAAAAAATGGCGATCAAAATGAGCTTGATTTTAAATAAAAGTTCTAAAGGGTGTTACTACTCTGTTTAGTCGTTTTAGGTGAAACCTCAAACCGCTTCGTCCTATTGTTAGATAAGCTTGACTCTTTTCCACTCATCGGCCATTGATGGATTTATACGTCTTAGTGTGTCGAGATTTTCCGTTTTTTTTACCGTTGAAATAACTTCGTTGATTTTTTCCCGCATCCACATGTATTTAATTCTAACATCTGGCCTTCTTGAGCGTACTCCCTTTTTAATTAAAGAACCCATTTTTGACAAGTAACTAATAAACCCGAACTCTGGATCATCCAATTCGCTCTGGGCAGCCAAGAAATAGTCGATGTAGAACATCCCGTCAGTGTCCTTCTTTAGTAAATCTTGGACAAAGCCAATTTCTTCTGTATCCCTGTGGATCCCATATTTGCCAGCTAATAATATCAGTTCTCGACTTACAATTACTCTTGGGTATAGAGCTGCTTTGCTCTCGGTAAGATACGCTTCGACTAATGCAGGTCCAAATATCATTTTATTTGTGTGAATTAATTTACCATATGCTAATGCACCACGACATAATATGCCGCGGTTGATTAGTTCCATAACCATCAATTTTATCTCGTACAAAGTATAGAAAATTTCCCCAGGAGCATTTTGTAGGAATGAGACAACGATGGTATCTGAAAATATGGTTACGATCTTCCCCTTTAATCTGTTTTCTTTTTGGATGATCTCGCTTAATTTGGGTGGCGTAACAATTTCATCGTCTAAGTGCCAGGCGTCTCGAATTATGCCGTATGCATCCTGAATAAGTTCAATATACCTTTCAACGTCATTATCATCCTTATCTACTGTCTTATCTAATAAATCCTTAAATCCTAGGATATCGATAAATGCGACTATTCTATTTTCGTATGGCATAGATAATTTTATAAAGGATGTCTTGGGAATTATCCGGGCTATTTATGCAGAAATGTTTATTCTATGTCATAAAGAAAGCTAAATGAATTTAACCACCATTAGTGCTACAAACCTTAATTAAGCTGTTCGATTTTCTCTGAAAGAACATCTGCAACTTCTTCAATGCTTTGCTGCCTTAGATCAATAATTCCTATTGACTCTTTTATGCCTACAACGTGAGTGTCGTCTAATCTCAATGGAAGCAGATATTCAGAAGGGCGGGTAATTTCTGCATCTTTTCCATTGGCGAATTCAAAATTTGTCCAGTCTTTCTCTGGATAATGTTTTGAAATTATTATCACCATAAATAATGCGTCGTTTTTATATACCTCCGACAATAATTTGCTCAAATCTTTTCCCCAAAGCTGTGCTTGTTGATCAAAATCGTAAAATACTTCTAATGCCCTATTTTTTAAAGCATCTTTCAGATTCTTAGCAACTTCCCTATCTTCTCCCGCAAATGAAATTGCAACATCATAAGTAAAACCATTTTTTCTTACATGAACTTTTGATTTAAGTTTATCAAGGTCCAATAAATTAAGGTAAAAGCGGAGTGATGGGTCTTCAATAGATATTGATTTCCCCGTTTTGTTATAATGAACTAAATCGTGGACGCTGTTTTCCTCAATTATGTCTTCAAGATTGTTCAGGCAATTGTAAAAAGATGCCGACTTTTTACCTCGATCTTTTGGATCGCCTATGGGTCTGACAATTTTGTCATAAAGGAACTCAACCGATATTTCAGATTTGTTATCTGTCGCAATAGTGGAAATGATGTCGAAATAGGTGTTGTGCACAGATCTTGCCTGTTGCTTACCCTTGGTAAGTGCAACAATTTTGTTGAAGTATTTGCTGTCGAAAATTCTTACTATTTCGTTTTTTAGCTGCTTTATATCAACTGAAACTGGCGTGAGCTCCTTTTGCGTTTCATATATGGCATTATTTAATAATGCGATCCTGCATATAACATGAACGACTGAAGGGACATTGTTTGAAGCTGCTACTATTTGTTTAATAGAATTTTCGTCAAATCTTATATTTAAAAGTGATGTGCCAAGCTCAATTAGTTTTATCACAAAATCATCTGTTTGTGTCTTAAGTTCAAACGGATCATTTCTAATCCCCAATTCGCCGTCGACACCCACCATTTCCTCTGCAGAACTTGAAATTCCAATTAAAATAAAACGTATATTTTTTTCATGCAATAATTTTAGGTTTCGAGCAATTTCGTACCTGGTTGATGACGCTAGGAAATGGAAATCGTCTATTACAATAAACTTAGTTAGCTTGAGGTAATCGTTTATTTCGTTGAAATCCGGTTCGGTTTTAAGTACGACTGAAAACAGTTCACAATATGAAGAACATGTGGAATATTCTCGTGCGTTTATCCAAAGTAGGTCTTCCAGTCTGATGCCTTCTTCTTGTAAGAGTTTATTTACAATTGTGGTTTTGCCACTTCCCGAGGGTCCAGATATGGTAATGTGTTTCCCTCCAGCTCTAATAGCTGATTTTATAAATGGATATTCTTTTGTCGGAATAAAGGTAAGTGTTGGGAAAGACGCTTCATTAAAGACATCCTCAAGATTGTGGGTTTGCATGGTTTAATGGGTTTATTTAAATGGAAGTTTGGGAGGCGTGTCGGGGCTTTTTCTTTAGTTCATAAATTTTCGACTTTTTTATGAAACTCCGATATAGCAATTTTGAAATATTTGCATAGGGCAGATAACGTACTAACACTGAGATTGGCTTTGGCTGTCTCAATTCTTCCTATATGTATATTCGTATCGTTGTATACATCTTCCTGGGTTAGGTTTTTGGATTCGCGCAGCTCTTTTATGACTAGTGCAATTTTTTGAAGCAATTTGATGTCTCTTATTTGTCCCATTAGGTGAAAATGGGAATAAAGATTTTTTAAAATAATGACGAATATGTCATTATTATTTGTTACTTTTGATAACACGCCAGTTATTCCTAACGGGGCGGCTATTCGATGGGGCACCCCGTCAAATACAGTAACATATTGACTTTGCTATACATTGCTATCTTAAAATAGTAGGTATTCGCTTATAAATCTCGCCACGCGAACCTGACAAGTTAAACAGATGCGGGAGACTAAGTGAAGAGCCCAGCCACTATATTGCAATAGGGTTGGGCCCACTTATGCCTTTCGGATCTGGCCATCGTGAGATGGTGGGCCTTGTCAGGGCCCGTGTGACTTAAGGCGGTGGGTTCCAACCCTATTTATTCACCGATACTATTTTCTGCCACCCGCCACTTTATAGGCTATTACCGCAACCTTTATTCATTTCAAATTAAACGGTAACAAGCCATGTCACTCTTTTATAGTTATCCCGAATTCTTTAATCAGCCAATTCTTTTATCGGCGGAGGAAAAAGCAAATCCAAGCTTGGTTTTTGAGCGGCTTTGCACGGACTACAATTTGTCCGAGCTCCGGGAGATATGTGAAAATCTATCCTCCGTATGCCTGACGTCAGATTTTCCGCCGTATGACGATGGCAATGAAAGAGCTAACCTCCAACTTTTTTGTAAAAATGCTCTTACGCTTTTTGAAGCAGTTTTTTGTTTTGTTAAGCCTGGGCTAGCCGGTGAAAAGAAAGATGAGTAGTTTTTGAAAATTACCTTTTTGTGTCGTACTTCTAATTCTGTGGTTTATGAGTTTTCAAGTGGACAAAGCCCAGATTGTTCAGTTTCGAAAGGACAGAGCGCTTCTTCAATACAATGATACGGAGATTGCCGCGAGAATGCGCGTTGACAGGTCAAATTACAGCAAGGCGGTCACTAAAGGACCCATTACGTATGCCTTCCTGAAAAAGTTCTATGGCGCGTTTCGTGAAGAACTGACCATAATTAAAGAGGGGGTAAAAGCTGATCTGCCTAATTTTAAAAGTGGCCGGCCGGACGATCTGTTGCGGCGGTTTGATGAGATGCTGGTTCAGGTGGATCGCCTGATTGTATGTCAAAAGGAATTAAGAGCACAGGTCGATTCCCTGGAAAAGGAGATGGACAAGCTTTTAGAAAGAATTCCGAAAATAGAAAGTTTGATTACCCAATTAGCCATGTATATGGCGCCCGGGATTATTTAAAATAGTATGCAATGTCATCCACTACTAGGTCCTTTGAGGAAACCTTAAGGGAGGTGCGTAAAAACAACGACGTGATCATTGCCAGCAATAAAAGGATATTGCAAGGCAATGCTGTTCCTGGCGTTGGCCAAATATTAAAATCCACTAATGAGAAATTATTAAATCAAAATAAGTGGATAGACGAATATATCACTTCCGGATATGTTTCTCCTGAAATGGATGATTCGCGTGCGGCAAAGGAGAAAGAACCAGATTGGATGAGGCACTATTCGGTACTAAACGCCTGGCATAGGGAAGATCCGATTCGGACTATAATCGAGTTCGCGAACAGGGATTGTGTATTCAATGATCGAATTAACCTAAGCCTGTTCTTTGATGGGGCCATGCAGAGTCCACTGTTCGAATTTGACGAAGCTGAAGAAAAAGGGGAACGCATCTATTTTTACGATTCCCTGCTTAGGCTTATTGAAGCTGCGCATCTTGTCCGGGAATTGTATCTGAAAAGGGAACTAAAACTGCCGAAATAAACCCTGTTTTAGCCGTACCCTCCTTACCTTGTAAAGATAGGGGGCCGGGCGTTTCTACACCCGGCCTTTTATTATTCATCCCCCTGGTGGTCATTCACCGATTTTTGCAAAATCTGTTTCATTTTCAAACGCTCCAGCCTAGTAGATGTCGAATCCAGCCTCCCCCATGCGTCCTGGTAAACTTCAAAATAATACCGTCGCTGCTGTAGCTCAGCCCGGGTTCTTATGTATTGTTCGCCCAAAGGGATAAGGCAAATTGCGGTGCAAATAAAAATAACCCATGGTACCAGGCGGCCGAACACTATTTTGTAATAACGGTCGGGATTCGTTTCCGGGAAAAGGATGAGCCGGACCTGCCGGATGACACTTTTGGGCTGGTTCGCTAAAATCTGGTTCATGGTCTGCAACTCCTTCTTTAGAATAGTCTGTATTGGAGTGGTGTCAGCTGGCGGGGCGATGATCTTTAGCTGGTCCAGTCGCCGGTCAAATGTTTCCGTGTTTTCCGTCAGGCTAGCCAGTTTTTTATTTTGCTCCTGAGTCAGGTCGTTGGCTTTTTTCTGTTCTTCCAACATGTCCTTCAACACTGTGTCCAAAATTTCAATTTCCATGACTTTTATTTTTATTGATTAATTAAAGACGAGGGCGTTTTTTCTTTTTCTTCCGTCGCCGTAGTTCTTCTTCCCAAGGATCAAACCCGCCGCCCGCTGACTGCTGGGACTCGACCTTTAACATAGCCTTCAGCGCCTTGACCATGCCTTTAGACATTTCCAGACTTACCGAAGAGTCTTTGGGAAGGGGCGTTGCTGGTAGAGACGTGCGACGCGTGCCACCTACGACAATCTGCCGGGCCCGGCGCTGGTTTTCCTGTTTCTGCTGCTCGCTTTCGGGCGACTCCCGAAGCGGGATTTGCGCGTTTCGGGTCAGGACGCGTTCAATAGTGGCCAGCGAATAGCCGACCTCACTTCCTTTGATCCGAACCTTTTTTTCGTCTTCGAAGGCAATACCCCTTCCTTTATCAACCCGGTAGCCCTGCTCCCGGATCTTCTGCTCGAACTCCGGATAGGACCGGGAATCTTTTAAGGCCCCTTGAATTTTTTCTTTCAACCGCAGTTTCCGCTG
>Ga0207695_10005431_pt1 | contig 16910 bp, 17 predicted proteins | sample KBSC54metaG_FD_184354 | JGI IMG/M metagenome (GOLD analysis project Ga0207695, IMG submission 184354) | Corn rhizosphere microbial communities from Kellogg Biological Station, Michigan, USA - KBS C5-4 metaG (SPAdes) (version 2) | ecosystem: Host-associated > Plants > Roots > Rhizosphere > Soil... | reverse complement strand
TGGCAACACGAGTCGAAGCGCAGACGAGCATGAGCGTCTCCGACTATGATTACAGTAGCTTCTTTTATTCGTCGAGCGATGACCCGTTCGCGATACTGGAGCCATACAACGAGTGGTACACCCGCGCGGTGCAGCAGGGTTACTATCTGTTCGCACAGGCGATGTCAACGCCGCCGCAAGGCTGGGTGCACCTCACTGAAGGATTGCACCACCGGCACGTCAAGCTCCTGAATCTGTCGTCGTACAACTACCTCGGACTCTCGTATCGTCCCGAGGTGATCGCGGCTGCGAAAGCAGCACTCGATCAATATGGGTTGGGCGCCGCCGGATCGCCGATCTTGAGCGGCACGATGGATGTGCACGTGCAACTCGAGGAAGCCATCGCTCGCTTCAAACGCAAGGAAGCGGCAATGGTGTTCCCCACCGGATACAGCACCAATGTGGGCATGATCTCGGGTCTCATGCGACCCGGTGACTGGGTCATCGCCGACCAGAATGCCCACGCGAGCATCGTCGACGGCGCCATTCTGTCCAAGGCGAACGTCCAGTTCTTCCGCCACAACAGTCCGGCGCACCTCGAGAAAAGGCTGCGCTCGACCACGGGCAAAAAGCTCGTCGCGATCGAAGGCGTCTATTCGATGGACGGCGATGTGTGCCCGCTGCCGGAGCTCGTCGAAGTCGCAAAGAAGTACGGCGCGCGCATCATGCTGGACGAAGCGCACTCCGCGTTCCTGTACGGCGAAAACGGCCGCGGTGTGGCCGAAAAGTTCGGCCTCGAGGATGAAGTCGACATTCATATCGGCACGTTCTCGAAGGCACTCGGCGGACAGGGCGGATATGTCGCCGGTTCGAAAAATCTGTACAATTATCTCAAGGGCTTCGCGCGCTCGCGCGTGTTCTCGTGCGCGCTTTCGCCGGTGGTCACCGCCGGCGTCCTGCGCTCGCTCGAGATAGCGCAGGCAGAACCGGAGCTCCGCACGAAGTTGTGGCAGAACGTGCAGCACATCCGGAAAGCGCTCGAGGATGAGGGCGTGGATGTTGGCGATTCGACGTCGCAGATCATTCCGATCATGGTGCGTAACGATCGCCGCGTCTTCGAGCTGTGCCACCAGCTGTTCCGCGCCGGACTGTATCTGCAGCCGGTGATCTATCCTGCCGTCGCCAAGCATCGGTCGCGCTTCCGCGTGTCGATCTCGGCGTCGCACACCTTCGACCAACTCGACGAGGGCGTGTCCATCCTCGTCCGCGTCCTTCGTGAAGAGGGGATCCTCGTATGAGCAGCAGAAATGACGGGTTCGTTCAGTATTATTTCCGCGACGCGATCGGCGGCTTCTTCGAGTTTCCGACGGAGAATGCGCGCGCCATCCTGCCGCCGGATCTGCAGCCCATCGAGCCGCACCATGGCTCGAGCGTCCTGAGCGTGATGGCGTTCGACTTCCACCAGAGTCCGGTGGGCGAGTACGGCGAGCTGATTCTCTCGATTCTCGTGTCGCCGCGCATCGAGCAGGGACAGCCCTGGCCGCGCTCGGCGTTCTATCCGTTCCGGTTAGGCACGACGACGCGCGAGTCCCGCGAGCACGCCATCGAGCGCTGGCACCTGCCGCACTACATGCAGGACATCTCGATCGCATGGGAACGGGGCGATGGCCACATCACGATTCACGCGACGGACCGCGGGCAGTCGATTGTCGACATGACGGTCACCGAGCACGAGTGGTCCAACGTCGAACATCGCTACCAGGCGTTCATGAACGACGACGAGGGCGCGTATTCGTCGACGATCGTGATGCAGGGACAGTTCAGCGAGAACGAGGAAGAGCGCGGCGGCATCCAGATCCACTCGCAGGCGATGACCGACCTTCTCGAGGACTGGGAAGTGGACGTGACGCCGTTCCGGGAGCTCTGGATGAAAAACGGCAAGCAGACCTTCCACCCGCTGCAACAGCTGGCCAGTTACGCGCGGCGATGACGGACGTTTGCGTCATCGTGAATCCCGCCTCGGGCAAGGGGCGGGGCGCGAAGGCGGCGGAGCGGGTTAGGCAGGCATTCGCCGCCGTCGGAGTCACCGACATTCGAACCACGCAGGCGAAGGGCGACGAGAAGACCGTCGCCCTTCGCGCCATCCAGGACGGGGTGCGCACCATCGTGGCCGTGGGCGGCGACGGGACGTGGAGCAACGTGGCCAATGCCATTCTGGGCGCCGGCGCGCCCGTTAGGCTTGCGCTCGCCGCCGCCGGCACGGGCAACGACTTCGCGAAGACCATCGGCGCGCCGGCATCGGACTACCACGCGACCGCCCGGCTGGCCGTGGACGGCCCCGACGTGCCCGTCGACGTGGGCCGCATCGAGCACCGGTTCTTTCTCAACGTCGCCGGGTTCGGATTCGACATTGCCGTGCTCGAGCAGGTCGAAACCGTGAACTGGCTGAAAGGTGATGCGCTCTACCTCTACTGCGCGTTGCGCCAGTTGTTCGGCTACCGCGGCATCACGGTCGACGTCGCGCCGCGCGGACCCGAGCCGCACCTCATGCTGGTGATTGCCAACGGAAAGAACTTCGGCGGCGCGTTTCGCATCGCGCCGGGCGCGAGCGTCACCGACGGGCTGCTCGATGCCGTGGCGATCGGCGCGGCATCGCCCATGCGGCGCATCTCGCTGTTCGGCGCGGCGACGAAAGGGACCCACGTCGGGAAGCCGGAGGTGCGCACGACGCAGGCATCGAGCTTCACGCTCACGTTCGGCGCGCCGCCGGCCTATGAGACCGACGGCGAGTACAACCGCGCGAGCTCGGCGACGCTCGAGGTGCGGTGCGTGCCGGGCGCGCTGCGCGTGGTGACGCCGGCGTTGACGTGAAAGCGATCACGTTCGCGGCGCCGATTCCGCGCTATCTCGCGACGCTGGCGGGCGGCCGGATATCCGACCGGCTCTATTTCGGCGCCCTGGCGTGCACCCGCTACGGCGACGTTGACGAGCCGGCCCTGCCCTCCGAGCGCTGGGTGCGCATCCGCACTCGGTTAGGCGGCATCTGCGGCAGCGACCTCAATGTCATCACGCTCCAGGCGAGCCCGTCCACGTCGCCGTTTTCGTCGTTCCCGTTCGTGATCGGCCACGAGAACGTCGGCGACGTGGTCGAAGTGGGACGCGCCGTGCGCCGGGTGCCGGTCGGCGCGCGCGTGACGGCGAATCCGCTGCTGTGCTGCGAACCGCGCGAGCTCGCGCCCCCGTGCGAGGCGTGTGCGGCCGGCCATCATTCGCGGTGCGCCCATTTCACCGACGGCGCCATCGCGCCGGGCATGTTGTTAGGCACGACGCGCGGCCTGGGCGGAAGCTGGGGCGAGACGTTCGTGGCGCACGAGTCGCAGGTGGTGCCGGTGCCCGACGCCATGACCGACGCGGAGGCAGTGCTCGTGGAGCCGTTCGCGTGCTCGGTGCACGCGGTGCTCTCACACCGGCCCGCGGCGGGCGCGCGCGTCCTGGTGGTCGGCGGCGGGTCCATCGGATTGCTCACCGTGGCCGCGCTGCGCGCGCTCGCGCCGGAGGCGCCCGTCACGCTGCTGGCGCGGCACGAATTCCAGCGCGCCCGGGCCAGTCGGTTAGGCGTAGAGCGCTCCGTGGACGCACGCGGCAACTATCTCCCCGCGCTCGCCGAGGCGGCCGGGACGCGACTGCTCGAGCCGATCATCGGCAAGCCCGTCGGCATCGGCGGCTTCGACCAGACGTTCGTGTGCGTCGGCGGCGCCGCCGCCATGGACGACGCCATGCGCGTCACGCGCGCCGGCGGCACCATCGTGCTGTTAGGCAATTCGAGCACGATGAACGGCATCGACTGGACGCCGCTGTGGCTCAAGGAGCTCACGGTGTGCGGCAGCCTGTGCTACGGCGCGCACGGGCACGCGAGTCCGTCGCGCTCGGCGTTCGATGAAGCGGCGCAGCTGATCGCCTCCAAGCGCGCACCGATCGGCGACTTCGTGACCCACACCTTTCCGCTGTCGCAGTATCGTCGCGCGTTCGACGCCGCGCGCAGCAAGGGCGCCGAGCACAGCATCAAAGTCGCGTTCAGCAGCGGGTCGCGCTGACGCGAGAAACGTTGCTGCGGAACCAACGCCCAGCGACGCCGATTCGTCGGCTATAGCGGAAGGTTGCGCCGCGTGCTGGCCGGCCCTAGCATTGTCGTGTCTCCCATCTCTGCCGGAGGCTTCATGTCGTTGTTCGCTCGTAGAGTTGGCCTGTTGGCCGTGCCCGCTCTGACCATGTCGCTCGTCGCCGGCGCGGCGCACGCGCAGGACTCGACGAAGGCCATCAAAGTCGGCGACCAGGCACCGGACTTCACCGCCGTCGGCGCCACACGCTTCGGCGTCCTCAAGGATCCGATCAAGCTGTCCGATTTCCGCGGGCAAACCGTGGTGCTCGCCTTCTTCTTCAAGGCGCGGACAAAAGGCTGAACGATCCAAATGGAGGCGTACCGTGATCAGTACGCCAAGCTCTTCAACGGTGGAAAGAAAGTCGTGGTGCTGGCCATGAGCGTCGACCCGGATACCGCACTCGCATCCTGGGCGCGCGACGAGAGCTTCCCGGTCCTGTTCGCGAGCGACTCGGGCGGCGACGTGGGCAAGAAATACGGGATCTACAACGACAAGTACAAGCTGGACACGCGTGTCCTGTTCGTGATCGACTCGACGGGCAAGGTGACGTATCGCGCCATGCCCTTCCAGGAGCTCGCGGCCAAAGCGTACACCGAGCTGGCGGATGCGGTCGCCAAGACCGACGGCGCGCAGAGCGCGGGATCAGGATCAGGCTCGCCGTAACAGAGGATCCGGCTCGGTTCGTCGCAGCACAGACGAGGGCGAGGATGGGAGAGCATGATCTTCCGCCTCGCCCTCGTTGCCTTACGGACCCTCCGGGCCCGGATGGCGCAGATGCTCGGGATGCGCGTAGACGTTGGCGGTGTGTCCCCGAAGCAGACCGACGAGCGTCATGTTCGCGGCGTCGGCCAGCCGAATCGCGAGTCCCGTTGGGCGCGACACCGCGGCGAGCAACGGCACACCCGCCACCGCGGCCTTCTGCACCAGCTCGTAGCTCGCGCGGCTCGTCATGATGAGAAAACCCGTGCTCGCATCCGTGTGTTCGCGCGCGAGCGCACCGATCACCTTGTCGAGCGCGTTGTGCCGTCCAACGTCCTCGCGCACCACGCGGATCGTGCCATCCACCGTGCACCATGCAGCAGCGTGCATGGCGCCGGTGGCTCGATTGTACTCCTGTCGCGCACCGAGATCGGCTTCGGCGCGCCACAGCGCCGATGCATCCAGCGGCTCGCGCCAGATCACGGTGCGCGGCTCGCGCAACGCCTCGGCGATCGTTTCCACGCCGCACAGACCGCATCCGGTGCGGCCCGCCAGTTGCCGCCCGCGCGTGCTCAGTCGCTCGCCGGCCTCGGCGGGCACGTCGATCTGCAGCTCCACGCCCTGGCCGTGCCGCGCCACCTCGATCCGCTGTATTTCGTTAGGCGAACGGACGATCTCTTCGGACAGGCTGAAGCCGACCGCGAAGTCCTCGAAGTCATCCGGCGTGGCCATCATCACGACGTGCGGCCGCTGGTTGTACACGAACGCCACCGGGACCTCTTCCGCGACCGGCGCGTCGCCTGACGAAACGACCGCGCCATCGAGTCGCTCGAAGGCGCGGTCCCGAACGGGCCGGCTGTAGCCGAGCCCGAAGAGCGGGTGGTCCGGCCTGAGGGCCGGAGGCGGCGGGTCGGTCACGGCACGCCGGACCCCGCCGCGGCGGTCCGCCTAACCGTGTCCATCGCCCGCGCCATTCCCGGCGTCGCGTGGGCCGCCGTCGGCGCGCGGGGCCGATCCACCGCCCTGCCCGTTGCCGGCGCCGCCGGCGACGCCCATGGGACGCGGACCGCGGTTCTGCACGTAGCGCCACCCGAAGCGGCCCTTGATGCAGAGATTGCCGCGCGTGATGTCGTGGTCTAACGGAGACATGACCCGCACGATCTCGTTGTCCTGCACCCGCAAGTCGAGCGTGCAGCCGACGCCGCAATACGGGCAGATCGTGCTCACCTCCGTCTGCCTGGATTCATCCCAGGTGCCCGCTTCGCGGCGGTCGAATTCGCTCTTGAACATGAGCGCGCCGGTTGGGCACACGGCGATGCAGTTGCCGCAGTACACGCATGCCGACTTGGGCAGCTCGACGGCAAACTCGGTCGAGATGCGCGCGTCGAATCCTCGTCCGGCAACGGCGATCGCAAACGTGTTCTGGTAGTCCGTGCCACATGCTTCGACGCACTTGTAGCACAGGATACACTTGCCGTAGTCGCGCACGTAGAGATCGTTGTCGATCTTCACCGGCTGGCCCACCGTGGCCGCGTAGTCCGCGCTCGGCGGCTCGTGGTGGCCGGCGGGCATCGCATCGCGTTCCCCCGCGGGCTCGTCCGGCGCCGGCGGGCCGTACCGCTCCGGCTTGCAGTCGTACGACGCCAGCCACCCGTCCACGTTGGGCGCCGTCGACAGGTCGACCGAGGACGCCAGAAACTCGAGGACCATTTTCCGGCTGTGCCGGACGCGCTCGGAGTTGGTCGACACCACCATGTCGGGCTCGACGGCGCGCGAGCACGCGGGCACGAGCACCCGCGAGTTCTGGACCTCGACGACGCACACGCGGCACGCGTTCACCGGGTGCAGCGTCTCGAGATAGCACAGCGTCGGAATCTCGGTGCCTAACGTCTTGCACGCGTCGAGAATGGTGGTTCCTTCCGGCACGCGCGCTTTCTGCCCATCGATGGTCAGCTCGACCGTTCGCTTGGGCCGGGTGATCTCCACGAAATGCGTCATGGCGCGTTCCGCCCGTCGAAAATGCCGCAGCGCTTGATCGCCGATTCCACCGCGCTGTACGCCGTCTGGCCCAGTCCGCAGATCGACGCGTCCTTCATGGCGACGCCGATCTCATCGAGCAGCGCGAGCTCGTCGGCGACGCTCCCCCGGGTTTTCTTCACCGCCAGCCGGTGCAGGGCCTCTTCCTGCCTAACGGTACCCACGCGGCACGGCACGCACTGCCCGCACGATTCGTCGCGGAAAAACGCGGCCACGCGTCGCAGGACGTCGCCCATGTCGGCGGTCTCGTCGAATACCATGACGACGCCGGAGCCCAGCGTCGCCTTTGCGGCGCGCGCGCCCTCGAACGTCAGCGCGATGTCCAGCTCATCCGGACGAATGAACAGGCCGGCCGCGCCGCCTAAAAGAATGCACTGTGCCGTGTGGCCGGCCGTCACGCCGCCCGCCAGGGTGAGCAGATCGCGAAGCGTGGCGCCGAACGTCACCTCGTACACGCCCGGAGCCGCCACCGACCCGCATACGCAGAACAACTTGGATCCCGTCGACTGCGCCGTCCCGATCTTCGCGAACGCGGGCCCGCCCTCGAGCATGATGAACGGCACGTTCGCGAGCGTTTCCACGTTGTTGATCACCGTCGGCTTGCCGAACAGTCCTGCCTGCACCGGGAACGGCGGCTTGTTCCGCGGCTCGCCGCGGAAGCCTTCGATGGAATTGAAGACCGCGGTTTCCTCGCCGCAGATGTACGCCCCGGCTCCCTTGCGCACTTCGATGTCGAAGCGGAACGGCTGGCCGAGGATGCCGTCGCCGAGGAGTCCGCGCGCGCGCGCTTCATCGATGGCGTGTTGCACGCGCTCGATGGCTAACGGATACTCGCCGCGAATGTAGAAAAAGCCCTGCTCGCATCCGGTGGCGTACGCCGCGATCGTCATCGCTTCGACGAGCGCGAACGGATCGCCTTCCATGAGCACGCGGTCCTTGAACGTGCCCGGCTCCGACTCGTCTGCGTTGCAGATGATGTAGTGCGGGCGCTCGGGCTGGCGCGCGACCGCATCCCACTTCCGGCCGGCCGGGAACGCGGCGCCGCCGCGGCCTAACAATTTGGAGTCGAGCACCTCGCGGATCACGCCTTCGCGGCCGAGCTCGAACGCGCGGCGCAGCGCCTGGTAGCCGCCCGAGGCGCGGTAGGCATCGAGCCGTTCTGGGTCGACGACGCCGATGCGTGCGAGCAGGCGGAGTCCGGTCTGGCCTCGCTGCGGGAGCGGGATGCGCGCGGCGTTCTCCGCGTTGTCCCGTCCCTCGAGCATTGCGAGCGCGCGGTCCACCGTGAGCCCTCCCACCAGCCGCTCGACGGGCGCTTCGCCCGCCACGGTGAGCAGCGCGGCCGGCGCCTCGTCGCACATGCCGAGGCACGGGCTCGGCAGCCAGACAGCATCTGTATCCGACAGGTCGACGTGGCCGTTGCCTAACGCGCGCGGATGCGGCGCGCCGTGCGTCGCCTCGAGTCTCTCCAGTACCGCTCGAGCGCCGCGCGTGCGGCAGCAGATGTCATCGCACACGTGGAGCACGCGCTTGGGCCGCGGCGTCGTGGCCAGCAGCGCATAGAACGTCGCCACGCCCCAGGCGTCGGCCGGGGGCACGTCGAGCCGCGCGCAGATGTAGTTGAACGCGCCTTCGCTGATCCAGCCGACGCGCGATTGCACGGCCTGCAGCGCGGGGAGCAGCTCGTTCCGGCGGGCGCGGGCCGAGTGTCCGCCGAACGCCACGTGTGCATCGCGCTGCGCCACGCGCTCGCCGCCGTCCCACCCGGACGCGGGCGGACCAAGTCGTGCGTCGATCGCCTCGCGTTCCTCGTCGGTCGGTCCGACGTCGAGCAGTTTCAGGTCCATCAGTCGCCTAACACAGGATCCGAGTGGCGGTGGAGCGCGCGGGCCGGCGCCTCGTCCGGCGCGCGCACCGGCTCGACCCGCACGGCGCACGCCTTGAACTCGGCCGTCCCGGAACGCGGATCGGTCGCGTCGATCGTGAGCAGGTTGACGCGTACCTGGTCCTGGAAGTGGAATGTCATGAAGACGAGACCCGCCCGCAGCGACGTATCGATGTGTGCTGGCGCGACGATGCTGCCGCGGCGCGAAGTGATGCGCACCAGGTCCCCGTCGCCAATGTCCAGGCGTCGCGCATCCTCGGGGGCAATGTCCAGCGTTTCGCCGCGCCTGAGCGGTGACGTATATCCGGCCGTCTGCACGCCGGTGTTGTACGAATCGAGGCGGCGACCCGTCGTGAGCGTGAACGGGTATTCGTCGTCGGGCAGTTCGACGGGCGGCTCGTACTCGGTGAGCGAGAACGCGGCTTTGGGCAACCCGACCGGATCGGCCCACAACCGCGCGTGCAGGAATTGTGCGCCCGGATCCTGTTCGTTCGGACACGGCCACTGGATGCCGTCCAACTCTTCGAGCCGGCGGTACGTCATTCCGCCGAACATGTCCGGCGCCATTTCGCGCACTTCGTCCCACACCTGCTCTGCGTTAGGCGTGCCCCAGTCGTGGCCCAACCGGCGGGCGACCTGCGAGATGATCCACAGTTCGTCGCGCGCGTCGCCGGGCGGCTCCAGCGCCTTGCGCACCCGCTGCACGCGGCGCTCGCTGTTCGTCACCGTGCCCTCCGCCTCGCACCAGCTCGCGGTGGCCGGGAGCACCACGTCCGCCAGCTCGGCCGTCTTCGTGAGGAAGATGTCCTGCACCACGAGGTGATCGAGATCCCGCAGCAGTTGCTCGGCGTGGTGTTGATCGGCTTCCGATTGCGCCGGGTTCTCGCCGATACAGTACAGCGACGTCAGCTCGCCGCGATCCATCGCCTGCAGCATCTCGGTGACGGTCCAGCCGTAGTTAGGCTGCAAGGTCACGTTCCATGCGCGATCGAATCGCCCTCGGATCTCGTCGTCGAGCACATCCTGGAATCCGACCAGCTTGTTCGGAATCGCGCCCATGTCGCCGCCGCCCTGCACGTTGTTCTGCCCGCGCAGCGGATTGAGCCCGGACCCATACCGTCCGACGTGACCCGTCACGAGCGCGAGATTGATCAACGCGAGCACGTTGTCCGTCGCGTTGTGGTGCTCGGTGATGCCCAAGGTCCAACAGATGATCGCGCGGTCCGCACGGGCATACGTGTGCGCCGCTTCCCGGATGACGTCCGCGGGAACGCCCGTGATTCGCTGCGCAACCTCGAGCGTGTACGGCTCGACGAGAGCACGATACGCCTCGAACCCCTCGGTCGAATGCTCGATGAACGCCGTGTTGGCGAGCCCGGCGTGGATGATTTCGCGCGCCATCGCGTTCGCCAACGCGATGTCCGCGCCGACGTTCAAGCCAAGCCACACGTCGGCCCACTGCGCCGACGAGGTGCGTCTCGGGTCGACGACATATAACCGCGTCCCGTGGTTGATGCCTTTCAGGACGTGATGAAAGAAAATCGGATGGTTTTCGCGGGCATTCGCTCCCCACAGGAAGATCACATCGGTTTCTTCGATCTCCCTGTACGAGCTGGTGCCCCCTCCCGCTCCAAAGATCGTCGCCAGACCGACGACGCTAGGAGCGTGTCAGGTCCGATTACAACTATCGACGTTGTGCGTGCCGAACGCGACCCGGGCCAGCTTCTGCGCCAAGTAGTTCATTTCGTTGGTCGACTTGGAGCAGCTGAAAATGCCCAGTGCGTTAGGCCCGTGCGCGGCGATGTTGCGGCGGAACCCCTGGGCCGCGCGGTCGAGCGCTTCGTCCCACGATGCGGGACGGAGCGACCCGTTGTCACGCACGAGCGGTTGGGTCAGCCGCGAATAGCCGAGCTCGGTACTGCCGTTGCCTCGCATAATCCCCCAACAGAATGAAGGGAAAGACAGGCGATTCTCCTATAACAAATGAATCGCACTGCGCAACTGAAGTTTCAAGGCGAAAACAGGGCTGGAATCTCCTCTCGCGCCCGTCCGGCACCCCGACCGCGACGCAATCCACATGGCCAATTCCTGGATCACCGAAAACTCGGAGCCCAGCACGCGATGCCGCCGACCGCGATGGCACACTCGCGCGCCATGCGGCACCTGGCGATCATTCGGGTCGTGAAAACACCGATGGATCGGGTGCCGGCCGTCGACGTCCCGCGTGATGCGAAGAGCGCGCTCGCCGCCCTCTACTGGGCGGCGGTGCAGGCCGTCGCGCCCGGGAAGGCCCTGCGCGCGGCGCTCGAGCGGCTGCCGATCGAGGATCGCGGCCGGCGCGTGTGGGTCATCGCCATCGGGAAGGCGGCGCATCCCATGGCCGCGACGGCGCTGGCCGTGCTCGCCGAATGGAATCGCGCGCCGGCCGGCGGCATCATCGTCGCGCCTAACGACGAGCCGTCGCCGCATCCGGCCATCGAAGCGCGCGTCGGCGACCATCCCGTTCCCGGCGCGCGCTCGCTGGACGCCGCAGCTCGCATCGGCCTCGTGGCCGGTCGCGTGCGTGAGGGCGACGAGGTCTGGGTGCTCCTGTCCGGCGGCGCGACGAGTCTCGCGGCGGCGCCCGAGGGCAACATCAGACCCGATGAGTTGTTCCCGCTGTACGAGCGCTTGTTAGGCTCCGGCCTCGACATCGCGCAGATGAATCTCATTCGCAAGCGCTTCTCGCGATGGAGCGCGGGACGGTTGGCCCTGGCGCTCGCTCCGGCGCGCGTTCGCAATTACATCGTGTCCGACGTGATCGGCGACGACCTGGCCACGATCGGCTCGGGACCATGCGTGCCCGATCCAAGCACCGCTGCGCAGGTCCATCAAATGCTCGATGCCGCCGGACTGTGGGACGATCTCCCGTTGTCCATGAAGCGACTCGTCGGAGGCGCCGAACGTGATCCATCGTTGGAGACACCGAAAGCCGGTGATGCAGCCTTTGCGCGCGTCGAACGGCGCATCATCGCCAGTAATCGCGTCGCACTGGACGCAATCGAGGCGCGCGCCCGCGCCTTCGGATACGAGCCGCGCGTGGTGGGCTCGGCGCTCGCCGGAGAAGCGGCCGTCGTTGGCCGCCGCGTCGTCGCGACGTTGGGAAGCCATTGCGGCGCCGACGGACCATCCCTGTCGGGACGATCGGGACGCACCTGTCTCATTTGGGGCGGAGAGACCACCGTCTCGCTCGGCGCGGAGCACGGACGGGGCGGACGGTGCCAGGAGCTCGCGTTGTCCGCGGCGCGCGAGCTGGCCGAGACCGCGGGTCTCTCCGAGGCGGCGTTCCTCGCTGCCGGAACCGATGGTCGAGACGGAGATACGGATGCCGCAGGCGCGATCGTGACGCGCGGGACGTGGCGCGCCATAGAGCGTGCAGGACGAGATCCTGCGCGGGATCTGGCGTCGCACAACTCGTATGCCGCACTCGATGCAGCGGGCGCCCTGTTCAAGACGGATCTGACGGGGACAAACGTGATGGACGTCGCGATTGCCGTTTGTGGCGCGCCGGCGGACGAACGCCGCACGCGATTGACGCCGGCAGTGGCGCTCGAGGCCATCGCCGGTACATTGCGCCGGCGCAAGCAGTAGCAGGGATTCTTACATTTCGCCCATGGGCAATCCGGTGTTCACAGTGGGGCTCGTGCAGCAAGCGGTGGCGCCGAGCGCTGCCGAAACTGTCGATGCAGCCGAGCGCGGAATTCGCGACGCCGCCGCGCGCGGCGCGCAAATCGTGTGTCTGCAGGAGCTGTTCAACGCGCCTTACTTCTGCAAAGTGACGGACGCCGAGCGCTTCGATCTGGCCGAACCGATTCCCGGGCCGACGGTCGAGCGGATGCAGCACCTGGCGCGAGAGTTAGGCATCGTGATCGTCGTGCCGATCTTCGAAAAGCGCGGACCGGGACTCTATCACAACTCGGCGGCGGTCGTGGATGCCGACGGTACCCTCCTCGGCGTCTATCGGAAGATGCACATCCCGGACGATCCGCTCTACCATGAGAAGTACTATTTCACGCCGGGCGAAATGTATCAGCACGATGAAGCGCGTCCGCCGTCCGGATTCCGCGTTTTTCGGACGCGCTTCGCGACGATCGGTGTGCTGATCTGTTGGGATCAGTGGTATCCCGAGGCAGCGCGCATCACGAGTCTCATGGGCGCGCAGATCCTGCTCTATCCAACCGCGATCGGCTGGCATCCGAAGGAAAAAGCCGAGTGGGGCGAGGCGCAGGCGGACGCGTGGCGCACGGCGCAGCGGGCGCATGCGATTGCTAACGGAGTGTACGTCGCTGCCGTCAATCGCGTCGGGTTCGAAGCGGAACCTGGAACCGACGGTCTGGAATTCTTCGGGCACTCGTTCATCTGCGACCCATTCGGCCAGATGATCGCCGAAGCCTCGACCGATCCGGCCATCCTCGTCGCGGAGTGCGACCCGAAGCGCATCGAATACACGCGGCGCAACTGGCCGTTCCTGCGCGACCGCCGGATCGACGCGTACGGCGGAATCCTCGAGCGATACTTGGGTTAGGCAAAGTGAAACGATCGCTGCCTGCGTCGGGGCAACCCGGAAATGCTGCCTCGTGAGATGACTGCCGATTCGCCCTTTTCGCGACAGTCGGCCGAGCGGTTCCCCGAGGATGAAGCCGGCGTCCCGCCGGGAGCCGTCCGCCGCCGCTTCCCCGCGGAATGGTCGCGGCACCGCGCGACGTGGATCGCGTGGCCACACCACGAGCCCGACTGGCCGGGGAAATTCGCCGCCATTCCATGGGTCTACGGTGAGATCGTGCGCGTGCTTCATACGCACGAAACCGTCGAAGTACTCTGTTCGGACGATGACGTGCGCGAGAATGCAAGCCGCGTCCTCGAGGCGCACGCCATCGACCTGCGCCGTGTGCGCCTGCATATCGTGCCCACCGACCGCGTCTGGACGCGCGACTCCGGACCGACTGCGGTTAGGCACCATGACGGCGGCATCGCGTGGATCGGGTGGGCCTTCAATGCCTGGGCCAAGTACGACAATTTCGCGCGCGACGCCGGCGTCGCCGATCGCATCGCCCTCTTGAGCGGCCTGCCCATCGAGCACGCGGTCCGCGGTGACGACGGCGCACCGCTGGTTCTCGAAGGCGGGGGCATTGAAACGAACGGGAACGGCGTGCTGCTCGTCACCGAAGAGTGGCTGCTCTCGTCCGAGCAGATCCGCAACCCGGGCCTGGATCGCGCCGGCTACGAACGCGCGTTCGCCCGGTACCTCGGCATCGACCGCACGATCTGGTTAGGCCGCTCGTGTGTCGGCGACGATACCCACGGCCACATCGACGATGTCGCTCGCTTCGTCGACGAGCACACCGTGGCGCTCGCCTACGAGCCGGACCCCGAAGATGCCAACCACGAAGCCTCGGCCGACAACATGCGCCGCCTCGAGCTCGCCGCGCGCGACATGCCCGGCGGCTTACGCATCGTGAAACTTCCCTTCCCGCGTCCGGTGATGATGGACGGCGAGCGTCTGCCGGCGAGCTATGCCAACTTCTACATCGCCAACGACGTCGTCATGGTTCCGACGTTCAACGACCGCCGGGATCGCGAAGCGCTGGACACGCTCGCCGCGTTGTTCCCGTCGCGGCAGGTCATCGGCATTCACGCCGTCGATCTGGTGTGGGGATTGGGGACGCTCCACTGCCTCACGCAGCAGGAGCCGGCCGCAGGCCGCGGGATCAGTTAGGCGGAGCCGGCCGCGGCGCGCTCCAGCACCGCGACGACCGTGTCGTCGCTCACCTGCTCGAAATCCGCATACCACTCGCCCACGCCGCGAAACTCGGCCGGCGTGGCCACGCACACGACGGTGTATCCGTCGGCCGTGAGCGCGCGGCACCCATCCTCGGAGCACACCGGCGCGGCGAACACCAGCGCGGCCGGATGCGCGCGCCGCACCGACGCCAGCGCAGCGCGAGCCGTCACGCCGGTCGCGAGGCCATCGTCGGCCAGCACCACCGCGCGCCCGGCCAGATCGGGCAGCGGTCGCTCGCCGCGAAAGCGGCGCATGCGCCGGTCGAGCTCCGCCCGCTCGAGCCGCGTGATCTTCTCGATGTACGCGTCGCTCACGCCCAACGCGGCCACGATCTCGCCATCCAGCACGCGCGTGCCGTCGGGCGCCACGGCGCCGATGCCCAGTTCCTCGTGCCCCGGCGCGCCCAGCTTGCGGGCGACGATCACATCCAGCGGCGCGCCTAACGCGCGCGCGACTTCCCGGCCGATGATCACGCCGCCGCGCGGAATCCCGAGCACGAGCGGCTGCTCCTGTCGCAGCGTCGGCATCCGCGCCAGCAGCGTCTCCGCCAACTGCCGCCCCGCGTCCGCGCGATCGGCGAACAACATCTCACGCTCCGCGCGCCGGCGGCGGCAGATGGCCCACGAACCAGTCGCGCGACAGACGTGCCACCTCTTCGAGCGCGCCCGGCTCCTCGAACAGGTGCGTGGCTCCGGGCACCGCGACGAGCTCCGCAATCGACCCCAGGATCTTGCACGCCTCTTCGTTGAGCGGAATGATCGGCACGTCGTCGCCGCCCACGATCAGCAGCGATGGCGCGCGCACGCTCTTGAGGCATTCGCGCGCCAGGTCGGGCCGGCCGCCGCGCGACACGAGGGCGAACACGTCGTGTAGTTCGGACGCCGCGCGCAGCGCCGCCGCCGCGCCCGTGCTCGCGCCGAAATATCCGAGTGCGAGCGACGACGATACAGGCCGCTCGCGCAGCCACGCCGACGCGCCTAACACGCGCGCGCCGAGCAGCTCGATGTCGAAGCGAAGCAATCCCGTGCGCGCATCCTCGCGCTGCTCGGCCGCCGTCAGCAAGTCCACCAGGAGGGTCGCGAGACCGGCGTCCTCCAGCACGTGCGCCACGAGCGCGTTGCGCGGGCTTGCGCGTCCGCTGCCGCTTCCGTGCGCAAACAGCACGACGCCGCGCGCCGAGACCGGGACGCTCAAGAGGCCGTCGAGTCGAGCATCGTCGACATCGACGACGACGTCGGTGCGCATGACCGCCGGGCGGTCCATTGCACAACTCCTGGTGCCGCTACAAGCGCACGAAGAAGCCTAGTCGATACGTGATGCGTGAGGCCGGCGGCACTTCCATGCGACGCACCTCGCCGTACAACGCCCAACGTTTCGTGAGGTCGTAGGACACGCCGAGAAAATACTCGCCGCCCAGCTTCACGCCCGTGTACTCATCATGTATCGGCTGCGACCGTGCAATGTCGGTGCCGAGGAAATGCAAGCCGAGGCCCGCGCCGACATAGGGTTCGAACCGCTTGACGTGCGCCACCGAATAGCGGGCCGCCACGCTCACGCTGAAGTCGTGAAACGAGCCGGGAATCGGGATGTCGCCGGGCTCGAACCGATGGACGTCCGCGTGCAGATAGTTGCCCTCGACCAGCAGGTGGAGCTTCGGCGTCTTCACCGAGCCCACATCCACGTCGCCGCCCAGCTCCCAGCCGTGGCGGGCGTGCTCGACCGTCGTGTAGCTCAGATACGAGCCGACGCGATCGAGGCCTAACTGAGCGACGCTGCTGTCGGCCTGCGCGTCCGCGCGCTGCACCGCCATCAGCATGCACGCGGCCAGGCACGCCCACACTCGTGTCATGCGAGCCATTATCCGTTCGCTCCTCGCTAGGGTCGGCCGGTCATCGCTGGCGGAGCGCGATGAGGCCGCCCGCCGCCGCTGCGCCAAGGTAGACGCCGAGCAGGGCGAGCGCCACGCTCGCCGCGACGTAGGTGCCGGCGCGACCGAGCTCCCCGTCGTTCAGCAGCGCCATCGTCTCGTAGGTGAACGTCGAGAACGTCGTGTAGCCCCCGCACAGACCCGTGGTGAGAAAGCCGCGCATCTCGGGTGAGATGGCCGACGTCGCCAAGGCCAGCCGCATGAGAAAGCCAAGCAGCAGCGAGCCGGTGATGTTGATGACGAGCGTTCCGACGGGGAATCCGGGGCCGAGCCGCTGCTGCATCGCAGCGCCCAGCAGCAGCCGCGCGACGCCGCCGATCGCGCTGCCTAACGCAACGGCGAGGATCATTGCCACGCCGGCACGCCCTCGATCGCGGTATCCGGCGACTCGAGCAGGAACGA
>Ga0207695_10005429_pt1 | contig 16916 bp, 20 predicted proteins | sample KBSC54metaG_FD_184354 | JGI IMG/M metagenome (GOLD analysis project Ga0207695, IMG submission 184354) | Corn rhizosphere microbial communities from Kellogg Biological Station, Michigan, USA - KBS C5-4 metaG (SPAdes) (version 2) | ecosystem: Host-associated > Plants > Roots > Rhizosphere > Soil... | reverse complement strand
GCCAGGAGTTCGGCGGCTACACCCAGCAGGTGGAGAACGGCGTCGCGCGGATCGAGCTGACCCTGCCGATGCTGATGCAGCTGGCCCAGGGCGGCACGGCGGTGGGCACCGGCCTGAACGCGCCGGTGGGCTTCGCGGAACAGGTGGCGGCCAAGATCGCCCAGATCACCGGCCTGCCCTTCACCTCGGCGCCCAACAAGTTCGAGGCGCTGGCCGCCCACGACGCCATGGTGTTCACCCACGGGGCGATCAACACCACCGCCGCGGGCCTGTTCAAGATCGCCAACGACATCCGCTTCCTCGGCAGCGGGCCGCGCTCGGGCCTGGGCGAGCTGTCGCTGCCGGAGAACGAGCCGGGCTCGTCGATCATGCCCGGCAAGGTGAACCCGACCCAGTGCGAGGCCCTGACCATGGTCTGCACGCGGGTGTTCGGCAACGAGACCACCATGACCATGGCGGGCGCGTCCGGGCACTTCGAGCTGAACGTGTTCAACCCGGTGATGGCTTACAGCTTCCTGCAGTCGGTGACCCTGGTGGCTGACGCGGCCGTGAGCTTCACCGAGCACTGCGTCGTCGGCATCGAGCCGCGCGAGGACAACATCAAGGCGGCGCTCGACCGCTCGCTGATGCTGGTCACCGCGCTGGCCCCCAAGATCGGCTACGACAACGCCGCCAAGATTGCCAAGACCGCCCACAAGAACGGCACGACGTTGCGCGAGGAAGCGGTGGGCGGCGGCTACGTGAGCGAGGCGGAGTTCGACGCGGTGGTGCGGCCGGAGAAGATGATCGGGCCGGGGTGAGGCTGCAGCAAGTGGGCGTTGCGGAAGGCCGGGGGGTGGGTGGCGAGCGGACGTCCCATCCCTTCAGTCGTAGTAGCCGCGAGCGAAGACTATGATGCTCTGCGGCTGAAATTCGATGCCAGCCTCCGTCCAAAGGCCGACGCCGCAACCCTTCGAAATGCAGCCCGACGCATCGCGCTCAAGCTGAGGGTCCGCCTCAGCAAGAAGTTCCATGGCCGCCGATACTGCCTTCTCAGCTAGGTCCAGCTCTCCGAGGGTGACGCGTGCGTCGGGGGCGAACTCGACGGCTTCCAGACGACCCTCATTCGAGTAGTAGGCAAACGCAGGAATAGTCGGGAAGTGGTCTGCCGGCTCCGCACCGGACGTTCTGGAGAATGGCTCATACGGAGCACCGAAGGCGCGCCGGACCTCCTGCCGGGTCATGCCAAAGCGAACCGGGCCGACCCCGACGTGGCTCGAAATCGCGAAGCTATCCATCGGCCCTCTCTCCGATCGTCGAGGTGAAGCTACGCGGCTGCGCGAATTGTCCGCAACGGGTCGAAACTGCCTGTTGATGTGACACCCGGAAGCGGGCTTTCGCGGCTGTACATGAGCCTTCCAGACCTGGGTGACAGCGCCTGCTTTCCTTCCTATCCTACGCTCGCCGGAGGTCGCATGGGCAAGGCGGAGCTTCGATTCGACACCGATGCGGATCGTCAGGAGGGACGACGGTTGCTCGACCTCGTTGGCTCACCTGGTGCGCCGAAGCTGACGGAGCGCCAGCTGGAGCTCGCCAAGCGCGCCTGGGCGGAAGAGAACGCCGAAGCCATCAAGGCGCACGAAGCTTTCATCGAGACCTACGGCGCCTTCGGCGACGACCTGCGGACTTGGTAGTTGCGGCAGTTCGACGTTTGCCCGAACCCGTCCGCACGGACGACAGGACCGGCGCCCTACGTCGTAGTCCTGCAATCCCACCTCATTCTCGACGCGATGCCGACCATCGTCATCGCACCGATGTTTCGGCCGGAGATTCGCCCCGCCTATGCGAAAACAAACGTGACGGTCCTCTTCCGTCAGGAACCGTTCGTCGTCGCAATGACAGAGCTTGCGGCGCCCGCGGCGCGCCTGCTCCGAGGCTCCCTCGGCGCCCTCGTGCAATACGAAGACGAGCTGCGCCACGCGCTGAACTATGTCTTCGTCGGCGTCTGAGCCTAAGCTCGACAGCTCACCGCGAAGTTGGCCCGTTGTCCCCCGCGCCAGGCGCCGGGCGGCATGTCCAGCGCCGATTCGGCGCCGGCGTCCCGAGCGCGGGCCGGATCGGCTCGCCACCCACAAAAATCGCTCCACCGCCTGCCACGCGCCAATCCGCATGCTATGGTGACGGCCTGCATAGCCGGTCGAGTTTCGATGCTCCAGGAGGGCTCCGCGCCATGGCCAAACCTGCGGTTGCCACCCTGAAGAAAGCCCTGCTCGACGCCGGACCGCCGATCCTCAAGACCCAGTGCTTCGACCACTACGACTCGAAGGGGAAGGTCGTGCTGGGGTCGCGCCTCCAGGATAACGGCCAGGGGCCTCCCGGCGACGTACACAACACCGGCCGGGCGCTCGACATCGTGCTCTGCAGTATGAAGCCGCCGTCCTTCCTGGTGCGCTTCGACGAAGAGGCGACCATCGGCTACGGCCTGACGAACATCTTCCTGGAACTTCAGTGGGAGATGAAATGGGACACCATGATCTACGACCAGAAGGAATGGAACAGCGCCGGCAAGGTGATGGAGCGCAGGAAGCCCATGTACGACGACCCCATGGCCCGGGTCCGCTTCGAACACCTGACGCACATTCATATCGACTGGGCGTACGCCAATTGTGACGAGACGGATTTCTACGATGATCTGGTGAATCACCTGAAGAGCGCCGATTTTTCCTAGGTTTCCGCTCATCCCGGCGAAGGCCGGGACCCAGTGCATCAGCCTCAGGATTCTCAACGATCCACGAACGTTGTCCGGACTGCAGTTCCTGTCACTGAACCGTTCGGGCCGTTTTGTGTGGTTCGTGGACTCTGTTCAAATACCCGACTGGGTCCCGGCTTTCGCCGGGATGAGCGGGATTTGGGGGAGTCACGCCCGCCGGCTCACCGCGAAATCGGCCAGCTGTTCCAGCGCCTCGCGCCACTCGCTCTGCGGGAACACATCGAGCGCGGACTTTGCGGCGTCGGCATAGGCGCTGGCCAGGTCGAGGGTGGCTTCCAGGGCGCCCAGGCCCACCACCAGCTCGCGGGCGCGGCGGAAGTCGGCCTCGGTCTGCTCCTTGCGGCCGATGGCGCGTTCCCAGAAGTCGGCCTCGCGCGGACCGGACCGGGCGATGGCCAGCAGCAGCGGCAGGGTCGCCTTGCCCTCCCGGAAGTCGTCGCCAGCGTTCTTGCCCAGGGTCTCGGTGGCGCCGCCGTAGTCGAGCGCGTCGTCGGTGAGCTGGAACGCCAGGCCCAGGCTCTGGCCATAGGCGCGCAGGGCGGCGGCCTGGCAGGCGGGGGCGCCGGCCGACACCGCGCCGGCCTCGGCGGCGGCGGCGAACAGCTCGGCGGTCTTGGCGCTGATGATCTCCAGGTACATGACCTGGGAGAGTTTCAGGTCGTGGGCGCGGGTGAGCTGCAGCACCTCGCCCTCGGCGATCACGCGCGAGGCGCGGGCGAGGATCTCCAGCGCCTTCAGCGATCCGGTCTCCACCATCAGCTCGAAGGCGCGGGCGAACAGGAAGTCGCCCACCAGCACGCTGGACGGCGCGCCCCAGATCAGGTGCGCGGCGACCCGGCCTCGCCGCAGTTGCGAGGAGTCCACCACGTCGTCGTGCAGCAGCGTGGCGGTATGGATGAACTCCACCGCCGCAGCCAGCTTCAGCGCCGAATTGTCCCGACCGCCCGCCAGGCGCGCGGCGCCGACCGTCAGCAGGGGGCGCAGGCGCTTGCCGCCGGCGGCGATCAGGTGCTCGGCCAGCATCGGGATGATGCTGACGGGGCTCTTCATCCGGGCCAGGATCAAGGCGTCAACGCCGTCCATGTCGGCGCGCGCCAGCCGTATCAGGCGGTCGGCGGAGCCGGCGGGACGAACGATGGCCGCCTTCACTGCGTCCAAGTCAGGGCTCCCAGGGACGAACGCGGGGGGTTCGTCGTTGCGGCGGACAATGGTGGCGGGATAGGGGTGCGTCAAGGCGGGCACAAGCCACGAGATTGCCGCGAATGGATGAAACCCGCCCACCGATCACGGAAGACCGCATTCTCGGCGGCCGGGCGCTGATTTTGCAGCCCGCGAAAGGCTATCGGGCGGGGCTGGATGCGGCCCTGCTTGCGGCGGCCTGTGACGGCCCGGACGGCGCCCGTATCCTGGAGTTCGGCTGCGGCGTCGGGGGGGCGCTGATCGCGGCGGCGCTGCGCCGTCCGCGGGCAAGTTTCGTCGGCGTCGAGCGGGATGTTGCGGCGGCGGCGCTGGCGCGGCGGAACGTGACGGCGAACGGACTGGAGGACCGGGTCTCGGTTCGGGAGGGCGTAGTGGAGGCGGCGGACCTGGCAGGGTTCGACGCGGTGATGGCCAATCCCCCCTTCTTCGACGATCCCGGCGCCTTGCGCGCGCCGCATCCGGCCAAGCGCGGCGCGTGGATCGCGGACGCGGGCCTGGAGGCCTGGATCGGCGCCATGCTGGCGGCGGCGCGCGACGGCGGGACGCTGCTGCTGATCCACCGCGCCGACCGGCTGGCCGACATCCTGGCGCAGCTGGCGCCGAAGGCCGGGTCGGTCCGTATCCGGCCGGTGCATCCGTTCGCTGACGCGCCGGCCAAGCGGGTGCTGGTGCGGGCGGTGCGGGGCGGCCGCGCGCCGCTGGTCCTGCTGCCGCCGCTGGTGCTGCACGCGCGGGGCGGCGCCAAGCACACCGACGAGGCCGAGGCGATCCTGCGCGGCGAGCGCGACCTGGGCTGGGACTGAGGGAAGCTGTGATGCGCCAGGTCGCCCTGCTCCGCGCCGTCAATGTCGGGGGCCGCAGCGTGCCGATGGCCGAATTGCGCGATTGCGCCACCGCACTTGGGCTGAACGAGGTCCGCTCGCTGCTGCAGACCGGCAACCTGCTGTTCGAAGCCGACACCGGCGGGGTCGAGCTCGAGGCGCGGCTGGAGGCGGCGATCCAGGCGCGCTTCGGCCTCGCCGCCGACGTGATCCTGCGCACCGCCAGCGAATGGGCGCAGGCGATCTCGGCCAACCCGTTCGGCGATGCGGCGCGGGAGGATCCGAGCCACCTGGTGCTGATGGCGCTGAAGGCAGCGCCGACCGCCGACTGCGTCGAGGCGCTACGGGGGGCGGTGGCCGGGCGCGAGACGGTGCAGGCGGTGGGGCGCGACCTCTACCTGGTCTATCCGGACGGGATCGGGCCCTCGAAGCTCACCATCTCGGTGATCGAGCGAAAGCTCGGCGTCCGCGGCACGGCGCGAAACTGGAACACGGCGCTGAAGATCGCGGCGACGCTCGGGTGATGCGCCGCCGATACCCATGAGTAACCCTCTCCCCGTTCACGGGGAGAGGTCAGGTGAGGGGGCTCGGCGCGAAGCGGCGAGCGCGCACAGCGCATCTGGCGTCTTCGACGCCAGCCTCGGCGGAAGCGCCGAGGCGCCCTCACCCAACCTCTCCCACGCCGTGGGAGAGGGGTACTCGATAGGAAAGCGTGGTCGCGCCTAGTTCCTGGCCTGGTCGACCAGCTTGTTCTTGGCGATCCAGGGCATCATGCCGCGCAGGCGGGCGCCGACTTCCTCGATCGGGTGTTCGGCGTTGCGGCGGCGGGTGGCCTTGAAGCTGGGCTGGCCGGCGGCGCACTCCAGCATCCAGTCGCGGACGAAGCGGCCGGACTGGATGTCCTCGAGGATGCGCTTCATCTCCGCCTTGGTCTCGGGCGTCACCACCCGCGGGCCGGACACGTACTGGCCATACTCGGCGGTGTTCGACACCGAGTAGTCCATGTTGGCGATGCCGCCCTCATAGATCAGGTCGACGATCAGCTTCACCTCGTGCAGGCACTCGAAGTAGGCCATCTCCGGCGCGTAGCCGGCCTCGACCAGGGTCTCGAAGCCCGCCCGGATCAGCTCCACCAGGCCGCCGCACAGCACCGACTGCTCGCCGAACAGATCGGTCTCACATTCCTCGCGGAAAGTGGTCTCGATGATGCCCGAACGACCGCCGCCGATGGCCGAGGCATAGGCCAGGCCGAAGTCGAGGGCGTTGCCGGTGGCGTCCTGGGCCACGGCGATCAGGCAGGGCACGCCGCCGCCGCGCTGGTACTCGCTGCGCACGGTGTGGCCGGGGCCCTTGGGCGCCACCATCAGCACGTCGATGGTCGGCCGGGGCTCGATCAGCTTGAAGTGGATGTTCAGGCCGTGCGCGAACAGCAGGGCCGCGCCATCGCGGATGTTGGGGGCGATATCACGGCGGTAGATCTCGCCCTGGGTCTCGTCGGGGGCGAGGATCATGATCGCGTCGGCCCAGGCTGCGGCCTCGGCGTTGCTCATCACCGTCAGGTTCTCGCCCTGCGCCTTCTTGGCGGTGGCCGAGCCCTCGCGCAGGGCGACGGCCAGGTTGCTCACGCCGGAGTCCCGAAGGTTCAGTACGTGCGCGTGGCCCTGTGAGCCGTAGCCGACGACGGCGATTTTCTTGTCCAGGATTCGAGCAAGATCGGCGTCGCGATCATAGTAGACGCGCATGGTTCCTAACTCCGGCTTCGCGGGAAGCCGCTATCGATAGGTTTTTTCCTGGCGCGTCAAGGCGCGGGCCTAGAGCACGATGGGTTCAGATCGAAACGATCTGAACCCTGAATCGTGCTCTAACTCGTTGAGTTTGGAGCGCGTTCGAACCGCAAAAGCGGTTCCATTTTTGCTGAACGCGCTCCTGGAGTCGGCCCGCGCCCTGCCGAACGACGACTTCCGGCTACCAGAAGATGTTCTCGTAGACGCTCAGGACCTCGCCGGTCCAGACGTCGACCAGGAGGGCGTCGTCGCCGACCCGCACCCATTCGCAGCCGACCGGCGGCGGGGGCAGGCCGTAGGCGGAGTACTGCACGTAGTAGTTCGGCGAGAACCAGCCGAACGGCAGAAACTCGCCGAACGCCCAGCGGCGGGCGTACCAGCCGTTCGGATAGGCGTAATGGCCGGCGCGGAAGCGATGCCGTGCGAAGCTCTCGCGCGGGAAGATGCGCGAATTGAACCATTGCCGGCCGCGGTCCTGGGCTCGGAACGGGTGGTTGCCGGGGGCCCAGCCAGGCGCGCCGCGGGAATGATTGTCGCCGCCCCGGCCAGCGAAGTTGTCGCCACCGCGCCAGTTGTTGTTGTCGCCACGGCCGTGGTCGTCGCCGCCCCGCCAGTTGTTGTCGCCGCCGCGATGATCGTCGCCGCGGCCGCCCTGGTTGTTGGCATTGGCGTTGTTGTTACCGCCGCCGCCTTGGCCGTTCCAGCCACCGCCACCCTGGCCGCGCCCGTGATGTTCGCCCTGTCCGTCCTGCACCTGGGCCGCCGCAGCGCCCTGCCCACCTTGGGGCTGGCCGCCCTGGCCCTGACCGCCTTGACCACCCTGGCCGCCGCGGTTGCCGCCGTCACGCAGACCGGGGCTGTGGAACGTCCCGCCGCCTTGGCCTTGGCCTTGGCCTTGGCCTTGGCCTTGGCCTTGGCCTTGGCCTTGGCCTTGGCCTTGGCCCTGGCCTTGGTCTTGACCCTGGCCATGACCGCCGCGCCAACCGCCGTTGTCGCCGGGATCGGCCTGGGCCGACACCGCGCCCGCGGCGAGGACCAGGGCGATGGCCGCGCTGGTAAGATGCTTCATCGATCTACTCCTGGGGCTTTCGCCCACATTTCCGGTTCGACGCCCTGATTGCATTCTTGCAAATGAATGGGCCTTGAACGGGGTCGAGCGCCCGCGTTCAGCTTTGTTTCATCGCCTGGGAAAGAACGGCCCGCGCATGACAGCCCACCCTGCGGACATCACCGGCTTCTGGCGGTCTGCCGGGCCGAAGCGCTGGTTCGCCAAGAGCGCCGCCTTCGACGACGCGATCCGGCTCAAGTTCGAGCCGGTGCATCACGCCGCCGCGCGGGGCCAGTACGACCGCTGGATCGAGACGCCCGAGGGGGCGCTCGCGCTGCTGATCCTGCTCGACCAGTTTCCGCGCAACCTCTACCGCGGCTCGGCCCACGCTTTCGCCACCGACCCGAAGGCCCGCGCCATCGCCCGAGCCGCCATCGAGCGGGGTCACGACAGGCAGACGGAGCCCGAGATGCGACCGTTCTTCTACCTGCCCTTCGAACACTCGGAGGACCCGATCGACCAGGCCCTGTCGGTGGCGCTGTGCGAGGCGCTGCTGCGCGAGACAGGCGACCCGGGCGCGGCCAACTGGGCCAAGAGCCATGCCGACATCATCGCCCGGTTCGGCCGCTTCCCGCACCGCAACGCCAGCCTCGGACGCGAAACCACGCCGGAGGAGCAGGCGTTTCTCGATGAAGGAGGGTTCGCGGGGTGATCCCCAAGTATTAGGGCTTCATCCACAGTCCCGCACCATATCTGGTGTGTCCTGGACTATCATTAACGATCACGCCCGGAGCAGTGTCATGATCGCCCGAGGAGCGAATCACCCTTGAACGCCGCCGCCCGCCATGCCGAACCGCCGACTCCCTGGCCGCACGCCGAGCAGCAGTACCTTGGCCTGCTGCGCGACGTTCTGGACAACGGCGTGGAGCGGGGCGACCGCACCGGCGTCGGCACCCGGGGCGTGTTCGGGCGGCAGATGCGGTTCGACCTCGCGCAAGGCTTCCCGCTGCTCACCACCAAGAAGCTGCACTTCCGCTCGATCCTGGTGGAGCTGCTGTGGTTCCTGCGCGGGTCGACCAACGTCGGCTGGCTGCGCGAGCGCGGCTGCACGATCTGGGACGAGTGGGCGGACGTCGAGGGCGAGTTGGGGCCGGTCTACGGCAAGCAGTGGCGCTCTTGGACCGCGCCGGACGGGCGGGTGATCGACCAGATCGCCGCCGTGCAGCGCTCGATCCGCGAGAACCCCGAGAGCCGCCGGCACGTGGTCAGCGCGTGGAACCCGGCCGACATCGACGATATGGCGCTGCCGCCGTGCCACTGCCTGTTCCAGTTCTTCGTGGCGGAGGGGCGGCTGTCGTGCCAGCTCTACCAGCGCTCCGGCGACATCTTCCTGGGCGTGCCCTTCAACATCGCCAGCTACGCCCTGCTGACGCTGATGATGGCCAAGGCCACGGGCCTGCAGCCGGGCGAGTTCGTGCACACCCTGGGCGACGCGCACCTCTACCTGAACCATCTGGATCAGGCCCAGCGGCAGCTGGCCCGCGAGCCGCTGCCCTTTCCTGAAATCCGGCTCGCCGAGCGGAACGACATCTTCGCCTTCGAGGAAGAGGATGTGAGCCTGGAAGGCTACCAGTCGCACAAGCTGATCCGCGCGCCGATCGCGGTCTAACAAAGCCGGTTGCCTCGTCAGCCCAAGTGGCGGAACCTTTCACTTTCGCCGCGGCAGCCCTGGGGAGGGATTTTGGCGTCCGCCGCCTCGACCACCCGACCGCCCTTCACGGTGGTGGTGTCTCCCCGCGAAGGACACCTCGCCGCGGTCGAGTCCCTGGTCAGCGTGCTGGCCGACGACGTCCTGCCCTTCGAGCTGATCTACCTCGACATCATGTCTCCGCCGGACGTGGCCGCGGCGGTGCGGCGGCTGTGCGCCGGGCGGGGGTTCGAGGTGATCCGGTTCGACGACTGGACGCCGCCCGCGGCCGCCCGAAAGCTGGCCGCCCAGCGCGTCCGCACCCCCTACGTGGTGTTCGTCGACAACGACGTGATCGTCGAACGCAGCTGCTTCGCCAGGCTGCTCGCCTGCGCCGAGGAGACCGGCGCCGGGCTGGTGGGCGGGCTCTACCTTGAGGGGCCGCCGGAAGCGCCGGTGATCCACATGGCCGGCGGCGAGATCGCCCGCGACGAAGCCGGCGCGATGCTCTCCGAGCATCATGTGTACGGCAAGGCGCCCGTTGCGGAGGCCGGGGCCCTGGTCCGCCGGCAGGTCGACTACATGGAGGGGCACGCGTTCCTGCTGCGGACCGACCTTGCCCGAAGCCCCGGGGTGATCTCCGACGACGTCCTGCTCGCGGCCGAGCATATCGACATCTCCCTGGCCGTGCGCGCGCTCGGCCAGGAGGTCTGGTTCGAGCCCGACGCGCGGATCTTCCTGAAGGTGCTGTTCCCGCCTCGGCTGGGGGACCTGGACTTCTTCGCCCGCCGCTGGGACCCCGCGAGGTGCGACCTCGACCTCGAGGCGTTCTGCCGCCGCTGGCCAGTGGCCGCGCCGGAGCGCTTCTTCGAGGGGCTGCGCGGCTTCCACGGCCGCCGCTGGGCGCAGGCGCGCGTCTGCCACCCCACCGCCCGGCGCGAACGGGCCGACCAGCCGATGACGGCGGCGGAGCTGGCCCAGTCGCGGACCGGCCTGCGTGAGCAGGCCGCGGCGCATGGCTACGAGGCGGCGCACATCCGCGCGATCGAGGCGGCCTGCGACTACGCCACCCTGCTCTGCGACGGCCTCTATCGCGCCGACGGACGGCCGTTCCTGAACCACCTGATCGGGACCGCGAGCGCACTCGTACGCTATGAGCTGCGCCACGACGTGGTTCTCGCGGGGCTGCTGCACTCGGCGTACACGCACCAGCCGCCGTGGTTCGACCCCGCCGAGATCTCCCGGATCCTGGCCTCGGGCGGCGCGACCGACGACATCGTCCGCGCCATTCCCGCCGCCAAGGCGAGGCTCGCCACAGGAGATTGCGCCGGAACTCTCACTCTGGAGGAGACCTGGCCGCTGCTGGTGGAGGCCGCGAACGAGACCGACATGCTGCTGTCGGGCGAGTACCGGGCCAGCGGCCGGCCGCCGGAGATCGGCTCCCACGGGCTCGACCTGCTGGCGGAGGCGACGCGGCTGGTCGGGGCGGGCGGCCTGGGCCTCAGCGCGCGCACGCCTCGCGGCGAGGGCCACCAGACCGCGTTGCTCGGCCAGGAGCCGCCGTTCCATAGCTTCCGGCTGGACGCACGCCACCGGCGGCTGGGGCCCGCAACGGCGGGGAAGTGATCCGGTTGTTCAGAGTTCGGCGGGGCTGGCGGCCACCATGGTCATGCCGCCCAGCTTGCCGGCCAGGGCGGCCGGGTCCGGCGCGGGCGTGAAGCTGATGCTTCCCTGGATGAGCCCCATGTTGGCGCCGATCCGCAGCACCGCGACCTGGCCGGCCACGGCCTGGAAGTCGTAGCTGGACGCCTTGCTCTGCGCGCCTGCGAGGCCGCCGAACGCGGCCTGGAAGCGGTGCGTCCCGGGGCTCAGCACCAGGCGGGTGAAGCGGGGACTCTTGAGCTGGACGACCTCCTGGCCGTCGACGGCGACGTTCATCCCGGCCGCCATGGCAACGAAGCCCTCGCGGTAGACGTAGACCAGCGCCCTGCCGTCGGGGGCCTTGAAGTCCAGGGCCGCCTGGCGCTCGGCCGGACTGGCGGCGGCCACCTTCCGGTTGCCGGCGAGGTTGGAGAGGATGTAGGCCACAAAGACGCCGGCGAACACGCCGAAGAACACGCCCAGCCCGGTGTCGCACAGCGCCAGGCTGAACAACAGCGAGACGACGAACGCCACGGCGAATCCGATCAGGATCGCCCGGAGGTACTTGCTCATGCGACTGCTCCCGCCACCCAGGAACGCCGCAGCTTACGGTGTGTCGGCTTGACCGTTCAACTGACCCTGGGGCCGGTGGCGCGGGCGCGCAACGGCGTGATCGGCCGGGGCGAGACGCTGCCCTGGCGGCTGAAGACCGACCTGCAGCGGTTCCGGGCCCTGACCCTGGGCAAGCCGGTGATCATGGGCCGCAAGACCTGGGACAGCCTGCCCCGCAAGCCGCTGCCCGGCCGCATCAACATCGTGCTCAGCCGCGATGGCGCGTTCGAACCGGCGGGCGCGGTGGTCTGCCAGGACTTCTCCGAGGCGTTGCAGATCGCCCGCGAACAGGCGGCCGACGACGGCGCGGCCGAGGTGTGCGCGATCGGCGGGGCGGCGGTGTTCGCGCTGGCGCTGCCGAAGGCCCGGCGGATCTACCTGACCGAAGTGCTGGGCGATCCGGAGGGCGACGTGCTCATGCCGGCGCTGGATGAGAGCGGCTGGACGGAGGTGTCCCGGGAGTCCGTTTCGGCCGGCCCGGACGACGAGTACGCGACGGTGTTCCGGGTGCTGGAGCGGTAGGTCTCGCCGTTAGGTATCCCTCTCCCGCGGCGCGGGAGAGGTTGGGTGAGGGCGCCTCGGCGCGTGCGCCGAGGCTGGCGTCGCAGACGCCAGGTGCGCTGCGCGCGCTCACCGCTTCGCAGCGAGCTCCCCTCACCCAGCCTCTCCCCGTGAACGGGGAGAGGGGTACTCTTGGGTAAGGTGGAAACCGTAGACGGGAACAGAGACCTACTTCAGCGCCAGGACCACCGGGCCCGAGACCGGGTCGGTGACGCCGAGGCCGTCGCCGAGGTCTTCGAGGGTGTCGCGCATCGCGTTCAGCGTGGCGATCATCGACGGGCGGCCGGCGGCCAGGGCGTCCATGTCGGTCCACTGGCCGATGATGCAGTAGGTCCGCTCGCCGGTCTTGATCAGGTTGGCGTGGAGCATCCCGGGCCAGTTGCGCTCCGCCCCGCTATGGGCGTCGAGGAACTCCTGCTCCCGGCCCGGTTTCACACGAAAGCGCACAACGTTGAACGCGGTCATAGCCGGCTCCTCACGGTTGATGGCCGGGCCAGCCTACACCCAGGTTCCGGCTTTCGCTGATGCGGCATTCACATGGCAGGCGACCAGCCTGCCCCCTGGTCACGCGTGGCCCGACGGTCCAAAACCCAGGCGTCCCAACGGAGGCCCCATGGCCGAGCACGAATTCGACGATCCGCCGTTCCGCGCCGAGGTGCAGGACTTCCTGCGCGAGCACTGGCTGTCGGGCGAATTTCGTCAGGACCACCCGGCGTTCCGCCGCATGGCGACCGAGCGCGGCTACCTCTACCGCAACGTGCCGCGCAAGTACGGCGGCTCTGAGCAGCAGGCTAACCCGATCCGGGCCTACATCATCCAGCAGGAGTTCATCAAAGTCCGCGCCCCGCGCGAGCTGCCGGGGCGCAGCATCGACCGCGTGGTGCCGACCCTGCTGCTGTTCGGGACCGAATGGCAGAAGGACTACTTCGTCCCGCGCACCGTCTCGGGCGAGTTCGTCTGGTGCCAGGGCTACAGCGAGCCGTCCGGCGGCAGCGACCTGGCTTCACTGAGGACCCGCGCCGAACTGGTCGGCGACGAGTGGGTGATCAACGGGCAGAAGGTGTGGACCTCGGGCGCCCACCAGTCGACGCACATGTTCATGCTGGCCCGCACCGAGCCGAACGAGCCCAAGCATGCCGGCATCAGCTACCTGCTGCTGGAGATGAAGCAGCCGGGCGTCGAGGTGCGGCAGATCAAGCAGCTGACCGGCGAAGCGCACTTCAACGAGGTGTTCTTCACCGACGCCAAGACGCCGAAGGACTGGATCGTCGGCGAGCGAGGGGGCGGCTGGATCGTCTCGCGCACCACCCTCGCGTTCGAACGGGCCGCGGTGGGCGCGGCCGACGGGACCTCGGTGCTGTTCGACCGGCTGGTGAAGCTGGCCCAGACCACCCAGCTGAACGGCGCCCCGGCGATCAAGGACCCGGGCATCCGCGAGGAAGTCACGCGCATCCACACCATGGTGCAGGCCCACCTGGCCGAGGGGCAGGAGCAGCTGCACCGCGCCCTGCGCGGCCAGGAAGGCGCGCCGGCGGGCGGGGCGACGACCAAGCTCTACAACTCCTTCATCACCGAACGGATCGGCCAGGTGGCGCAGAGGATCATCGGTGATACGGCGATGGGCTCGATCGTGGCCGACGCGCCGGGACCGGCGCGCTGGATCAACCAGTACTTCAACTCGATCGCCTCCCACATCGGCGGCGGCACCTCGAACATGCAGCGCAACATGATCGCCGAGCGCGGCCTGGGGATGCCGCGGAGCTGACGCCGCGGATCGAACGGACACAGTTCCGTCGCGGCAGGGCGCGAGGGTCTGCTATGAGGCCCGTTCGAGTTCGTGCGCCCTGGAGACCGCCCTTGCGTTCCTCGCTGCTTCTGGCCGGGCTTGCCGCCGCGGCCCTGCTTCCCCTGTCCGCCCAGGCGGCGGTCTACAAGGCGAACGGCTGCCAGGTGACCGTGCCGGACGGCTGGGTCACCTCGCGCACCCGCGTCGCCTCGCCGGACAAGAAGCTGTGGGCGTCGCTGCTGCAGGCCGGCTCGGCCGCGGAAGTCGTGCAGATCGACACCAGCCTGCAGGCGACCAAGGTGTCGGAGGACGAGCGGATCATCCTGATGGTCAGCACCGCGTCGTTCGGCGGCCTGACCAACAGGCAGTACCACGCGATCACCAAGACGGCGCCGTCCTGCGCCGCCGACGTCACCTCGCCGGCCGGGCCCGAGGAAGCGACCGCAAGGCAGATCGCCCTGACCGTGGGCGTGGCTAAGTAGCCTTCCGCGCGCTTGCAACGCCGCTGCGCGTTGCATCCAGGCGCCCGGCTGGCTATCTCCCGGCGCGAACTCCCCCAGACGCGCACGAGACACGCCGGAGCCCCTATGGCCGCTCAGTACATTTTCCAGATGCAGGGACTGACCAAGGTCTTCCCGGGCGGCAAGAAGCTGTTCGAGAACATCTGGCTGAGCTTCTACCCGGACGCCAAGATCGGCGTCGTGGGCGTCAACGGCTCGGGCAAGTCGACCCTGCTGAAGATCCTGGCGGGCATCGACACCGAGTTCAACGGCGAGGCCAAGGCCGCCGACGGGGTGAAGATGGGCTACCTGGAGCAGGAGCCCCACCTGAACCCCGAGCTGAACGTCTGGGACAATGTCATCGCCTGGTGCGAGGAGAAGCAGATCTTCGACCGCTACAACGCGGTGGCCGCAAAGATGGGCGAGGAATACTCCGACGAGCTGATGGAGGAGATGACCGCCCTGCAGGAGAAGATCGACGCGGGCGACCTGTGGGACATCGACTCCAAGATCGAGATGGCCATGGACGCCCTGCGCTGTCCGCCGGACGACTGGGAGGTGACCAACCTGTCGGGGGGCGAGCGGCGGCGCGTGGCGCTGGCCCGGCTGCTGCTGTCGAAGCCCGACATGCTGCTGCTGGACGAGCCCACCAACCACCTGGACGCCGAGTCGGTGGCCTGGCTTCAGCACCACCTGGAGGCCTTCCCGGGCTGCGTGATCCTGGTCACCCACGACCGCTACTTCCTCGACCAGGTCACCAAGTGGACCCTGGAGCTCGATCGCGGCAGGGGCATCCCCTACGAGGGCAACTATTCCGGCTGGCTGGAGCAGAAGACCAAGCGGATCGTGCAGGAGCAGTCCGAGAGCGAGTCGCGCCAGCGGGCGATGCAGCGCGAGCTGGACTGGGTGCGCTCCAACGCCAAGGCGCGGCAGTCGAAGTCGAAGGCGCGCCTGGCCGCCTATGATCGGATGGTGCAGGAGCAGGAGCAGATGCGCGGGGCGCAGACCCACGCGGTGATCCAGATCCCCCCCGGCCCGCGCCTGGGCAACCTCGTGCTCGAGGTGAACGACCTCGAGAAGGAGTATGGCGACAAGGTGCTGTTCAAGGGCCTGTCGTTCAAGCTGCCGCCCAACGGCATCGTCGGCGTGATCGGGCCGAACGGGGCCGGCAAGTCGACCCTGTTCCGGCTGATCACCGGCCAGGAGCAGCCCGACGCCGGCTCGATCCGCCTGGGCGAGACGGTGAAGCTGGCCTACGTCGACCAGAGCCGCGACACGCTCGACGGCGCCAAGACCGTCTGGCAGGAAATCTCCAGCGGCCTCGACGTGCTGAAGGTGGGGGCGCGGGAGATCAACACCCGCGCCTACGTCGGCTCGTTCAACTTCAAGGGCGGCGACCAGCAGAAGAAGGTGGGGCAGCTGTCGGGCGGCGAGCGCAACCGCGTCCACCTGGCCAAGACCCTCACCGAGGGCGGCAACCTGATCCTGCTCGACGAGCCCACCAACGACCTCGACATCGAGACGCTGCAGAACCTCGAGGAGGCGCTGGAGGAGTTCGCCGGCTGCGCCGTGGTGATCAGCCACGACCGCTGGTTCCTGGACCGGCTGGCCACCCACATCCTGGCCTTCGAAGGCGACAGCCACGTGGAGTGGTTCGAGGGCAACTTCGAGGCCTACGAGGAAGACAAGAAGCGGCGGCTGGGCGCCGACAGCCTGATCCCGCACCGGATCAAGTTCCAGAAGTTCGGGCGTTAGGCTATCTTGCGCGAATGAGCACTCTGCTGGATCGGATCACCATCGAGCCGGAGAAATGCGGCGGACGACCCTGCATCCGCGGCATGCGCATGCGTGTGACCGACGTGCTGGGAATGCTGGCAGCGGGCGAAAGCGCGAACTCGATCTTGTCCTATCACCCGGACCTCGAGCCCGATGACATCCTTGCGTGCCTGGCCTACGCGGCCCGCGAGCTTGACCATTCGGTGATCGTGTCGGCGGCTTGAAGTTCGTCGTCGACCAGCAGCTCCCGCCGGTTCTCGCGGACTGGCTTCGCCGCCAGGGCTTCGATGCCGTCCACACCCGAGACGTCCATCGACGGGACGCGACGGATATCGAAATCTGGGACTGGGCGCGCGAAAACGAGCGCATCGTGGTCAGCAAGGACGAGGATTTCGTGACGCTTCATGCCTCGCGCGGCGGGGCGCGGCTGGTCTGGATCAGGCTGGGCAATTGCGACAACCCCACGCTCCTGGCTCGCGTGGAGGCGATGTGGCCGGCGATCGTCCAGCGTCTCCTGCTCGGAGACGACTTCATTCAGCTCCGGTAGAACGCAACCCCTACACCCCGTCGAGCGTCTCGACCTCGGCGCGGCCGTCCATGTAGGCGCCCATCTCGCGGCCGAGGCTGCGGAAGTGGTCGGACGCGCGGTGGGCGTCGAGGGCGGCCTGGTCATTGTAGAGTTCCAGCACCTTGTAGGTGTTGGCGTCAGCACGGCTCTTGCAGAGCTGATAGGCGACATTGCCGGGCTCGT
>Ga0207695_10005428_pt1 | contig 16917 bp, 11 predicted proteins | sample KBSC54metaG_FD_184354 | JGI IMG/M metagenome (GOLD analysis project Ga0207695, IMG submission 184354) | Corn rhizosphere microbial communities from Kellogg Biological Station, Michigan, USA - KBS C5-4 metaG (SPAdes) (version 2) | ecosystem: Host-associated > Plants > Roots > Rhizosphere > Soil... | reverse complement strand
TGCGCCCCTGACCACGATCGAGACCAACGGCGGCGGCAGCGCCCGCTGTATGATGGCGGAAGTGCATTTACCGGAGTTGAATTAGACGGACTGAACCTGACAAGTCGGGTCAGGCGAGCCAGGCTAAAAAAGCGTCAGTGGTTTTGCTTCGTCATCCTGGTACATTTTCGGCGACTTCAGATCTGTCCCGCAGGTTTTGTTCAGCTGTTCTATGACATACGCCACCAGCGAAGGTGTATAGGTCTCATCTTGACTATGCACAAAAAAATAAATTTCCCGCAATCCTCTTTTCACCCAATCGCCGATGCGTTCGGCCCAGGCATCTATACGGGGATGATCAGTAGGATGCCCGCTGTTGGATACCCACCGGATAAACGCTACGGGCGCCGTCAGGCGCATATGTATTACATCCCTTCTACCGGACGTGTCGGTAATTACCGTACCAATACCCAGCTCCCTAAAGGCGTCCCAGGTAGACTGATGAGCGGCGCGGACAAACCAGCTCTCCTGTCGCAGCTCCACGCAGGTGCGGAAATCTCGGGGAATACGCCGGAGATAGTTGTGCAGCAGAGTGGCCCTGTCTGGGCCAAAGCCATCGGACAATTGCAAAAAAGAAGCGCCGAGGGTCTCGCCAAAATGCCGCATATGATCGATGAAAAGATCGGTGTCCCTTTCCGCACCGCTGAGCTGCAGCTCATGACTGATGGTATTGGAGAACTTAGGGCAGTATCGGAAATCCCTGTCCGCAAGGCCTGCCCATTTTTCGATCACATCCTTTGGCTGCAGGTTATACCACATGGCATTCAGCTCGATGGTATTGAACTGTCGAACATATTGCGATATAAAATCTTTTTCTTTTGTCTTTTTGGGGTAGACTGTTCCCACCCATTCTTTGATCCTCCAGCGGGTGGCGCCCACATGTATACTCAGATCGTCCTTCGAACCTGTCCCCAATCCTTTTAACAATTCATCTGTCATTGGGTCATCCGGAGGGAGTTGAAAATTAATCTGCTCCGGATGCTGCACCTTCCCAAATTCCATAGCTATTTTTTACAATGAAGGTTTTAATACAACATCATTGCCTTTAGTTGTTGTTGTATCAATCCAAATGCTTATTTTTGAGACTTCTTTAGAGTTAAGGTAGAAATTTTTCAATAAATCTCACCATTAATTAAAGGTTTTTTAAAATTCAAGAGAAGTAAATCGTAGATGGAAAGCAAAGTCACAAAAATTGGTGTGCTCACTTCCGGCGGCGACGCTCCGGGGATGAATGCAGCCATCCGTGCCGTTGTTCGTACCGGTATTTATAATGGACTGGAAGTATTTGGTATTATGCGTGGCTACGCAGGAATGATCGAGAATGATATTGTCCCCATGCATTCCCGCAGCGTAGCGAATATCATACAACGAGGCGGCACGATTCTCAAGACCGCACGTTGCAAAGATTTCTTTGAGCACGAAGGCCGGAAGAAAGCCTATAACAATTTGAAAAATCTTGGTGTCAACGGCCTGGTCGTCATCGGGGGAGATGGTTCCTTCCGGGGCGCTCATAAGCTCAGTACGGAATTCGATATTCCCTGTATCGGACTCCCGGGTACTATCGACAAGGACATCGCGGGCACGGATTTCACCATTGGTTTCGACACAGCCGTCAATACTGCCGTGGAGGCCATCGATAAGATACGTGATACGGCAGACGCGCACGACCGTCTCTTTATCATCGAAGTGATGGGAAGGGATGCGGGCTATATCGCGCTGCACAGCGGCATCGCCACGGGGGCGGAGAATATCCTGATCCCGGAGCGCAAGACAGATATCGAAGAGCTGGTAAGCGGTCTTCTGGAAAAAGAACGCCGTAAAAAGCTTGTCAACCTTATCGTAGTCGCAGAAGGGGATAATTTCGGCGGCGCCGGCGAGGTTGCAAAGGTCATCAAGGAACGTCTTCCCGCAGCAGACACCAGGGTTTGCGTACTGGGTCATATACAAAGAGGGGGCGCTCCCAGCTGTATGGATCGTCTGATCGCCAGCCGCATGGGGTATTCTGCTGTCGAATGCCTGATGGAAGGTCGTCACAATGTAATGGTGGGTATCGTCAACAACAGGATGCACTATACTCCTCTCGAAAAGGCGGTAAAGGCCAAACAAAGGATCAGCGAGGACTGGCTGAAGATCGTAAAAATCCTAGCTTCGTAAAAAAATTATAAATCACACCGTCAATGTCAAAGAATTTATCGAAATACCTGTACGAGGGTATGGATAAGCAGGCAGGCCTTCAGCATACTTTTCACAGAACAAAGATCGTCGCTACGGTAGGCCCAGCATGTGACACTTATGAAAAACTGCTCGAGCTCGTCAAGGCGGGTGTCAATGTTTTCCGCCTGAATTTTTCCCACGGCTCCCATGAAGACAAGGCAAAGATCATCGAGCATATCCGGAATATCAATCTCACCGAACCTTATAATATCTCGATCCTTGCGGACCTTCAGGGTCCCAAATTGCGGGTTGGAGATATTAAGGATGGCGGTATCGATATTGTTCCGGGCGACATCCTGACCTTCACATCCCGTGAAAAAGTGGTCGGCACAAAAGAAAAGATATATATCTCCTATCCCAACCTCCATCACGATGTGGAAGTGGGCAATAAGATATTGATCGACGACGGCAAGCTGGAAGTGGTAGTAGTAAGCATATCTCCTGATGGAGATGTAAAAGTGGCTGTTACTTATGGTGGCAAGCTCCTCCCTAAGAAAGGCGTGAATCTGCCCGATACAAAGATCTCCCTCCCCGCCATGACGGAAAAAGATATTACGGACCTGGATTTTATCATCGAACAACAATGTGACTGGGTGGCGTTGTCCTTTGTACGTAAAGTAGAGGATATCGTTGACCTCAAGCGACGGCTGGCAGAAAGGAAGAGCCTGTCAAAGGTCATCGCCAAGATAGAAATGCCTTCTGCCCTGGACGACCTGCGTAACATCGTCCTGGAATCCGACGGGGTAATGGTGGCCAGAGGCGACCTCGGTGTAGAGCTGCCCGTTGAAAAAGTGCCGATGGCACAGCGTGAGATCATTCGTAAATGTATCCACCGTGCAAAGCCCGTGATCGTGGCTACCCAGATGATGGAAAGCATGATCGACCGTGTAAAGCCCAATCGCAGCGAGATCACGGACGTGGCCAATGCCGTACTGGAAGGTACGGATGCGGTGATGCTCAGCGCGGAAACGGCTACGGGTCAGCATCCTGCCCTGGTGGTAGAGACGATGCGCAAGATCATTCTGGAAGTAGAAAGGACGGAATACAATTACAACCGGGAAGAGGACCTGGCGCCACAGCCCCACTCTCCTTCCTTCCTTAGCGATGCGATATGTTATAATGCCTGTAAGCTGGCAAAAGATGCCAATGCGGATGCGCTGATCGGTATGACGCAAAGCGGCTATACAGCTTTTATCATGTCCAGCTATCGTCCCAAGTCGCCGCTGTATGTTTTCTCCAAGGAAAAAAGCCTGATCAATCAGCTGAGCCTCAGCTGGGGTGTACGCGCTTTTCACTATGCGGAAGAGGAAGGCATCGATGATATCATAGATGATCAGCACTCCATACTGAAAGAAAGAGGTTTTATCAAGACGGGTGATGTGGTGGTGAATACAGGCAGCCTGCCTATCGACAAGCATCTGCCTACGAATATGCTTAAGATTACCAAGATAGATTAAAAGATATTTGCAGATCAGACCTGAGGCTGCTGGCGTTCTGTCAGCAGCTTTTTTATTTTCTCTATCTCTTCCCTGTCGGCCCTGACAGCGGACTGATCGTCCTTCATGGATGTATTGACAAAATCCATCTGGCTGGGGGCCATTGTCCGGGCGGATGTATGAAACTCGGACGCATCGGTCTTTTCCGCCAGCGCTATAATATTGTCTGCGCGAACGCCCGAACCGGGCATGATAATGATCCGGTCATCGGCCTGTCTCACAAGCTCGTTGATCAGCTCAGCCCCCTCCCAAGCGGTAGGCCGCTGGCCGGAAGTAAGGATGCGCTCGCAGCCCAGGCTTATAATATCTTCCAATGCCTCGAAAGGATTGACGGCCCGGTCGAAGGCCCGGTGAAAGGTCACACCTAATGGATAGGCCATCTCTACCAAACGAGCTGTCCTTGTCTTATCGATAGTGCCATCCTTATTTAGCAACCCGATGACGACGCCATTACATCCCGCTTGTTTGCAATAGGCCACTTCCTTCATCATGATGTCGAACTCTTCGTCCGTATAAAGAAAGTCGCCGCCCCGGGGACGGATGATGGGATACAGATCGATGTGGATCTTTTCGCGGGCCACCGTGATGAGACCGGGGCCAGGCGTGGTGCCACCTTCGGCGGGTCCTGCGCAGAGTTCTATACGATGCGCGCCGGCCTCCTGTGCTATTAATGCTGACAGCAGATCAAAAGAACATATTTCCAGCTTGAACGCCATAATTATGAATACCAGCTTTTACAGTTGTACATTTTTTCTTCCTTATTGCTTTTCAGGGCATAGCTAAAACCTTTCTGGATCGCGAAAGCGCCCACCTCCCCTTTTTTGTTCAGGGCCAGGAAGGCCACCTGTATCTCTTTGGCTTTATCCCCTTTTATGCGCATGATCCTTTCCACGGCGGCCTTACAGGCCTGCTCGGGGCTCATACCCTGCCGCATCAGCTCTACTACGGTGTGGGAGCCGCAAACGCGGATGACATCTTCCCCTTGTCCTGTCGCAGTGCAGGCGCCTACCTCGTTGTCGACGAAAAGACCTGCGCCGATGATGGGTGAATCTCCCAGACGGCCACGCATCTTGAAACCCATGCCGCTGGTAGTACAGCTTCCGCTGAGATTGCCGGCAGCATCCATGGCCACCATGCCGATGGTGTCGTGGTTCAGCTCACCATTGGGAAGATGGGCGGGTGCGGAAGGTCCGTGACCGCCGGTCTTTGTATTCTCGATGTTGATGACGGGTTTGTACTCGGACTTCTTCAGCCACTGTTCATATGCCTTTTTTGCATCGTCGGAAAGCTTTTGCTCTTCCAGCGGAAATCCTTCTGCAACGGCAAACTGTTGTGCACCCTGTCCCACCAGCATGACATGAGGGGTCTTTTCCATCACCCTTCTGGCGACGGAAATGGGATGCTTGATCCGCTCGATGGCGCCTACGCTGCCACAATTGCCAAGCTCATCCATGATACAGGCATCCAGTGTGACGATACCATCCCGGTCGGGATTGGCGCCCAGTCCAACACAGCAGTTGATAGAGTCCTCGGTGACCCTGACACCGGCCTCGACAGCATCCAGCGCCCTGCCATTGCTGCCAAGGATCTTCCAGGCGCCTGCATTGGCGGCCAGTCCCGCATCCCAGGTGGAAATGACGATGGGGTTACCCGTTACCGTAGGGTATGGCGCGCCCGCGACTAATTTCTTACTTAGCAAGGTGCCAAGACCGCCGAATAAGGATGAATAGATGAATTTCCTCCGACTTGCCATAAAAAAGTTTGTTACTTTGAAGGTGTAAATCTAACAGTTAACATGAGAAAAATTACTTTTTTATTTCTTTTTCTCGTCCTCTGCCAACTGGCATACAGCCAGGGTAATAGTCAGGACAGCGCATGGATACGCGACAACTACTATAAGATGGAGCGTTATATTCCCATGCGTGATGGCGTGAAGCTCTTCACTTCATTTTATATCCCAAAGGATACGACGGAGCGTCATCCCATCCTTCTTCAACGCACACCGTATTCCTGCGCGCCATACGGCGAAGATAAATGGAGAGGCTTTGCCGAGCGCTATATCCGCTACTATCTGCGGGAAGGATACATCGTCGTCACCCAGGATGTAAGGGGACGCTGGATGAGCGAAGGCAAGTTCGTGGATGTACGGCCATTCAATAAGAATAAGACCGGCACGGAAGTGGACGAAGCCAGCGATACCTATGACGCCATCGACTGGATGATAAAGAACGTGCCATACAATAATGGCCGCGTGGGTGTATCCGGGGGCAGCTATCCGGGATTCTATGCAGCCATGGCCGCCGCGAGCGGTCACCCCGCCCTCAAGGCTGTCAGTCCACAGGCTCCTGTCACGGACTGGTTTATGGGTGATGACTTCCATCACAACGGAGCCTTCTTCCAGATGGATGGATGGGCCTTTTATTCTTCTTTTGGCAAGCCGCGGCCGCAGCCTACGACGGTGGGGCCTTCGGGGTTCGACTTTCATTCGCAGGACAATTACCAGTGGTTCCTTAAAACAGGGGCGCTGAAAAATATCATGAAGCTGACGGGGGACAGCATTGCATTCTGGACGGATCTGTACGCGCATCCCAATCGGGATGCCTGGTGGCAGGCCCGCAACGCCCGGGTAGCCATGTATGACATTAAACCAGCCATGCTCGTTGTCGGAGGCCTTTTTGATGCGGAAGACTGCTTTGGCGCGTGGAACCTCTTTAAAGCCATAAAGTCGCAAAGCCCGGCAACCAATAGCCATCTGGTCATGGGTCCCTGGTATCATGGCGAGTGGGCGTCCAACGACGGCACTCATCTCGGCAATATACAGTTTGGCTCGAATACGGCCTTCTGGTATCAGAACAATATCGAGATCCCCTTTTTCAATTATTACCTGAAGGGGAAAGGCGCCGATCCGCGGGTGGCCGTCGCCACTATCTTTTTCACCGGCGAGAACAAATGGAAACAGTTCGCCAAATGGCCTCCGGAGGAAGAAAAAGAACAGACTCTGTACCTGCAGTCCGGCGGGGGGCTGGCCTGGGAAAAACCATCCGGCAACAGCAGTCCGGATGAGTATATCAGCGATCCTGCCCATCCTGTACCTTATACGGAGGACGTACATTTCAACCGTACCCGGGAATATATGACGGACGATCAGCGTTTTGCCTCCCGCCGTACGGACGTTCTCACCTATCAGACGCCGGTGCTTACGGAAGACCTGACACTGGGCGGACCGGTGACGGCCGACCTCAAGGTCGCTCTTAGCGGCGAGGACGCAGACTTCGTCGTAAAGCTGATCGATGTTTTCCCGGATGACTTCACCTATGGCAGCGGTGGTTCTGCCGCGGGTCATGAGCCGCCCAGGTCTTATCCAATGGGTGGCTATCAAATGCTGGTACGTGGAGAAGTAATGCGGGGAAGATTCCGCGAAAGTTTTGAAAAACCCGTACCTTTTAAGCCGGGCAAAATAGAAACGGTGCGTTTTTCCATCCCGGATGTGGCCCATGTCTTTAAGAAAGGACACCGGGTCATGGTCCAGGTGCAAAGCAGCTGGTTCCCTCTCGTGGATCGTAACCCTCAGAAATTCGTCAATATCTATACCTGTGACGACAGCGATTTCCAAAAAGAGACTATCCGTCTGTACCATGATGGCGAACATCCGTCGCAGCTGGTCCTGCCGGTTTTATCTGCAGGAATGGGGCTTCCTGAAAAATAACCCCATTCCTGCAAAACGTTAATGTCTGTCCTTCGGACGTGCCGCCTGTGGCGGCTCCTTAAATGACCAAGGGGCGCTGGCCCCGTTCTGTAAATGACCTTTATATGCGAAACCTTATCTTTTTATGCCTGCTGATAGCAGGTGGCCTGGCGTGCCGAGCCCAGAATTTTGTAAAGGACAACTATACCAAGCGGGAAGTATACATCCCCATGCGTGATGGGGTGCGTCTTTTCACCTCGATATATATTCCAAAGGACCCTTCTCACGGTCCCTACCCTTTTCTCATGGAACGGACACCGTATAGTGCCGGTCCGTATGGCGACAGCGCCTTCCGTGGTGGTCTTGGTCCCAATGTGGCCCTGTCCAAAGAGCCGTTCATCTTCGTCTACCAGGACGTGAGGGGGCGGTATATGAGCGAAGGCAGCTTCCAGGAGATGACACCTCATAAAGAAGGTAAAAAGCCCGGCAATGGCCAGACGGACGAGAGTTCGGACACCTGGGATACCATCGACTGGCTGCTGAAAAATATCCCGGGCAACAATGGCCGGGTCGGCATCTGGGGTATCTCCTATCCCGGCTTTTATGCATCAGCCTCCCTGCCGGATGCGCATCCCGCCATAAAGGCCGTGTCGCCGCAGGCTCCTGTAACGGACGAGTTCATCGGGGACGACGCCAACCACAACGGGGCCTTCTTCCTGCTGGATAATTTCGACTTTGACAATTTCTTTGACGTGGAGCGGCCCGTGCCGGTAAAGGACTACGGTCATAATATCTTCAATGCCGACATACGGGACGCCTATCAGTTCTTCCTGGACCTGGGGCCTCTCCGGAACACCAACAATCCCGAATATTTTAACAACAAGGGTAAGATCTGGAATGAGTACCTGGGGCATTCCACTTATGACGCTTATTGGCAGGCAAGGAATATCCGGACACATCTGAAAAATATCCGGCCGGCGGTGCTTGTCGTTGGCGGCTGGTTCGATGCGGAAGATATGTTCGGCGCCCTGCGCACTTATGAAGCCATAGAAAAGCAATCCCCGCGCAATGACAATCACCTGATCATGGGACCCTGGACGCATGGCGGATGGGGTTCGGGGAGCTGGCCGCGCTATGGGGTATTGGATTTCGGGCAGAATGTCAATGAATATTACCATCAGCTGGAGACGGGCTTCTTCAATCACTATCTCAAAGACTCGGCTGACCCGCGATTAACGGAGGCCACGGTCTTCGAGACGGGTTCGAACCAATGGCGGCATTATGACAGGTGGCCGCCTGCCGCGGCGCATCCTGCTAAATTTTATCTACGGGCGGGCGGGCGGCTTTCGACAGAAGGAAAGGCCGCGGCGGGTGCGACCGCGTCTGGCAATGCGGCCTATGACGAATACGTCAGCGACCCGGCTCATCCGGTGCCCTATATCGACGGGGTGCGGGGTGGAAGGGATAATCAATACGTGGTGGCCGACCAGCGATTTGCCGCCCAGCGACCGGATGTACTCTCCTACCAGACAGACACGCTGCGAAGAGATCTCACTGTCACTGGAAGGTTAAGGGCGGATATCTTTTTGTCCTCTACGGGCACGGATGCCGACCTGGTGGTAAAGCTCATAGACGTGCTGCCGGACGGCTATCAACGGCTGGTACGGGCCGAAGTGTTCCGGTGCAAGTTCCGCAATAGCTTTGTTAAGCCGGAGCCGCTGGTCCCCGGGAAAATAGCGGAAGTGGCGTATGATCTGAACGAGATCGCGCATACATTTAAACAAGGGCACCGGATCATGGTCCAGGTGCAGAGCAGCTGGTTCCCCCTGGTGGATCTGAACCCCCAAACTTTTGTTAACATACCTGCCTGTTCGGCGGCTGACTTCCGGAAGGCTACCATCCGCATCTATCATGATGCGACACACCTTTCAGGGATTGTGCTGCCTGTGATAAGTCAATAACTGGGGTATAACTTTTATTTGTTGTATTCCGCTGCTTTTGCTAACTTGGATGAGCTCTCTGGCATTTATATCGCTCATCTAAATTATCGCACATGGAATCAACTATCTCCATCGAACAGTTTCGGGAGGAGTTGCAATCATGGAAACATGAGCTCTCCTCCATCAAACAAGAGATCCGTTACTTTGAAAAACACCTAGAGCAACTCTCCACCAAACGTCTTCCCAAAGATTTACTTGCCGAGGTAGAACATTTTCAAAACCTCTTCATTTGCCAAAAGGAAGTTATCGACAAACTTCGTCACGATCTTCCTGATTCAAGTTACAAACAAGAAAATATTTTTCACGCGCTCCGCCAGATGAATGAGGAATCCAACTGGGAGTCCTCCAATGAGGACCTGGAAGGACGCATGAACACTTTCCGAAGGATCTATATTGAGATAAAACAGGATTTTCATAGGTTTGAGGCAGAATGGATGTAAGTTCTTACATTCGCTCATGCAAATTCTCAGACCTGTATTATTCCTCGCCTTTTTGTGTGCGGGGCTGTCAATTTTTGCTCAAGATCCAGAGCCGGCCATCATTCCAAAACCTGTCAATGCCCAATGGCAATCAGGGGCCTTTACGATCTATCCCCATGTTGTATTGGTAGCCGACACGTCGGACAGTCCTTCAACGAATTTCTTCAACGACTATCTCCAGGAGATATACGGGTTCCGTCTGCGCGTGGTCCGCGAGGATCAGCAGCCGTCATCCGGCTATATCCGTCTGTATAACCATCCCGACAAGGACCCTGGTATCGTACCCGGGCCGGAAGGGCGTTATACATTGAAAGTAGACCCCAACTCCATCGTCATCCGGGGAGACACGCATGTCGGCGTCTTTTACGGTATCCAGACATTGATACAGCTGTTGCCGCTGAAGCCTTATGTCATGCGGCCCACGGGTCCTGCTGTCCGCGTATTCGACAATTCGGGCTATAAGATACCTGCGGTGTCCATCGAAGACTATCCGAGATTTGCCTACCGCGGACTCATGCTGGATGTAGGACGTCATTTTTTCCCCGTGGAGTTCGTGAAGAAATATATCGACTATATCGCCCTGCACAAGATGAACTATTTCCACTGGCATCTCACCGAGGATCAGGGCTGGCGCATCGAGATCAAAAAATATCCCCGTCTGACAGAGGTCGGCGCCTGGCGTAGCGGAACTATCATCGGGCATCATCCCGGTACGGGTAATGACAGTACGCCGCATGGTGGTTTCTATACACAGGAGCAGATAAAGGAGGTGGTAAAATATGCGGCGGACAGATACATCACCATTCTTCCCGAAATAGAACTGCCTGGCCATAGCTCAGCGGCATTGACGGCTTATCCCTGGCTCGGCTGTACGGGCGGTCCTTATCATGTCCAGCAGACATGGGGTGTATTCAGGGATGTATATTGCGCCGGCAACGACAGCGTTTTCCAGTTCCTGCAGGACGTGCTGGATGAGGTGATCCCACTCTTCCCCGGTAAATACATCCATATCGGCGGTGATGAATGTCCCAAGGACAGCTGGAAAGTCTGTCCCAAGTGTCAGCGTCGCATAAAGGAAAATGGACTAAAGGATGAGAACGGGCTTCAGAGCTATTTTGTACAACGCATAGAAAAATACATCAATTCAAAGGGCAAACAGATCATTGGATGGGATGAGATACTGGAAGGCGGATTGGCCCCCAATGCTTCCGTCATGAGCTGGAGAGGCGAACAGGGTGGTATCGATGCGGCCAAACAAAATCACGACGTCGTCATGACGCCGGGAGAATATGTTTACTTTGACCATGCGCAGCTGGAGAATGACGACTCGCTCACCATCGGCGGTTATCTGCCCGTGAACAAGGTCTATCAGTACGAGCCGGTACCAAAGGGGCTGACGGCGGAAGAGGCCAAACATATCAAGGGCGCGCAGGCCAATCTCTGGACGGAGTATATCACCAATCCACGGAAGATCGAATACATGATATTCCCCCGTCTCAGCGCATTGAGCGAAGTGTTGTGGAGTCCGAAGGAGCAACGTAGCTGGCCTGACTTTGAACGCAGGCTGCAAACGCAATATATCCGCTACCAGCTGTGGCATGCCAATTATTACCGTGCCTATATGCCACCGGCCGACACGCTGGTGCGGCAGAAACTGGCGCAATGGCAGGATAGTAAGTTCGGCTTGCTGATGCATTGGGGCACCTATAGCCAATGGGGTATCGTGGAAAGCTGGAGCATCTGCCCGGAAGACGAAGGATGGACGGTGAGGAGAGGTCCGCACAGCGCCAATTACTTCGATTACCTCACGGCCTATAAAAATCTGCAGACGACCTTCAACCCCACGCGTTTCGATCCGGCCAAATGGGCTGCGGCCGCCAAGGCAGCGGGTATGAAGTATGTAGTCTTTACGACCAAGCATCACGACGGCTTCTGTATGTTCGACACCAAACAAACGGATTATAAGATCACCTCTCCCAAGACTCCATTTTCTTCCAACCCCCGCAGCAATGTGGCAAAAGAAATATTCGATGCCTTCCGGAAAGACGATTTTATGATCGGAGCTTATTTCTCCAAGCCGGACTGGAACAGCGACCAGTACTGGTGGCCTTATTTCCCACCCAAGGACAGGAATGTGAATTATGATCCAGCCGTGCACCCCGACCGCTGGCAGGGCTTTAAGAACTATACCTACAAACAGATAGAGGAGCTGATGACCGGATATGGACGCATGGACCTGCTCTGGCTGGATGGCGGCTGGGTAAGACCTTTGAATACGATAGATCCTGCCGTCGACTGGCAGCGCAGCATCACATATGACCAGGACATCGATATGGCGCATCTCGCGGGCATGGCAAGATCACATCAGCCGGGACTTATTGTAGTGGACCGTAGCGTTCCGGGTGAGTTCGAGAATTATACTACTCCCGAGCAACAGGTCCCTACCCACCCAATGGAAGACCCCTGGGAATCCTGTATCACCATGGGCAATTCCTGGAGCTATGTGCCGAACGATCATTATAAATCCGCCGGTCAGCTTATAGGTCTGCTGGTGAAGATCGTATCCCGTGGCGGCAATCTCCTGCTGAATGTAGGCCCTTCCCCGGATGGCGAGTGGGATGATACGGCTTACAGCCGGCTGCAGGAAATAGGCGCGTGGATGAAGATCAATTCGGAAGGTATCTATGGCAGCAAGCCCTGCCGTCCTTATGCGGTGGGCGATAATATCTACCTTACCCAATCGAAGGACGAAGCAAATATCTATGCTTTTTATACCGGAGATGCGGTAACGCTGTCTTCGGAAGTATCCATCGACGGATTAAAGCCGGCGCATATCAGCCGTATCACGTTGTTGGGATATAAGGATAAATTGAAGTGGCGGCAGGATGGAAGAAAGCTGGTGATCCTTATTCCGGCGGCGTTGCAGAATAAAGTGGTGGGGAGTCATGCGGTGACGTTCAGGATAGCCAAATAATTAAAAGGGCGGAGTTGATCTCCGCCCTTTTTCTTTCATGCTTAGTTTTGAATGATGCGAATCTCATCGTCCCGTCGCACTATCTTACAGTCCGTCGCAAGCTCGAGGGCCTTTAACAGAACGTCCAGGTTATCGTTTCGCATGATGCCACCAACCGTCTTGCGCTCGATGGTATCTCCTTCCAGCCGCACGGTGACGCCATATTGTTCGTTTATGATCGCCGCCACCTCTTTTAAGGAAGTGTTGTTAAAGAACAGATTATGCTCTTTCCATGCGGTGATGCTATCCATCCTTACCACTCTTTTTGCCAGGCGCTGGTGATCGTATTCCACAAAGTCGCCCGGCCGCATTTGCAGATCTTCTCCATCGGCGGTATGCAGCAGTACGCTTCCTTCCTTCAACAGCACGTTGGCCTTTTCTCCGCGGCTGATGGCATTGAACTGGGTGCCGGTGACGATGATATCGAAGTCCCGGGTATGTACGATAAAGCGGCTCTTCAGGGGTGTCTTGCGGACATGAAAAAAGGCCTCTCCGGAGAGCCATACTTCCCTATCCTTCCCGTCCGTCCATCCGGAGGAATACCGAACATTGCTGTTGGCATTTACCATGACCTCGCTTCCGTCCGGCAGACTGTTGTCCGCTACTTCGCCATAGGCGGTATGCCATTCCGCCCGGCGCTCACTGGTATAGATGCCGGCCACGCCCACTGCCAGGATGATAGAGGCAGCAGCGATCCATGCCCATCTGCGAGAGAGCGAGATGGGCGCAATACGCCCCTTTGCGACCTTGCGTATCTTCTCCAGCAGGATCCTTTCACTTCGGGTGACCTGCTCCCGGGTGAATGATTCTTCCTTTAAGGTTAGTGAGGATAGAAAATCTACTGCCTGCTGTACACGATGACCGCTCCCCGGATTGTCCTCGATCCATTGCTCCCATTGCTTAATGGCCCGGACATCCGTTCTAAAATACCAGGAGAGAAAGGTCTCGTCGCATAGAAGATCTTCCGTCCCCAGGATGCTTTTCGACATACAAAATATAGTTTCCTCTTATTTTCTGTGCCCACGGTGGACGTCCTGTAATGCCCGTTTATTAACTTTTTTTAGCAATTGAGGAGCCGGAACGGGCCGAAGACCTGTTTTTTGGACATTTATTTATCCAATCAGGCTATTTGTCCCACCAGACGCGGGAGGTCATCCTGTCGCCGTTGGCCAGGCGGGAGACGGCGGCATTGTAATGGGCGGTATTGGTGGAAGCCTCGCTTTGGGGGTAGGTGAACCTGCGGGGGATGGTCCCGCCGGTGACATTCCCGGGGTAGCTTACGGGGGTGAGGAGGGGGTATCCGCTCCGGCGCCAGTTGGCAAAGCATTCATTTTCATCCATAAAGCCGGCCACCCAATATTGTTCGTTCACCTGCTGTAGGGCTTTTGCAGGGTCATAGGGATGGTTGGCCAGCCATGCGTCAGTCTGCACATCCGAGGGCCCTGCTCCGGCCTGACTCCCCATCTGCAGCATAGCTGCTCTTACCCCTGCCTGGTAATGAATGGCGGGGTCATCGGTGATCCACCCTCTCCATGCGGCCTCGGCCAAAAGGAGCTCGGTCTCCCCCTTTGTGAGAAAGAACGTGGGGGCGTCCAGCCGGGAGTAGGTGTACCGATTGACCACCGAATAGTCATTCTGGCTACCCGTCCAATTGGAAGCTCCGGCCAGGTCATGGGCGCCTCCGCTGTTCGGAGGATCATACCCATTGGGCATCCCCAGCTGGCGTGCGGAACTCGTGTCCCCCTTGTCGGCTGGCTGCATCGGATCGGCACAGACCGTCGCTAAAAACGGGAGACGGGGATCGTCATTATTACGAAGGAAGCTGACAAACGTCTGGCTAAGACGATAGGCGCCGGGATCATTGCCCAGCAGCACCAGTCCGGAACCATTGACATCCGGGGTGCCGGTGATATTCTCGTGATGCAGGATCGCGTTGTCGGTGTTGCTGCCCATTACTCCTCCGTTGACGGCTATCTGCACCCACTTCTGCGCAGTATCGGGGCTCACCTTGGTCAAATGCATGGCGACCCTCACCATTTCGGAATAAGCAAATTTCTTCCAGGATGATGCGTCTCCTTTATACAGGAGATCCGCAGATCCAACTGTATTGGGGCGGGAAGGGTCAAGCTTTTCGGCTGCATCCTTCAGCTCGTTCAAAAGGTCGGCATAGATGTCCTTTTGAAGATCATACTGTGGTAAAATTGTTCCGGCAATATAACCCAGACCTGCCTGCGAATAAGGGCAGTCCCCATACATATCTGTCATGCGCTGGAACATAAAGGCTTTGAAGATCCTGCAGATCTGGTAGAAATTGTATTGGGTGGTGTCGGTCTTCACGTCGTGCAGCACCTCCACGATGTCTGCGATGCTATTCGGGTAATTCTTATCCCAGTATGCGGAGTTATAGCCCGCATCGAAAAGGTACTTGTCGCCTACCCAATAGGATATGGTGGAGGAAAGGTGCTGGATCATACAGCCGGAGTAGATGAGGTTGTTACGCCAGTCCTCATACGCATAGCCATCCGTGTTGCCCGATGTGAGCAGCTGTGCGCTGGTAAAAAGATAGTTGTAGTTGATCTGATCGCCTGTTATCACACCGGGATCAGTATTTATCTCAATGAAATCCTTCTTACAGGCGCCGGTGAGGGCCCAGAGGCTCATTGACAGTATGGCGGTGAAGACTCTTCGGGACATAATCAGAATTTCAGGTTTAAATTGAATCCCCAGCTTCGGACGGGCGGATAGCCGGATAGTTCCAGCCCCTGCCCATTCGTATTGTTTATACTGGATTCGGGATCTATATTCGGCGTATGCTTCATCAATGTCGCCAGGTTGCGACCCACGAGCGAAAAGGTGGCGCCTTTGACAAAGCTTTTCTTCAGCAAGGATGCAGGAAAATTATATCCCAGGACCACTGACCGCAACTTGACGAAGCTGGCGTCGTATACGAACTCTTCCGCGATATGGTCGGTACCTCCTGCCGCTATGTCCTGGAAATATCGCTGGGCGGGAATAGCTACGGTATTGGGATGTCCGTCTGCCGTCACTCCTTTTCCTACATATCCTCCTACCCTTCCTTCCAGTGTCTTTTTCTGCAAGCCATATTGATACAGCAACAGGTTGGTGCCGGAATACAATTTCGCGCCGTATTTGAAATCCATCAGGACGGAGAGGGACAGGTTCCTGTAACGCCACTCATTGGTGAGACCTCCTGTTTGTTTGTAGACAGTGGACCCCAATGGGACCACACCTGTCTGTTCCGGCTCGCCCGCCGGCGTTGAGCTGGATATACCGTCACTGTAGATGATATTGCCTTTCCCGTCGCGCTTGTAGGCATAGCCCATGATCTGTCCGTAAGGCAGTCCCACTACATTGCTGATGCTGACCTCGCTACCCCACCGGGGATAGGCGCCGTTGATCACGATGCTTTGGGCGCCTCCGATGTCGAGTACTTTATTATTATTCACGGCCAGGTTGAATGACAGACCCCACGAAAAATTCCTGGTCTTGAAGGGTGTGCCGGTGACCAGCAGCTCGATACCCCTGTTGCGTATCCTCCCTATGTTCCTGATCAATTCGAAATAGCCGGAAGTTGGGCTCACGGTGATACGTACGATGTCGTTGGTCGTCTCTTTGTTATAATAAGTGAGGTCGAAACCCAGTCTGTTATGCAGGAACTGCATGATCAATCCCAGCTCTTTTTCGGCGATGCTCACCGGACGTAGTGAGGCATTGGGGATAAGGGGAACGAGATCGCTGGTAGCGATATACGCCAATGGCTGACCGCTGATGGTATAGCTGGCCAGACCATATGTAAGCACATTCTGGTAGGGTTCGGTGCCGTTGGACGAGGCGGCGTAGGATGCTCTGAACTTGCCCAGGTTGACCCATGCCGGAAGACGCAAGGCTTCGGAAAAGACAAAGCTGCCGGAGACGGACGGATAGAGATAATGGTCCGTGTTGATATTGAGGGTAGAGAACCAGTCATTGC
>Ga0207695_10005426_pt1 | contig 16918 bp, 12 predicted proteins | sample KBSC54metaG_FD_184354 | JGI IMG/M metagenome (GOLD analysis project Ga0207695, IMG submission 184354) | Corn rhizosphere microbial communities from Kellogg Biological Station, Michigan, USA - KBS C5-4 metaG (SPAdes) (version 2) | ecosystem: Host-associated > Plants > Roots > Rhizosphere > Soil... | reverse complement strand
TTTTATACGTATTGCGAAAGATTGCGATACATTCGCGCAATACATACATACAAGAATGTATGTATAATAGCACCGGATTTCAATAGCCGCTGTTGGTTTTACCCTACCCGCTGTCTTTTCTGCACTGCAACAATTTTTGCGTTATCTTCTTGTTTCTGTCGTTCAGTCATTTTCTTTCTGCTTTATCCGCTGCACCCCGTATTACCAGCTGTATCACCGGCTTATTGCCAGTTGTATTGCCAATTGCATTAATCCTATTCGTGACCGTATTCGAATCACCCGCTGCTGTAGCAGCTTCAACTTTACTTACCGTGCGAGATATTTATGAGCTCAGTTAGTCGTTTCACGCGCCTTACCCTGACCGTTGCCGTGATGGCCGCCTTTGCAGGCTGTGGTCAAAAACCGAATGCCCAACCCGGAGCAGGCATGCCGCCTGGTGAAGTTTCCGTGGTCACCATCGCGCCTGAACAAATTACCATCAGCAATGAGCTGCCTGGCCGTCTGGAAGCGACCCGTATCGCGGAAGTGCGTGCCCGTGTCGCAGGTATTATTCTCAAGCGCACCTTCCGTGAAGGCAGCGAAGTCAAGGCTGGCGAAGTGCTCTATCGCATCGATCCGGCAACGTTCAAAGCCAACTACGACAGCGCACAAGCCACATTGGCAAAGAGCCAGGCCTCGCTGACACAAGCGTCGCTGAAGGCGCAACGCTACAAGCCGCTGGTCGAAGTCAACGCCGTCAGCAAGCAGGAATATGACGACGCCGTCGCCGCACAGAAACAAGCGGAAGCGGACGTCGCCGCCGGCAAGGCTGCCGTGCAGACCGCCGCGCTGAGCCTGGGCTACGCCACGGTGACGTCGCCAATCTCGGGCCGCATCGGCCGCGCGCTGGTGACTGAAGGCGCATTGGTCGGCCAGGGCGACGCCACCCAACTGGCCGTCGTGCAGCAACTCGATCCGATCTACGTCAACCTGACGCAGTCGAGCACCGATTTGCTCAAGCTGCAGCAAGCCATGTCCGCCGGCCAACTGAAGACCGTCGGCAAGGACAAGGCCAAGGTGACTCTGGTGACCGAAGACGGTCGCACTTACCCGCAATCGGGCAAGCTGCTGTTCTCTGACGTCAGCGTCGATGCGACAACCGGCGCCGTGACCATCCGTGCGGAGTTCCCGAATCCCAACCGTACCCTGCTGCCGGGCATGTATGTGCGCGCCAAGCTGGAACAGGCAATCGATGAGCAAGCCATCATCGTGCCGCAACAGGCCGTCATGCGCGACCTGAACGGTTCGACCGTATTTGTGGTTGGCGAAGACAACAAGGTTGCTGTGCGTCCGGTCAAGACCGGTGCGGCACAGGGCAACAACTGGGTTGTTACCGAAGGCCTGAAAACCGGTGACCGCGTGATCGTCGAAGGTGTCCAGAAGACCAAGCCGGGCGCACCGGTGAAGCCGGTCCCATGGAAGGGTCCTGTCGGCGATGCATCGGCATCCGCAGCAGCACCGGCCGCAGGTGCTGCCGCTCCGGCGCCAGCCAAGCAGGACGCCGCAACCAAAGCTAACTAAGAGGCTGTCAGATGGGAAAGTTCTTTATTGATCGCCCCGTTTTTGCGTGGGTGTTAGCAATCTTCATCATACTGGCGGGCGCGCTGGCCATTACCGGCCTGCCCGTCTCCCAGTATCCGAGCATTGCGCCGCCGACCATCGTGGTCACGGCGACGTATCCGGGCGCGACCGCGCAAACCCTCGACGATTCGGTGACCAGCCTGATCGAACAGGAAATGAACGGCGCTGACGGCTTGCAATACATGGAGTCGCAAAGCCAGGCTAACGGCCAGGTGCAAATCACGGTGACCTTCTCGCCGGATACCAACGCCGACCTGGCCGCGGTGGATGTGCAGAACCGCCTCAAGCGCGTGGAAGCACGTCTGCCGGCAGCCGTGACGCAACAAGGTGTGCAAGTCACCAAGTCCCGCAGCAACTTCCTGCTGTTCATCGGCTTGTCCTCGACCGACGGCAAACTCGACCCGGTGGCGCTGGGCGACTACCTGTCGCGTAACGTCCTGAACGAAGTCAAACGCGTTCCCGGCGTCGGCCAGGCACAGTTGTTCGGCACCGAACGTGCAATGCGCATCTGGATCGATCCGAACAAGCTGATCGGCCTGAACCTGACGCCCGCCGACGTGACTGCCGCCATCACCGCACAAAATGCGCTGGTCGCCGGCGGTACGCTGGGCGCCTTGCCCAGCCCGACCTCGCAGCAGATCTCTGCGACCGTGGTCGTGAACGGCCAGCTGACCAGCCCGGAACAGTTCGGCAACATCGTCCTGCGCGCCAATGCGGACGGTTCGTCGGTGCGCATGCGCGACGTTGCCCGCATTGAAGTCGGCGGACAGTCGTACGACACCTCCGGTCGCCTCGACGGCAAGCCGAGTTCGTTCATCGGCGTGCAGTTGTCGCCGACCGCGAACGCGCTGGGAACCGCAACCGCCGTGCACAAGAAGATGGAAGAGCTGTCCAAGTATTTCCCGGCCGGCGTGAAGTACACCATCCCTTACGACACCTCCAAGTTCGTCAAGATCTCGATCGAAGAAGTGGTCAAGACCCTGATCGAAGCGATTGTGCTGGTGTTCCTGGTGATGTTCCTGTTCCTGCAAAACATCCGCTACACCATCATCCCGACCATCGTCGTGCCGGTCGCGCTGATGGGTACCTTTGCGACCTTGTTTGTCTTCGGCTTCTCGATCAACGTGCTGACCATGTTCGGCATGGTGCTGGCGATCGGTATCCTGGTCGATGATGCGATCGTGGTGGTGGAAAACGTCGAACGCATCATGAGCGAAGAAGGTTTGTCGCCCAAGGAAGCAACCCGCAAGGCGATGGGCCAGATCACCGGCGCGCTGATCGGTATCACGCTGGTGCTGATCGCCGTGTTCATCCCGATGGCCTTCTTTGGTGGTGCGGTTGGCGCGATTTATCGCCAGTTCTCGCTGGCGATGGTGGCGTCGATGGTGTTCTCGGTGCTGATGGCGTTCACGTTGACGCCCGCACTGTGCGCAACCATCCTGCTGCCGGTCGAAAAGGGCCATCATCACGAGAAACGCGGCTTCTTCGGCTGGTTCAATCGCCGCTTCAACAAGACCGCCTCCGGCTACCAGGGCTTCATCGGCAAGATGCTGACCAAGTCCGGCCGCTACATGATCGTGTACGCGCTGATCGTGGTCTGCGTGGGCTTGCTGTATGTGCGCCTGCCGGCTTCCTTCCTGCCGAATGAAGACCAGGGCTACATCATCACCAACGTGCAGCTGCCGCCAGGCGCGAGCACCGGCCGCACGCTGGAAGTGATCAAGACCATTGAAAACTATTACCTCAAGCAACCTGCGGTCGAGCACGTCGTGGCGATTGCCGGTTTCAGCTTCTCGGGTAACGGTCAGAATGCCGGTCTGGTGTTCACCCCGCTGAAGGATTGGGGCGAGCGTGACAAGACGCAATCGGCGGATGCCATCGCCGGACGTGCATTTGGCGCTTTCTCGCAGATCAAGGATGCGATCGTGTTCCCGCTGAACCCGCCGCCTATCCCTGAACTGGGTAACGCCACCGGCTTCACCTTCCGTCTGCAGGACCGCGCCGGTCTGGGTCACGCTGCGCTGGTGCAGGCACGTAACCAGATCCTCGGTATGGCTTCGCAAAGCAAGGTGCTGGCAGGTGTCCGCCCCGAAGGTCTGGAAGATGCGCCGCAGCTGCAACTGGACATCGACCGCGACAAGGCCAATGCGCTGGGCGTACCGTTCTCGACCATCAATAGCGTGCTGTCGACGGCATTGGGTTCGTCCTACGTCAACGACTTCCCGAACCAAGGTCGTCAGCAGCGTGTGATCGTCCAGGCCGACGCCAAGCGTCGTCTGCAACCGGAAGACCTGGCCGGCCTGTATGCCCGCAACAGCGGTGGAACCATGGTGCCGTTCTCGGCCTTCACCACCTCGAAGTGGATCAACGGTCCCGTGCAGCTGATCCGCTACAACGGCTATCCGGCAATGAAGATCGCCGGCGGTGCAGCACCTGGCCGCAGTACCGGTGAAGCGATGGCGGAAATGGAAGGCTTCGTCGCCAAGCTGCCGGCTGGTTTCGGCTTCGAATGGACCGGCCAGTCGCTGGAAGAAAAGACCTCCGGCTCGCAAGCGCCTGCACTGTACGCACTGTCGCTGATCGCCGTGTTCCTGGTGCTGGCGGCGCTGTACGAAAGCACCTCGATCCCGCTGGCGGTGATGCTGGTGGTGCCACTGGGTATCCTCGGCGCGCTGCTGGGGGTGACGTTGCGCGGCATGCCTAACGACGTGTACTTCAAGGTCGGGATGATTGCGGTGGTTGGTTTGTCGGCGAAGAACGCGATTCTGATCATCGAATTCGCCAAGGATCTGCAAGCGCAAGGCATGGGCCTGATCGAAGCGACACTGGAAGCGGTGCACCTGCGCTTCCGCCCGATCATCATGACCTCGCTGGCGTTCATCCTCGGCGTGCTGCCGCTGGTCATCGCCAGCGGCGCCGGCTCCGCCAGCCAACGCGCCATCGGTACCGGCGTGATGGGCGGGATGATCACGGCGACCGTCCTGGCCGTGTTCCTGGTCCCGATCTTCTTCGTCGTCGTGCGCAAGATCTTCAAAGGCAGCAAAGCCAAGCCGGACGCTGCCCATCACAATATCGATGTGGAGGATAAGAATGTTTAAGTTTCCCACCCTGCGCCTGAAGCAGTTGAGCGCAGCCATGCTGGTGGTCGGTGTATTGTCCGGCTGCACGCTGGCGCCGACCTACGAGCGCCCGCAAGCGCCGGTCGAAGGCAGCTATCCGGCCGACGCCAAGGGCCAGGCGGCGTATGACGCCGCCACCCTGGGCTGGCGCCAGTTCTTCCCTGACCAGCGCCTGCAGGCACTGATCGCGGCCGCGCTGGAAAACAACCGCGACCTGCGTACTGCCGCGCTGAACATCGAAGAAGCGCGCGCGCAGTACCAGATCGCCCGCGCCGACCTGCTGCCGACACTGAACGCCACCGGCAGCGAGTCCCGCACCCGCTTGTCGGCCAGCCAGTCGACCACCGGCTCGCCGTTGATCACCAAGAGCTACCAGGTCGGCCTGTCGGTTCCTGCGTATGAACTGGACTTCTTCGGCCGCGTGCGCAGCCTGAAGGATGCAGCGCTGTCGACTTACCTGTCGACTGAAGAAGCCAAGCAATCGGTGCAAATCAGCCTGGTGTCGCAAGTGGCCCAGGCTTACCTGGCCGAGCGTTCCTATGCCGAGCAACTGAAGCTGGCGCAGCAGACGCTGGAAAGCCGTCAATCCAACCTTGGCCTGGCGCAAAAACGTTTCGACGTCGGCGCCTCCTCGGCACTCGACCTGCGCCTGTCCGACACGCTGGTGCAGTCCGCCCGCACGTCGGTGGCGACACTGCTGCGCCAGCGCGCCCAGGCGGAAAACGCCCTGACGCTGCTGGTCGGCACCAACGTCAAGGACCTGCCTGCAGGCCAGGATCTGTCGCTGCAGAACATCGTCACCGACATTCCTGCCGGCGTACCGTCGGATCTGCTGACGCGTCGTCCGGACATCCGTTCGGCCGAGCAAAAGCTGCTGGCCGCCAACGCCAACATCGGCGCGGCCCGTGCCGCGTTCTTCCCGCGCATCAGCCTGACCGGCTCCTTCGGCAGCGCCAGCAGCTCGCTGGGCGGCTTGTTCGATTCCGGCTCGGGCGCGTGGTCCTACGGACCGCAACTGAGCTTGCCGATCTTCGACTTCGGCCGCAACAGCGCGAATCTGGACGTGGCGGAAGTACGCAAGAACCAGGCAATCGTGACGTACGAAAAGACCATCCAAACGGCTTTCCGCGAAGTTGCCGACGCATTGGTGGCGCGTGGCACGCTGGACGAACAGATCGAAGCCCTGGAAGCCTTCCTGAAGGCGCAACAGGAACGCCTGAACCTGACCGACCTGCGCTACAAGAACGGCATCGCCTCCTCGCTCGACCAGCTCGATGCGCAGCGCGACCTGTTCTCGGCGCAGCAAGCGCTGATCCAGGCGCGACAATTGCGCCTGAATAATGCGATTGATTTGTATCGTGCGCTGGGTGGTGGGTTGAATGAAAGAAGCGTTACTCTCCCGACAACTGATTGATAGCACTGCTCTTTCAGTAGCACCTCCACCGTCTTTACAATCGCGTATGGGACACCATCGGCGATCACACAAAATGTGTGATCGCCGATTTGGCTTACGCCCCTTAAAACTGATCGGGTGAAACATAGCGGGCGATTCGCCGCAGTTGCTTAGGTCCGAGAAAACGTGACGCGCCACTTGGCGCGATTTAAAATGTCAATTTGACTCGTTAGGCATGCCCGTGACTGAAGCAGTATTGAATACCCATATTCGAAATAGGCAGACGAATCTTGTCTCAAACATTTATGCGATTACGATTGTAACCGCTGCCTCATCATTGCTATTTTGGTTATTTTTCAAAGCAAAATATGGCTTTGATTTTACCGATGAGGGGTTTTATATCGCATGGATCGCGGATCCCTTTGCTTATAAAGCTTCGTTTAGCCAATTTGGCTTTGTCTATCACCCGTTGTATAACGCCCTTGCCGGCTCACTAGTCTATCTGAGACAAGCAAATCTGATCGTCACCTTTATTTTGTCGTTTTTTTTTGCGAATCAGTTTTTTAAATCCTCGGCGTTTGGAACCGCACTAGAAAGCTCTCCTTGGTACCGCTTTGCGGCAGCCTATGGATTCGCCGTTGTTTCGATGGCGTTTTGCCAAACGTGGTTACTCACACCGAGTTACAACAGCTTGACCCTGCAAGGCCTGTTAATCACAGTTTCCGGGCTCCTTTCTTTAGAAAATCCCCGTGCCAAATCCCGTATTGGCCCAATTCTCTTGATCAGCGTAGGCGGGTGGCTCTGTTTTATGGGAAAGCCGTCTACCGCTGCCGTATTATCCGCCCTGATTGCAATATATCTTGCAATCTCACGGAGACTAAGCGTATTCCAGCTATGCGTTACAGCAGTGACCGCCCTCATTCTTCTAACGGGCAGTGCGCTACTGATTGATGGTTCAATTGTGGGCTTCGCCAATCGGCTGCGACTCGGCATTGGTTATGTAACGTCACTCCAAGGCGGACACTCTTCCTCTGCGTTGCTCAGAATGGATATATTTCACCTAAGTTCGCACGGCAAGCTATGGCTACTATTTTTCACGGGAGCAATAACGATAGTACTTGTCCTCGTTCAAACCAACCGCCCAGCGTATCAGAGACTGGGCACTATTTGCACCCTGCTGGCGGCCATGGCCACAGTTTTTATATCGATCCAAGCGTTAGTTCCAGCATTGCGCTTCGGCCAGTTTCAAGGCTTGCTATTTTTAAGCATTCCCATCGCAATCTGCTTGGCAAGCGCTTGGCACATCCGTCAAAAACCATCATTCAATTTTTCTGTTAGATATCTGCTTGCGTTATTACTGGCTATAACGCCCCATATGTACGCGTTTGGCACAAACGGTAATTATTGGGAGGCCGCGAGTGACGCAGGGATTTTCTGGATTTTTGCAGGACTTTTACTATCACCCACGATTCTCAGTTCTCGTATTCAATGGATTTTTTCGTCAGGAATTGCCGCCCAGCTCATCGTCGCCATTCTGTTAACAACCGCGATGGATGCTCCATATCGACAGCCTGAGTCCATTAAACGGAACAACTACAGTTTGCCTGAGGTTCCCCGCGCCAAAGGTTTAGTTTTCTCGACTTCCTATGGGAAATATGTGGAAGAGGTGTATGGCGCCGCACAAAAAAACGGTCTGAAATTGAATTCCCCTCTCATCGATTTAACTGGGCAATCTCCTGGACTTATCTACCTCCTTGGAGCGACCAATGTTGGACAAGCATGGATCATCGGTGGCTACAAAGGCAGCAACGACACCGCAGCCAAGGTTCTTCAAAATGTGCTCTGTACAACACTTTCTTCCGCTTGGCTCATAACCGAATCCGACGGCCCCCGAAGTATCTCAAGTGAAGTATTAGAGACAGTCGGATTGCAAATAAGCAAGAATTATGAAGAAATTTACTCTTGGAAAACACCTCCTGGATCCGGTGGCTATGTTGAACAACGCACTCAACACCTGCTTAAGCCTTTACAATCTGAAAAAAATATTGCGAACCATTGCCTTCAATAGCTCAATACTTTCGACACAATAAGAGCTTCATAGCACGCCAAATTAATTAGTAGAAAAGAACACTTATATGCCCCATCTCTCGGTCGTCATTCCCGTCTACAAAGCAGAAGGATGTTTGAATGAGCTTTATGATCGCCTCAAAACGTCGCTTGAAACGATTACAGCAGACTTTGAAATTATTCTAGTCGAGGATTGTGGGGGCGATAACTCCTGGAAAATTATCACGGAAATTGCCACAAAGGATTCGCGCGTCAAGGGCATTCAATTTAGTAGAAATTTTGGCCAGCATTACGGAATTACCGCCGGTATAGATCATTGTGACGGCGATTGGATTGTCGTTATGGACTGCGATTTACAAGATCGCCCCGAAGAAATACCTCGTCTGTATGCCAAAGCAAAAGACGGCTATGAAATAGTGGTGGCTCGCAGAGGCAGACGCAATGATCCCCTCCTAAAGCGATTCACGTCGTGGTTGTTTTATAGAATATTTAGCTATCTTGCCGATCTAAATTACGATGGAGAAGTTGGAAACTTCCGCATTCTTTCACGCAAGGTCGTCGATAATTTGCGACAGATGCGCGAGCAGCTAAGATTCTTCGGCGGTCTTGTTCAGTGGGTAGGCTTCCCCACGGGAAGCATTGACGTTCAGCACGACGAACGCTTTGAAGGCAAATCATCCTACACCATTGCGAAACTGCTTAAGTTAGCGGGGGAGACAATTTTGGCCTACTCCGATAAGCCACTTCGTCTAGTGGTCAGATTTGGCTTCGCCGTCTCGGCATTGGCGTTTCTCTATGGCGCCTTCATAATTTATCATGGTGTGGTTCATGAGTTACCAATTGCAGGCTGGGGAAGTCTGATCGTATCCCTCTACTTCATTGGCGGAGTTATTATAAGCACCCTTGGCATAGTCGGAATTTATTTGGGAAAAACTTTCGATGAAACCAAACGTCGTCCGCTCTATATCGTAAATCATGTCACCAACATTAAAGACGCGGCGAGTCGAAGGAATCCACTTTGAATATTCATGCGCTGGTATTGGGCTTGAAGGGGCTAAGAACTATCGAAGCCTTAGGCGAGTCCGGATTGCCCATTCAACTTTGCTGCCAAATCGGCCGCGATCCAAATATTCAAGACGACTATAGCGCGCAAATCGCCGAGTACTGTCGAGAGAGAGAAATTCCCTTCGCTTTTCGTGGAGACGCAAATTCCTCAATAGATTCTGCATCTTTTGTACTTGCCGTGGGATGGCGCTGGATGATTCGTGACATAGACGAAAAAAAATTGCTTGTTTTTCACGACTCTTTATTGCCTCGTTATCGCGGATTTGCGCCTTTAGTTTCTGCACTTTTGAATCGAGAGCCGGAGATTGGTGTTACCGCGTTATTCGGAGCGGATGAATATGATCGAGGCGATATCATTGCGCAATGTAAAATGGCGGTGAGCTATCCGACCACGATCCAAAGGGAAATCGATAGAATTTCGCATTTATATGCCCGCCTTTCCGTCATGACAATCTCAACTTTGTTAGAAAATCCGAGTGGCCGGGGAAGCCCTCAAAATGAGAAGTTAGCCACCTACAGCCTATGGCGAGATGATGAAGACTATCGAATAAATTGGTCGAACGACGCGGACTATATTCAGCATTTTGTCGCATGCCTGGGATTTCCTTACCTCGGGGCCTCAACATTTGCTAACGACCGTCTCATAAGAATTTTGACTTGTTCAGCAATGAATGATGTCAATATTGAGAACCGCACCCCTGGGAAAGTAATTTTCCTGGAAAACAATCTTCCTGTTGTAGTTTGTGGGAAAGGCTTGCTGAAAATAGATCGTGCTATTTATGACGATGGCGAAGATGCATTGCCATTTTCCACATTTCGAATTCTGTTTAAGTAAATACCCTAAAATACTCGACTACTGTGTCGCGTACCGAAAGAACTTCCATAAAAAACTACAATTCACTTCGCCAGCTCGTCAGCTACGGGTTAATTGGTATCGTCAGTAATTTACTGGGCTACGCCACATACATTGTATTTACCCAATTCGGCGGCACACCCAAATTGACGATGACTGCACTGTATGTGAGCGCAGCAACTATAAGCTTTGTAGGCAACAGAAAACTGACCTTCAGATCGCAAGGCCGTTTGGGCAAGACCTTACTTCGCTTTACGGCCGCTCATCTTTGTGGCTACGCAGTTGATTTTCTGATGCTATATGTTTTCGTCGACAAATTGCTTTTCCCACACCAGCTTGTTCAAGGTGTGGCAATCGTACTGGTAGCTATTTTTCTTTTCTTTGCGTTTAAATATTTTGTCTTCAAAGAAGACAAACAATTGATCCTTCCCACATGAAGCGCTGTCTTACCTGCAATCATGAATATCCCTCTGCACTCAAGGAATGTCCTGAGTGTGGCTATGCTCCGATTTTCGTCCGTGACATACCGGCGTATGCTCCCCATTTTGCCTATGACGGCGGCGGCGGCTTCAAAGCAAGTCACTTTGCAGAACTGGCATCTCTAGAAGAGGAAAATTTCTGGTTCCGCTCCAGAAACGAACTTATTTTGTGGGCTCTGGAAGTTTTTTCTCCAGCCTCAAAGACCCTTCTTGAGATCGGCTGCGGTACAGGATACGTGTTATCTGGAATACATCAGCGATTTCCCTTAACAGCTCTGTTTGGAAGCGAAATATTCATTGAAGGTTTGTCTTATGCTGCGGAGCGCGTTCCTCAGGCGACGTTCATGCAACTTGATGCTCGCGCGCTTCCCTATTCGGATGAATTCGACGTAATCGGAGCATTTGATGTTCTAGAGCATATTGAAGACGACGTGACAGTGCTTACCGAAATGCATCGAGCACTGAACTCCAATGGCATCCTTCTGCTAACCATTCCTCAGCACGATTGGCTCTGGAGCGCTTCGGACGAATACGCTTGCCATACAAGAAGGTATTCGGCCGGAGACATACATAAAAAACTTGGTGACGCGGGTTTTTCTCTTTTGCGCACAACTTCTTTTGTGAGCTTACTTTTGCCGTTGATGATGGCATCGCGGCTCAAGAAGAAGAATGCGATTAGTACGTTCAATCCTGCTGATGAGTTAAAACTGCCGCGACCACTCAACGCGTTTTTATACAAAATCATGCAACTTGAAGTCAGACTGATCAAAGCCGGACTCAATTTTTCTGCCGGCGGCTCGCGCCTTATTATTGCAAGAAAAAGGGATTCAAAATGAAAGCGATCATTTTAGCGGGTGGAAACGGCTCCAGACTTTATCCTCTGACTCAAATCTCGAGCAAGCAGTTGCAGGCGGTCTTTGATAAGCCAATGATTTACTATCCGCTCACCACGTTACTTGCCGCTGGAATCCGAGAGTTTTGCTTAATATCTACACCACAGGATTTACCTCGTTTCAAAGCGCTACTCGGTGACGGCGCTCGTTGGGGCATTTCAATAGATTATCGAGAACAAGCCGAACCAAAGGGAATCGCTCAGGCATTCTTGATTGCTCACGACTTTATAGGTGACAGCAATGTCATCCTCATGCTGGGAGATAATATTTTTTCGGGAGGTGACGATTTCCCACGAGCCATTCGAAAATTCAAGCAAGGCGCTACAATTTTCGCCTATCACGTAAAAGATCCAAGTCGATATGGTGTAGTAGAGTTTGACCGAAGTGGAAAAGCGATTTCCATTGAAGAAAAACCTGAATTCCCTAAGAGCGGCTATGCGGTCCCCGGAATATACATCTACGACCATCACGTAGTCGATATCGCTCGCAGCATTGCTCCGTCTTCTCGTGGCGAACTCGAAATAACTGACGTGAATAGCGAATATATGCATCGCCAACAACTCTATGTGCATCGCTTGAGTCGTGGCTTTGCCTGGTTAGATGCCGGTACAAGTACGTCTTTGCAAGAAGCATCTGCTTACATCGAGGCCATCGAGCGTCGACAGGGAGTAAAAATAGGATGCCCTGAGGAGGCGGCTTTAACCCGGGGATTTTTGAATATTGAACAGTTCGAAAATATTTTGCAGCACATGCCCAATTGTGAATATCGTGATTATTTGGCGACGGTCGCGACCGAAACGAGACGCTTAGGAGATATGAAATGACAGAAAAAAAAGTACCCTTCAACAAGCCCCATATGACCGGCAAAGAGCTGTATTACATTGCTGAGGCCAAGTTTGGCAATATGCTCGCCGGCGACGGAATCTTCACCAAACGCTGCCACAAATGGCTGGAGCAAGAGACCGGATGCAATAAGGCGCTCCTGACTCACTCTTGCACTGCCGCGCTGGAAATGGCCGCATTGCTGCTCGACATCAAGGCCGGCGATGAAATCATTATGCCATCCTTCACCTTCGTATCAACCGCTAACGCGTTTGTTTTGCGGGGGGGCATTCCGGTCTTTGTCGACATTCGTGAAGACACTCTGAATATCGATGAGTCCCTGATTGAAGCCGCTATTACACCTCGTACCAGAGCCATTGTCCCGGTGCATTACGCCGGGGTTTCTTGTGAGATGGATTCGATTCTTGCCATTGCGCACCGCCACGGATTAAAAGTCGTGGAAGATGCAGCTCAGGGGGTCATGGCCAGCTATAAAGGTAGGGCACTCGGCAGCATTGGTGACCTCGGGGCATTCAGTTTCCACGAAACCAAGAATGTCATTTCAGGCGAAGGCGGTGCTCTACTTGTAAATGATCCTGCGCTTGCGCTGAGAGCAGAAATTATCCGAGAAAAAGGTACTGACCGCAGTCGCTTCTTTCGAGGAGAAGTTGATAAGTACACCTGGCAAGAAGTCGGTTCTTCATTTCTTCCCGGAGAATTAATTGCCGCATTCCTTTGGGCTCAGCTTGAAGAAGCATTGTCCATTACTCAAGAGCGCTTGGCTATCTGGAATAATTACCATATAGCTTTGGCTCCGTTAGAAGAAAAAGGATTATTACGACGTCCTATCGTACCTGCCGAGTGCCAACACAACGCCCACATGTATTACATTTTGCTGCCTCAGGAAGTTAATCGCCAGAGCGTGCTGGAACAATTGAAACGTCACGAGATTCACTCAGTGTTTCACTATGTGCCTTTGCACTCTTCTCCAGGCGGACAACGCTATGGACGAATGTCCGGGGAACTACCGATCACCAACAAACAGTCTGAGCGCTTGGTTCGCTTGCCTATGTGGATTGGCTTACCTCCAGAACAGCAAAGTAAGATCGTAGAAATACTTTCTAATGCAATAATTTAAATAATCATTTCCACAAATCGGTTACTCGGGATTACCTCGCCACCAGATCCATGTGAATTTAAAAAAATGAACCGAGTCATCACCTTCCTAGTCGGAACGACGCTTCTGCTGTCTTCCGCCGTCCGGGCCGAAAGTCCCGACGACATTACAAAACGAGACTATTACTGGAACGCACTTAAGGCACATTTGAATCTAGAGCGTTTTTTCCCCGCTAACTCACTGTTTTTCATCGGTGACAGTCTTGTACAAAATTTGGACATATCCCTTGTTGATCCAAGTGCCGTTAATCTCGGTATCGGAGGAGATTCCACAGTTGGCGTTCTACATCGCATCAAACGATATAAAAGCCTAAAGAAAGCGCGAGCATTTGTTTTTGAAGTCGGCGTCAACGATATGGGGCTTGGGAAAGACAACGACGACACCATTGCATTAAATTATAAAAAGATATTTAAAGAGTTGCCTCCAAGGCCGATTTTTTTGCTTGCTCTTTTTCCTGTGAATGAAAAAACCAATCACGGTTTTTTAGGATACAACGAACGTATTTCGCGGATTAATGGCCAGTTATCCACACTATGCAATCATACTCAAACATGCTCCTTCATAGATCTTCACAGAATGCTTACCGATAGTTCAGGCGATTTCAATCAACTTCTTTTGCGTGAGAACGATGCGATTCACTACAATCAAAAAGGAGCCTTATTGATTATTGGAGCGCTGCGAAAAAGACTCCCTTTGAAATAGCGCGAAACCGCGAGCAACTAATAACAAAAACTATAGAAACAGCACATTTATGCCCCTTAGAAATTTGGCCCAAATAGGAAGAGAGACGATGTGGGCTTCTTTCATCTTCCTTTTGGCGGCACTAGTCGGCACCGTCTTCCTTAAATCAGAAATTGTTCCCGATCACCATTTTTATCAGGAAACCTATGCTCCTGCGGTGATGCTTGCTTGCGGAAAAGGATTTGTCCAGCCAGCCACACAGATTCCTGAACTCACTGATTTTCTTTCTCAAAAATCAACAACCTTTGATTGTTCGAAGATCAGCGATCAGCAACAATTTAAAGGTCCCGATTTTTTTCAGTCAGGGCATCGGAATCTGCAAGGGAGCGTAGCACTCTGGTGGCAGTTCTATGGTGTAGATTGGAACAGCCTTACGTCCTTGTATGCGTTGCTATATGGAATTACTGCGACCCTTTGTTATTTGATACTCAGGACCGTAGCGGCACGTCCACTAGCATTGACGTTTGCCATTCTGTTCATAATCTCACCACCCCAACTTTTTAACTTCCCGCATCTTCGAGACTATTCAAAAGCCCCCTTCATGCTGGCAGCGATCTTGGCAATTGCATGGTTGCTAAAAGGTGGATTGTCAGAAAAAACCATTTATGCGCTCCTGTTTAGCATCGGAGCGTTAATAGGCTGTGGAATAGGATTTCGAATTGATTTATTGGTAGTCGCGCCCCTCATCCTGATCACCATTGTTTTCTTTCAACCAGGGAAGTTAAGAGACAATCGCTTCAGACGTTTGATAGAAGCAACTCTATTTCTCGTGCCATTCGTTTCAATATCCGCTGCAGTTCTTGCCAATCTACCTGAAGGAGGCAACACCTCCCATTTGTTGGTTCTTGGCTTGATGGGGGAATTTGACACAAAATTACAGCTCGACCCCGCGTTCTATTCCTTCGGATACCATTATTTGGATATGTATGCGAATACGCTCATTAGCGCCCATGAAAATCAGCCACTTGCAAAAGCCCTGATCTATCCAACACTGGAATACGATCACGCTGGCTTCTCATATCTGCTGGACGTCTATAAAAACTTCCCCGCAGATATGTTCACTCGCATCATGGCCGCAACATGGAACATACTAAAACTTCCTGTCGTTGCGCCGGTCACCTTCGAAGACGTATATCGCTTCTACGACAATATAACTCCAGCATGGCTTTATAGCTTTACTCATTTAAAGATCTGGAATTTTTTTGTTGCTGGCTATGTGATTGGCGGCGCCTACATTCTGTATAGATATAGTGTTCGTCTTGCAATTGGCACGACTTTCACTATTTTTTATTTGTGCGGATATCCCTTTTTACAATTTGGAATAAGACACTACTTCTTTTTGGAAGTCATTGGACTATGGTTCTTGGCGCTCTGCATTCAGCAAATTTTTGATTTCTTCTCTAATCCCCAAAAGGAGAACAAAAAAAATATGGAATATAAAAGACATCTGCGATCGTTTTCTTTGAATTTTTTTGCACCAGTATTCGCTATCTTGTTGCTCACTGGACTCGGTCTACGAACTTATCAATCCATGCATTTAAAATCGTTTTTTGAAAACATCATCACGTCGCCTGCAACGCAGATCGAGATTAAGTATTTAGAGGCAGGTGACAAGCAATTGCTATCGGCTCCACCGCCCCGGAATAAAGAGACAGGTGTACGCACTCGCTATTTCGAAGCAAATTTTGATCTGACTGGATGCGACAGGACCAGTATCAATCTACGTTCCGTCTATAAAACGACTAATCCAGCCTATGACTTTTCGGAAAATATCTCGATTTCAAATGGCAAATACATACGTTACATTTTCCCCGCATTTGATCGTGGGGAAATATCAAGTTTCCAAGGATTGGAGTTGCTGCCCGAAGATGCCAAATGTCTGATTCGATTCTCCGAGTTGAAGGATTGGCCGAATCGCATCCCGATGACGCTAAAATTGCCGGATAATTGGGAAACCCTACCCAGGTATAGAACTTTCTAGATTTACATCCTTTCACATCTGTCTCATCGCAGACGTGAAAGTCAAACGTTAATCGCCGCAATCCCTGTCCCGGCCGTCGATATCATTGAAAAAGAAAAAACTATCCCATCACAGACTGCACCAATGTCACGGTCCTCATAGTAGCTCCTTGATGTTTTTCTGCAAAATCGAGCGCCGTATATGACATCGTTACTCTTCGATTGCCGTCGTTAAATAACGATTGAGACTCTCTTAAAGCCTCTGCTGCATCTGAAACTCTCAAGGCAGCACCACTGCTAATAGCTTGCTCGCTGATAGCCTGAAAATTGAAAGTGTATGGCCCAATCAAAACGGGCTTTCCAAGCGAACAAGCTTCGATCAGATTCTGGCCACCAAGCGGTAGCAAACTCCCTCCAATGAAGGCAACATCGCATGCGGCGTAATAAGCGAACATCTCTCCCATTGAATCACCCAACACAATGTCTACTTCCTTGGGAAGCTCGACGCTCTCTCTTGTCGAGCGACGCTGTAATGAAAATCCGCGCGCTGTAATCATTCCGGCGACTTCGTCGAAACGCTGCGGATGGCGCGGTACGATGACAGTCAGAAAATCTCGATCGGCCAGGTTTTTCAAGGCGTCGAGAATCAGCGCTTCTTCGCCGTCTCGAGTGCTTGCACACAACAGCACTCGACGGTCGCCAAAGCGCGAACGCCACTGTTCGCCTAGGG
>Ga0207695_10005425_pt1 | contig 16924 bp, 9 predicted proteins | sample KBSC54metaG_FD_184354 | JGI IMG/M metagenome (GOLD analysis project Ga0207695, IMG submission 184354) | Corn rhizosphere microbial communities from Kellogg Biological Station, Michigan, USA - KBS C5-4 metaG (SPAdes) (version 2) | ecosystem: Host-associated > Plants > Roots > Rhizosphere > Soil... | reverse complement strand
TTCCCGAAACAACGTAAGCTGAAATTGCGGCAGCTGATGGGCTCACTGTTCCTTTGATGGAGCCATTCTTAAAAGTAGTAAAAGCAAATAGAGCAAGTACCATTGCTAAGCTTGCAGCAAAGACTGCTATTTTATTCGTTTTCATAAAAAAGTTTTAAACGTGAGTGAATTAAATTGACTACTTAAACGTTTAGCCAGCCGCTTATCTCTACGAAATTCAATAACTATGCCAGCTCCAGCATATATGTTTTTGCAGTACTAAGGAGCTATATGGGGTTTTTAATGCACATTTTGTGCTACCAAATCCTATTTCCCCTAAGGTTTTCCAGTAAGGCAATTTTAGGGATTGTAACTGGTGGAACTTAATTGTACATAGAGGTTAATTCGAAGACGAAGACTTTTCTCAACTAGCCAGTTTACCAAAATGGTACTTAAAGTTTTCGAATCTCTCGAAAGCAAAGTTGGCGATACAATCATCCGCCTCTACGAAAAATTTAATGGCCCGAAAGAATTGGTATGGGCGGACGGAAATCATTTTGACTACTACGACAGCCCGACACAAATTGACAATGCCGTTCAAAATGTCACCCGCTTCTTTAATCAGTATCTGTCATAGTTTATAATCTTAAAAGGCTCAAGGTGGTTATTCCGATTGCCTTAGTTATCTTCCCCGTACTTTTTCAAATTAACATATCCCCACAAGGCAAGAGCCATTTCGATTACAAAACCAATTAAAAAAAGTACGGAAGGCATTCCGTCTAAAATAAAACTTATTAAGCGGCCTGCAGCCAATCCGCCCATAAAAACAATGCTTGAAATGGTGGCTGTTTTCCAATATCTGGACCGAAAAATACCAAGGCTCCATAAAAAAGCCATTCCCGCATACAATCCCATTGTTGCCCTGAAAACTTCTTTTAAATCTGTTGTATCAACTTTAAAATCAAAGAATTGGGGTAAGATCTTACCTGGATAAATGCCATACGCTGAGGCGATAACCACGATAATTACGGCCGCTGTTAAAAGTTGAATATTTTTCACGATACATCATTGATAATTGGAATTATGGGCAATTGTGAATCAATTTACATTTTTTAGCACAACAATTCATTCTGGCTCCCCCACCCGGGATCATGGAGCCTATTGCTGAAATAAGATATTTGCTTGAGAGGGGAAGGACACACACGCTCGGGATTGTAGAAAAAACACCAGATCAGTTGTATTGGAATACAACAGTAATGGAGCTGTCCGAAAAGAGCGCGCTCTCATAATACTTGGAGAAACAAGCTCAAGTAATTGGGCGTAAAATACATGCATACTTGTAAAATAGTAAGGGATCACACTATCCGTATGCCGCCTCCGTTCTATAAGCATTACCCTCAAAACGCAACCAATGAAAACCAAGGTCCTTTTTCTATTCTCAATCATTTTTATTCGAACCGCGATCCTTTCCATGCAGACAGGCAACACATCTGCATCCGCTGACACCTATGCCACTGCCAGGATCCTGAGCGACAAAATACACCTGATCCATTTGCTTCGCTGTCGAATCATTGTATATGTATAAAGCGTTCCAATATCCCGTGAGGGCCAGAATCGCCCTGCAAAACAGTTCAAAAGTTGTCGCCAGCGCTCCGGCAGTACAACGGTGCCCGGCCGAAGGCCGGGCATTTTTTAAGCTTTGGGGATCGCTGTCAGGCTGTCCTGGTTAAAACAGTATCGCCCTCACTGATCACCTTCAAAAAAATCACTTACTTCACCTATAGCCGTTCTCAAACACCTCATAATGGCCTCGTGGAAGTCGGTGCCCGAAGCATTCAGGGGATCGATAGCCTTTACTAACACCGTTCTTAAGGTAAAAAGCTCCTCCCTGTTATATTTTTTCGACCCTTTTACCAGATCCAGCTTCATCAACGCCTCCTGCTGATCCTGTTTAGGATTGAATATTTCATTGATATGGCTGCATTGGTGACAGACGCCGTTCTTGTTGATTAACGCGCACCTGTGTTCAAAAATATCCGTCATAATATTTCTGGCATCATTCAATAAATGTTTTATGACGCCTTCCGTCTTCCCGAGGATAAGGCAAATTTCCTTTACTTGAAAATCGTATATATCCTTTAAGATCAGCGCTACCTGTTTTTCTATAGGCAAGGTCTTTGAAATACATGTGAAACAGTAGTCGATATGCTCTTTCATTTCGTAAACACCGGTATTCGATGTATCATGAACTATCCAGAAGGCCCGCCTGATGTCTTCCGAACCTATGGCCAGGTCCGCCGCCCGGTCTTGTGCATCGGCTTGCCATCTTTTCATTTTCCTTAAATGATCGTAAGCAAGGTTCGTAGCTATTTTGAATACCCAGGTTTTTAGAGAAGAGTCCTGGTTAAAGGTCGATATCCTGGTAAATGCTTTAATAAAGGTGTCATGTGTCAGGTCGTCTACATCATTTCGATCGGTGAGCAACCTGTATAGGTAGGATTTCAGTTGGTCTTGGAATTCGGCAAATAGCGTGGAAAATGCATTGATATCTCCGGCTGTCGCAGATTTAAGAAGTTCTTCTCTTTCCATTCATTCAAAAATTAGGTTGCAGCCTTTTATTGGAAGGCCGCAACCCTTAAATTTATTATAATATATTCAGTTTACCACAATCCACATCGACAATATGGCTGTTGAAAACAATCCCTGGCTCGGAGACGAGGAAGGCCGCCGTTTCACCCAATTGCTTCAATGTCGGGCTTGTCTTTAATATATCGAAAGCTTTGTACTGTGCAACCAGCTGCTCCAACGGTATTCCCAGCTGTTTTGCGGAGGCATCGATCCATCCGGAGATCCGCTTTGTCTCCATTAAAGCGCCGGAACAAATACAGGTCACCTTTATGCTCTCCCTTCCAAACTCAGCAGCCATCACCCGCGTCAACCCTTCAACAGCTGCGCTGGCGGCCGTGATGCCCGCCAGATGGGGGAATTTCGACCGGGATAACGCAGCCGTGAGAAGTAATATCGTCCCCTCCGACCGGGTTTGGATCATATATTTCGCCGCTACTCTCGAAGTAAGGAACTGTGAACCACAGATCTTTTCTATCGGGGCCATAAATTGTTCAAAAGTAGCCAGCGTTGTAGGTGGACGGCCGCCCATCTCGCTATAGCTGGCCCCGATACCATTGAATACGGCATCTAGTCTACCGTTGTCCGCGACGACTTTTTTTAAGAAGTCGTCTATCCCGGTCTCATGCATTGCATCCACTTTGGCAGCTTCCGCCCATCCGCCATCCGCTGTGATCTCCTGGGCTAAGGCTTTTACGGCATCCAGGTTCCGGGCAGTGACATATACTTTTGCCCCGTGTTGGGCAAACGATCGTGCAACTGCTCCCGCAATCTCTCCGGATGCGGCAAATACGACGGCTACTTTGTCTTTTAGATTTTGCATTTGTTTGTGTTTCGCTTTTGACGTTTCAGCCAGGCAAAACGATCGGATTTTTCAAAAAAAACACCAACAAACACCTAACAAACTGATTATAAACTTCCTACAAACAAACCAAAACTTAGGACCTTATTTATGATGTACAAAAGGAACGTCGTTACAGACGATGGATTCAAATGTTGCCAGTTTCATGATCTTTTCACCATATTGCCTGACCTCGGGTTTTTGGCGGAATGCATCGATGTATTGCGGACCTTCCCACTGACCATATAAAACCAATCGTTTAGAGTCACTTCCCCTGTTAATGCTTTCCGAAATAAACCCGGGCTGCTTGCTGAATATGGACCAGGTCCCTTCTTCAAGCAGTTCAATAAGTTTTTGTTCGTTCTCTGGTTGCACAGTGAATACATTGATCAGAACCGTAACCTTATTCCCCGGGTGTATCTCTATAACTGAGTCGGCGGTGGCGCGATGCTTGCCTGCAAGTCCCGGAAGCGGGATAATTAACGACAGCATACTGGCATTTCTTAAAAAACTACGTCTGTTGTGATCGATTTGTTTAAACATATAGGATCCTCTTTTTTAATGAATAAATAGTCGAACTCAAACCAATAACAACCGAACCAATACAAATAGGACAATATCTTCTACATATTTTTCCCATTTTTTGTACCTTTCCTTCCTGTAAGGAACCTGTGTTAACCGTCATGTCATATGTATCTTCTTAGAAAGCCAAACGCTCTGATCTTATACCCTCTTTGCCTCTTTTTATATATTCAGTCCGCTGCTTCCGGAAAATTGCCCGTCAGGTACCTTGGAATAGAGCAGGGCCTTTCCAATAATGCAGTCATCAGCATCTGCCAGGATCATAACGGCTTTATTTGGATCGGGACTTATGACGGACTAAACCGCTATGATGGATATGGGTTCAAAGTATTCCATAATGTGATCGATGATTCGACTTCACTTGCTACCAATACTATTTACAGCATAGAAGAAGATGCGAACCATTGTATCTGGGTGGGTGGTCAGAAAGGCCTGAGTATATATCATACGCTCACCTCAAAATTCTCCAAAGCACGATATACATCTCTGTCAGGATCATTGGAGACCCTGCAGGATAATATTCATCTCGTAAAAGCGATCGGTCCCGACTGCATACTCGTGGCCACACAGCACAACGGGCTGCTGGTGTTTAAAAACGATACTGCTAATGGTTTTCAGATTCCTTTATATGACCGGCGTTCCGGGGATTATGACGTCACCGGCCTGGAACAGGGGCCGGACCATCGTCTGTGGGTATTTGTGCAGCATGAAGGATTATTTAGTTATGACCCCGCTCAAAAAAAGCTCAGGCTGGTAAACGGCAGCATTCAACAGGGGAATTGTCTGAAGACCGACAAAAAAGGAAGGCTTTGGCTGGGAAACGAAGGCGGGCTTTTTCTATACGACCCAAAGTCAAATAGTTACTCCGGTAATTTTATGCCCGTCAAAGGAAAGGTTGTGACCTTGTGCCCCGATAAACAGGGCGTTTTGTGGATAGGTTCGGATGGTGCAGGACTGTGGGCCCTGCAAGACAACGCGCCTGTAGCAAGCCCGATGACGGGCGACAATGGAAGACCGCTGATCAACAGCAATTCCGTATTCATGATCTATGAAGATGCGGAAGAACGCAAGTGGATCGGCACCTTAAGAGGCGGTATCAATATCATCGACCCTTCTCCCCCACCCTTTGAAAAAGTAGTCTACGAACCACCTTCCGGCAGTGAGCTGGTGGATAACTTCATCCTCTCATTTTGTGAAGATGTAAAAGGCAATGTTTGGATCGGCACTGACGGTGCCGGTCTAAGGTATTGGGACAGGGCAAGGAACACCTATCGATGTTTCAGACATACAGCCTCCGCGTCGAATAGCATCAGCAGTAACTTTATCACCAGTATCGTCAAGGATTATAAGGGCGCCCTATGGATGTCCACCTGGTTTGGCGGGGTCAACAAATTTAATAAAACGACAGGCACATTTGAAAGATATAAGTGTTTCAACCCCGTCACCCATGCAGAAGAAAATAATGTCTGGTTCCTTTTTGAAGATTCACAAAAAACATTATGGGCCGGCGCTACCAATGAGGGCAGCCTATATATTTTCGACAGGGCTTTGAATCAGTTCGTACTATTTGACAATAGCCTTACCAATCTTCAATGCATGACCGAAGACAGTGAAGGCAATCTCTGGGGAGGTAATTATACAACACTTTTCAGGATTGACCGGACGTTGAGAAAACATACCATGTATAACATGAGCTATGCGGTCCGGTGCATGCATGAGGACCGGGACAAGAATTTATGGATCGGCACGCAGGGCGGGGGACTCCTCCTTTTTAATAAAAAAGACGGACATTTTACCCAGTATACGACAAAAGACGGGTTGCCAAGCAATATGCTGTTGCAATTCCTGGAAGATAAGAGTGGGGATCTATGGATCAGCACATTCAATGGATTGGTAAGGTTCAATACAAAAACAAGAGCTTTCAGGAGCTTTACACAATCCGACGGCCTGCAAAGCAATCAGTTCAGCTTTAATGCAGCCGTAGCTTTGAGTACAGGCGAGTTCCTGTTTGGAGGTATCAAGGGGTTCAATTATTTTTTCCCGGACAGTATCTATTACAGCGAAGAGACACCCAGGATCTTCCTGGATGGAATTAAGGTCGACGATAAGCCGGTGGAGGACGATACTTCCTATATTTCGGGCCGCGATAGGGAAAAGGTCACAGAGATAACAGTGCCATATAACCAATCGATCCTTTCCCTGGATTTTCTCGCACTCTCTTTTGCCGGAGCGGATAAAATAAAATATGCTTATTATCTGGATGGATGGGATAAAAAATGGAATTATACCAGTAATGTAAGGACCGCTAACTATTCCAGGATGGCGGCCGGAAGCTATGAATTTAAAGTTAAGGCCTCCGGCCCCGACGGCAAATGGAGCAAAGAAGCACAGCTGTTAAGGATCATCATCCTCCCCCCCTGGTACCAGACCTGGTGGGCATACGTAATTTATACCATAGTGTTTGCCGGCTCTGTCTATTTGTACATCGAGTATGCACGCAAGCAGGAAAGGATGAAGTTTGAGATCAAGCTGGCACATCTCGAGAGTGAAAAAGAAAAGACGCTTTCTGAAAGGAAGCTGTCTTTCTTTACAAACATATCCCATGAATTCAGATCCCCCCTGGCGCTGATCATAGATCCGCTGAAAAAAGCGATGACACAGACGGGGGGCAGGTTGCCGGCGGAAGACCTGGCCGTCGCTCACCGGAATGCCCGGCGCCTGTTAGGCCTGGTAGATCAGTTGCTGTTGTTCAGAAAGGCTGACAGCGGCGGGGATGTATTGAAGATCTCTACCCTCGATATTGTTGCCTTATGCCATGAAGTATATCAGTGTTTTGCCCAACAGGCAAGCTCCAGGGAGATCGACTACCCCTTTATCGCACCCATGGAGCCCATACAGATACAAGGCGATTATGAGAAAATTGAGATAGCGCTTTTCAATCTGCTGTCCAATGCCTTTAAGTTTACCCCTCCCGGGGGACGGATCGAATTTATTTTGACGGAGATCAAAGAGGGTGTCTGTATTGAAATAAAGGATACAGGATGTGGCATCCATGAAAACGACCTGTACAGAGTATTTGACAAATTCCAGCAGGTACATACCAATAGTAAAGGAAAAGCAGGATTCGGCATCGGGCTTTTCCTGGTAAAGAACTTTATTGAACGCCATAAAGGTACCGTTACCTGCAAAAGCATGCCCGGGGAAGGCGCCATTTTTACCATTCGCCTGCTGAAGCAGATCCCGGAATTGGGGGAAGCATATATAATGGAAGGGCCGGGACGGAAATTTGAACTTTTAGAAGAATTGATGGAGGAAGAGAGCGGCATCCCTGATGAAGCTCCCGGCATCCTAAGTGACGGCAAAACGGCCGAAGAAGTGGTGACCGATAAAAAGTCCATCTTATTGATCGACGACAATGCGGAGATCCTGCAGTACCTGCAACGGCTTTTTTCAACCAAATATCTTCTTTATACCGCAGGTAATGGGATAGACGGATTCCGGCTGGCAGAGGAACATATTCCCGATCTTATTATCAGCGATATTAATATGACTGGAATGGATGGCATCGAGCTATGCGCCAAGGTCAAGCAGTCGGGGTCCCTGGGCCATATTCCTGTGATCCTGCTTACCGCGGCCACTACATCAGCGACCAGGCTAAAAGGGATAGAAGGGGGAGCTGATGACTATTTTACCAAGCCCTTCGATAGCGAACACCTGATGGCAAGGGTGGAGGCGGTGCTTAAGAACAGGAATATGCTGCAGCGATATTTCCTGGACAGTATTACCCTAAAGGAAAGCACGGTAAAGGTGCCGAAGGAATACCAGGATTTCCTTAGAAAATGTATCACAATAATTGAAGAGAATATTGATAATGAAGAGTTTAACATGAAAAAATTCTCCAAGGCGATGGGTATGAGCCATTCCCGGCTCAACCAGAAGGTAAAAACCATCTCCGGGCAAAGGTTAAACGCCTTTATCCGGTCTATCCGGCTTAGAAGGGCCGCCGTGCTGATGCTGACGGAAAATGTAAATGTCAGCCAGGCGGCTTTCCAGGTCGGCATCAACGATGCACGGTATTTCAGAGAGCAGTTTGTAGGGATCTTTGGTATTACCCCCTCCGAATACATCAGGAAATATAGACAATCCTTTAACCAGCAGCTAAATACCATCCGGGAGACCGAGGAGTGAGCACTCCTCCCTAAAATTTGCTAAAAAACCTGTTTTTGCGCATTTTACCCCCCATTCCTGTGTGTTTTGTCCCCCCTTGGCCACCTATTGGCTGACTACTTTGCAGGCATTAAGATGTAATAGGAATTATATTACTAAAACTAAACGACAACTTGTCATTATGAGAAGTTTATTGCTTTCGGCTGTAAACACAGCCAGGATTTCGTCTGTCCCCCTTCAGGCCGGACGAAGAGTGATATCGATCTGCATCCTGCTATTTTTTGCCTCGACTCCGCTCTGGGCCCAGCAGGTGATCAAAGGAAAAGTAACCGCGGCCGGCGCCCCTCTCGCCGATGTAACCGTTACGGTCTTCGGTAGCAAAGTTTCAACCAGGACAAATGATGCAGGGGAATTCTCCATCAACGCACCCGCCAATGCAGCCCTCCAATTCACGCATATAGGCTATGCACCCAAAAAGGTCCCTGTTTCCACGGATGGAGAGATGGCAGTGCAAATGGATGCGACAAGTGAAAGCCTGGGAGATGTGGTAGTAGTGGGATATGGCACCGTCAAGAAGTCTGATCTGATCAGCTCGGTGGGCTCCATATCCGGAAAGGAGTTGACCACCTTTAAAGACCCCAATGCGGCAAATTCCCTTCAGGGCGAAGTGCCGGGCGTCCGCGTGATCAACGGTTCCAACGGCCCGGGCTCACAGCCAAATATTTATATCAGGGGCGTCTATACTATCCAGGGAAGCAGTCAGCCTCTTTTGATCGTCGACGGAGTTCCCATCCAAAGCGGAGGTTTTAATTCAATAAATCCGGCAGACATTGAAAGGATGGACGTGCTCAAAGATGCATCAGCCGCAGCTATCTATGGCGCACAGGCCGCCAGCGGGGTCATCGTGATCACAACAAAAAAAGGCAAGGCAGGTCAAAGTAATCTGAATGTGTTTATGAACTACCAGTCCCAGACACTTAAAAAACCTTTTACTATGGCCAGCTCCGGGGAATGGCTGAAATTCCAGCGGCTTTCCAATCCAGGTTTTTCAATTGCTGAAACGCCTATTAATCAATATGATACTACCAAGTCGATGGACTGGTGGAATGCGGTGATCGATTCCCACAGCCCTACTACGAATGTAGGTCTCACCTATACGGGCGCATCCGAAAAATCGCAATATGCCCTGAGCCTGTCCTACACCGACGCACATGCCAACACCAAGGTAGGCGATTGGAAAAGGATCACGGCGAGGTTCACCGGCGATTTCAAGATCAACGAGTGGCTCAAGTTCGGAGGATCTCTTGCACCACGGTACGAGACCTGGATCAACACGCCGGTGGACTTCTTAGGATTGCTGGGCACAGATCCTATCACAAGCCCCTTCATCAATTCGAATTTGCAGCATATCCCCGCTTCAGCCAATCCTTCGCTGTACGATGCGCAATGGAGCGCCTATGGTACGCCTTATGGCGGCCCTGGGAATGGAACGCCTCCTCCCAATTACGTATTTAGCATGAACCTGGCCACCTTGACCCACAATCAACTGTACGGGATCCAATCCAGCGCATTCATGGAGATCCAGCCCATAAAAAATCTTACTTTCCGTACCACGGTGGGAGCCAACGTGGATAATAACACGAATAATTTCTTCGCCCCCAGATATTATCTGAACCCCAATAATTATAACCCCCTGACAAAAGCAGGTACAGGGTTTGACACAAAATACAATTGGGTGCTGAGCAATGTACTGACCTACAAGCTCAGTGTGGCGGAAAAGCATCACATTACAGCGCTGGTTGGCCAGGAAGCTGCGGAACAAAAGGAATATTATGGCAGTGGCCAGAGAGTTTCCGCCGATAGCTCCAATGGCAACAACCTCCTGTTCGCGTACGCCGATTACCTCAACATGAATCTGCAAAACCCTGCTGTCCTGGCTGCTTTTGGCATCGGACCCGATGGGAATCCCAGCCCTACTGGAGGCATCAATAACGATTATTGGGTAAAAAGATCTGCTTATTTCGGTCGCGTGGAATATAACTATGACGGCAAATATTATTTAACGGCTAATGGACGCAGAGATGGTAACTCGAAATTCCCGCTGAGCAACCAATATGCATTTTTCCCTTCTGTTTCCGTTGGATGGCGTCTGTCCGCCGAAGATTTTATGAAAAGCCTTGGCTGGATGAACAACCTCATGCTAAAAGCAAGATGGGGGAAAAGAGGAAATGCCGATGCTATCACCCGAAAGACCTGGTACAGCCTTGTATCCACGGGCGCCACCTATCCATATGCCGGTCAGACTTCATTCGGCACAGTACCCACGCAGATAGGCAACCCGAACCTGAAATGGGAAACTGACCTGGATCGTGGATTAGGACTGGATGGAACGCTTTTGAACAACAAGCTCAATTTCGAATTTGAATACTTCGACAATAAGTCCAGCGGCGCTATCCTGACGCTGCCGTCTATCCCTTTAAGCGCAGGACAACCCAACTTGCCGACAGCCAATGTGGCCAGCATCGGCAACAAAGGCTGGGAATTTTCGACCAGCTATATTATCACCCTGCCCAATGAGTTAAGGATCATCCCCAGGATATCTTTGAGTCATGTAAAATCCACCTATCTAAGCCTCGGTTCTGTCCAGGGCCTGGATGTAGGTGCGCAGGATAACTACAGGGAACAGGAGAGATTTGGAATGTCCTTTACCAGAATGTATACCAAGGGTGTGGTCGGAGCTTTTTACGGCTATAAAGTAGCCGGCATATTCCAGTCACAGTCGGAAATAAATTCATACGTCGATAAGAACGGCAACATGATCCAGCCCCTGGCCAAGCCGGGCGATTTCAAATACGTTGACGTAAATGGCGACGGCGCCATCAGCACCGACGGCGACCGGACCTATCTGGGCAACCCCTATCCGAATTTAAATATGGATTTTTCGATCAAAGCCGATTTCAAAGGGTTCGATCTTTTCGCAGAATTGTATGGTTCATATGGACAAAAAGTAGCCAATACCACCAAGCGCTACCTGATCACCGGCGACCGTGCCTCCAACGTAATTGCGGGGAGCTACGACAAAGTTTGGAGGGTTGACAATCCCAATGCATCCAACCCCAACCCGGCCACAGGTAACAATTATAATTTCTCAAGCTGGTATGTGGAATCAGGAAGCTTTACCCGGATCCGGAATATTCAATTGGGGTACACTTTCCCATTCCTGAAAGTGAATGGCATCAAGAGCGTTCGCATCTATGTGGGAGCGCAGAACCTGGCAACGATCACAAAATACAAAGGATTTAATCCCGAAGTACAATCCGATAGCCAGCAGTATCAGGGGGTTGACAGAGGGCAATACCCGGTACCCAAATCATTCAATGCCGGCATAAGCCTGGGATTATAATTCTTACCTATAACATTGTAATTATGAAAAATATTAAGATCATACTGGTTTGCTTTTTTTCAGGTGCCTTTATTCTCCCGTCCTGTAAAAAAAGTTTCACGGATATCCCTTATTACGGACTGCAAACGGTAGAGAACACGGGTGTTTTTAAAACACCTGCGGGCTGTATCAACTACGTGACAGGCTGTTATTCCGTCATTAATGAAAATGACTGGTGGCAGACAATGTGGTACAGGCTCAACCTCGAAACAGCCACCGACAATGGATGGCTGGGAAATCTTGGAGGATTTAGCAATGCTGCGTCTTACCGGGCTGTAGGTAGCCTGGAAAGCATCACCCCTACGGCGGGGGATGTTTACAACCTTTATCAATTTTGCTATTTAGGCATCGGTCAATGCAATTTTGGGATCGCCAATATGGCAACATCGACCATTGACGCCCAATTAAAAACCCGTCTGACGGCCGAAATGAGGTTTCTGAGAGGTTTCTTTTATATGGACCTGGCAAAGAATTTTGGAGGAGTACCGCTTTATACGGAAAATACCAAACAAAGCGAGATCCCGCTGGCAAGATCTACAGTCGATCAGATCTGGGCATTCATCAATGCTGATTTCGAATTTGCAGCAGCCAATCTGCCCCAACGTAAGGATTATACAACCCCGGAGGACATGTCAAGGGCAAGCAAGGGAGCAGCACTGGCCTACCTGGCCTATGCGAATCTATGGTCCGGCCATTACGATTCTACAGTGACAGCAGCAAGTCAATTGCTGGCGCTGAATGAATACCATCTCGAACCAAATTATGGCGATATCTTTAAAACGGCTTATTACAATGGGCAGGAATCCATCTTCGAGATCGGCGCCAACAACCTCATAGGTAATGTGAATTCGGTTGTCGCCGGAAGTGGTGTCGATGGAGGCTGGGGCTGGCACGTGCCCAGCAGCAACCTCGAGGACGCTTTTTTAAATGAAAATGATAGCATCCGCAGGGTCAATACCATTATAAAAAATGGACAGCCTGTTGCCGGAGATCCGGCAGTCACCAGCTGGAACGGCAACCCCAGTGGAAATACCTCCGGCAGGAACTGGAGAAAATATTATATCCCGCTGGCAGAAAGAAACCCGGCGAATCAAGGTTATAACGGCCGCTGGCAGCCTAAACCGTATATCTTTATGCGATTGGCAAACCTGATGCTGATCTACGCCGAAGCAGCTGCCCGGAATGGTGATGCGGCAACCGCCACCACCATGCTCAACCAGGTAAGAGCGCGGGTAAGCCTCACGCCAAAGACCGGCCTGACCGGTGACGCATTGGTCAATGCCATTATCCTGGAGAAAAGACTGGAGCTCGCAGGGGAATACGCAGATGTAAGATGGGATGATCTGCATAGGGTAAAAGTAAACGGCACTACACTGATGTCTTCCATGTTTGGCCCCTCCGGTACTTATGTACAATGGCTGCAGACAAATACAGACCCATATGACAGCAGGACCAACATCGCTGAAGTGACCGCCAATAAAGGAAAGCTGTATAAACCAGGAACCAACGACCTCTTCCCCATTCCACAAACAGAGATCCAGGCAGGCGGCGGCGTCATTAAACAAAACCCCGGTTACTAACCGGATACTCAACGAAAGCTAAATGAAAAGACATCGGCAGGTTATGGTAAATATTTTGTTTGTAATACTCTCTTTGACATTAAGTTGTAAAAAAGGAGCTTCGTCTTCCTCTTTTCCGCCGGCAGACCCTTGCATGTACAATGGTATAGATACCTGCCGGCAAAAGGCAGCGCTGCAGGTAAACCTGGCCAATACGCATCAAACGATTCACAGTTTTGGAGCGTCAGATGCATGGTCGTCGAAGTTCGTGGGTCAATGGACAAACCTTACAAAAAAGAACCAGATAGCCGACTATCTTTTTAGCATGGATGTAGATTCCAGCGGCAACCCAAAAGGAATTGGGTTGTCGCTTTGGAGATTTAATATTGGCGCCGGAAGTTATGAGCAGGGAGATTCCAGCGGCATAGCAGACGAATACAGGCGGGAGGAGTGTTTTCAAAACCCGGATGGCACCTATAATTGGAATAAGCAGCAAGGCCAGCAATGGTTTATGAATGCAGCCAAACAAAGAGGTGTAAAATACCTGCTGGGGTTTGCAGTTTCTCCTCCCGTTTATATGACCACTAATGGCAAAGCCTACGGTACCGGCTCAGCTCAATTCAACCTGAGCTCTTCCAGGTTCCAGGACTACGCTGATTTTCTTGTCCAGGTATGTCGACATTTTCAGGGCACCAGCACACCCCTGGATTATATAAGCCCGGTCAATGAACCGCAATGGAACTGGGGCTCTTCCAATAACCAGGAGGGGACAGCTGCTTCCAATACGGATATTGCAGGCCTCGTGAAGATCCTGGGTCCCAGCCTGCAGACAAATGGAGTAAACACCCACGTCGTAGTCGGTGAAGCCGGACAGGTGACCTTTCTGAACACTGCCACATCGGATAACCGCGGTGACCAGGTAAACCAATGGTTTAACACTGCCAGCTCCAACTACATCGGCAGCACTCCCAATGTTGACAATACCATTTCTTATCACAGCTATTTTACAACCTGTCCGGCGGGCACACTGGTGACGGACCGCCAGGCGGTAAATACCAGCGCACATAACACCAGCGCCTCTCTTCAATTGTGGATGACTGAATTTGGGATCTTAGGCGATATCTGCGGATCCTTAAATGGCTACCCGAGAAATACCAATATCGATTACGGTCTGTACGTAGCAGGAGTAATCCACAACGACCTGGCCATTGCTAATACATCATCCTGGCAATGGTGGCTGGGTATCAACCCTTATAATTACAGTGACGGTCTCGTATATATAAATACCCCATCGGGGGCCATGGATCCCCAACAGTCAAAGACGGACGGTCTTGTCGCGGGCTCCAAACAGCTGTGGTGCATGGGTAACTATTCAAGATTTGTCAGACCCGGGATGATCAGAGTAGATGCTGTCCTGAACAATCAAACAGACCCGGTATACGCAGCAGGTGATATCATGACCTCAGCTTATATAGACCCCTCCGTCAAAACACTGGTCATTGTCATCGTAAATACCCGGACAAGCTCTTCTGTCATATCTTTGGGAGGATTGGGCAGCTCTGCCAGCCTCACCGGCAGTAACGTTACGGCTTATGTCACCAGCAGTACAAAAAACTTGCAGAAATCCACTATGGCAGCTAACAATATTCAATTGGATGCGAGAAGTGTTACTACATTGGTGGCAAATTATCACTAATGATCGCCATCAGAAAAGATATAGCGACGTTATTCCTGCCATGGCTGGCCCTGTGTCAGCTCCTTGCCATATCCTGCAAGGAAAATAGTAAACCAGGCGCCACTCTCTTCAGTAAGCTGGATCCCGGAACTTCCGGAGTCCATTTTAGTAATACCATCACCGAGAACGACTCTGTCAACCTGGTCGTTGACGAATATACCTATATGGGCAGCGGTGTGGGCGTGGGGGATTTTAACAACGATGGCCTGCCCGATCTTTTTTTCGGAGCATCGCAAAGCAGCTCCCGGCTCTACCTGAACCTTGGAGGTCATCATTTCCGGGATATCACAAAAAGTGCGGGTCTCGAAACCACCAGCTGGTGCACAGGCATCAGTGTGGTGGATATCAATAATGACGGGTATGCAGATATCTATATTTGCGTATCAGGTAATGTGCCGGGTGATAAAAGAAAGAACCTGCTCTTCATAAATAACCGCAACCTCACTTTTACGGAAAGCGCCTCACAATACGGGCTGGCTGACACGAGCTTTTCCACACAAGTGGCATTCTTCGATTTTGACAAAGACGGGCGGCTGGATATGTACCTCGTCAATCACGAGCTGCATCCTGCCGTTGCGCAAAATGATATTGTAAAGCCGGATAATAGCGGGCATTCCATCAGAACAGACAGGCTGTACAGGAACATGGGTATCCTTCCGGGCACCAACCATCCTTATTTTAAGGACGTTTCGTTATCCGCCGGTATCAAAGACGATGGATATGGGCTTGGAGTAGCTGTGAGCGATCTGAATGGAGATGGATGGCCGGATATATACGTTACCAATGACTATTTAAGCAATGATCTTTTGTGGATCAATAACAGGAATGGAACATTCACGAATATTATTGCCGGATCTCTTGGACATCAGAGCTACAGCAGCATGGGTGTGGACGCAGCGGATATCGACAATGACGGGCTCCCCGACATTGCCACTTTAGACATGATGCCTGAAGATAACTACAGGAAAAAGATGATGTATTCCTTCATGAATTACGGGCGCTATGAAACAGAACGAAGGGCCGGATATCAGCCGGAATTCATGAGAAATATGCTTCAGTTAAACCGGGGCACACGCCAAAAAGCCGATACAGCCATACCTTACTTTAGCGAGATCGGTCAACTGGCAGGAATGAGCGAAACAGATTGGAGCTGGAGCGTATTGCTGGTTGATCTTGACAATGACGGCTACAAGGATATCAGCATCACCAATGGAATGGGCCGGGATCTGATCAATTCGGATTTTGTCAGTTACAGGTCGCAAACTTATGGGACGATCGACAAACAGGTAAGGGAGCGATTACTAAGAGCTCAGCTGGACAGTGTGGGCGCCGTACCCTTGCGCAATTATTATTTCCACAACAATGGTAATTGTAGTTTTTCCAATCAATCGCAGCTTTCCGGGATCGATGAAAAAACGATCTCCAACGGAGCAGCCTATGTGGACCTGGATAATGACGGCGACATGGATCTTGTAGTCAATAATATCAACCAGGAGGCATGTATATACATCAATAACAGTGGTGGGCACTTTGTAAATTTCACACTTCGCGGCGACAGCCTGAACCGGAACGGCTTCGGCACAAAGGTCACCCTGTGGCAAAACGGGCACATACAGTCTGTGGAACAATATCCGGTCAGAGGATACGCCTCTTCTGTGGATACAAGACTACACTTCGGTCTTGGCAAAAACAGCCGGACCGATAGCGTAATCGTGACCTGGCCAAATGGAAAACAGCAGCATCTGCAGCATCCTTCGATAGATACAACGCTGGTGCTGATCGAGAATGAAGCAGATCATAAAACTCCTTCAGGAGCCCCTCCTACCCTCCCATTGTTTATTGACATCACCGATTCTCTTCAGATCGTTTTCAAACACCAGGAAACTTTCTTTAATGATTTTTCCTTTACCCCTCTTCTTCCGCAAAAATATTCACAGCTCGGTCCATTTATAAGCACAGGTGATATAAATGGGGATGGCCTTGCGGATTTCTTT
>Ga0207695_10005419_pt1 | contig 16929 bp, 7 predicted proteins | sample KBSC54metaG_FD_184354 | JGI IMG/M metagenome (GOLD analysis project Ga0207695, IMG submission 184354) | Corn rhizosphere microbial communities from Kellogg Biological Station, Michigan, USA - KBS C5-4 metaG (SPAdes) (version 2) | ecosystem: Host-associated > Plants > Roots > Rhizosphere > Soil... | reverse complement strand
CTGGAAAGGGTATTGCGGAATTTGCAGATACATTTTGGTGGGATACCAATAGTAAACCGGGTAAATTAAAAGGCCGGCCAAAATCAATAGTATGGTAACCGACGTGGACGAATAGTTACAAAGCGAGCTTGCGAAAAATGCGCCGAACCAGAAAAACCCTATGTCAGTTATGGTGTCAAAAGCAACATTTCCCCACGCCGGCTGAAAAACATATTGTTGCGATGGCTCAACGACGGCAGTTTTTTTTTAAAGGGGTTCGCTAAAAGAAGTGGTCCCAGGAAATTGAACGTCTCAAATATAAACCAGGCGGCAGATATAAAAACCGCTGCCCTAATTGATGCTGTATCGTTACTGTAATACCGCGACAAAACGATATAAAGAATAAAAGTTGGAATAAATCCAAGGGAGATATGCCCAAATTGGTTGGCCAGCCAGGTATAAGTTAACGTTACGCCACGATAGGAATCCTTTCCTATCAAATCAGCTTTTAATTGATTGCGTATATCCCTGCCGGTTATTGTCTTATTCATAAAATATTTTTTTAACTGGTTTAAAGAATGTCGGTTATATTAATAGCCCTTTTTTGATGATTTATTGTATAAGACACGGACATTCCGCAAGTTTTCAAATATTTAGTTGGAATTACCTGTGTCTTTTCGCAGGTTGAGGGCTCATCTATATAAGAATGTGTATAATTTTCTTATTTGTGTGGAATAATTCTTACTGCTTTTTTTTGATAAAAAAATTTGGTGTATGGAGCAACTGCAGAACCAGGACAGCTGGTTAATAATTTCAAATCATTCCCTGAAATATCGCGTTTAACATCAATACTCCCGCGATCTCCTTTGAATTTTGACAATCTTTTTACCAGCCTGTTTCATATGCAAGTTACGTCATGTCCTTTGAGTTCCCTGCCTCAAAACACTAGTGTCCGCTGAATTAATTTATCCTTGCTCCATACTAAGTAGATGTCCTCTGCGTTAATGATACTATTCCACTGCGTTACCAGTGCGTTAATTAACGCACTGGTAACGCTGATATGATAGAGCTGATATGGATCATCCGGTAAGGATATAGGAGTGATCGCATCACCAAATAAAAGTTAAACACATGGCAAGAGTAACAGACGTATTTATGAGTGGCACGGTAGGTAATTTAGTGCTATATCGTCGTATGGACAAAAACTGCGTCCGTCTTAAGCGCGAAGGTATACAACAGACCGTAGCCACTAAAATAAGAAGTGAAAATTTTGGTATCGCATCAAGGGTGTCGGGTCATTTACGTAAAGGATTGTACGCGGCAATTCCTGCTCCTAAAAACAGGAGCATGCAGAGCAGGTTCTCGGGTGCTATTGCCAAATGGCTGCGCTTGTGCGATGTGGATACCCTGCCGTCCTGTGATGTGGCGCCTTATATTACCGGTTTCCAGTTTGCGGATGGAGATAGTTTTACAGAACGATTCAGGGTACCCATAACCGTTACACAGACCGGTGCGAATATTATAACGGTATGCGTAAACGATTTTGTTCCTGTAAAAAAAGTGTTTGCACCGGCAGGAACCGTCATGTTAGAACTTGTGATAGCTGTTTCAGGATGTATGCTGAAAACGGGTATACCGATTGGCGGTGGCGTTCAACGGATACAGGTGCCTTATAACGGGAATGCGATAACAGCGCAGGCACTGCAATTTAAAATTCCTCTTCCGTCCGGCAGCCTTGTTATTACGGGTGCATGGTTGCAATATTTCGTGCTAAAAAATAACCGTATCTCCCGCTCGGAGAACCCTGCTTATATGCCGGCCGGCGTTATTAATGCAAGATATGTATAACTAAAGAACATCGATAGTCTTCAAGCCCGGTACTATTCATATTTTTTCTTTAACTTCCTGGAGATGGGCGCCATGGTACTTTCGAGGGAAAACACCGCCAATATATTTTATCTATTTCCATAATTGAATATTCTCAAAATTACACGAATGCCTCATTCGCTAATCCGGCATCGTTAATGATGCCAGTCATTATTATTTTTTGTTCTGATTGTTTCTGAGCGAGCGGTGCCTATTGCAAAAAAACCTGGAAATGATCGAATCGTAAGTTGTATAGACCCGGCCGGGGATATATTGAATTGTTCGGTTTATATATACAGGTGTTCGTTTACGGACAGTGTCTAATCCAAATTTACTTTCTTAGGGATTAAATATCAATGCGATAGATCATTGGTATGATGGTTGAAAATAATTACGGGGTAATTTCTGCCTCAAATATTTGTAAGCAGGAATGGCCAAACCATTATGCTAAAAAACTTTTTCAAAATTGCATATCGGAATCTTCTCCGCAACAAGGGATTTTCATTGATTGCCATTAGCGCACGATTGCCGGTAATGGTAATTGATTTTGGTTGCTGTGAGTTTCCAGGCAATAAGGGCATCGATTGCCAACCCGGTGAAGAGTTTGAGAACGGAATAAATACTTAGTGAAAAGCTAATGGCTAATAGCTATTAGCCTAAATAAAAAAATATGTTTAAAAATTATTTCAAAACCGCATGGCGGAACATTCGTAAGAACAAACTATTTTCTTTCATTAATATTCTTGGTTTATCAATCGGCATTGCAACGTGTTTTATTATCATGTTGTATGTGCAGGATGAATTGAGTTACGATAAATTCAATAAGAATGCAGACAACATTGCAAGAGTTGTTTTTCATGCAAATGTTAATGGCGGTAAAATAGATGAGAGTGTTGTAATGCCACCTCTTGCAGCAACCATGAAAAAGGATTTCCCCGAAGTGCAGGATGCAACAAGAATAAACGACGTTGGCACGCCAAAAATCATATATAACAATGCTGTTTTTAAAGATGATCGTTTTGCATTAGTTGACCCAAACGTCTTCAGCATATTTACTTTGCCGATGATCGAAGGCGATCCTAAAACAGCTTTAGCGCGACCCGATGGTTTAGTAATTACACAGGAAGCCGCAGAAAAATATTTTGGCAAAGCTGACCCCATGGGAAAAATAATTGAAGTAAACACAGACAGTAACCGCGTATTTAAGGTAACGGGAATTATAAAAAATATACCAGCCAATTCGCATTTTCATTTTGATATGTTTGGTTCGTTAACAAGTTGGGCAGATTCAAAATCAGATTCGTGGATGAGCAGTAGTTATCATACTTATCTTTTACTAAAACCCGGCGCTGATTTAAAGAAAATAGAAGCAAGATTTCCTGCAATGGTTAAAAAATATATGGGTCCGCAAATACAGCAGCAGATGGGTTTAAGTTTAGAACAATTTACCAGCAAAGGAAACTCGCTTGGATTTGCACTACAACCATTAAAGGATATTCATCTTAATTCAAACACATCAAATGAGTTTGAACCTGGTGGCAATGCAACTTATGTTTACATTTTTGGAGGTGTTGCTATTTTTATGCTGATTTTTGCCTGCATTAATTTTATTAATCTTTCAACAGCAGGCGCTTCAAAAAGAGCAAAAGAAGTAGGCGTAAGAAAAGTAGCAGGTTCAGGAAGATTTCAACTCATTAAACAATTCTTATTAGAATCAGTACTTATTACATTCTTTGCATTGTTTATTGCTTTTGTATTGGTACAACTGGCATTGCCTGCATTCAATAATATTTCAGGAAAACATTTAAGCTTTGATTTAAAACCTATTCTTGCTTTTATTGGTTTGGGATTACTTGTTGGTTTAATTGCCGGCATTTATCCCGCATTTTATTTATCATCTTTTAAACCCATTGCTGTATTAAAAGGAAAACTCGCTACCAGTCATAAAAACTTTGGTTTAAGGAGTGGCTTAGTGGTATTTCAATTCTTTATTTCAGTTGCTTTAATAATTGGAACCATTGTAGTGTATCAGCAAATGAAATATATACAAAACAAAGACCTTGGCTATAATAAAGAACAACTGCTTACCATTCCTAATTCTTATGTGTTAGGGAATAATGAACACGTGTTTAAACAACAGATGTTGCGGGATCCGCGGATAGTGAATGCAACTATGTCTTGGTACAAGCCTGCCGGCCCAAGCAACTATAATAATGCACTGGCTTATCCGCTGGGCAATAATAACCTGGTTGTTGACGGGGTAGATTTTCATGTTGACGAAAATTATATCCCAACATTCGGTATGCAAATAGTTGCAGGCAGAAACTTTTCCAAAGATTTTAAAAGTGATTCTACCGCAATCATCCTGAATGAAACTGCAGCAATTGCCTTCGGCTGGAATAATACTAACGTTGTTGGTAAAACGATAATAAGGCAGAATAGTGACAGAGGAACCAATGTTCCCTATCATGTAATTGGTGTTGTGAAGAATTTCAATTTTAAATCTTTGCACGAAGCGATAAGTCCTTTATTCATGAGCCTGGAACCTCAAGGTGGTTTAATCTTTAAAATAAAAACCACTGATGTCGCGGGCTTATTGGCTACCATGAAAAAAAACTGGAATGCATACAACACGAACGAACCTTTTACTTATTCATTCCTCGACGACCTGTACAACAAAACGTATGCTGTTGAACAAAAGACCGGAACTGTACTTAATATTTTTTCCTTACTCACCATATTTGTCGCATGTCTTGGTTTGTTTGGATTAGCCACTTATACAGCAGAGCAACGTACAAAAGAAATAGGCATACGAAAAGTGTTAGGCGCAAGTGTAAAGCAGGTAACGCAAATGCTTTCAAAAGAATTTGTAAAGCTGGTACTGATTGCATCCATCATTGCATTTCCTGTGGCATGGTGGGCAATGAATAAATGGTTGCAAAATTTTGCTTACAGAATAAATATTAGCTGGTGGGTGTTTGCTATTGCAGGATTAGCCGCATTATTAATCGCTTTGCTAACGGTGAGTTTCCAGGCAATAAAAGCAGCAGTTGCAAACCCGGTGAAGAGTTTAAGAACTGAATAATTTTTGGATTACTACCTATTATGTATAGACGAAAATAATAATTGAATTTATGTTTAAAAATTATTTCAAAATAGCATGGCGCAACATTGCACGCCATAAAATTTACACAACAATAAATGTATTTGGCCTTGCTTTAGGTATTTGTGCCTGCATGGTAATCTATTTGATCACTTCTTATGAATTCAGCTTTGACAGGTTTCATAAAGATGGAGACCGGATTTACAGGATCGTTGGTGACATGCAGAGAAGTGATGGTGAAAAAGCATTTTTAAATAGCCCGGATAATGATGTTGCAGGTTTCCAAAATCAGATTCCCGGTTTTGAAAGTGAAGCAGGCGTTTATTCCTACGGTGCAGGAATAAGCATCCCCGATGGTAATAAGCCACCGAAGCAATTTGACAACCGGATTGCAAATTCGTATTCATCTTCAACCATTATTACCTGGCCTCAATATTTTGACATTTTCGAATACACATGGCTGGTCGGAAACAAACAGGCACTGGGTGAACCATTTAAAGTGGTGCTTACTGAAAAAAGAGCCCACACCTATTTTGGCGATATTCCCCTAAGCAATATGATCGGTAAGATGGTTGTCTATGACGATTCGCTGCGTGTAAGCGTTGCCGGTATAGTAAAAGACTGGAACGGAAATACTGATTTTGGGTACACTGATTTTATTTCCATCAGCACAGCTACTCATAGTTTTTTAAAACAGCAAATCCCCCGCGAAGACTGGACTAGCCTTAGCCCGCATCAGTCTATGGCTTTCGTAAAGTTGGCAAAAGGGGTTAGCGCTGCCCAGGTCAATAATCGATTTGCTTCCTATATAAAAGAGCATGTGAAGCTGGATGGTCGGGGCTCAAAATTATCCATGTATCTACAGCCTTTAAGTGAAATCCATTTTACAACCGAATTTCATCGCGGCGATGATGGAGATGGTTTCAGGAAAGCCTACATGCCCGTGCTGTATACATTAATCGGTGTCGCCCTATTTATTTTAATTATTGCGGTAGTTAATTTCATTAATTTATCTACCGCTCAGTCTATTCAGCGGGCCAAAGAAATTGGTGTGCGTAAAGTAATGGGTAGCAACAAAAGAAATATCATGTTGCAGTTTTTGACAGAAACATGGGTCCTTACTTCTATTGCCGTTATTCTCTCCATACTGCTTGTTAACCCCGCGTTGTACTTGTTTAGGGATTACATACCGGAAGGCGTAGCGTTTCATCTTTCTAAGGCATCTACACTTATTTTTCTGGTAGTTGTTACTTTACTAACATCATTACTGGCCGGATTTTATCCTGCTAAAGTGTTGGCATCTTACTTACCGGTCTTAACGCTTAAAGGCGGACCTGTTCAGCAGGGAACGGAAAAAGTAGGATTGCGGAAAGCACTGATCGTTTTCCAATTTTCAATTTCATTGGTCTTTATTATCGGTGCGATTGTTATTGGCAAGCAGATCAATTTTATGAACACAGCTAACAAGGGATTTAATACCGATAACATTATTACTATAAACAATTGGGGTGATAAAGATCAAAAACTAAAAGTGCTGGCCCAGGAGGTAGCACAAATAAAAGGTGTTGAGAAAGTGATATTGCAAAATAATGCACCTATGGGTTTTGCGCAGATGATGAACAGCTTTAAATATAAAGGCAAGCAGGAAATAATAACGCAGCCCCTGATGGAAATCGGTGATGAAAACTACGTTCCTTTTTACCAGATGAAAATTATTGCCGGCAGAAACATGTTGCACAGCGATAGCCTGAGAGAATTTGTGATAAATGAAACCATGGCAAAGGCGATTGGATTTAATAACCCGCAGGATGCCATAGGAAAAATGCTTTACATGATGGGCGCTGACGAAAAAGCTTATCCAATAGTTGGCGTAATTGCAGATTTTCATCAGCAATCTTTTCATGATGCCATACAGCCTGCGGTAATTGTAAATGACCCTTCATTGGATTTTAGTATTGCCATAAAGCTGGCCGCCTCCGAAGCAAATATGAAAGCCGTAAAGCCGATTGCTGCGGCAATAGAGCAGCAATGGAAAAAAATATACCCCGGGCAGCCATTTGATTATAGCTTTTTGAATGAATCCGTTACCTGGTTATATGGCCAGGAAAAAAAGACGGCATGGCTCATGAACGCAGCGATGGCTATTACGATTTTTATTTCGTGCATGGGATTATTTGGACTGGGCATGTTTACAGCGCAAAAAAGAACGAAAGAGATTGGTATTCGTAAAGTTCTCGGAGCCAGTGTTACCAATATCACAACGATGCTGAGTAAAGAGTTTTTGCTTTTGATCATAATAGCCATCGTTATTGCTTCGCCAATTGCCTGGTATTTTTCACATCAATGGTTGCAGGATTTTGTTTATAGAACTACTGTAAGCTGGTGGGTTTTTTTAATAGCGGGTGCAGGTGCCATGGTGATTGCATTGTTAACAGTAAGTTTCCAGGCAATTAAAGCAGCGGTGGCCAACCCGGTGAAGTCGTTGCGCACCGAATGAATAAACGCTAACAAGTTAATTATAAAATACAGACTATGTTTAGAAATTATTTAAAAATAGCACTTCGCAATCTCTGGAAGAATAAAGCATTTTCTGCATTAAATATTATTGGGCTTGCCACAGGCCTGGCAGTTTGCTTATTGATAGTTCTATATGTGAAAGATGAATTGGGCTATGATAGATACAATAAAAACGCCGACCGTATTTATCGTCTTGATGCCGATATCTATTTTAACAATACGCAGGCCACCTTTGCCGTAGCGCCCGATCCATTAGCACTCACCTTGAAGAGAGAATATCCCGAAGTTGATGAAATGACAAGAGTGAATTATCAAAGTGATATTCTTATAAAGAAGGATAACGAGAATGTACAGGACCATAATTGCGCATACGCTGATTCAACCTTTTTTAAAGTTTTTACGATACCCATGTTGGCGGGGGATCCTTCTACCGCCTTGAGGGAGCCCAATTCAATTGTGATTGATGTTACCACCGCAAAAAAATATTTCAACAGCACAGATGTTGTCGGCAAAACGCTTTTTGTAGACAACAACACGAATTGTAAAATAACCGGTGTAATAAAAGACATTCCCCAACAATCTCATTTTCATTTTCATTTCATCAGGCCAAGGGGTAAAGACAATGAATCGTGGCTAAGTAATAACACATTCAATTATATTTTGGTGAGGCCGGGAGTAAGCCAGGCACAAATGCAAAAAGATGTGAATGCAACGGTTGACAAATATATTGGCCGGGAACTCGAAGCTCAGTTACATTCATCACTAAAAGATTTACAGAGTAGAGGCAGTCATTTTATCTATCACCTGATGCCACTTACAGATATTCATTTGCACTCCGACAAATCGTATGAGATGGAAGTGAATGGTAATATAAACTATGTCTACATCTTTTCGCTGATTGCGATATTTATTTTACTTATTGCATGCGTTAATTTCATGAATCTTTCTACAGCCCGTTCTGCCAATCGGGCTAAAGAGGTTGGCATAAGAAAAGTAGCCGGTTCACTGCGTTCACATTTAATAGCGCAGTTTCTTACGGAGTCTGTGTTATTAAGTTTCTTTTCACTGCTGCTGGCGATTTTGATAGCCGTTACATTACTACCGCTGTTCAACCAACTCGCGGGTAAAGCGATGAGCGTAGGTACTTTATTTTCTACCTGGCTTTTTCCGGTAATGATTGCGTTAATGTTTATTGTAGGGTGCGTGGCAGGAAGCTACCCGGCCTTTTATTTGTCTTCCTTTCAGCCCATACAGGTGTTGAAGGGTAAGGTAGCCAAAGGTTTCAAAAACTCATGGCTGCGCAGCGGGCTGGTAGTTTTTCAGTTCAGCATTTCTATTGTGCTGATTACTGGAACCATTGTAATTTATAACCAGCTGGATTATATACAAAGCAGGAAGATTGGTTATAACCGCGACCAGGTGCTGGTTGTGCATAATATTTATAACCTCGATAAAAACATAAAGACGTTCAGGAGCGAATTGGTAAATATCCCTGGCGTGGAGAACGCAACCGTCGGCGATCTTCCTACCAGTACTAATTTTGATAATGAGGGTTGGTTTCGGGATGCGCAGCTTGACGTAACCAAAGCAGCGGTGCTCACCACTTTTTACGTTGATGAGCATTATGTTCCTACCCTCGGTATGGAAATTGAACAAGGAAGAAATTTTTCCAAAGACTTCCCTTCAGATTCAGCCGGGATTATTTTGAATGAAGCAGCTGTAAAAATTCTTGGATTTAAAGATCCTTTTAAAGAAACATTATACCGGCCTAATTATACCTCTAATACGGGTATCAGCGGAGCAGTTGCCTTCCATGTTATTGGCGTAATTAAAGATTTTAATTTCAGTTCAATGCATCAAACCGTTGGACCGCTCGTAATTCAACTATCAAATAATTATGGAAGTATGGCGATAAGGGTAAATACCAAAAATGTTGCTTCCATTATTGATAACATTAAGACTAAATGGAGCAATATGGCGCCCGGCCGGCCTTTCAGTTATACTTTTATGGATGCAGATTTCAACAAAATATATAGCGCGGAACGGCGCACGGGAACCTTATTTATAACCTTTGCCGTATTCGCCATATTTATTGCCTGTCTTGGTTTGTTTGGCCTGGTTACGTATGCGGCAGAACAACGTACCAAAGAAATTGGCGTAAGAAAAGTGTTAGGCGCCAGTGTAGGCGGCATCGTTAGTATGCTCTCAAAAGATTTTGCAAAACTGGTATTAATCGCAACAATCATCGCATTTCCGGTTGCGTGGTGGGCAATGAATAAATGGCTGCAGAGCTTTGCATATAGAATAGATATAAGTTGGTGGGTGTTCGTAATTGCAGGCATTGTTGCTTTAACTATTGCATTGGTTACCGTTAGCTTCCAGGCAATAAAAGCGGCAGTTGCAAACCCTGTGAAGAGTTTGAGAACAGAGTGAGCGTCAATATATAACGTAAATGATTATACGCTAAAACAAGAATTATGTTTAAAAATTATTTCAAAACAGCATGGAGAAATCTGCAACGCAATAAAATTTATGCTGCGATAAATATTGGTGGCATTGCCATCGGACTGGCTGCATGCTGGCTGATAATTTTATATGTTAGCGACGAATTAAATTATGATCGTTCTTTTGCTAATGCAGATCGCATTTATCGAATTGCACAACATGCAAGCTGGCAGGGCGGCAGTATGAACCTTCCAATAACATCAGCCCCATTTGCTACAGCTTTTAAAACAACCTTTCCGGAGGTGGAAGATGCAGCGCGGATAAATCTTGAAGGTGGAGGCGTAATTAAATATGATAACAAAATATTTAAGCAGGATGACATTTGTTTCGCCGATAATTCATTCTTTAATTTATTTGATTATCATTTTTTATATGGTGATGCAGGAACAGCCTTAACAGCGCCGCAATCAATCGTTATAACAAAAACTCTTGCCAATAAAATTTTTGGCGATGCATCCAAAGCAATTAATCAAACCTTATTATTTGGCAGTGATAATTTTCCAAACAAGATTACCGGTGTTATTGATGATATGCCGCAAAATTCTCATCTGCAGTTTAGCGGCATACGCTCGTTTGGTGATGATTTAAAAAATGATACATGGAATAATACTTACCTCTACACTTATTTGCTGCTTAAAAAAACAAATAATATAAATAGCCTGGAAAATAAACTGCCTGCCTTTGAAAATAAACTGGCAAAACAAATGGATTACACAAAGTTTCATTTGGAACTTCAGCCACTTACTTCTATTCATCTTCATTCAAATTTAGATTATGAGTTAAGCGCAAATGGCAGCATCAGCCGTGTGTACACATTTATTGTAATTGGTATTTTGATACTGCTGATCGCTTTAATCAATTACATGAATCTTTCTTCAGCACGCGCAGCAACACGGGTGAAAGAAATAGGTATCAGAAAAGTAATCGGCTCTGCACGCAAACATCTTATCGGTTTATTTATTGCCGAAGCATTGCTTGTTACTTTTATCGCATCGGTTGTTGCAATGTTTTTGGTAGAATTAAGTTTGCCTTTCTTCAACCAACTTGCAGGAAAAAATATCAATATCTGGCATTATGGTATTGCAAACACGGTTGCAGGAGTTATTGTTTTTGCATTGCTTACCGGTTTTACCAGCGGCAGTTATCCTGCACTTTTTTTATCACGCTTCAAGTTAATACCATCGTTAAAAGGGCAACTGGGAAACATCAACAACAATATCATGTTTCGCAAATCGCTTGTAGTAGTTCAGTTTGTTATTGCGGTTTGCCTCATAAGCAGTTCCTTCATTATTTACAAACAATTGCGGTATGTATCGCAGAAAGATCTTGGATTTAATAAAGAGCAGGTACTTGCATTTCATATTGATGAAATGAAAGTAAGGAGTGAAATACCTGCGCTGAAAAATGACCTGCTTCAAAGCCCGCTGATTGAAGGTGTCGCTATTGCCGGTAATCCAATTGGTAACAATGACCTTAATACAAATGGTTTTCGTTTCGAAAAGAATGGTGAGATAAGTTCGTCATCACAACTTGCAAATAAATTATATGTCGATGAAGATTTTTTAAAAACAACAGGCATTCAATTACTGCAGGGTAGAAATTTTTCCCGGGATATATCAACCGATAAAGACGATGCTGTTCTCATTAACGAAACGCTAATGAAAACACTTGGATGGACAAATGCCATTGGCAAAAAAATGCAATATCCAAAGCCTGACAATACAACAAGCAACAGAATTATTATTGGCGTAGTAAAGGATTTTCATGCTTATTCGCTGCAGCATAAAATTGAGCCAATGGTAATGATGATGCCGCCCAATGATAAGGAGAAAGATAATTTATATGTAAAGCTTGCCAAAGGCAAAATACCACAGGCGATAGCTTATCTTAAAAATACGTATTCAAAATTTGATAACAACAATACAGCAGACTTTCACTTTCTTGATGAAAATTTTGAAAAGCAATATGCTGCAGAACAAAAGCAGGAACAGTTGTCACTTTCCTTTACAGTGCTTGCCTTTATAATTGCATGTCTTGGTTTATTGGGTCTCGTAATTTTTGCAACCGCACAACGCATAAGAGAAATAGGTATAAGAAAAGTATTAGGTGCATCAGTGACATCCATTACATTAATGCTGAGTAAAGATTTTATAAAGCTTGTATTTATTGCCACTTTAATAGCTGTTCCTGTTTCGTGGATTATAATGAGCAAATGGTTGCAGGATTTTGCTTACAGGATAAATATAGAATGGTGGATGTTTTTATTGTCCGGCGGTCTTGCTCTGCTGATAGCACTATTAACCCTAAGTTTTCAATCAATAAAAGCAGCGATTGTAAATCCGGTAAAAAGTTTAAGAACGGAATAAATAATTAATTACTAACGATAATCATTAAACGAAACAAATACCTGAATTTATGTTCAGAAATTATTTCAAAACAACATTCCGCAGCCTTTGGAAAAACAAAGGCTATAGTTTCCTGAATATATTTGGCCTCGCCATTGGAATTGCCTGTGCCGGTTTAATTTTTTTATGGGCTGAAGATGAATTGACTTTTGATAATGCCAATGTAAAAAAGGACAGGTTATACCAATTAGAGGTGAACATGACTTTCGGCGGCAACAATTTTACAATGGGCTCTACCCCACGGCCAATGGGAGCTGCAATGAAAACAGAGATTCCCGGAATTGCCAACACAGCAAGGTTTTCAGACCAGGACGAGCGGTTGCTTTTCGGTTTGGGTGATAAATCTTTATACGCCGCAGGCCGTTATACAGACGCGTCTTTGTTTAACATGTTCACCTTCCATTTTGTAGAAGGCGATGCAAAAAAACCTTTTCCCCAGTTGTATTCATTGGTTATTACCGAAAGCGCCGCGAAGAAATTTTTTGGAACGGAAAGAAATATTTTAGGCAAAACAGTTCGGGTAAACAATGCACAGAATTACGTTGTCAGCGGCGTTATAAAAGATATGCCTGAAAATTCAACCTTGCAATTTGAATGGCTTGCACCTTACGAAATTACGATTGCAGCTGAAGACCCAGCGAATAGCGATGCACTCAGGTGGGATAGTTATGGACCCCTTACTTATGTGGAGCTAAATAAAAACTCTAATCTGGATGCCATCAACAAACAATTAAAAGATTTTATTCATCAAAAAGCTACAGACCAGAAAAGCGGAACTTTTTTATTTCCAATGAAAGACTGGAGGCTTTATAGTGAATTTGCTAATGGCAAACCCACCGGCGGCGGACGCATAGAACAAGTTCGTATGCTTTCTGTTATTGCGTGGATCATCCTGTTGATCGCATGCATCAATTTCATGAATCTTGCTACGGCACGAAGTGAGAAAAGAGCAAAAGAAGTGGGCGTACGCAAAGTATTGGGCTCAGGTAAAAACAGGTTGATTGCACAATTCATGGGTGAAGCTTTTTTGATGTCGGCCATTGCAACAATCATCTCCATTTTTATCATGAGTATTTCATTGCCTGCATTTAATACGTTGATGCAAAAAGAGCTTGCATTGAATTTGGCAAGTCCTGCTCATATTATTTTTCTTGTCGCAATCTTATTTGTTTGTGGATTGATTGCCGGCAGTTATCCATCTCTCTATTTATCATCTTTCACCCCGGTTGCTGTTTTAAAAGGAGTTAAAATGAAAACAGGCAGCGCTTCTATTATCAGGAAAGGTTTGGTGATAACACAGTTTGCCGTATCCGTTGTTTTCATCATCAGCACTATTGTGGTTTATATGCAGATTCAACATGTCAAAAACAGGAACCTGGGTTTCAATAAAAATAACCTCATTGAAATAAGTCCGCAAAATGATATTTCAAAAATATTTCCATTAATAAACGATGACCTGCTGAGCACCGGTGTTATACAAAGCGCAGCGCTGGCCGACCATTCAACATTATATGGCGGCGATACTGATAATGGTTTTAAGTGGCAGGGAAAATCCGCGGATAATACTGTATCCATCGCACACAGAAATGTAAGCCCCGAATATATTTCGACTTCGGGAATGAAAATTATTGAGGGAAGAGATTTTGAAAAAAATACCACCTCGCAAAACCAGGATGTAATTATTAATGAATCTATGGAAAAACTCATGGGTAACGAAAGTGCTGTTGGAAAGATTATTCAATCTGAACGTGGCAACCCTGATGGTGTCTTTACCAACATGACTATAATTGGCGTGGTTAAGGATTATGTTTATGGAAACATATATGGTAAAGCCAATCCGCTTATAATTTTTTGCAAGCCTCCGGAATATCAAAACTTTATTTACGCAAGGCTAAAACCGCAAAGTGATGTAGAGAAGATGGTTGCAAAAATCGCCGCAGTGATGAAGAAAGATGATCCTGCTTACCCATTAGAATACCACTTTGTTGATGACCAATTTAATGCCATGTACCAAAACGAAACACTTATCAGCGAGGTTTCGTCGGTGTTTGCGGTACTTGCGATAATCATTTCGTGTTTGGGTTTATTCGGCCTTGCTACTTACACCGCGGAGAGAAGAATAAAAGAGATCGGTATCCGAAAAGTGTTAGGTGCAAGTGTTGCAGGCATCACTACTTTATTATCAAAAGATTTTTTACAGTTGGTTGCTATTGCATGCATTATTGCTTTTCCTGTTGCCTGGTGGATCATGCATAACTGGCTGCAGAGTTATGAATACAGAATTACCATAAGCTGGTGGATATTTTTAGCATCTGCTGTTGCGGCTGTGTTGATTGCGTTGTTGACGATCAGCTTTCAGTCAATAAAAGCAGCGGTAGCAAACCCGGTGAAGAGTTTGAGAACGGAATAAGTACTAATAGGTAACCTAGACGATTATACGCTAATACAAAATATATGTTCAGAAATTATTTCAAAACTGCCTGGCGAAATATAAAGCGCGGTAGTAGTTACAGCGCTCTGAATATTTTCGGGCTTGCAACAGGCATGGCCGTTGCATTGATCATCGGACTTTGGGTATATAATCAATTTTCCTATGATAAATTTCTGCCGGATTACACGAGCCTATACCAGGTGGAAAGACATTTTTATGGTAATGGGGATACACTTACTTATGGGGGCACGTCATTAAAATTAGCAGATGCTTTACGCAATCAAATTCCGGAAATAGAATCTGTTGCTGAAACGGATGGCGGTAGTATGCACGGATTGATGGTTGGCAACAGGAAATTTTATATGCAGGGAAACCATGTGGCTGGTAATTTCCTTGCCATGTTTCAATTTCCTTTAATCGAAGGCAAAGCAAAAAATGTATTGAGTGATCCTTATAGTATTGTTCTCACGGAGAGTACCGCAAAGGCTTTGTTCGGTAATGAAGATGCGCTCAACAAAACGGTTCGCTTCGATAATACAAATGATTTAAAAGTCACAGGAATTCTGAAAGACATTCCTGATAATTCCACACTGCAATTTAATTACCTGGTGCCATTCAGTTACCTGGAATCAACCAACAGCTTTGTAAAGCTGGCACGTTCCAAAGGATATGGCTGGACCAATTTTACAACCTACGTGAAATTAAAACCCGGCATTTCGTATGCACAGGTAGCACCGAAAATAAGAGACATAGAAAAAACAGAGACGGATAATTTTATGTCAATGGCAACGAACATCATCTTTGATCCTGTTGCAAACTGGCATTTGTATGATGCGTTTGATAAAGGAAAACCCATTGCCGGTTTCATTGAATACGTTCGCATCTTTAGTATTATAGGAATTTTAGTGTTGCTGATTGCCTGCATCAATTTTATCAATCTTACCACGGCACGTTCAGAAAAAAGAGCAAAAGAAGTTGGTGTGAGAAAAACAATCGGATCCGGTAGGAAAGAACTGGTATTGCAATTTCTTATTGAATCAGTTTTATTAACCTTCATTGCATTTATATTTTCCATTCTTTTTGTTCAACTGGCATTACCATCATTCAATGCGCTTACGGGAAGCGAAATAAAAATTCCATTCGCCAGTGCAACTTTCTGGACCATTATGTCAGGCTGTATTGTAGTCACTGCTTTGGCTGCGGGAAGCAGGCCGGCGTTTTATCTTTCTTCCTTTAATCCTGTGAAAGTTTTAAAGAGCAGCATCAATGTTGGTAAATCAACAAGGCTACCCCGTAAAGTATTAGTTGTGTTGCAATTCAGTTGTTCTATAGCGCTTATCATCAGCACTTTTATAATTTATCAACAGGTGCAATATGCGAAAGACAGGCCTTCAGGTTATGATAAAGACAGGCTGATGATGACGGATATGAATGATGATCTGAGTAAAAATTATACTGCAATAAGAGATGAAATAAAACAAAAAGGCATTGCTGAAATGATAACAACTGCATCAAGGAACGTAACTACTTCCGGTAATCACAGGGATGTGGATGAATGGCCGGGTAAAAAACCAGGTGAATCTGTGGACATGGGTTATATACACGTAACAGATGGGTATTTTAAAACGCTTGGCATGACGATGAAAGAAGGCAGAGATTTCTCCGGTAAGTCGGATACTTTAAATGTTATTTTTAATGAAGCCGCGGTTAAGTTGTTGCGATTAAAAAATCCTTTGAGCCAGGAGATCACATATATAGATACCCGGATGAAAATAATTGGTGTGGTTAAAGATGCAATCATGGCATCTCCTTTTGAACCTGCTGATCCAACAATTTTCATGTACAATGCAAATCCTCAGGATGTGATCATGTATAAATTATCCACTGGAATAAAGACGCAGGATGCTATTACAAAGCTCGCTTCCATTTTCAATAAATATAATCCCGCATATCCATTCATTTATACGTTTGCGGATGACAGTTATGCAGCCAAATTCAAACAGGAAGTGTTGATAGGAAAGCTTGCAGGATTATTTGCAGCATTTGCCATTTTTATTTCATGCCTTGGCTTGTTCGGCCTGGCGGCTTATATGGCAGAGCAAAGAACCAAAGAAATTGGTATC
>Ga0207695_10005415_pt1 | contig 16933 bp, 14 predicted proteins | sample KBSC54metaG_FD_184354 | JGI IMG/M metagenome (GOLD analysis project Ga0207695, IMG submission 184354) | Corn rhizosphere microbial communities from Kellogg Biological Station, Michigan, USA - KBS C5-4 metaG (SPAdes) (version 2) | ecosystem: Host-associated > Plants > Roots > Rhizosphere > Soil... | reverse complement strand
ACGCGACGAAGGCAAAACAACTGAAAGATTTCCTGCACTGGTATCTGCACTCCGGGGAAGGCAGCGCGTCGTCGCTCGACTATGCACCGCTTCCGGATGCGATGCGGAAGCGGCTCGATGCGCGCGTCGACTCCGTAGGCGGCGGCACATGAGCGCCGCCCCGATGTCGCCAGCGGTGCTGATGGCCGAGGGACCGGGTACGGTGGTCCGAATCCACGGCCGTCACGTGGGTGATCGCGTGTACCGAGGAACGATCACGTTCTTCGCGGTGTGCGTGCCGTTGCTGGTGGCGCTGGTCGGCTGGGAAATCGCGGTGGCGGGCTGGCCCACGTTCCGGCACTTCGGTCTCTCGTTCCTCACGTCGAGCGACTGGGATCCGGTCAAAGGACGCTTCGGGGCGGCGCCGGCGATCTACGGCACGCTCGTCTCGTCCGCCATTGCGTTAGTCATTGCGACGCCGCTCGCCGTGGGGGTGTCGGTGTTCCTGTCGGAGTTGGCTCCGCGGTGGATGCGGCAGCCGGTCGGCTTTCTCGTCGATCTGCTGGCGGCGATCCCGAGCGTCGTGTACGGCCTCTGGGGCATCTTCGTACTGTTGCCGCTGCTCCGCGATCCCGTCATGCCGTTCCTGCGCGACACGCTCGGCCTGGGGAAGACACCGTTCTTCAGCGGCCCGGCGTACGGACCGAGCATGCTGGCGGCCGGGCTCATCCTGGCGATCATGGTGCTGCCGTACATCGCCTCGGTGTCGCGCGAGGTGCTGCTCGCGGTGCCCCGCGCGCAGCGCGAAGCGGCGCTTGCGTTAGGCGCGACGCGATGGGAGACCATCTGGCGCGCCGTCGTGCCCTATGCCAGGTCCGGCATCATCGGCGGGATCATCCTCGGGCTGGGTAGAGCGTTAGGCGAGACCATGGCCGTGACGATGCTCATCGGCAACCGCCAGCAGATCTCGGCGTCGCTCCTCGCGCCCGGGTACACGATGGCGTCGCTCATCGCCAACGAGTTCAGCGAGGCGAGCAGCGACGCACACCTGTCAGCGCTGATGGCCGTCGGCTTCACGCTGCTCGTGATCACGATCATCGTCAACGCAGTCGCCCGGTGCCTGGTGTGGCGTGTCGGCGGCGGCGCCGCCTCGAAACCGCTGTGACCGCCGGCCTAATTCACACCCAACGGCCGAGCGCGCGGCAGCGGGCCGTGAGCGCCCGCGCACGCGGCAGACTCGCGCGGCGGCGCGCGGTGAACGCGATCATGCTCGCCGTGCTCGCGACGGCGGCGGTGGTCACCGTGCTGCCGCTCCTCTTCATCCTGGTTCATCTCGTCGCCAAGGGCGCCTCGTCGCTGAATCCGGCGTTCTTCACGCACATGCCCGAGCCCGTGGGCGAAGCGGGCGGCGGGATGGCAAATGCGATCGCCGGTACGCTCATCGTCATCGGACTCGCGTTGGCGTGCGGCCTCCCGGTTGGCGTGGGCGCGGGGCTGTATCTCGCCGAGCATCGCGGGATGTGGCTCGCCAACGGCGTGCGATTCCTGTCCGATGTGCTCAACGGGCTCCCGTCGATCGTGATGGGGATCTTCGCCTGGCAATTCCTCGTGCGGCCGGTGGGCCACTTCTCGGCGTTGTCCGGCGGCGTGGCGTTAGGCGCAATGATGATCCCGATGATCGCGCGGACCACCGAAGAGATGGTGCGCACCGTTCCACCATCGCTGCGCGAAGCCGCGCTCGCGTTGGGCTACGCGCACTGGCGCACCGGCGTCACCATCATCCTGCGCACCGCGAGCGCCGGCATCGTGACCGGTGTGCTCGTTGCCCTGGCCCGCGTTGCCGGCGAAACCGCGCCGCTGCTCTTCACGGCGTTCGGCAATCAGTTCTGGTCCACATCGGTCACGCAGCCGATCGCGGCGCTGCCCCTCCAGATCTTCAACTATGCGATCAGCCCCTACGACGACTGGCACCGGCTCGCCTGGGCGGGCGCCCTGGTCCTCATCGCGCTCATCCTCGTCATCAGTCTCATCGCCCGCGTTGCCACCCGGGCACGCTTCGACACCGGAAGCGGCGATTGACGTGAGACGCCAGGTCGCCGGCTTGGCGGATGCGCGACCCGCGAGCGACGCCCCGGCGGCCGCGCCCGAGCGCACGCGCCTCGTCGCTCAGTCGCTGGATGCGTGGTTCGGCCCGATCCACGCCGTGCACGGCATCACGCTGCCGGTGCTCGAGGGCGGCGTGATGGCGATCATCGGCCCTTCGGGCTGCGGCAAATCGACGTTTCTGCGCTGCCTCAATCGCATGCACGAGACGGTGCCTAACGGACGCGTCTCCGGCCGCGTGCTGCTCGATGGACGCGACATCTACGACCGGGGCGTCAACGCGATCGCCGTGCGCAAGCACATCGGCATGGTGTTCCAGCGCCCGACGCCCTTCCCCACCATGTCCATCCGCGACAACGTCGCCGCGGGACTCCGGGTGATGGATGCGCGAGTCTCGCGCCGCGAACGAGATGCCATCGTCGAGCGCGCACTCACACGCGCGGCGCTGTGGGACGAAGTCAAGGATCGCCTGGGTGCGAGCGCGCTCGCCTTGTCCGGCGGCCAACAGCAACGGCTCTGCATCGCCCGGGCGCTCGCAACGAGTCCGCGCGTCTTGTTGCTCGACGAGCCGACGGCGTCGCTCGATCCGGCCAGCACGCAGAGCGTCGAGCAACTGGTGCGCGAGCTGCGCGGCGAAGTCACGATCATCATCGTGACGCACAACATGCAACAAGCCGCCCGCATTTCGGATCGCACCGCATTCTTTCTGGCCGGCGACCTGGTCGAGATGGCGCCGACCCGCGCGCTGTTCACGTCGCCGACGGATCCGCGCACCGAGGCCTACATCACGGGACGGTTTGGATGAGCCACACCATCGCGGCGCCGCGCCTAACGCCGGCGCCAGAGCGCGCGGCCTCTCCTGCGCCCGCGCCCGCGGCCGGCCTGACCGGGCTGATCGATATCCGCGACTTCTCGTTCTACTACGGCGCCAAGCGCGCGCTGACCACTATCTCGCTCCGGATCGGGCCGCGCACGATCGTCGCGTTCATCGGCCCCTCGGGATGCGGGAAATCGACGCTGCTCCGATCGATCAACCGTCTCAACGCACTCATCCCCGGCGCGCGTCACGAGGGCGAGATCCTGCTCGACGGCACCGACATCCACGGCGCCGAGACCGACATCGTCACCCTCAGGCAACGCGTGGGGATGGTGTTCCAACGCTGGAATCCGTTTCCCAAGTCGATCTACGACAATGTGGCGTTCGGTCCGCGCATCAACGGTCTCGCGCGCCGCAGCGAGCTCGACGAGTTGGTCGAGAGCTCACTCAGACGCGCCGCCCTATGGGACGAAGTACGGGATCGCCTCCACTCGAGCGCGCTCGGATTGTCGGGCGGCCAGCAGCAGCGCCTCTGCATCGCGCGCGCGCTGGCCAACGATCCCGAAGTCTTGCTGCTCGACGAACCTGCCTCGGCGCTCGACCCGATTGCGACGCAGCACGTCGAAGAGCTGCTGTACGAGCTCAAGCGGGAGCTGACTATTGTGATCGTGACGCACAACATGCAGCAAGCAGCGCGCGTCTCCGACACGACCGCATTCTTCTATCTCGGCGAGCTCGTGGAAGCAGGGCCGACCGACCAGATCTTCACCACGCCTCGCCAGCCGCGCACCGAGGCGTACATCACCGGGAGATTCGGATGAGTCCCTCACCACTCGAGAGCACGACGGGGTTCCGCCATTTCCACGAGCAGCTCGACCTGCTCAAACAACGGCTGCTCGACATGTCGGAGCGCGCCGAAGCGCTGGTCGACGCCGCCGTCGACGCGCTGCTCCGCCGCGACATCGGAAAGGCCGACGTCGTGCTCAGCGGCGATCGCGAGCTCGATGCGCTCGAGATCGAGATCGAACAACTCGCCATCTCGCTGCTCGCGCTCCAGCAACCGATGGCACGCGACCTCCGTTTCATCATTGGCGCGATCAAGATCTCGAACGATCTCGAGCGCGTGGGCGATCACGCAGTGAACATCGCGCAGTCGGCCTTGCGTCTTTCGGACATGCGGTCGATCATTACGCCGGACCCGGAAATCGAGGACATGGCCCGTCGCGCGCGCGCCATGTTGAGCGATGCGCTGGACGCATTCGTCCGGTCCGACGGCGCGCTGGGGCGCGACGTGTGCAAGCGGGACGATCACGTCGATGCGCTGCACGATTCGTTGTTCCGCATCTTGCTCACCCACATGCTCGAGGATCCGACGACCATCTCGGCCGCATTGGAGTTGTTTCTCGTGAGTCGCAACCTGGAGCGGGTGGCGGATCTGGCGACCAACATCGCCGAGGACGCGGTGTACCTGGCCGAGGGCAAATCGATCAAGCACCATCTCGAAGAGCGTTCGGTGAACGGCGGTGTGCTCGGCGCACCGTCGGTCGCCTGAGGGGAATTCCGACGAGCCGGCCGGCCGCCGTCCGTTCGCGCTCGCGCCGCGCCGCGCCGCGTTCGCCTAACGGGCGGAGCGAGCGCGTCGCGGCCATCGACATCGGGTCCAACTCCATCCGCCAGTTGATCGCGGACGTGACGCCCGGCGGCCATATCCGGGTGGTCGATGAAATGAAAGCGGCGCCGCGGTTAGGCGCCGGCGTCGGAGAATCGCGGCAGCTCGCGCCGCACGCCATGGAGCGCGCCAGCGAGGCCATCTCCCGCATGGCCACGCTCGCGCGGCAGCGCAGCGCCAACCGCATCGTGGCCGTTGCCACGAGCGCGGTGCGCGAAGCATCCAACGCGCGCGAATTCGTCGACATGGTGCAGCGCGGCGCGCACCTGCCCGTGCGCGTCCTCGATGGACGCGCGGAGGCGCTCCTCAGCTATCGCAGCGCCCTCGCGCACTTCGACCTCGGCAGCGGCCGCACGGTGGTGACGGACATCGGCGGCGGCTCGCTCGAGCTCGTGCTCTGCGCCGCCGGCCTCGTCGACCGTCTGGTCTCGCTGCCGTTCGGCGCCCTGCGCCTAACGGAAGAATATTTCGACCGGGGCTCGAGCCGTCGCGCCGTCAAGGCGCTCCGCCGCGATGTTCGCGCCGAGCTCCGCTCGCACCTGCCGGCGCGCGAGTGGCGCAACGCGCGCATCGTGGGCTCCGGCGGCACGTTCACCAACCTCGCCGGCATGGCCCTGGCCCGGCAGGGCCTGCACCCCGCGCGCACGGTGCACGGCACGCGCGTCACCCGCATTGAGCTCGAACACATCCTCGACGCGCTCCAGGACATGACGCTCGCCGAACGCCTCGCCGTCCCGGGGCTCAACGCGGGTCGCGCCGACATCATCGTCGCGGGTCTGGCCGTGATCGCCGAAGTGCTCGCGCGTCTCGACGCGCCGAGCATCGTCGTCTCGGCGTACGGCATTCGCGAAGGGCTGCTGCTCGAGACGGCACGCGTGAAGCCACACGCCGCGAGTCCGGGCGATGCACGCCAGCGATCGATCGAGCGACTCGCCGAAGCCTGCGACGTGGAAGATCGCCACGCCGTGCAGGTTCAGCGTCTGGCGCTACAGCTGTTCGATGCGCTGCGTGAGCGACTGGGCTGCGAACACGGCGAGCGCGACGTCCTGGCCGCGGCCGCGCGTCTGCACGACATCGGTTACTACATCAGCTACGACAAGCACCACAAGCACTCGTTTTACCTCATCGCGCATGCGGAGCTGCTTGGCTTGTCACCGGCCGAGCAGCTCGTGATCGCCAACGTGGCGCGATATCACCGCGGCGCGACGCCGCGGCGGTCGCACGAGACGCTCGCCGCGCTCGATCGTACGCTCCGCCGACAGGTGAGGCGACTCGCGGCCGTCCTGCGCGTGGCCGATGGATTGGATCGTGGACACACCGGTGCCGTCGACCGCGTGAAGGTACGCTGGTCGCGCGCGGGCATCCGCATTACCGCCGTCCCGCGCACGGCGGGACAGCCGCTACGACTCGAATTGTGGGGCGCGACGCGGAAGCGGGCGCTTCTTGAACGGGTGACGGGCGTGCCCGTCCAGATCGTCGGCGCCTGAATCGTCGGACGTGTCGTCGTTAGGCGACACGGCTTCGTCTGCCGGGGCGGGCGTCGATTGCGCGGGCGCCGCCGCGCCCCACGGATCGATCAAGAACAAGCGGTGCGATCCGCGTTCCGGCTCGCCGGGCGCGGGACGCCGCTGACGATACTTGCCGTCCGCGTCCAGATCCCATGCTTGGCGGTTGTCGGCAAGCAGCGTCGCGAGCAGCGTCCGCAGCGACGTGTGGAGCGCGGGATCTTCGATGGGCACGATAGCTTCCACACGACCGTCGAAATTTCGGGGCATCCAGTCGGCCGAGCCGATGTAGAACTCCTCGGCGCCACCGTTCAGGAAGTGCCACACCCGCGAATGCTCGAGGAACCGGCCGACGATGCTGATCACGCGGATGCGTTCGCTGACATCGGGAAGCCCGGGCCGCAGGCAGCAAATCCCCCGGACGATCAAGTCGATGTCCACGCCGGCACGCGACGCACGATACAACGCGGCGATGACCTCCGCGTCCGTGATCGCATTCATCTTCGCGACGATGCGCGCCGGACGCCCGGCCCGCGCGTGCTCTGACTCGCGCGCGATCAACTCGAGGAACCGCTCGCGGAGCCCGTACGGCGCGACGATCAGCGACCGGAACGTCTTCTGGCGCGAGAATCCGGTGAGGACGTTGAACAGATCGGTCATGTCAGCGCCGATGCGCGGATCGGTGGTGAAGAACCCGAGGTCGGTGTACACGCGCGCCGTGCGGGAGTTGTAGTTGCCGGTGCCGACGTGCACGTAGCGGCGAATGCCGTCCGCTTCCCGCCTAACGACTAACGCGATTTTCGCGTGCGTCTTGAGTCCCACGAGGCCGTATGCCACGTGGACGCCCGCGTTCTCGAGCTGTCGCGCCCACTCGATGTTGTTCGCCTCGTCGAACCGCGCCTTGAGCTCCACCAGCACCGCCACCTGCTTGCCGCGCTCGGCCGCGTCGATCAAGGCGCGCACGATCGGCGTGTCGCCCGACATGCGGTACAAGGTCATCTTGATCGCCAGCACCTCCGGATCTTCGGCCGCGCGCTCGAGAAAGTGCTCCACGGTGGTGGCGAAGCTCTCGAACGGATGGTGCACGAGCACGCTGTGTTGGCGGAACGCGTCGAATACGGCGCCGTTCGATTCGCGGAACGGCCGCGGCGTCACCGGGACTAACGGGGGATCGCGAAGGTCGGGAATGTCGAGGGTGGCCAGATCCATGAGCTGGCCCAACTCGAGCAGCCGCCCCACCTCATACACGTCGCGCTCGGTGAGCGACGCACTCGGCGGAAGGCGATCCTCGCGCAGCTCCTCCAGCAGCAGTGCGCGCACTTCCTCGGGCGTGCCCTCTTCCACCTCGAGCCGGATCACTTCGCCGAACCGACGCCGAAAAACCTGCTCCTCGATGGATGCGAGCAGGTCTTCCGCTTCCTCGTACGGCGCGAGCTCGATGTCCGAATTGCGCGTGATCCGGAAGACGTTCCAGTTCCGCACCTCCATCCCCGGGAAAAGCTTGTCCAGGTGCGCACCTATCACCCGCTCGAGCGGCACGAACCAGTTGGGCTTTCGCGTCGGCACCCAACGCGGGAGACTTCGCGGAACCTTCACGCGGGCGAAGTGCTCGACACCGGTCTGCGGGTCGCGCACCTCCACCGCCAGCGACAACGACAGATTCGAGATGTATGGGAAGGGATGCCCGGGATCGACGGCGAGAGGCGTGAGCACCGGAAAGATCGTGGCGTCGAATCGTGCATCGAGCAACGCGCGCTCGTCGCGATCGAGATCTTTCATGCTCAGGAATCCCACCCCTCGCTGCATCAGCGCCGGCAGCAGCTCGTCGTGCAAACAACGCTGGCTCATCATCAGCTGTTCGTCGACGCGCGTGCGAATCGCATCGAGCTGCTCCTGCGGCGACATGCCGTCGGCGCCGGTTGCGGTCACGTTCGCCGCCACCTGCCGGCGCAGGCCAGCGACACGCACCATGTAGAACTCGTCCAGGTTGGTGCTGAAAATCGCCAGGAACTTGAGCCGCTCGAGCAGCGGATTGCGCTCGTCGAATGCCTCGTGAAGCACCCGCTGGTTGAAATCCAGCCAGCTGAGCTCACGATTGATGAACAGCGAAGGCGATAAGACGAGTTCAGGCATGGTCCGCGTGGGTGGCGACGGCGAGGTGGGAGGGTTTCACTATGTTGGCCGCCACCTCGAGAAAGATCACGGTTTGGTCACGGGATTACAACGAAGCTCAAGGCGTGCCGCTTGACACATTACTAAGTAGTAATATAATGACGGCCATGCCCCAGGTTATCCGCACGAGCTCGCTGGGCGGGTGAATGCGAGCGAAAGCTGACCGTCAGACGGAGGACGCGACCGACACCCTGTTTCGGATGCTGGCCGATCCCACCCGCCGTCGCATCCTCGATCTTCTCGCTGAACGGGGTCCGCTCAACGTGACCGGACTGTCGGCTGAGTTTCCCGATCTGGTCCCGTCAGGCATTTCCAAGCACTTGATGGGGCTTCGCTCCGCTGGACTGGTGCAGGCCAGCCGTGACGGGCGTCAGCAGATCTATTCGCTCGAAGCCGCAGCAATGAATGCGGCACTCGCGCCCTGGCTCCGGAAATACGATCGCTTCTGGCATCACGCTTTCGAGCAGTTGCGCCATTTGGCCGACGGCGAACCGGACGAGGTCGCCCGAGTCAGCGAGAACCCGACTGCCTAACGCCACAGTGATTGGACACAGGTCTCCGCTCGTCGGCTCATGACGACGCGCAATTACCAGAAGCAGACGCTACTTTAGACTCAGACGCGGTTCACTAGGCCGCGGCGGTAGTGATCACCCGACTCAACAGCAACCAGAAGAGTGCGGACATCGCCGCGGCCGCGGGGATCGTGAGAATCCATCCCCAAACGATTCGGCCCGCGACGCCCCACCGTACAGCAGAAAGGCGCTGCGTGGCGCCGACACCGACGATCGATCCGGTGATCGTATGCGTGGTGCTCACCGGGATACCGAACTTCGTTGCCAGCAAGATGCTGAGCGCGCCTCCGGTCTCTGCGCAGAAGCCGCCCACGGGTCTCAGCCGCGTGATCCGGGAGCCCATGGTGTGCACGATGCGCCATCCGCCTAACGCAGTGCCGAGGGCGATGGCGGTGTAGGCGGCGATCTCGACCCAGTGCGGAATGACATCGCCCCGGGTGAGGTACAAGTGTCCGAGCAATCCTGGTTGGTGCGCGAAGTAACCCTGTGTCGAAACGAGCAGCCCGACGATAATACCCATCGTCTTCTGCGCGTCATTCGCTCCATGTGAGAGCGAGAAGAAGCCGGAGCTGGCGAGCTGGGCGACCCGAAAAATGCGATCGACCCGTCCAGGCGGTGTGCGTTTGAAAATCCAGTACACCGCGACCATGAGGACGAAGCCCAGGATCATGCCGATGATGGGCGACAGGACGATGAATACCAGTGTCTTGGTCCATCCGGCGGGAATGATAGCCGAGAAACCCGCTTTCGCGACGGCCGCTCCTCCGTAGCCGCCGATGAGCGCGTGGGAGGAGCTGGATGGCAGCCCGAAATACCAGGTGATGATGTTCCACGCGATGGCGCCGAGCAGTGCGCCGAGGATGACGTTCGGATCGACGATGGAGACATGGATCATGCCTTGGCCCATCGTCCGCGCGACTGCCGTTCCGACGGTGAATGCGGCGAGGAAGTTGAAGAACGCGGCCCAGAGAACCGCGGGCAGCGGCTTGAGGACCCGCGTACCGACGACGGTGGCGATGGAATTCGCCGAGTCGTGGAAGCCGTTGCTGAAGTCGAACAGGAACGCGATCACGATGATCGCGACGACGTACGTGACCACCGATCAGGCGTGTTTGAGAGCGATGCTCTCGAGAACGTTGGCCACGTCCTCGCACTGGTCGAGCGCGCGCTCGAGCGTGTCGTACAGTTCCTTCCACTTGATCACTTCGAGTGGGTCGGGGGTGCCGCGGAACAACTCGCCGACGGCCTCGTGATAGAGCGCGTCGCCTTCTTCTTCGCGCATCTTGATCTCGCGGCCTTTGTCGACAATGAAGCGGACGTCCTTCATGTGAGCCACGGCGGCTTCGATCGCGTCGGTCGCCTGAATGAGCACCGCGCAGATCTTCTTTGCTGCTTCGTGCACGTCTGTCACGTGGAACATCGCCGCGCGCCGCGCTGTCCCATCGACCAGATCCACGACGTTGTCCAGGCGCGACGCGAGGAGGTGGATGTCTTCGCGGTCGAATGGTGTCACGAACGTCTGGTCGATGCGCGCGATGATGTCGTGCGTGATCGTATCGGCCTCGTGCTCCACCAGCTTGATCGCCGAGGTGAAGTGATCGAGACGCGACGGGTCGGCGAATAGGCCGGCCAGCAAGCGTGCGGCCGCCGTCAGGCGCTTGGACAGCTGCGCGAACATCGAGAAGAACGCGGTGTCTCTCGGAATGAGACGCACGGGACCAGTCGCTCCTGTTAGGCGAACGCGCGGGGTGCGCGCGAGGTGGTGCATCCGGCGTGTCGCTCGGGGTGCCGGATGAGCTCAGCGAACGGCGTCGGGTCGGCATCGAGACACTGCACGATGTTCACGCCGCTCGACGTGCCGATGCGGGAGGCGCCAGCCGCCAGCATGCGCAGCGCGGCATCGCAGTCGCGAATGCCGCCTGACGCTTTGACACCGATGTCGTCGCCGACGGCGCTGCGAATGGTCGACACGGCGTGCGCCGTCGCGCCGCCGGCCGGGTGGAATCCGGTGCTCGTTTTGACGAACGCGGCGCCGGCGTCGCGTGCGATGGTGCTCGCTCTCGTGATCTCCGCGTCGGTGAGCACGGCTGTCTCGATGATCACCTTGACTGTCCGTCCCGCCGCGGCAGAGACCACCGCGGCGATGTCCCGCGAGACGTGTGTCCAATCGCCGGACTTGATGTGTCCGATCGCCGCCACCATGTCGAGCTCGTGGGCCCCTTCCTTCTCGGCGAGCTCTGCTTCGCCGACTTTGGTGTCCGATTCGGACGCGCCCAACGGAAAGCCGATGACCGTTGCTACCTTGGTGCGGTGGCTCCCGAGCGATGCTCTGCAGAGGCGCACCCACACCGGATTGACGCACACGGCAGCGAAGTCGTGCTCGCTTGCTTCATCGCACAAGGCCTCGATGTCGCTACGCGTCGCTTCGGCCTTGAGGAGCGTATGGTCGATGAGTGCCGCGATGCGCGCTACGGTTGGGGCTCGCACGACCGATGTTCGATGAGAAGCGGATGACCCGGGCCCCGACGGCGCGGACCGCGGCAAGGCACAGCAGAAGTTACACGTACCGACATGCCGCCGGAACCACTTCGGCGATCAGCCGTAATAGCCGCCGAACACGGTGCGATGTCGTCGGACCAGTTGCGGGTCGGCGAAGAGCGACACGAGGAGCAATCCTGTGAGGAACCCACCGACGTGCGCCCACACCGCCACGCCGCCCGAGACCTGCGGGTTCATCTGCTGGCCGAGTTGCGGCAGGCCTTCGAGCACCTGGAGGCCGAACCAGTACAGCAGCACCAACCAGGCACGAATCGGCAGCACGAAGATGAAGAAGAACATGTTCACGCGCGCTTTCGGGTAGAGGAGCAGATACGCTCCCATGATTCCCGAAATGGCGCCCGATGCGCCGACCGTGGGCACTGGCGAGGCTGGGCTGGTCGCGATGTACAGAGCAGCTGCCGCAAGCCCGCAGACGAGATAGAACACGAGGAATCGGCCGGAGCCCATGCTGTCCTCGACGCTTCGACCGAACACCCAGAAGAACAGCGAGTTGCCGAGGATGTGCTCCCAACCGCCGTGCAAGAAGATCGACAGGAGCGGAGTTAGGATGTTGATCGGCGAATTGTCGACGGCGCAGACCATTCCAGGTCCGATCGGCACCGCTGTACCGAGCGCGGCTTTGTGCGTGAGCTCGCCCGGAACCATCCCGTAGTCGCAGATACTCTTGGCGAGGGCGTACGGGTCCAGTCCGCCTTTCTCGACGAGCAGCCAAACGGCCCAGGTCGCCGCCAGGATCATGTACGTCATGCGCGGCCGCGAGAGGCGTGGCAGGTCATCACCGAGTGGGATCATTCACTCATCTCCGTTCGAGGCAACCGCTCGGGAAACCTGATATTCTCTTCTGCCAGTCTCGCGCATGACGCCACGAATATGCTGTCAATGTGGCGCGATTATCGGGCCTCAAGTTTGCGAGAACCTTGGGCCGGACTGCGGACATAAGAATTCGGGCGCCACTCTGTCGTGGCGACGCGCGCATCAACGTACATCGAGGAAACTATGGCCGAAAAAGTAATCGGTATCGACCTGGGAACAACGAACTCGGTTGTCGCCGTGATGGAAGGCGGCGATCCTGTGGTCATCCCGAACGCCGAGGGCGGACGTGTCACTCCGTCTGTGGTCGGGTTTACGAAGGACGGAGAGCGTTTGGTCGGCCAGGTGGCCAAGCGTCAGGCAGTAACCAATCCGCAGAACACGGTTTTCTCCATCAAGCGGTTCATGGGACGCAAGATGTCCGAGATAACCGAGGAGATCAAACGCGTCCCGTACAAGGTGATCGGCGGACAGAACGATCTGGCGGTGGTGGAGATTCAGGGGAAGCGCTATACGCCGCCCGAGATCTCCGCGATGATCCTGCAAAAGATGAAGCAGACCGCCGAGGACTACTTGGGGCACAAGGTCGAGAAGGCGGTGATCACGGTGCCGGCGTACTTCAACGACTCGCAGCGCCAGGCTACCAAAGATGCCGGCCGCATCGCGGGTCTCGACGTGCTGCGCATCATCAATGAGCCGACGGCGGCTGCGCTGGCGTACGGTCTCGACAAGAAGAAGGATGAGAAGGTTGCTGTGTTCGATCTGGGCGGCGGCACGTACGACATCTCGGTCCTCGAGCTGTACGACGTGGAAGGTTCGCGTCAGTTCGAGGTGAAGTCGACGAACGGCGACACGCACCTGGGCGGCGACGACTTCGACCAGCGTGTGATCGACTGGCTCGTCGCGGAATTCAAGCGCGATCAGGGCATCGATCTGTCGAAGGACCCGATGGCGCTGCAGCGGCTCAAGGAAGCCGCCGAGAAGGCGAAGATGGAATTGTCGTCGACGCAGCAGACCGATATCAATTTGCCGTTCATCACGGCGGATCAATCGGGGCCCAAGCATCTCAACTACTCGCTGACGCGCGCCAAGCTCGAGCAGCTGTGCGACGATCTCGTGCAGCGCACGATTCCGCCGATGCAGCAGGCGCTCAAGGATGCGGGGCTCAAGCCGGAAGAGATCGACGAGGTGATCCTGGTCGGCGGCTCGACGCGCATGCCCAAGGTGCAGCAGATCGTCAAGGATTTCTTCAAGAAGGATCCGCACAAGGGTGTGAATCCGGACGAGGTCGTGGCGATCGGCGCGGCGATTCAGGGCGCGGTGCTCACGGGCGAGCAGAAAGACGTGCTGCTGCTCGACGTCACCCCGCTGTCGTTAGGCATCGAGACGTTGGGCGGCGTGACCACCGTGCTCATTCCGCGCAACACGACGATTCCGACCAAGAAGTCGGAAACGTTCTCGACCGCCGAGGACAACCAGACGCAGGTGGAGATCCACGTGCTGCAGGGCGAGCGCGAGCTTGCGGTCTACAACAAAACGATCGGCAAATTCCAGCTCACCGGTATTCCGCCGGCACCGCGCGGCATGCCGCAGGTCGAGGTGACGTTCGACATCGATGCCAACGGCATCCTGCACGTGACCGCGAAGGACAAGGCCACGGGGAAGGAGCAGAAGATCCGCATCGAAGCGTCCAGCGGGCTCTCGGAGAGCGAGATCCAGCGTATGGTGAAGGACGCCGAGTCGCATGCGAGCGAGGACAAGCAGCGGCGCGACGAAATCGACACGCGCAACCGTCTCGACAGTCTGGCCTACGAGGTGGAAAAGAATTCCAAGGAGTGGTCTGACCGTCTGTCGGCGGACCTCAAGTCCAAGCTCGAGGGTGCCGTGGAGCGCGCACGGAAGGCGCTGCGTGGCGAGGACATGAACGAGATCAAGTCGGCGCACGAGGAACTGACGCGTGCTTACAGCGAGGCGGGCCAATCGTTGTATGCACAGGGACAGCAGGCGCAAGGTGAGACTGCAACCAGTCACGCCGCGCAGGAAAGCGCCGCCGACAATCCGAAGGGGACCGACCGCAAGGAAGACGTAGTTGAGGCCGACTACGAGATCGTCGAGGAAGACAAGAAGTAGTGGAGGCCCGAGGGTGTGGAATCTGATGGACGAACCAACGAGCGTCGGGCACTGCCCGGCGCTCGTTGTGCTTGACAGGCCGGCAACTTCTGGATGGATTCTTGTGACCAACGCGATGCGAAGGCGAGTGGGTACTCGACCGAAGTGTCGCGCACCGCAACGTGGCGAGCGCGTGAAACTTGCAACCACGCCATGGTGTATCGTTCTCATAGCTCAAACAGCGGAACCAACGTATGACGCCTCATGATTCTCGCCGTCCGCGGCTGGGCGCGTTTGGCATCGTTGCCATCGTCGCCATCATCGCCTTTGCGGGCGGTCTCATACTGGCCGGCGGGCTCAACCTGACACCGTTCGGCTTTGCACAACAACAGAAATCGACGCCGGCACGGTTGACATCGGCAACGGTGAATACTGCGGCGATGGCGCCCGTTGCGGATCTGAGCAACGGATTCGTCTCGATTGTCGATCACGTGCGGCCGGCCGTGGTGTCCATCACCACGGAGCGTGAAGCGCGGGTGCAGCGGATCCCGCAGGGGCAGCTGCCGCCGGGCATGGAAGATTTCTTCCGGCAGTTCGGCCCTCAGCAGTCGCGGCCCGAGGAAGGGCTCGGCTCCGGCTTCATCGTGTCGCCTGACGGATACATTCTCACGAACAACCACGTCGTTGCGGACGCCGACAAGCTCAAGGTGAAGCTGTTCGACGGCCACGTGTATCCGGCGAAGGTGGTCGGCCGCGATCCGACGACGGACGTGGCGGTGATCAAGATCGCCGCGACGAACCTGCCGACGGTGACGTTAGGCGACGACAGCAAGGCGCAGGTGGGGCAATGGGTGCTGGCGATCGGCAATCCGTTGTCGCTCGACTTCACGGTGACGGCCGGCATCATCAGCGCCAAGGGCCGCAGCGGAAACTTGCGCAATCTCTATGCGTCGCAGTACGCCGTGGTCGACTACATCCAGACCGATGCGGCGATCAACCCGGGCAACTCGGGCGGTCCGTTAGTCGACATCAACGGGAACGTGATCGGCATCAACAGCGCGATCGCGAGCCAGACCGGCTACTACTCGGGCTATGGATTCGCGATTCCGATCACGCTCGCCAAGAGCGTGATGGATGACATCATCAAGTACGGCCACGTGCGGCAAGCCGTGCTCGGCGTGTCGATCACCGAGGTGAGCCCGACGACGGCGCAAGTGGCAGGACTCAAGGACATCCATGGCGCGCTCGTCGGCGGCAAGACGCCCGATGGTCCGAGCCCGGCGGCTGACGCCGGCATCGAGCACGGCGACGTGATCGTGGCCGTCGATGGCCAGCCGATCGATCACGTGGCGACGCTCCAGCGGATCATCCGGACGCACGAGCCGGGACAGACGGTCGACGTCACGGTCATGCGGTACGGCAAGCGGATGGACTTCAAGGTGAAGCTGGCGCAGGCGCCTAACGATCAACAAGTGGCGAGCACCGACAGCGGGTCGACGCCCGACAACGGCGGCGCGAGTTACGACAAGTTGGGGATTGCGGTGCAGCCGTTGAGTCAGGAAGAAGCGACGCGGGTCGGCTTGCCGGCATCGCAGCACGGGTTGGCGGTGACGGACGTGAAGGCGGGAAGCGTCGCGTATCAGCAGTTGCAGCCCGACGCGGACGTCATCACGCGCATTCTGTATCCGCGGCCGGAGCGTGCGGTGACATCGGTGGCCGATTTGAACGACGTGTTGTCGAAGATGAAGGATGGCGACGCGATCAGCTTGCTGGTGTACAATCCGCAGTCGAAAGGGACACGGGTGGTGAATCTGCAGGTTGGGCCATAAGCAAACGACGACGCGTACCGAGCGCCCCGGTTGCAGTGCAACCGGGGCGCTCGTGCATTAAAGGCGGACAAGATCGGACACGTCGGACACGGCCGGACGGTGCGACACAGGCGCGGTGGCACCGTGGATTGGGGCCCGTTAGGTTTTGACGAAGTCGCGAGGGTGGCGGAACTGGTAGACGCGCTGGATTTAGGATCCAGTGGAGCAATCCGTGGGGGTTCGAGTCCCCCCCTTCGCATCCGCGGATGCCACACGCGTTAGGCAGAATCACCCGCGGCATGAGAGCCGGACGTGCCGATGAAGATTTTGGTAATCGAGGATGAACGCAAAGCCGCTGCGTACCTTCGCCAAGGGCTGGCGGAAGCGGGATACATCGTCGACGCCGCGCTCGACGGCGATTCGGGTCTCGATGCGGCGCGACGATCGGCGTACGATCTCGTCGTCTGCGACGTGATGCTCCCCGGGCGAGATGGGTTCTCGGTCGCCGGAGAGCTCCGCCGCGCTGGATGTACAACTCCGATTCTCTTCTTGACCGCCAGGAATGCAGTCGATGACCGTGTGCGCGGCCTCGACGCAGGCGGCGATGACTACCTCACAAAGCCGTTCGCCTTCGCCGAGCTGCTCGCGCGCGTGCGGGCGCTGCTGCGGCGCACGCCGGCGCGCGCACCCGACGTCTTCCGAATCGGCGATCTCGTCTGTGACCCCCGCACGCGGCACGTCGAGCGCTCAGGGCGCCGAGTCGATCTGACACCCATGACGGCGCTGGCGACTGGATTGGGGCTTCTGCCGCTCGACATCGGCAGCGGCGA
>Ga0207695_10005414_pt1 | contig 16939 bp, 14 predicted proteins | sample KBSC54metaG_FD_184354 | JGI IMG/M metagenome (GOLD analysis project Ga0207695, IMG submission 184354) | Corn rhizosphere microbial communities from Kellogg Biological Station, Michigan, USA - KBS C5-4 metaG (SPAdes) (version 2) | ecosystem: Host-associated > Plants > Roots > Rhizosphere > Soil... | reverse complement strand
TCCGCGATGCACGTGACGACGGTGATCGTCGGCTCGGCGATGGCGCGCAGGCGCGCCATTTCGCCCGGCACGTTCATGCCCAACTCCACGACCACCGCGTCCGCGGCATCGGGAAGGGCGAGCAGCGTCAACGGCACGCCGACGAGGTTGTTCAAGTTGCCCGCCGTCGCGTGCACCTCGAGCCGGCTCGCCAGCGCCGCACGCGCGAGCTCTTTCGTCGTCGTCTTGCCGTTGGAGCCCGCGATCGCAATGACCGGCCCGTTGGGTCCCCATGCGCGGCGCCGGTAGCTGGCCAGCGCGCCTAACGCAATCAGCGTGTCCGTCACCGGATAGACCGGGACGCCGAGCCCGGACGCCGCCTCCGGCCGCGCGACCACCACCCCCTGAGCGCCGCGCGCGACGGCGTCCCGCAAGAACTCGTGCGCATCGAAATGCTCGCCGGCGAGCGCCACGAACAGCGCGCCGGGCGCGATGTCGCGCGTGTCGGTGCTGACCCCCGTGAAGCGCGACGACCCACGGGGCAGCGCGCCGCGCGCGCACGACGCGAGCGCCCGGGCCGCGCGATCGCGCGTCCAGAACGACTCCCCTCCCTCCCGCTCACGACCGAACGGCGCCGCGCCGGTATTGCTGAGCGATGACGCCCTGCCGTCCGTCACCGCATCCTGCCCGTGAGCTCCGCCACGACCACCTTTTCGTCGAAGGGATGTTTGACCGTGCCCCGAATCTGATACGTCTCGTGGCCTTTTCCTGCGAGCAGGATCACATCGTCGCGCGCATCGGCGCGCTCCAGCGCTTGCAGGATCGCGAGATCCCGCTCTTCGATGCGCTCGTGATTCGTTCGGCGCATCCCGCGCTCGATGTCGTCGAGGATCGCGTCGGGGTCTTCGGTGCGCGGGTTGTCACTGGTGACGATCACCCAATCCGCAGAACGCTCGGCGATGTTGCCCATCTGGGGACGCTTTCCGCGGTCCCGGTCGCCGCCGCATCCGAAGACGACGATCAGGCGCTTGCGGGTGAACGGCCGCACCGCCGCGATGGCGCGTTCGAGCGCGTCGGGGGTGTGCGCGTAATCGCGCAGCACGGTGGGATGCTCGTGGATGATCTCGAGGCGGCCGGGCACCTGCGGCACGGTGCGCAGCCGCGACGCGACCTCGGACAGCGATTGGCCGAGATCCCACGCGGCGACCGACGCTCCCAGGGCGTTGGCGACGTTGAAGTCGCCGATGAGCGGCAGGTGCAGCGCATGTCGCTGGGTGTTGGCGACGAGACGCCACTCGCTGCCGCGCGGCAGGTACCGCATCGACTCGGCGCGCACGGCGGCGCGGTCGGTGAGGCCGAACGTGATCGTGCGCGGCGCACCGGACAATCGGGCCCACGCCGGATCATCGGCATTGACGATCGCGACGCCGCGCGGCGCGAGGTACGACACCAGGCGCGCCTTGGCATCGAAGTACGCCTCCATGGTGCCATGGTAGTCCAGATGGTCGCGCGTCAGGTTGGTGAAGATGGCGGACTCGAACGCGAGGCCGTCGATACGATGCTGGTCGAGGCTGTGCGACGACGCCTCCATGGCCACGGACCGCACGCCGGCGCCCACGAGGGCGCGGAGCGTGCGTTGCAGCTCGACGGGTCCCGGCGTGGTGAGCGCGGCATCGCCGCCGTCGCCTAACGGAGTACCGGCGCTGCCCACGAGCACGCCCAACGTGCCGATGGACGCGCTCTTGCCGCCGTGTCCATCGAGCAGGTGGCGCAGGATGTGGACCGTGGTCGTCTTGCCGTTGGTGCCCGTCACCGCCACCATGCGGAGCGCCTCCGCCGGCGCATCGAACGCGGCCGATGCGGCGATGGCCGCCGCGCGCCGTCCGTCGCGCACGACGATCGCCGGGAGCTCGGTGCGGGATCGGTCTTCGACGATCGCCGCCGCGGCGCCCTTGGCCGCCGCCTGCGGCAGGAAGTCGTGTCCATCGCGCTCCGACCCTTTGACGGCAACGAACAACGATCCGGCCTGCACGTGGCGGCTGTCATCGCTCACATCGGTCAGCTGGGCCGGCAGCGCGCCGTGGGTGTCGGCGAGCACGCCGGCGGCGCGCAAAGCGGCCACGATGCGGGCCGTGTCGAACGGCGTCATGGCGAGGTCACCAGCCGCACGACGGCGCCCGCGCCCGTGACGACGCCTGCGTTAGGCAACGTGCTCTGCGCCGTGCCGGCGCCGCTCGCCTGCACGCGGAAACCGGCGTGGTGGAGCGCGTAGACGGCGGCGCGAATGGACAGGCCGTGCACATCCGGGACGGCGCGCGGCGGCAGCGTCCGTTGGGCGGCCGCGCGCGCCGGCAGCGTGACCACGATCGGCGGCGCCGGCGCGTCGTCCGTGTCCGGCGCCGCCGGGGCGCGCGCGACATCGCCGGTCGAGGCCACGGTGGTATCCTCGATTTTCGACAGCGTCTCGCTCGAGGCGAGCGCGTTCCGGTCGAGCGCCGCATCGCGCGACGCGATCGCCGCCTGCAACACGATCTTCGACACCGGCGCCGCGGCCTTCCCGCCGAAGATCGTCGACTTGGGATCGTCGAGCTTCACGATGATCACGTAGAGCGGCTTGTCGGCGGGAAACAATCCGACGAACGACGCCGTGTACCGGCCGGCGCTGTACCCGTGCTTGGTGGCGCCGCGGCGCGCCGTGCCGCTCTTGCCCGCCAAGGTGAACCGCGCCAGCTGCGCTTCGGTGCTCGTGCCGCCCTGCACCACGCCGACCATCATCTTGCGCACCGTGGCCGCGACCTGCGGCGACAACAAGTGCCTAACGACGCGCCGGTCGTGATGATACAACACGGTCCCGTCGCGCGCGCGGATCTCCTTGATCAACGCCGGCTCCAACAGATCGCCGCCGTTCGCAATCGCGCCGTACGCCGCCGCCAGCTGCAACGGCGTCACCGCGACCTCGTATCCGATCGCCATCGACGCCGGCGACTGCCTGGACCACTCGGACGGCGGATACAGAATGCCCGACGCCTCGCCCGGATACGGCACGCCGGTCGGCATGCCGAAGCCGTAGTCGCGCAGCGTCTCGAACTCCTGCCGCGGCGTTAGGCGCGAGACGAACTTCACCATGGCGATGTTGCTCGAGTACTCGATCGCCTGCGCCAGGGTCAGCTGCGGCTTCGGTTCTTCGTCGTGGATGGTGCGGCCTTCGATCGTGTACACGCCGTTCTCGGTATTCACCGTGTCCGTCGGGTGCGCCAGGCCGCGCTGCAACAGCATCGCGGCGAACAACGGCTTCACCGTCGAGCCCGGCTCGAACGGTTCGCTCAACGCGGGGTTGCCGAACGTCGGCTGACCGACGCGCTGACTCGCCATCGCGCGGATCTCGCCGTCCTGCGGATCGAGAATCACGATGTCGCCGCCCGTCGCGCCCATTTTGGCGATCGCATCGGAGAGCGCGCGCACCGAGATCTCCTGCAGCTCCTGATTGATCGTGAGCTGCACGGCGTCGCCCGGCTCGGGCGCCACATCGCTGTCGGCCGGCGAATCGAATCGCCGCCCGCGCGCGTCGCGCGCGATCACCGCGTGTCCATCGGTGCCGCGCAGCAAGGAATCGAGCGTGAGCTCGAGGCCGCCGCGCGCGGTGCCGGTGTCGTCCACCCACCCGACGATGCGCCGCGTCGCTTCGCGCGGCGTGTACACGCGGTCCACCGTTGGGCGCGTGTACACGCCGCGCATCGCCGCCAGGTCCGCGGCGCGCGCCGGCGAATACGTCCCCGGCAGATCCACCCAGGCACGCCGCGCATCCGTCGCGCGCGACACGAATTCCCCCGGCACGCCCAGGCTGGTCAGGTCGCGCCCCACCGCGCGCCGATCCTTGATCTCGCGCGGCGAGAGGCTGAGCCGCAGCATCTCCCGGCTCATGGCTAACGGAGCACCGCTCACATCGTAGATCGCGCCGCGAGATGCGGGAATCTCCGTGGATGCGAAATGCTGCCGCGCCGCCTTCTGCGTCCACTGCTTGGACTGGAACAGTTGCACCTGCGCCGCGCGCACGACGATCGCTCCGGCGAACAACACCAGCGACAGGTGAATGAGAGTGATACGGCTCTGGCGAAGCACGTTACGGCGCCGACCTGGATCGCGAAAGAATGACGACTTGCGAGTCGTTGGGCACGCGCATGCCGAGCCGCCGCTCGACCAGCGGCGCCAGTACGCTCCGACTCGACAGATCGCGCACATCGCTCTCGAGCTGCGCCCGCTCCGACTCCAGCTGCACCCGCCGCTGCTCGAGCACGCGGATGTCGCGCGACCGCGTGATGCCCGCCGTCCTCCGCCAGATGACGCCCGCGGCGATGAGAACGAAACCGAAGAGCGCCAGCGCCACCCACGCGCGCCCGCGCGCGGCTACGCGGCGCTTCGCCATGCGCGAAGGTGCGCGCTCCGCGCGCGCGAGTTGACCGCGACCTCTGCCGGGCTCGCCGTGGCCGCCTTGCGGGTGAGTGTCGTTCCCAGCGCCCGTCCGCCGCACGTACACACCGGCTGCCTCGGCGGACACGTACACGCCGTGCTCCATGCACGGAACGTCTGCTTGACGATCCGGTCTTCTCCCGAGTGATACGCGATCACCACGATCACACCTCCCGGGGTGAGTCGATCGCGCAGCGACGGCAGCGCCCGTTCCAGCGCGCCGAGCTCGTCGTTCACCGCGATGCGCACAGCCTGGAAGAGCCGCGCGAACACCGCCGGCCCAGTGCGCGGCGGCGCGCCGAGCACCGCGCGGATGGCGCCCACCAGATCGTCGCTCGTGATGAACGGCCGGCGCTGACGACGACGCACGATCTCGCGAGCCAGCTTGAGGGCGCGTGGTTCGTCGCCGTATTCCCGAAAAATCTGTGTGAGCGTGCGTTCGTCGGCCTCCTGCAACAGCTCGGCGGCACTCGGTCCGCCCGCATTCACTGCTCCGTCCATGCGCATGTCGAGCGCTGCTCCCTCGCGAAACGAGAAGCCGCGCGCAAGGTCGTCCAATTGGTGGGATGAAACGCCGAGATCCAGAAGTACGCCGTCGAAGCGCGTGTCATTGAGATCGACAACATCGTCGAGCGCTGCGAAGTTCGCAACGATCGCGCGAAATCGATCAGCGGTTTCGTAGGCAGCAAGTCGCTCGCGCGCCGCCGCGACTGCATCGGGATCCCGGTCGATTCCAATCACGCGCACACCGGACTCGAGCAATGCGAGCGCGTGTCCGCCGCCGCCGAGCGTTCCGTCGAGCACGACACCGCATCCGCGGAACACGTCGACGACTTCCTTCGCCATCACCGGCGCATGGTATTCGCTCGCCCATGCACCAGCATTCGACATGGTGTGCGATAGTTCGCTCGGAGGATCCATGCTGGCGGACTCGATCTGATGTGTCGATGGCATCCGTGGTGGCGCGCGGCGGGCATGTGCACGCCGAAGATTCATCTCCGCGGTACGCCGGCTTCGGCGTCGGACGCGTACACTAGCGGCGAACGATGCGCGGCGTCAAGCGCTCCTAACGACAGCGCCCGCCGAACATCGGCGGGCGCGTCGTTACATGATCTGGGCACCGACTACTTGCAGTATTTCTTCACCTGCGCGTCGATCGCCGGTTGGTACTTTGGCAAGATTCCCAGAATCGTTGCCGCAGTCTTGGGATCCACCGATCCGCCCGCCTGCATGTTGATCTGAGAGTTGAGCGCCGCGTCCTGCGCCGTCTTTGCCAGATCGCATTTCTTGTCGGTCTGATTCTGCCGGACCGCGATGTCGGTCACGCGGAAATACGAAACACCGAGCAAGAACTTCGTGGTGGGACTCGATGCGACGCTGTCCGCAGTCGATATCGTGCCGATCGCTTTCTGCCAATCGGCAAGCGACGGCTTCTGGCCGTTGGCCGTGTCCGCGTTCGCCGCCTGATACGCGCCATTCGCGAGCACGAGGAGGAACTGTGCGACGTTGCCCTTGTCCTCGCCGTTGGCGAGCGCCTGCTTGAGCGCTGCAACCGCGCTGTCGGGCTGCTTGAGATCCATCTCGGCTTTCGCCTTACGCAGGTACACGTGCTCGGCCTTTGGATCGATCTTGATGGCCTGGTTCGCCGCGTCTACCGCTTGCTGCGTGTTACCCGCGAGCTCCTGCGTTTGCGCATTGAGCGACAACAGCGCCGCGTTGTTCTTGAACTTCGCCACGCCCTTTGCAGTCGTCTCGGCTGCCTTCTGCGGCTGATTTATGAGTGCATAGAGCGATGCCTGACGGACGAAATAGCTCGTGTCGGCGAGCGACGTGTCTGTCTGCACCATCTCTTCGCCGGTGGCGGCCGCCTCCGCGTAGTCCTTGGTGGCTTGTAGAATGAGCCACTTCAAATGCACGAGCGACGGGTCGCCCGGATTGTCCTTCACGGCCTGGATGATGATGGGCTTGGCGCGTTGGGCGCGACCAGACGCGGCGATCTTTTGCGTCACGTCTTCGACGAGTCGCAGGTTCTTCGGATCCGCTGCCAGCTCGGCGGCCCACGTGTCGACGGCTTTGTCGAGCGCCGTCGTGTCTTTCTGCGTATCGGCCTTCGCCTTGTACGCGTCGGCCAGGAGCGCGAGCGCCGGCTTGTTCTTTGGATCGATCGCGACCGCCTTCGAGGTCACGTCAATGATCGAATCGGGCGGCGCCTTCGCGGCAACGAACGCGTTGCCGAGACAGACGCGCGAGATGGTCGACTGTGGATATGCAGCGATGGCTGCTCGCGCGGAGGCAATGGCGTCCTGCGCATTCCCCGCTCGCAGCGCGTTCTCACACTTTTGTTCGTCGTCCAGTTGCTTGCGAGCCGCCTGCACTTCCTTCGACAACTTGTCGATCAGATCTCCGAGCTTGCTGCCTTCCAGGTCGGGGAGCGGCTGCACCATGCTGTTGTCGCGCGTGAGCACCATGCGCGTCTCGAGCTTGTAGTTGTCCGCATTTTTCGTGACCTGTCCTTCGAGATACTGATCGGCGCGCAACTGCGTGGCGAGCAGCTTGGACGTGATCGGATCGGGCGTGCTGTCGCAGCTGAAGCCGGACGCTTTGAGGTTATCGCAGACGGCTTTCTGTGGAATGACGAAGAGGTTCTTGATCGGGATGTCCGACGTGAGCTTGTCGATGACCTCCCCGCTCACTTTGGGTCCGAGTCCGGCCTCGTTTCCCCGGAACGGCGCCACCATCATCCGGGGCGTCCCCTCGGGAATGGGAACGCGCCGCGTGATCTGCGCGGCTGCCGACATCGGGGCCCAGGCGAATGCGACCGCTGCCAATCCCCACACGGCCGCGCTCGCCCTGTAAGTCTTTGCCTTCACGTTCGCTACCCTCCGAGTGTTGATCTGATCTACCCCGAACATCGCCGATGGGGTCCAAGCACAACAGTACATGGGCGAAGAGGGACTCGAACCCCCGACTTCCTGCGTGTAAGGCAGGCGCTCTAACCAACTGAGCTATTCGCCCCGGGACAAGCCGGGTTGTCGCCGGTGAGCTCGGTCCTGGTCACGCACACTTCGCGCCCCGGTGTGACGGAAGCCTGTGGAACGGAGCGTTGCCGCTTTACTTGAGGATTGCGAGCGGAATGAGAACGCAGTAACCAACGACGAGCAGAATCGGTGCGATCGTCGTTCCGCCGCGCACTAGATCGGCATAGCCGAGCGCCAAGCAGACCGCTGTTGCAATCCACCAGACGTAAGACCGCGGACGACTAGGAGTCTCCACTTTTACCATAGTCGCATAGTGTGGATCGGCTGCTCGCACATGTCAAGCGATGGTCAGCGTCTCGTGACGCCGGCATCACATCTCGTCGGGCGTCGGCGAGTCCGGCGGCGACGCTGACGGCGGCTCGGAGGGCGGCTGCTCCGACTGGCCGGCCGCGAGCAGCGCGGCGAGCGCATCCGTGTCGGCGGCGCGTTCGGCTGCGGCGTCGGCCAGGCGCAGCGCCTCCATGCGCCGCTGGTCGCGCCGCCGGCGCATCACCCACAGCGGCACGATCATGATGCCCAACAATCCGAGGATGAGCGTCATGTTCGCCAACACGGCGAGCGCGCCGTAGCGGCGCATGGTGTTGGCGCGCCACTGCGCTTCGAATGCGTCTTCCGTAAGGCCGTAGGCGCGGCGAATCGCGACGTCCAACGATTGCGTCTGGCGCCAGTACTGAAACAACAGCGCGAGGCCGCGCTGCCGGTCGAGCGATGCCAGCTCGCTCACCGCTCGATACGACAGCGCGTACGCCGCATCGGCGCGCGATGCACCGCCCTGGAACTCGGCGTCTAACGAATCCAGCGATGGGACACCGTGCAGCACGAGTCCGATGCTGGTGGTGAGCACGGCGTCGCGATCCCATTCGCCGGCGGCGACGCTCGCGTAGCCTTCATCGAACCATCGCGGCGGCAGATCACCCAGATACTCGTGCAGCGCGAGGTGTGCGAGCTCGTGCCGGAGCACTTGCATGGGATTGCCGGCGCCGGATCCGGCATTCGAGCCCTGCATCACGATGCGCCGTTGGTCCGGAATGGCGATGGCGGCGCCCCACTCCGGCGCGCCGGCGCCGGTCCACTCGCGGAAGCGTCGATGGTCCGGCGCGATGGCGATCAGCACGCGCTCCGTTGGGCGCGGCAATCCGGGGAACGTGTCGGCGGCGGTCGCATGGGCGAGCACGGCGCGCGCGAGCGTGATGTCGCGGGGATAGGCGACCACGGTGAATCGGCCCCGATCCAGCCGCACCGCGGGCGAGTCGATCTGCGCCGCCGCGGGGCCGGCGACGAGCACCGCGGCGGTGGCGATCGCGAGCGCTAGGCGCTGCGCGCGGGCGTGCCTCCGTCCTCGATGTGCTTGAGCATCTCGCCGCAACGCTTGCCCCATGGATTGAACTTGTTGGCGGCCAGGCCCGCGCGCCACGTCTCGAGCGCGTCGTCCCGCTTGTTGTCGAACCAGAGCACGCGACCCAGCTCGTAGTACGCCTCGATGAGGTTCGGACCGAGCGCGAGCGTTTTGCGAAAGAACGTCTGCGCGTCCTCGTACATTTCTCGTTCCGCATACACCAGACCGAGATAGAAGTGCGCGTACAACGTGGCCTTGCGGTCGTTGTCCAGGCGAATGGCCTTGGACAGGTGCTCGATGGCTTCGCCGAAGATTTTCTTCTTGAGGCAGATGTAGCCGAGGTTGATGCGCGCGAGCGAATTCGTGGGCTGGCGCATCAGCACCTTCTGGAAGTTGAGCAGGGCTTCGTCGTACTTGTCCTGCAGCATCTGCGCCCAGCCGAGCAGCGATTCCGTCTGCGGGTCGTTGGGCGAGAGCTCGAGCGCCTTGAGCAGCGCGCGCTCGGCGGCCTCGTGGTCGCCTAACGAGATGAGGCTCCAGCCTTTCTCGAGGTAAGTGGAGGCGCCGATGTGGTCGGCCATCACCGGGCGCTCGCCGCCGAAGGCGGGGGCGTTGGTGGCTTTGGCCGGCGCGCCGCCGCCCAGCTGCTTCCATCGATCGACGAGGCGCTTCACATCTTCACGCAGCGCGGTGAGCTGCACGATCTCCTGCTCGACCTCCTTGTAGAGGGCGATGATGTCCGCCTTGATCGCGTCGCGCTCCGCGCCCGCCTCGGGACCATCGAGCCGTGCTTCGATGGCGCCGAAGCGCGTGCGGAAGGGTCGTCCGTCGACGTCAGCCATCCGACGATGCTCCTCCCAGGCTCGCGCGGTGAAGCTCGAGGTGCTCGGTGGCGGAGAGCAGCCGCTCGATCTCGAGTAGAATGACCATGCGCCCATCGCGGTGCAGCAGGCCGCGCACGTAGTCCGCCTTGAGGCCGCGGAAGAGCGGCGGCGGCGGCGAGAGCTGGGCGGGGTCGATGTTCGCCACCTCGAGCACCGCGTCGACCAGCGCACCGAGCCACTCGTCGCCGGCGCGGAACACGATGATGCGGACGCCCGCCTGGGGACGGTCCGTTTCGTCGAGACCGAAGCGGCGCCGCAGGTCGATCACCGGCACGACCCGCGACTGGTACTCGAGCACGCCCTCCATCCACGCCGGCAAGTTAGGCACCGGCGTCGGCGCGGCGTGGCGCAGCACGCGCTCCACCGAAAGCACGTCGGCGGCAAAATGCTCATCGCCCACGCGAAAGGTCACCACTTGCTGCGAAGTTGCCGCTGTCATTCGGATTCTCCGGTTCGCGCGACACACGCATCCACCAGCGCGTCCGCGTCCACGATGCCCACCAGGTCGCCTCCCCGCCGCTCGACGCCGACCATGACGCCGCGGCCCGCCGCCGCCGCGTGCGGATGGTGCAGCCGCGACGCATCCACCATGATCACGTCCTCGACATCCTCGAGCGCGATGCCCACCGCGCGCGCTCCGCGCCGCAGCATCACCACGGCCGCGTGCCCGGACGCCGGGGACACGCCTAACGCAACCTCCGGCGCGAACACCGGCACGTACGATCCGCGGATCGCGAACACGCCCAGCATGCCCTCGGCCATGTCCGGCACCGCCTCGAGCGCCGGCATTTCCACCACCTCGATCGCCGCGCGGAGCGCGAGCGCGAACAGTTCCCCGCTCGCGCGGAAGAGCAGCATCTCGGTGGCCGGTGCGGCGTCCGTCGGCGCGGTCATCGCGGCTCCTCCGCGCGGTCGCGCGCCACGAGCTCGGCGATCGCGGCCGGCAGCGCGTCGAGCGGCAGGATGCGATCGACGCCGCCGCCTAACGAAGCGGCGTGCGGCATGCCGTAAATGATCGACGAGTCGCGGTCCTGCGCCAGGCCGGCGCCGCCCGCGTCGTGGATCGCGCGCACGCCGGCCGCGCCGTCGCGACCCATGCCCGTGAGCACTACGCCGATCGCGTGCGGCCCGAACACGCCTGCCACGCTGCGGAACAGCGGGTCCGCCGACGGTCTCACGCCCCAGATGGCCGGTGAATCGTCGAGCGCGATGGTCGGCGCACCGACGCCCTGGGCGCGCTCGACGCGCATGTGCCAGCCTCCGGGCGCGATGTACACGCGGTTGGTGCGCACCGCGTCGCCGTGCACCGCTTCGACCACCGGCACGCTGCTCTGCGCGTCCAGCCGCTCGGCGAGGCTGCGCGTGAACCCCGGCGGCATGTGCTGCACGACGAGGACGGCCGCGTCGAGGTCGCGCGGAAAGCGCGGAATGATTTCGGCGAGCGCGCGCGGACCGCCCGTCGACGCGGCGATGGCGACGACGCGCGTCGCAGCGCCGGCCGCGCGCGCCTGCGGCGCCGGCGTGCGTTGGGCCGGCGCATGGGGGCGCGCCAGCACTTCCACGCCCTGGAGATTCACCTGGTCGGCGGCGCGCAGCGCCTCGAGGAGCTGCTCGCGCACGGCGCCCAGGTCGAGGCTGATCGGCCCCGACGGCTTGCGCACGAAATCCACCGCGCCTAACTCGAGCGCCCGGATGGTGAGGTCGCCCGCATCGCCGGTGGCCGCGCCGCTCAGCATGATCACGGGGCGCGGCGCCTCGCTCATGATGTAGCCCAGCGCGCCGATGCCGTCGAGCTCCGGCATCTCGACGTCCATCGTCACGAGATCGGGGTTGAGCGAGTGCACTTTGCTCAGCGCGTCGCGGCCGTTGCGCGCGGTGCCGACCACACGGAAGCCGCCGGCGCCGTCCACCATCTCGGCCACGAGCTTGCGCATGAACGCGCTGTCGTCCACCACCAGCACGGTGCGCGGCGCCCTAGAGGACGACATCGCCCTTCACCATGGAGCGGACCTGCACCTGGCCGGTCTCGATGTGAAAGAACACGCTGCGCCCGTGTCCGCCCCCGACGTCCTCGCCGATGATGGGCAACCGCGCCTTGCCTAACGCATCGCGCGTGGCGAGCAGGTTGCGCTCGCCCATCTGGAGGCCGCCGGCCGGCAGGAGCGCGCCGAACATGCTCGCCCCGCCCACGAGGCGCGCCGTGATGCGCGTGGGCCGCGCGCCTAACTGTTGCATCTGCTCGAGCAGCATCGGCACGGCGCTGCCGGGAAACTTGGCGCGGTTCGTCCGGTCCTGCGCCAGCGATTCGCTCGGCAGCAGCACGTGCGCCAGCCCGCCCACGCGCCGGTCGGCATCGTGGAGCACGATGGCGACGCACGAGCCGAGCCCGATCGTGGTCAGCATCGCGTCGCCCTGCGCCGCGGCCGCATCGGCCACCCGCACGCGAATTTCCCTCACTGCCGCCGGAAGATGCGCTCCCGCGGCTCGACGGCCTGGAAGCGGCTGCGCGCGGGACCGAACAACGTCTCGACCTTGCCCAACACGAGGAACCCGCCGGGGGCCAGCGCGTCGTGGAATTTCTGGAACAACGCCTCCTGCGTGTCGCGGTCGAAATAAATGAGCACGTTGCGACACGCGATGAGGTGCAGCTCCGGCATCGGCGGCGATTCGTTCAGGAGATCGCGGTGCTCGAACCGCACCATCCGGCGCACCGCGTCGTGCACCACGTGCGGCGACGTGGGCGAGAAGTACCGCTCGCGCAGCGCCGCCGGCGTGTCGGCGAACGCCGCCTCGACGTAGGCCCCGCGACGCGCCGCCTCGAGGCTCGCGCGATCGATGTCGGTTCCGATCACCGTCACCCTGCCCAACCGCGACGATTCGCCGCGCTCGCTCACGTACCGGTGCATCAGGATGGCGAGCGAATGCGCCTCCTCGCCGGATGCGCAGCCGGCGCTCCAGATGCGCAAGGCGGGATCGGGCAGCGACCAGAGCGCGGGCACGCACGCGCTCTCGATGGCGCGGAACGTCTCCCAGTTCCGGAACAACTTGGTGACGTTGATCGTGAGCGCGTCCAACAGGAGATCGTACTCGTGCGCGTCCGCATCGAGGACGCCCGCGTAGTCCGGGTACGTGTGCACGCCGCGCGCACGCATCCGCACGGCGATGCGGCGGCGGAGACACTTTTCCTTGTAGCTGGCGCACGCGAAGCCGCGCTCGCGCGCGATCTTCGCCGTGAGCTGCTCGAACTCGCGGTCCATCGCCGCCTCGGTCACGCCGGCAGACTCCGCACGAGGTCGAGATTCGCCCGCAAACTCTGGTTGTCCGGATTGAGCGCGAGCGCGCGCTCCCAGTACGCCATTGCCTGATCCTTGTCCTGCCACTTGTAGCGGATGTTGCCCAACTTGCAGTAGACGTCGTCGCCTAACGCCGGGTTCAGCTTGATGGCGCGTTGGTACGCTTCCAGGGCTTCGTCGTATCGGCCGGCGCCGTAGAGCGCGTCGCCCAGGTTCTTGTGGAGCTGGGGCAGCGCGCCATTTTCCTCGAGGCCGCGCTCCGCCGCCTGTCCGGCGGCGGAGAGATCGCCGCGGCGCTCGAACAGGACCGCCAGCGTGTTGCACAACACCGGACCGCGCGGGTGCGCCGCGAGGCCTTCGGTAATGAGCGCGACGGCGCGATCGAGGTCGTCGCGCAGCGCGGCGGCCAGCGCTGCGTAATGGAACCAGGCCGGCAGGGGCATCTTCTTCCCGAACAGCGCGCGCGCGCTGGTGAGCAGCTCGTCGGCCTCGGCGAGGTCGCCGCGCTTGAGCGCCAGCACGCCTAACGAAATACGCGTGCGCGGGTCCTCGGCGCCGCCGCGCCGGGCTGCCTCGGCCAGCGCTTCGCGCGACTCGTCGTGGTGGCCCAACCGCTCGAGCGCGTAGGCCAGATTGTGGAACACCGCCGCCCGGGCGCCGGGCTGCGCCGCCGCTTCGCGCAGCGTGAGCACCGCCTCGGACCATCGGCCTTCACGCATCGCCACCAACGACAAGAAAAATCTCGCCTGCACGTCGTTTTCCTGCAGCTCCACGACGCGGCGGAATTCGCGCGTCGCTTCCTCGTACATCCCCGTCTTGTAGAATGCCGCGCCCAGGTTGCGATGTTCCTCCACCCGCGCTTCGAGCGCCACTTCGTCGACGGGCCGCGACTTCCCAATGATGTGCAGGAACCCCGCGGTCGCCAATCCGTAGAGCGCCTTCCCCACCTCGAATTCGCCGGCGCCGGATGCATCGATCAGCGCGGTCACGTCGCGGCGCCCATCGATGAGCGGCAGCAGCTGCTCCTGCAACGGCGTCAGCTGCGCCTCGCTCGCCGCGAGACGTCCGTCGTCGACGCCGAAAATGATGTCGAAGCTCGGGACCTTCTTCTCGATGAGACTCCACTCGTCCACCCGCCGCGCGCCCTCGAGCAGCAGCGACTCCGGGTTGATCGAGACGAGGACGTCGTGCTCATCGGGCCGGATGTCGCCCTCGAAGCTGAATGTCCCCTGCGTCCACGTGAAGAGATAGTAGACCGCCTCTTCGATCTGGATGCGGATGTAGCGGTGCAGTTCCTCGCGCGAGAGGATCTGCTGCTCGATGAGAATTTCGCCTAACCGCTTGTGGCGGTGCTGCGTGCCCTGGATGTCGATGGCCGAGTCGAGCTCGGTCTGGGTGAGCACGGCGGCCTTGACCAGCATGTCGCCTAACCGGTCGCGGCGGTTCACGATCGATGCGTACGAGATGCGGCCGCGGTCGAAGTAGATGTAGCCGAAGTTGCTGCGGTCCGTGACGCTGAGACAGCCGGTCTTCTGTCCCATCGCCAGGAGCTGCAGCACGTCCGGCAAGCTCGCTTCGCGCAGACTGCCCTTGATCGCCATCTACCGGAACTCCTCGATCGCCCGACCGGAGAGGTCGGGCCAGTCCCAGATCACCTTTTCTTCATCGAGGAACATCGGGTCGGCGGGATGCCCGGTGCCGTTGTGCGCCATCGCCGGCGCGGCCAGCCTGCCCTCGAGCTCCTTGCGGGCAAAGCTCGCCGTGAGCGGCACGCCCACGACGTCCGCGGCCTGCGTTAGCCGCTGCACGGTGCTCGTGATCTCGGAGACGCTTCCCACGGCGCGCGCCGCCAGATAGTCGACGAGCGATCGGTCGTGGCGCACATCGGCCGCGGCGAGCGACCGCGCGTACAGCCGCTCGCGCAGCACGTGATCCGGCGGCTGCATCTCGACCACGAGACCGCCCTCGAAGCGCGAGCGCAGCCGGTCCTCGAGGCCCTCGATCTGTCTGGGCGCGCAGCGCATCGACAACACGATCTGCCGGCCGCTCGCGTAGAGCGCATTGAAAATGTGGAACAGCTCTTCCTGCGTCCGTTCGGTGCCCGCGCATTCGTGCACGTCATCGATGATGAGCACGTCGACGACGCGATACCGCGCGCGCCACCGCTCGATGGCGCCGTCCCGGAGCGCGGCGATGAGCTCCTCGGTGAACTGGGCCGCGCTCACGCAGGCCACCGTGGTCGCGCCCCCGCGGAGGGCGATCAGCTCATTGCCTAACGCATTGAGGAGGTGCGTCTTGCCGACGCCGGCCGGCCCGTAGATCACGAGCGGGTTGTACTTCTTGCCCGGTTCTTCGATCACCGTGTCCGCGGCGTGCACGGCCAATTGGTTGGACGGGCCCACCTCGAAGTCCGAGCGCACGAAGTCGGGCGACGGGCCCGGCGGCGGCTCGGCCGCGCCTAACAGACGGGCCACCGCGAGCTCGGCTTCGCCCACCCGCTCCGGGTCGCGGAAGAGATCCGACGCCGCCAGCGCCGCATCCAGCGCCCCGGCCTCGCGCGCCAGCGACTGGAGGCGCGCGACCGCGCTCTCGTACTGGCGCACCGTCGCCTCCACGTCGGGCTCCTCGGTGCTCTCGAGCGCGCGCTCGATCGCCGCGGTCAGGAACCCGGCTTCCCGCCAGCGCGACATCACCTCGAGCAGCCGGATCCGCCACGGCTCGATCTGTTGGGCAACCACCGCGCTCAGATCGCTCAGGAAGCTCGAGAACTCGCTGCCGCCGTTCCGGCTCAGCACCGCGGCCGCGCGCGGCGCCGCCACCGCCGCGCCGGCCTCCGGCCGCTCGCCCAGCACGTCGCGCACGTTCTGCGGCGTCACGGCGCGTTCGCCTAACGTCTGCGACGCGATGAGCCGGTTCAGCGCGCCCTGCAGCTCGCGCACGTTGCCGAACGGGATGCGCGCCAGCTCGTCGAGCACGCCTGCCTCGAACGTCGCGCCGCGCTCGTCGCACTTGAGCCGCACGATCGCCGCGCGGGTCTCGTAGTCGGGCGCGCCGACGTCCACCACGAGCCCGCCCGAAAATCGGGAGATCAACCGCTCATCGAGATCCGCGATTTCCGTCGGGGGACGATCGCTCGTCAGGACGATCTGCCGTCCGGCCCGCTGCAGGCCGTTGAACAGCCGCAGCATTTCGCTCTGCGTCTCGCGGCGCCCGGCCAGAAACTGCACGTCGTCCAGCAACAGCACGTTGACGTTCTGGTAGCGTTCGCGCAGCGCGTCCACCGCGCTCGACGCGACACTCGCGTTGAGCTCGTCCACCAGCTCGTCGACCGTGGAATAGGCAACCTTGAGATCGGGCTGCAACTGCCGGCCGAGGTGGCCGATGGCCAACAGGAGGTGCGTCTTGCCCAACCCCGATCCACTGTAGATGAACAGCGGGTTGAACGCAGCGCCCGGCGCCTGGGCCACGGCGCGCGCCGCCGACACGGCGAGGCGGTTCGCCGACCCGACGATGTAGTTCTCGAAGCGGTAGCGCGCGTCCAACTCCACCTCAGCGACTCCCTGCGTGCGCGGTCGACGGCGTCGCCGGACTGCCCGATGTGCTCAAACGGCGGAGCACGAGCTCCGAGATGCCGCGCAGCGTTTCGAACACGCCGGTGCCGTGTAGGGCGCCGGCCGGGAATGCGGGCACGCCGCGGAAGTTGAGCGCATCGCCTAACGTGGCCGTGTCGTGGATGAGCTCCGGGGGCAGGTCCTGCTTGTTGTACTGGAGCACGAGCGGCACCGTGCGCACGTCCATGCCGTGCTCGGCGAGATTCGCGTGCAGGTCCTGCATGCTCTCGATGTTCTCGTCGAGTTGGCGCACCTGGCTGTCGGCGACGAACACGACGCCGTCGGCGCCCTGGAGCACCAGCTTTCGCGTCGACTGGTAGTAGACCTGGCC
>Ga0207695_10005412_pt1 | contig 16939 bp, 15 predicted proteins | sample KBSC54metaG_FD_184354 | JGI IMG/M metagenome (GOLD analysis project Ga0207695, IMG submission 184354) | Corn rhizosphere microbial communities from Kellogg Biological Station, Michigan, USA - KBS C5-4 metaG (SPAdes) (version 2) | ecosystem: Host-associated > Plants > Roots > Rhizosphere > Soil... | reverse complement strand
CACGGACTCCCGGGAAAGCCCGGCCAGCACTTTGCACAGCCGCAACGCCCGTCCCCGCGGAATGATATAATGCTGCAGGACATGCAGGGGATAATGATGTTCCTCCATGTCCACCCGCGCGAGACTGCGCCAGATCCCGCCAACGGCATACAGGGCCGTCGACGACAGGCCCGAAATATTCTTCAGCCCCTTGTCGACAATGTCGCGCGCCTTGTCGGGATCGCCCTTGGCCTGATCCATCAAGCGCAGCGGACCGAACGGCAGGGTCCAGGCGTCGCCTGTCCTGCCGCCTTTGACCGTCACCATGTCCAGGCTGCCCCCGCCCAGATCGGCGACCAGACCCGAAGCTTCGGGAATGCCCGCCACCACGCCTTCGGCGGCAATGCGCGCCTCGTCTTCGCCCGCCAGGATGCGGATCGACGAGCCCCAGGCCCGTTCGGCGCGGGCGATGAATTCGGCACCGTTGCTGGCGTCGCGGGCGGCCGCGGTCGCGACCGCTTCGCGCAGATCGACCTTCAAGCCGTCCGCGATCATGCGGAATCGCGCCAAAGCCTCCAGCGCGGCAGCGCAGCCTTCGGCGTGCAGTCGGCCGGTGGTGACCATGTCGCGGCCGATGGCGCAGATCGATTTCTCATTCTGCCAAGTGGCGGCATTGCGGTATTGGCTCTCATAGATCACCAGGCGCACGGAGTTGGAGCCGATATCGACAATGGCAATAGGCCTGCGCGCGTCACCGGCGCGCGGGCTTGGAGAGGCGCGGACTTCGCTGGCGGACGACAAAGATCAGATCCGGCGCTTGCGCGGGCCTGAACCCTGGATCTTCAGCGCCCGGCCGCGGCCGGACAGCGAAGGATTGGTCATGAAATATGTATGCGCGGAGAAGGCATCGGCATCCTCGGAATGGGAATCGCGTGAATAAGTTCCGTCCGCCTTCATATACCAGCTTTGCGCCTGATCCTTCAGCAGCGCGACCATGATCTGGTCGAGCACCTGTTGATGGACCGTGAGGTTTTCGATGGGAACCAGGGTTTCCACCCGGCGGTCCAGGTTGCGCGGCATCCAGTCCGCCGAGGAAATGAAAACCTTCGCGTCCGGCGACGGCAGGCCATGGCCTGCGCCGAAGGCCACGATCCGCCCATGTTCCAGGAAGCGGCCCACGATGGAGCGCACCCGGATATTCTCCGACAGGCCCGGCACGCCGGGGCGCAGGCAGCAGATGCCCCGCACCACCAACTCGATCTTCACCCCCGCCTGGCTGGCGCGGTAGAGCCCGTCGATCATCGCCGGATCGACCAGCGAATTCAGCTTGATCCAGATCGCAGCCGGCTTGCCCGCGCGGGCATGCATGATTTCCTGCTGAATGCCTTCGACCAGACGGCCGCGCAGCGAGAAAGGCGAGACCGCCAGCTTCTCCAGCGCATTGGGTTCGGCATAACCGGTGATGAAATTGAAGACCTGGGCAGCGTCACGGCCCAGCGCCGGATCGGCACTGAACAGCGACAAGTCCGTGTAAACCCGCGCCGTCTGGGGGTGATAATTGCCGGTGCCGAAATGCACATAAGTGTGCAGCTGGCCGCTCTCCCGCCGCACCACCAGGCTGATCTTGGCGTGGGTTTTGAGCGCGATGAAGCCATAGACCACTTGCACGCCGGCCCGTTCCAGATCACGGGCCCATTTGATGTTGGCGGCTTCGTCGAAGCGGGCCTTGAGCTCAACCAGTGCCGTCACCGACTTGCCGGCTTCCGCCGCTTCGATCAGCGCGCTGACGATGGGGCTGTCCTGGCTGGTGCGGTACAGAGTCTGCTTGATCGCGACCACGTCCGGATCGGCCGCGGCCTGGCGCAGGAACTGCACCACCGTGTCGAAACTCTCGAATGGATGATGGACGATCAGGTCCTTTTCGCGAATGGCGGCGAAACAATCCCCGCCATGATCGCGGATCCGTTCCGGGAAGCGGGCATTGTACGGCTTGAACTGCAGATCCGCTCGCTCGGGAATGATGAGCTTGGAAAGATCCGACAGGCCCATCAGGTTTTCGATATCGACGATCTTGGCTTCGTCCAGATCCAGATGGGTGGCGATGAACTGGCGCAAATGCGCCGGCATCAACTTGCTGCATTTCATGTGGATGACGCTGCCGCGGCGGCGGCGCTTGAGCAGCGACTCGAACAGCAACACCAGGTCTTCGGCTTCTTCTTCCACTTCCACGTCGCTGTCGCGCAGGATGCGGAACATGCCCCAGCCCGAAATGTCATGGCCGGGAAACAGTTTGTCGAAATAGAGCGCGATCACATGTTCGAGCGGGATGAAGCGCGCGACTTTGCGGTCGGTATCGGGCAGGCGGACGAAGCGGCGCAGCTGCGGCGGCACCGGGATCAGCGCGAAGAAATCCTTATTGTCCCGCCGGTTGGTGAGCGACAGGGCGACGGTGAAGCCCAGATTGGGAATAAAGGGAAAAGGATGAGCCGGATCGATGGCAAGCGGGGTCAGAACCGAAAACACCTGTTCGCTGAAATAGGCGTCCAAGAAGACGCGGTCGCGATCCAGAATCTCGCCGCCGGTAACGACGCTGACGCCTTCCTTGCGCAGCTCGCCGTCCAAAGTGGCCCAGATGCATTGCTGTTCGCCGATCAACTGGCGCGCCGCTTCATCCACCTTGGCGAGCTGCTCGGCCGGCGACAGGCCGTCCGCTGACGGTGTGGTGATGCCGGCCCGGACCATGCCCATCAGCCCGGCCACGCGCACCATGTAGAATTCGTCGAGATTGGAGGCGGAGATCGACAGAAAACGCAGCCGTTCGAACAAAGGATGGCGGCGGTTCTGCGCCTCTTCGATCACCCGGCGATTGAAAGCCAGCCAGGACAGCTCCCGGTTGACGAAGCGGGCTGGCGAGGCTGGGTCGAAATCGAAATTGCTGCCCTGATGCTCGAGTGCCACCACATCGTCGGTGGCCAGGGGGTTTTCCGACGCGCCGTCGACGGGTGCATCGTTGGCGGGCTCGATTTTCTGGGAGGGGTTGGACATGGCGGGAGCTTAGGAGAAATAGGTGAATCTGTCATGACAGCGGGCCCTATTGCGCCATAAGCTCCCGTATTAATTGAAGATTTATGGGTTTCTGTCGGCTGAGTGCCTCACCATCGGCCCGGGCGATGAAATCGCGAACCGCCGCCGGCGACCGTTCGAGCCCCCGGAGAAGCCCGGTCACCACAGCCTCGGGCACCATAACCTGCCGGTCCGCAAACAGCTTGACTGCCAGGGCCATCAATAGCCCCTCGTCCGCCTGGCCCAGCTCGAACGCGACCAGGGCGCCGAAGCGGGACGCCAAGTCAGGCAGCCGGACCCGCCATTGCGTCGGCGCGCTGTGGCCGGTCAGAAGCAGCGGCGTCCCCCGCTCCAGCATGGCGAACAGCGCGGGCTCGTGATCCGGATTCTCCGCGCTGTCGCAATTTTCCACCACCGCGGGGCCCGCAAGAGGTTCGCGCAACGCGCGCGCGTCCACCAGAGCGGCACCGGCCTGCACGGCCCAGATATGGGCCAGATGTGTCTTGCCCGCGGCGATCGGTCCCCAAAGCGCCATCGCGGGCTGGGACCAGTCGGGCCAGCGCTCCAGATATGCCAGCGCGCGCGCATTGCCCGGCGCTTCGATGAAATCGGCGCGCGTCATGGCGTTGTGCGGCTCGAGAGGAAGGACCAGTTGCGAAGACATCAATCGACCGGGATCACGCGGTGCGCCGCCCCGACAGCAGCGCGCGCAAAAAAGAATAAAGATACGTTGCAGCCGAGAGTGCTGCAAACACCGCTACGGCATAACTTCCAGCCGTCACCAGACGCGGCGCGTCCTGATTCAACGCCAGCAGCAAAAGCAATATTCCCACATAGCCGACCAGCACGGCGGTTGTGGCCTTGCCGATCGTCAAAGGTTCGATGCGCAGCGGCAGGCTCAGCACCTTTGCCAGCACCGCACCGGCGCCGATCACCAGATCGCGCGCGATCACCAAGGCCACCAGCCAGAATGGCGCGGCCCCCACTTTCAACAGCGCCAGAAAACAAAACAACATGAGAAGCTTGTCGGCCAGAGGATCGAGCCATGCGCCTGCTTGAGAGGTAAATCCCCAGCGCCTTGCCACATAACCATCGGCCAGATCGCTGAAACCGGCACTCGCGAATATCACCAGAGCCGCCGTGTCGTGCTCCGCCAGGATCGCCCAGGCCGCCAGCGGCCCCACCAACAGGCGGAAGCCGGAAAGCAGATTGGGCAGATGCCGCAACACTACTGGCCGCCCCCCGAATTCAATCGCGCCCCCGCCGCAAGCGTCCATTGATCGCCGCGGCCCGACAGCGCCAATCCCTTTTCATTGAGGGAATCGCGCAACTGCGCAGGCGTGCCCATATAGGCGATCGACAGGCGCGCATAACCCAGATTCATCGCCACCACCTGGACGCCGGTGACATTCTCCGAACCCGACAGAGCCGATTGGATCGCGCCCCATTGGTTGAGCGATGCCACTTTCACATCGGCCACCAAAGTGCCGCGCGCATTCGGATTGACCGCCGAACGCGATTTCCACATATCGTCCATCGCGGTCAGCGCGGCCTGGGCCGCAGCCGGATAGGTGGTGCCCAATGTCTGGAGCATGGGCACATCGACGGTTGTTTTCGTTGGGGTAGCGCCCTGGCCCAGGCGGCGGATGTTCACCGTCACCTTGCCATTGGCATAAATCGCCTGCACCAGTGCCGCTTCGCTCGCTTTGATCTTTGCCGCCGCCGGCGCAACATCGTTCCAGCCGGCATTGTCGAAATTGAGCTGCCCCAATTCATCGCCCGCCGATGGCAGCGAGAAGGGCACAAAGGAGTCGTGTGCCGCCGCGAACGCTTGGGTCCAGGGACCGGTGTTATATCCAGGCGACATCGGCACCAGGAGAATGCGGCGGACCGCCGTCTGGGTGAAAGCGATATTGGCCTCACGCAATGTGCGGGCCACGGCATCCGGATTGAAGTTGTAACTGATGTCGGCGACGTAACGGGTGGTGGAGCGCCGCTCATTGGTCGGCGTATAGCCGCGAGACAGGCGGACCAGCGCGGGCGCATCCAGCATCGGCTGACGTGACCAATCCTGTTGCCGGGTCAGGCGGCGATACAGAATTTGCCAGGCTTTGGGACGGCCCTGCGCAATGGCAACATTGAGCGCCTCGGCCGAGGACGCCCCCGACGCGTCCACATGGACGCCGCTCACGGTGTAAAGATCGTCCGCCCGGACAGGCAGCGAAAACAGCAGCGCGAACGCCAGGATGGGAAGGGATTTGAGAATTGGCGATAGCATCTGCGGGCTCAGTGAGGGCAGCGCGATTATAAGCGGCGCTTTGCAACTGCGAAAGCGTCCCGGACGGCAAAAATCACACTCTAATCAAGCCCTTGATCGGCGAAGCCGAAGCGCTGTCCGGGAAAATGCGGGTTTCGAGCGCCGCCCGGGACACGCCCATCTGGTCCACAAGGACACTTTTGAACAAGGCGCGCAAATCGGTGCGCGCGGGTTGGTCCCGCCCGTCCTTGAGTGCGCCCTGCCCCAAGCCCACCCATTCCGCCTTCACCGAGCCGCCCGCCACCGCGCCACCAAACAGGAATGCAGCCCCGCCGGTGCCATGGTCGGTACCGCCAGATCCGTTGGGATGAACGGTGCGGCCGAATTCGGTGGCCATCACCACGGCCGTTTTGTTCCACACGTCCGGCCCCATGGCGGCGCGCAATGCTTCGATCGCCGTGTCCAATGCGGTCAGCCGCCTTGCCAGCTGACCATCGCCCGCGCCCTGCGTGACGTGCGTATCCCAGCCGGAGGCTTCCAGGGTCGCAACCCTGGGACCGCCCGACGCCGCCAACAGTTTGCCCGCGCCCTGAAACAGCGGCGTGAGATCGCCATACGCACCGCCCTTGCCGCGCTGCATGCCGGTCGATGCGGGATCGTCCATCGCGCCTTGCGCCGAGGCCTGAAGCGCCAACGCGCTGGACAGCGATGCCTTGAGCACCGCATCGCCGGCATAAAGCGCGCGCACTTGATCGAGAAACAGTTCGTCCGGCGCGGGCAGCACCGCCGGCATCCAGCTCGCAGTCTGCACCTTGCCAGACAACATCAGGGGCGGTGTCTGGGCGATGGCCAAGGCGCCGTCGCCATTCGCCAGCCCCATGGGCGCCAGTGCGCGATTGAGCCAGCCATCCTGCAACAAATGCGGGCTGGTGCCGCCCGCTTCCAACACATTCTGGCCGTCGAAATGAGAGCGGTCGCGATAGGGCGAACAGATATTGTGAAATACCACCAGCTGCTTGGCGTCATAAAGCGCCTTAAGATTGGTGAAGGCGGGATTGAGGCCGAAAAACCCGTCCAAGTCGTGAATGGCGCCCGCCCCTTCGGTCGGCAACGCGAGCGCGCCGCGCACCTCCGCATAATCCTTATCACCATGAGGCGGCACGGCCGCCAAACCATCCAGCGCGCCGCGCAGGATCACCACCACCAGCCGCCGATCGTCCGGCGTAGCGGCGAAAGCGAAGTGCGCTTTGGCGTCGAAGGCCGCCGCGATGCCCGCCGCGGCCACAGATTTCGCAAAGGCGCGCCGATCAAAATGCATGTGTCACCTGCGCTGAAATTCGGGGCTTGCAATCAAAAGCGCCAGGGCGTCGCCCTGACTTTCGGCCCGCGCCATGGCGGTGCGGGTCGCCGGTGCCAGAAGCGGCCCCATCCCGGCATCGGCCACGGTCGCCGCATTGAAATCCGGCGGCATGCGCGCGCCCACCTGTTTGGCCCATTCGATGCGATTGAGAACTGCATCGGGACCCGTCCAAGCATCCGAGACCAGCGGCCAGCCATTGGGCGAGGACGCGGTCATGGGAAATTCCCCCATATTGCGGGCGCTGCCCATGGCGGCGCGGATCTGCTGTGCGGCATTGTCGCCGCGCGGCAAACCCAGAAGACGATATCCGGCCGTCACATACTCGACGGGTGAACGCATCTTGGCGGGCGCCGGGGTCCAGGCGGCAGGATCTTCCACTGCCGCCGCCGCCAGCGCTTTGAGATTGCCGCCGGTTTTGTTGAACACCGTTTCAAGCCGCACCACCGATTGCGGCGATGGCTGGTCGGCGATGAAATAGGTAGCGAATTTGGTGGCGATGTGACGCGCGGTATGAGGATCATGCGCCAGGTCGCGCACCGCCTGAATGCCGCTGCGCAGATCGTCGTTGTAACGCCTCCCGCGCAGAATCTGCGGGCCGGGCTCGTGCCGGTTGGGAAAAAATCCGAAGCCGGACGATGCCTGTGGATCCAGGCTCCAGCCCGTAAGGATATTGGCCAGCGCGATCACATCCGCCTGGGTGTAGCCGCCGTCCACGCCCAGCGAATATAGCTCCATCAACTCGCGGCCCAGGTTCTCGTTGCGCCCCTTGCCGGTGCGCTCACCCGCGCGCGAATGGGGTCCGATCGACGCGACATTGTTGAGATAGACCAGCATGGCGGGATGGCTGGCCACCGCCAGCAGCATGTTTTCGAAGGTGTCGGCGATGTAGGGACGGATCGCCTCGCGCTCGAATGCGACCGCGAAATTGAGCGTCCGCCCCGCCGTGGTTGAGACCGTGAAATGATTGGTCCAGAACCAGACCAGATGCTCCGCGAAGGGACGCGTGGTGGCGAAGCCAAGCTGAAAGCGCCCCGCCATTTCGTCGGTGAAGATCTTGAGCCGTCCACCGGCTTGGTTTTTCTGGGCTTCCGTATCGCCCGCCTTGGCGGCGCGCCGGGCGGCGATCATCTCCTGCTCCTGGCGCACCAGAACTCCGCTGCCGGGGAAGGCGGCGCCGTCGGGTGCAACCGGCTGCTCCGCCGGGGTCCCGATCTGGGCCACCAGCCAGCCCTTGGGATCGCGGCTTGCCGCCTCGATTTCGCCGGGCCGCGCGCCGAGCCCGAATCGGTGAACCGCCAGGGCGCCTTCCAGAGACATGGGGGATTCCTCAGGCCAGCCGCTTGCGCGGTTGCTTTGCCCTGATTAAACGAAGCGCAGCTTCAGCTTCCGTCGCGGATTTTCCGGACCATGCCCGAGAACCTCACTTATAAAGATGCCGGCGTCGATATCGACGCCGGCGAAGAACTGGTCGCCCGCATCGCCCCGGCTGCCCGCGCCACGCGGCGCTCCGGCGCCGATGCGGATCTGGGCGGCTTCGGCGGGCTGTTCGACATCAAGGCGGCGGGCTTCAAGGATCCCGTGCTGGTGGCTGCCACCGACGGCGTGGGCACCAAGCTCAAGATCGCCATCGATACCGGCCTGTTCGACGGCATCGGCCAGGATCTGGTGGCGATGTGCGTCAACGACATTGTGGTGCAGGGCGCCGAGCCTCTGTTCTTTCTGGACTATTATGCCAGCGCCAAACTGGATGTGGATGCCGCGGCGCGGGTGATCCAGGGCATTGCGCGCGCCTGTAAGGAATCCGGCTGCGCCCTGATCGGCGGCGAGACCGCCGAAATGCCAGGCCTTTATGCCAAGGGCGATTTCGACCTGGCTGGATTTTCGGTCGGTGCGGTGGAGCGCGGTCATGTCCTGCCCCGCACCGCCGAGATGGTTGCGGGCGATGTGCTGATCGGTGTGGCCTCGTCAGGCGTTCATTCCAACGGCTATTCGCTGGTGCGCAAAGTGGTGGAAAAAAACGGCCTCGCCTGGGACGCCGAGGCGCCTTTCGCGCCGGGCAAGAAATTGGGCGAAGCACTCCTGACGCCCACAAGACTTTATGTGCGCAGCGCCTTGGAAGCGTTACGCGTGGGCGGCGTCAAAGGCTTTGCCCATATCACCGGCGGCGGCATCACGGAAAATCTTCCCCGCGCCCTGCCCGAAGGCATGGATGCGCAGGTGGATCTGGACAGCTGGACGCCGTCGCCCGTGTTCGGCTGGATGGCCCAATCGGCGGGGATCGAGGCGCCCGAAATGCTGCGCACCTTCAATTGCGGCATCGGCATGGTTGCGGTGGTATCGGAGAAATGCTCCGGCCATGTCATCGAAGCCTTCCAGCAATGCGGCGACAAAGCCATGCGCCTGGGCCATCTGGTGCCCGGCAGCGGTGAAGCCAAGGTTATTTATCGCGGGACCTTGAAGCTTTGAAAAGGATTGGCGTCCTGATTTCCGGCCGGGGCAGCAATCTCGGCGCCTTGATCGCGGATCAGGCGAACGCGCCTTACAAGATCGTGTCGGTGATTTCCAATATCGAGGGCGCGGGCGGTCTTGCGCGCGCCGCCGATGCCGGGATCGCCACGAAAGTCATTCCCCACAAAGGCAAGACAAGAGAAGATTTCGATGCCGAACTGGACGCGGCCTTGCGTGCGGTGGATGTGGAAATCGTCTGTCTGGCGGGCTTCATGCGCATCCTGTCGGACGGCTTCACCCGTGCCTGGGAAGGGCGGCTGATCAATATCCATCCCTCGTTGCTGCCTGCCTATAAAGGCACCCATGTCCATGAGCGGGTGATCGAAGCGCGCGAATCCCAGTCCGGAGCCTCCGTGCATTTCGTGGTGCCGGAACTGGATGCCGGGCCGGTGATCGCGCAGGCCCGGGTGCCGGTGCACGCCGACGATTCTCCCGACACGCTGGCGGCGCGGGTGCTGGAGGTCGAGCACAAATTATATCCCGCCGCTCTGCGCCTCCTGGCGGACGAAAAAGTGAAGCTGGAAAAAGGCCTGGCGGTGTTCGGTTAGGCGAAGAGCTTGGCCGCGCCGCATTGCTCGCGCCAATGGACCTCGCGCTCCTTCAGCAGCAATCCGATCATTTCGGGATTGTCGCCCTTCACCACTTCCAGGATTTCAAACCGGAAAGCATCGGCGCCGTGCCGGGCCCAGGCTTGCTGCAGGGCCTTGTTCATGTGATTGCCCATGCGCAGCTGGAACCAGATCCCATTCTGCTGGCTGTCGAGATCACGCGAGGTGCCGGTCCATGCCGCATCCTCCGCCATGCAGCGGATGGCGAAAATGCCGGGCTGGGTTTTGCGCTCCTTATATTCCCGGACCAGATCTTTTCTGCGCGGCGCTGTCATTGTCCCACTCCCGAAATCTCGGCAGATATATCCCATAACCGCTTGGCGGCCCGGTCATCGCGTGCCGCCGGCGACGGCATATCGGTCTTGCATTCGTAGAAATAGGCGCCGTTCACCTGCGCCACATTCTCCGACGCGGCGAGATAGATCATGGTCTTGGCGCCATTCTCTTCCGAGATCGCGGTCAGGCGCTTGGCCGCCCAGACCCCGATCGCCAGCAATCCGCCCGACTGATCGCCGAACCGGGTGGCAACGAAACCGGGATGCAGGCAATTGGCGGTGATGCCGCTGCCCGCGATGCGCCGCGCCAGTTCCCGGGTGAACAGGATGTTGCAGAGCTTGGAGCGCGCATAGACCGCAAAGCCCGAATAGCCCCGCCGGTTCTGCAGATCATCGAAATCCAAGGTCGCCCGCCGGTGCGCGCCCGATGCGGTCGAGACGATGCGTGCGCCGGGCTTCAGCTTCGGCATGAGCATGTTGGTGATCACGAAATAGGACATGTGATTGAGCGCGAAGGTCTGTTCCAGCCCATCGCGGGTTTCGCGGCGCGCGTTGAACACCGCCCCGGCATTGTTGATCAGGACATCGATCTGCGGCTCTTCGGCGATCTCGCCCGCCACCCGCTTCATTTCGGCGAGGAGGGATAGATCCGCCAGATGAACCGCATGCTCCACCGCGCCATTGGCCCGGCGCAGCTTCTCCATCGTGGCGGCGGCACGGATCTTGTCGCGCGCCGTGAAGACGATGCGGGCGCCCTGCTCCGCCAGACGGATGGCCGCAACCTCACCGATGCCGGAGGTTGCTCCTGTGATGACGATGGTTTTTCCGCGCACGAAAAAGGCTCCCGTCCGGTCCGGACGGGAGCCTTATATCCTATTCGCGGATTTTATTCGTGGGTGGGCGTTCAGCTATGGATGTCGAGATCGCTGAAGAAGAAGCGGATCTCGTTGGCGGCGGTTTCCGCGGCATCGGACCCATGCACCGAATTGGCTTCGATGCTTTCGGCGAATTCCTTGCGGATGGTCCCTGGCATGGCGTTGGCGGGATTGGTCGCGCCCATCACTTCACGGTTGCGAGCAATCGCGTTCTCGCCTTCCAGCACCTGCACCACCACAGGCCCCGAGGTCATGAAATCCACCAGGCTGCGGAAGAAGGGCCGTTCGCGATGCACGCCATAAAAAGCTTCCGCCTGGGCGGTGGAGAGACGGATGCGGCGGCTGGCGACAACGCGCAGGCCTGCCTCTTCGAACTTGGCGATGATCTTGCCCGTCAGGTTCCGGCGCGTGGCGTCCGGCTTGATGATGGAAAGGGTGCGCTCGACGGCCATTGGAACTCCGGAAATTTTGAAAACGGCCGCCTTATGCAATGGGCTCAGGGAAAGGGCAAGGCCGGGAACGGCCGCGCTTCGGCCCCTTGCTGGCAGGCCATGACAAGTTATAAGGCCCCCAAATGCTGGCAATCGACAACATTGTGGTGCGGATCGCAGGGCGGGAAATCCTCTCCGGCGCCACCGCCAATCTTCCCGCGGGCCGGCGTATCGGCCTGGTCGGCCGCAATGGCGCGGGAAAATCCACCCTGTTCAAGGTGATCCTGGGGCAACTTCACCCCGATGACGGCCAGGTCAGCTGGCCCAATGCCTGGCGGGTGGGCGCGGTGGCGCAAGAAGCGCCCGGCACCGATGTCAGCCTGATCGACACGGTTTTGGAAGCCGATGCCGAGCGCACCCGGCTTCTGGCCGAGGCCGAGCATGAGACCGATGGTCACAAGCTGGGCGATATTTATTCCCGGCTGGACGCGATCGACGCCTATACCGCGCCGGCCCGGGCCGCGGAAATTCTGGCTGGTCTGGGTTTTTCCGCCGAGGACCAACTGCGTCCCTGCCGCGAATTTTCCGGCGGCTGGCGGATGCGCGTGGCGCTGGCGGCAATTCTGTTCTCCGCCCCCGATCTTCTGCTGCTGGACGAACCCACCAACTATCTCGATCTGGAAGGCGTGCTGTGGCTGGAGAACTTCCTCCAGAAATATCGCGGCACCATCGTCATCGTCAGCCATGACCGCGATCTGCTGAACACGGCTTGCGAATTCATCCTGCATCTGGAACGCGGCAAGGTCACGCTCTACACCGGCAATTACGATACTTTTGTGCAAACCCGCGCCGCCAAGCGCGCGCTGGACGTCGCCTTCGCCAAAAAGCAGGAAGCGGCCCGCGCCCACATGCAGGCCTTTGTCGATCGCTTCAAGGCCAAAGCCTCCAAGGCGCGCCAGGCGCAGAGCCGCATGAAAATGCTGGCCAAGATGACCGTGATGGATGTGCCGGTGGACGAACATGTCGCCCCGATCCGCATTCCCACCGCCACCGAAGCCAGCCCGCCTTTGATCACCATGGACCGCGCCTCGGTCGGCTACGAGCCGGGAAAGCCCATTCTTACAGGCCTTTCCTTCCGCTTCGATCCGGAAGACCGGATCGCACTTCTGGGCAAGAACGGCAACGGCAAATCCACTTTGGCCAAGCTGCTGGCAGGCAAGCTGGAAGCGATGGGTGGCGAGTTCGTGCGTGCCCGCAAGCTGGTGGTCGGCTATTTCGCCCAGCATCAGCAAGAGGAACTGGATACCGCCATCACTCCGATCGAAACCCTGTCGCGGCTTCGCCCGAAACTCACCATCGAACAGGTGCGGGGACAGCTGGGCGGGTTCGGGTTTTCCGCCGATAAAGCGCTTACCAAAGTCGGACAATTGTCAGGCGGCGAGCGGGCGCGGCTGATGCTGGCGCTTGCCACCTTGGACAAACCCAATCTGCTGATCCTGGACGAACCCACCAACCATCTGGACATCGATGCGCGCACCGAGCTTTTGAACGCGCTGAACGACTTCGACGGTGCTGTGGTCCTGGTCAGCCATGACCGCCGCCTGATCGAGGCGACCGCCGATCGCCTGCTGCTGGTGGCGGACGGTAAGGTCGCGCCCTTCGAGGGCGATCTCGACGACTACCGGCGGTTCCTCTTGTCTGGCGACAATAAGCCCACCCGGCGGGTCGAGCCCGAGGACAAGCCAACCAAGGAAACCACGCGGCGCGGCAATGCCGAGCGGCGCCGGGAACTCAAACCGCTTAAGGATCGAATCGATTCGGCGGAATCGCAGGTCGCGGCCCTGCAAGCGGAACTGGCGAAACTGGACCGCGCGTTGTCCGATCCCCTGCTCTTCAGCCGCGATCCCGCCAAAGGAAGCGCCGTTTCCAAGAAACGCGCCGAAGCAGCGCGGAAACTGGCCGCCGCCGAGAGTCAATGGCTGGCGGCGCAGGAAGACTATGACGGGGCAATGGCCGAGAGCTGACGCGGCCGAACTTTACCTTCGCGGACGTCAAAGCTGGTTAATTGGCTACAATTGTATTGGCCGCGATTAAAACTGTGTTAGCGTCGTCAGCAGGGGCACTGTACAGGGCATATATGTCGGATAGCCGCTTCTTTCGCGCGGACGGCCCGTTTTCCATGGGCCAAATCGCAGAAGCCGTCGGTGCCGAGCTGGCCCAGCCCGAGCGTGCGAACGAAATGATCCGCGACGTTGCGGAACTCGCAGATGCGGCATCCGGTGAATTGGCTGTGTTTTGCGACGCCCGGCACGCGCCCGCCTTTGCCATCTGCCATGCCAGCGTGGTCGTCACCAGCCGCAAACTCAGCTCATACCCCCACAATGGCAGCGCCCTGCTCCTGGCCGACGACCCAAGACTGACTTTCGCGCGCATCGGAAAACTCTTCTATCCTTCTCCCCGGCCCAAACCCGCGATCCATTCGCGCGCCTTCGTCGCCGCCAGTGCCGTGATCGGCGCGGATACGGAAATCAGCGCAGGCGCGGTGGTGGGCGAGAATGCGCAGGTGGGTGCGCGCTGCCATATCGCCGCCAACGCCGTCATCGCCGATGGTGTGATCATCGGCGACGACACCGCGATCGGCGCCAACAGCAGCATCAGCCATGCGCTGATCGGTTCGCGCGTCCGCATCGCGGAAAATGTCTCCATTGGCGGCGAAGGCTTCGGCTTCGTGCCCAGCCCCAAAGGCCCCATGCGCGTTTTTCAAGTGGGACGCGTGATCATCGAAGACCGGGTCGAGATCGGCGGCAACTGCGCCATAGACCGCGGTTCGCTAGGCGACACCGTGATCGGCACCATGACCGCGATCGATAATCTGGTTCAGATCGGACACAATGTGAAACTGGGCAAGGGCTGCATCATCGCAGGCCAAGCCGGCGTCGCAGGATCCACCACCTTGGGCGACTATGTGATGGTGGGCGGCGCGGTATCGATCTCCGATCATCTTACCATCGGCAGCGGCGCCAGGATCGCGGGCAAAAGCGGCGTGATGCGCGACGTGGCGCCGGGCGAGACGGTGGCGGGCTATCCTGCCGTTCCCGTGCGCCAATGGCACAAGCAGACTGCCGCCCTGGCGCGGCTGGTTGCGCGCGCCTGCGGCAAGGACTGACCGGACTTAATTTCGGATTTTATTTCAAGTTCTGGCGCGCGATGCGCACCCATTCCATTTGCCGGCGGCGATAATAGCCCGGCGCGCCCTTCGCCGAATCCAAGATCTCCCGAAAATATTGCTGCGCCCGCTGCTCCTGACCGAGCTGGCGCAACAATAGGGCAAAGCGGCAGCGCGCTTCCTCACCGGGATAGCGCGGCACCACGATCTCATATTGGCGCACGGCTTCGTCATTCTTGCCTTGCAGCGCCAGAGCGCGGGCATAGTCCAACTCTGCATCGGCATCCGAGGCATTGGGATCGACTTGTTTCAATTGCAGGAACAAGGCCTCCGCTGCCGCGCCATCACCCGACAGCATTTTCGCGCGCGCCAATCCCTTGAGCAAAGTGGTGTCGTGGCTGCCGAGCGGTCCCGCCATGGCGCTCTCATACAATTCAACCGCGTCGGCGAAGCGGCCCATCTTGATGCATTCCTCAGCCAGAGCGCGCTTGGCGTCGGCGGATCCCACAGTGGCGACCTGACGCTGTTTTTCGCGGAACGCGCGCCCCGGATCGGCGACATTCACCACATTGTCGGCCAAACGCCGTGCTGGAACGCTGGACCACATGTCGGGCAGAAGCGCGAAGATGGTATAGGCGGCCCAGCCCACCGGCCCCAGAAAACCCACCACCGCGATCCAGATCGGCGAGCGGCCCGTGCGGATGATGTGCCAAGCGAACGCCAGATCGATCAGAAAGATGACGCCGAAGCCCAGGCCGAAATTGAAATCCAACATGACAGCTCAGCCCTGCTTCTCGAATTTGCCCGAGCCGGATTCCTTCCAATAGGTCACGTCGTGGCCCGCCTCTTTCGCCGATTTCCAGGCGGCGCGGGCACCATCCAGCATGACCGGGTCGCGTCCGTCAAACAGCATCACCACCCGCGCCAGGGATGAAATCTCAGCGGATCGCCAGTCTGCAGGGCCGGCACCGCCCACGCAGAAGAGAATCTGCGCGCCATTGGTGTTTTCGTCTTCCACCGTAATCAGCACCGGCTGGCGCGACGCCTCTCCGTCGCCCGATTGGGCATGTGCCAGAAATGACTGATCGTCATAAGTCCAAAGCAGATTGTCGAGCGCATCGGACCGCTCCGAACTGTCGGTCTTGATCACGGCCCGCCAGCCGCGTTCCAGCGACTTCTCGATCAATCCGGGCAGCACGCCTTCCAGCGCGCGGCGTTCGAGATGGTAAAATAGCGTTTCCGTCATCGGATAGGATTTCCCGCTGCCGCGCCGCTGAAGATTAAGCCCAGGCGGACGCCGACATTGTCATCCCTCGTAATTCTCTTGCACCAGACGGTCGAGCAACTTGACGCCCCACCCCGTCCCCCAGCTCGGGATCGTCGGCTTCTGTTCGCCGTCCTGCCAGGCGACACCGGCGATATCCAGATGCGCCCAGACCGTGCCTTCCTCGATGAAACGCTTGAGGAATTGCGCGGCGGTGATCGATCCGGAATTGGCGCCGCCGATATTCTTCACGTCGGCGATCTTAGAGCGGATCATTTTGTCATAGGCCGCGTCCATCGGCAGACGCCACACCCGTTCGCCGCTGCTGCGGCCCGCCGCGGCCAACCTGTCCGCCAGCTTGTCGTCGTTGGAGAAGACGCCGGCATGCTCGAAGCCCAATGTCTGCACGATCGCGCCCGTCAGGGTCGCCAGATCGATCACGAATTTTGGCTTGAAGCGGCGCTGTGTATAGGTGAGCGCATCGGCCAGCACCAATCGGCCTTCTGCATCGGTGTTCAGGACTTCGATCGTCTGCCCCGAAAGAGATGTCAGAACATCGTCGGGACGAATGGCGCCGCCATCGGGCATGTTCTCCACCAGCCCGATCACACCGACCGCATTGACCTTGGCCTTGCGGGCCGCCAGCGCCATCATCGCGCCGGTCACGGCCGCTGCCCCCCCCATATCGCCCTTCATGCCCATCATTCCGGAGCCGGGCTTGAGCGACAGACCGCCGGAATCGAAGCAAACGCCTTTGCCGACAAATGCCACCGGATCGCCCTTCTTGCGCGCGCCGTTCCATTGCATCACCACAAGCTGGCTTTCCCGCTCGCTGCCCTGGCCCACGCCCAGCAGCGCGCCGAAACCCTGCTTCTTCATCTCCGCTTCGCCCAGCACTTCGACCTTCAGGCCCAGCTTGGACAGCGTCTTGGCTCTCCGCGCGAACTCGGCCGGATAAAGGACATTCGGCGGCTCATTGACCAGGTCGCGGGCGAACAGGACCCCGTTTGCCACTGCGTCCAGCCCCAGCCAGGCGCGGCGCGCCGCAGCCACATCGGCGGTCGCCAGCTTCAGCGTCTCCAGATGCCGCTTATATTCGTCGAGATTGCGGGTGCGGTATTTCTCAAAACTGTAGCCGCGCAAGCGGGCGCCG
>Ga0207695_10005408_pt1 | contig 16946 bp, 21 predicted proteins | sample KBSC54metaG_FD_184354 | JGI IMG/M metagenome (GOLD analysis project Ga0207695, IMG submission 184354) | Corn rhizosphere microbial communities from Kellogg Biological Station, Michigan, USA - KBS C5-4 metaG (SPAdes) (version 2) | ecosystem: Host-associated > Plants > Roots > Rhizosphere > Soil... | reverse complement strand
TGACCTCCGATGCACCGTCGGTCTCCTCGCTCTATGCGACGCCCTGGCGCAAGCTGAGGGGCGCGCTGTTCCTCGCCATTTCGCAATCCGGCCAGAGCCCCGACATATTGATCTCGGCGCGCGCCGCGAAGGAAGCCGGCGCGACGGTCGTCGCGCTGGTCAACCAGGCGGAGTCGCCGCTCGCCGAGCTGGCCGAGGTGGTGATCCCGCTGCTTGCCGGGCCGGAGCGGAGCGTCGCTGCGACCAAATCCTTCATCGCCTCGCTGCTCGCCGTCGCAGGGCTGGTCGCCGAGTGGACCGAGGACGGCGAGATGCGCAGCGCGCTCGACCGCGCGCCGGAGATGCTGCGCGAGGCCTGGGCGCTCGATTGGTCGCCGGCGGTCGCGGCGCTCAAGGCCGCCGACAATCTCTTCGTCCTCGGTCGCGGACTCAATCTGGGCATCGCCCAGGAGGCGGCGCTCAAGCTCAAGGAGACCTGCGCGCTTCACGCCGAGGCGTTCAGCGCCGCCGAGGTCAAGCATGGTCCGATGGCATTGGTCGGGCCGGGCTTTCCGGTGCTGATGCTGTCGCCGCTCGACGCCGGCCACGTAGCCTTCGGCCAGCTCGCCGATGATTTCGTCGATCGCGGCGCAACCGTGATCATCGCCGGCGACGATCAGCCGGGCGGGCTGGCGCTGCCCTTCCTCACCGGGCTGCACCCGGCGCTGGCGCCGATCGCGACGATCCAGAGCTTCTATCATTGCGCCGTGTCGCTCAGCCTGGCGCGCGGCCTCGACCCCGACCATCCGCCGCATCTGCACAAGGTGACCGAAACGCGATGAGCGCCTTTGCCCTTCATGCCGCCCGCGTGCTGACGGCCAGTGGCTTTGCGCCGGAGCATTGCGTGCTGATCGACGGCGCGCGGATCCTGTCGGCGATGCCGTCGCGCGATTGCCCCGAGGCGATACCCGGCCGGCGGCTGGACGGCGATCTGCTGCCGGGGTTCATCGACCTCCAGGTCAATGGCGGCGGCGGCGTTCTGTTCAACGACCAGCCGACCATCGAGGGCATCGTCGCGATCGCGGCGGCGCATCGCCGCTTCGGCACCACCGGCCTGCTCCCCACCCTGATCAGCGACAGCCTCGCGGTGGTCGAGCGGGCCATCGCCGCGGTCGACATGGCGATCGCGCTCGGCGTGCCCGGCGTGCTCGGCATCCATATCGAAGGGCCGTTCCTCAACCCGGCAAAGAAGGGCGTGCACGACGACGCGAAGTTTCGCCGGCTGGACGAGGAGGCGATCGCGCTGCTCGGCTCTCTGCGCCATGGCCGCACGCTAGTGACGCTGGCGCCGGAGCTGGCGCCGCCCGGCGCGATCCGCGCGCTCACCGAGCGTGGCGTGATCGTTGCCGCCGGTCATAGCGCGGCCAGCTATGAACAGATCGAAGCGGCGTTCGGCGAAGGTCTGAGCGGTTTCACCCATTTGTTCAACGCGATGAGCCAGCTCGGCAGCCGCGAGCCTGGCGTCGTCGGCGCCGCGCTCGACAGCAAGCGGAGCTGGTGCGGGCTGATCGTCGATGGCCATCACGTTCATCCCGCAACGCTGCGCATCGCGCTCGCCGCCAAGGGCGCGGATCATTGCGCGCTGGTCACCGACGCCATGCCTCTCGCCGGCACCGGCGAGACCGGCTTCATGCTCGGCGATCAGCACATCAGCGAGATTGGCGGCCGCCTCGTCACCGATGACGGCACGCTCGCCGGCTCGGCGCTGACGATGGACAAGGCGGTCGCCAATGCCGAGCGGCTGATCGGTGTCGATCGCGCGACCGCGCTGCGGATGGCGAGCGCGGTTCCGGCGACGATTCTCGGCATGGCAGCCGTGCGCGGTGCGATCGGCCCTGGGCTTACCGCCGATCTGATCCATGTCGACGGCAGGGGCACCGTGGTCGAAAGCTGGATCTCGGGCGTCCCGGACAAAGGTTGACGCAGGCGAGACATGCGGATCCCCAGCGGAACAGTGGTGCCCGCCCGTGCGCTGGTTTTCGACATGGACGGCACGCTGATCGATTCCTCGGCGCTAATTTCGACGCTTTGGCGAAAATGGGCGGAGCGGCATGGCATCGATCCCGTACCGGTCGTGCGTGCATCGGCCGGGCGACGCGCGATCGAAGTGATCAGGATGTTCGCACCGCAAGGCATCGACGCCGCAGCTGAGGTCGATAGACTGATCGCCGATGCGGCCGAGGATACGGATGGCCTGCACGCCATTCCGGGCGCGATCGCGCTGCTGCAATCGCTGCCCGAGGATCGCTGGGCGGTGGTCACCTCGGCGGATCGTGATCTCGCCGAACGCTGGTTTCGCGGCACCGGGCTGCCGCTACCCAGCGTGATGGTGACAGCCGACGACGTGCTGCGCGGCAAGCCGCATCCCGAAGGCTATTTGCTTGCCGCGCGGCGTCTCGGCATTTCGCCCAAGGATATCATCGTCTTCGAAGACTCGGCCGCGGGCATGACGGCCGCGGCTGCGGCGGGTGCGCGGGTCGTCGCGCTCAATCCGGCACAGGCTGGTTCGGGGCTGGACGAGCGCGACTGGATCGCCGATTTCACCGGCCTGTCGTTCGACGTGGGGGAGCCCGACCGTCTCACATTCTAGCGCCTCGCTGACCATGCCGCGTGCCGTGGTCTTCGACATGGACGGGCTGCTGCTCGATACCGAGCGGATGTATGGCAAGGCGGCCTTCGCGGCTTGCGAGGCGCTCGGCTATGCGATGACCGATGTCCTCCATCGCGCTCTGATCGGCGCGACATGGGCCGTGAACCGGCTCGAGCTGGAGCGGGCGTTCGGCGCGGATTTCCCGTTCGATGTCTATCACCTCGATGTCAGGGCGAGATACATAGCGTCTTGCGCGGATGGGATCGCCTTGCGGCCCGGCGTGCTCGAGCTTCTCGGCCTCCTACGCGAGCGACGGATTCCGATCGGGGTCGCGACGTCGGAGGTCGGCGAAGTCGCTACCCGCAATCTATCGCAGACCGGTCTGCTCGATCATGTGCAAGTCCTGGTGACGCGCGATCTCGTGCGCCAGGGCAAGCCGCACCCTGAGTCCTATCTCACCGCTGCCGCCGGTCTCGGCACCGATCCGGCCGATTGCCTGGCGCTGGAGGATTCGCATCACGGCGCCCGTGCCGCGATCGCGGCCGGCATGGCGACGATCCTCGTGCCCGATCTCGTCCCCGCGACATCCGAGATCGCGGCGCAATGCCTGCACGTCGCGCGTGATCTTCACGAAGTCTATGAGATGCTGGCGCCGCTGTAGCGGCCAGCGGGACGGCTAGGGGGTCGCCTGACCCGTAATCGCTCGAACGACGGCATCGATATCGGGGCGCTGCCTTGTGTCGACCTCGATCAGCTTGCCGATGCCGAGTGGATATCGCCCGGACAATTCGCTGAATTGCGAGACCAACGTCGAGAGGCGCGCCGCGTCGTTGTGTCCGGCATGGCGCGACCGCGCGCGAAAGCGCGCCTGCGCGACGTCGGCATCGCATGCGCAATGGATCTCGATGAGCCGCCCAGCGAGGTCGCGCAGCCAGGCGGAGGGCGTTCCGCCGGCGCCGCGTCCATCGGGTGCTTGCCAGAAGGAGACGAGCACCGCACCGGCGGAGGCGCGGGCCACGTCCTGCATGATCGTGTCGCTCTTCCGGCTCAGCTCGTTGCGCATGGCAGGCGTGATGGTCGGCACGCCCTCGAACAGCCCTTCGAGGATGTCGTCTTTGTCGATCAGGGGAATCTGGAGCCTGGGGGCGAGGCGTTTGGCGACGGTGGTCTTCCCGCTGGCGGGAAGTCCCGAGACAATCACGAAGAGCGGCTGCATCTAGGCCGATGTTGCGCTGGGAAAAGTCACCGCCTCGATCTTGTTACCGTCGCGGTCGATGATGAAGGCGCCGAAATAGCCGGTCATCGCCCCCTCGCGTGGCCCGGGCGCGCCTTCGTCCGTCGCGCCCTTCTCGAGTGCGATGCGGTGGAAGGCGCGGACCGCATCCTCGTCCGGCGCGCGCAGGCAGATATGGCCGCCCGGATTTTCGGCCGGGATCGCTGCCGGGCGGAGATTGAGCCAGAATTCCGGATAGCGCTTGCCGAAGCCGACCGTCGCCTCGCGCGAGACCAGCCGCGTCAGGCCGAGCGGCACGAGCAGCGCCTGGTAGAATTGCTCGGCGGAGGGGAGGTCGCTGACCGGCACCGAGACGTGATCAATCATGCTTCCCGCCGTCGCGCTTATGCTTGGTCTTCGGCGGTGGTCCGCCGGCGAGGATGATCGCGCCGTCGAGCGCATCGCCGAGCGGTTCGCGCAGCCGCGAACGGATGTTGGCGGCGAGCCAGTCGCGCATCGGTGCGGCAAGCCCGCCCATCAGGCAGCAGTCCGGCGCGCCGCGCTCGAACAATGTGCGGATGATCGCGTCGATCCGCCGCGCCGATTCCTGAACGATCAGCTCGGCATGGCTGTCGCCGGCATTGGCATGATCGAGCACCATCGGCGCGAACTGGCCGAAATCGGCCGGCGTCGCGCGGGTGGTGAACTCGACGATCTCGCGCGACGAGCCACCGAAATGGTCGAGCAGCTGGCGGGTCATCTCGGTGTGTGGAATGCGCCCGTCGCGCGCCCAGAGCGCACGGCGGATCGCGCGCAGGCCAAGCTCGGCGCCGCTGCCTTCATCCGAGACGGGAAAGCCATAGCCGCCGATGGTGAAGCTGCGGTCGCCGACCCGGCCGAGCCCGACGCTGCCGGTGCCGAGGATGACGATCGCGCCGTCGCCGCCGGCATGGGCGCCGATATTGGCGATCGCCGCGTCGCTGGCGATCTCGATCGAGCGGAAGGGGAATTGATGCTCCTTGAGCCCATCGAGCCGGCCCTGGCGGCTGAGCCCGGCCATGCCGAGGCCGACCCGCATATTGCCGATATCCTCTGCGCCCAGGCCGGCCTCGCGCGCCGCCTGCGACCAGGCGTCCTCGATCGACTGCAGCGCCTGGGGCAGGCCGGCCGGCGTATTGGCAGGGCCACCTTCGCCGCGGCCGAGGATTTTTCCGTCGCCCGAAACCAGCCGTGCCCGTGTATGGGTGCCGCCGGCGTCCAGTCCGAGATAGAGTTCCATGCGCAAACCAGTACCGTTACGACCGATGATGGCAAGGACGTGTTACTCCGGGTGCGTGACAAGGAGTGGCTGCTAGTGTCGACCGAAAGCATCAGCGCCCGCTACGCCGAGCTTGATCTCTGGCCGACCGAACAGGCGGTGGCGGCGATGCTCGACGCCCAGCGCGAGGCGGTCGCGGCGGTGCAGTCACAGACAGGCGCGATCGCCAAGGCCGCGGAGGCAGCGGCCGGGCGCCTTGCCGATCCCAAGGGCCGGCTGGTCTATGCCGGCGCAGGGACCTCGGGCCGGCTGGCGGTGCAGGACGGGGTCGAGCTCGGCCCGACTTATGACTGGGCCGAGGCGCGCACCGCCTATCTCCTCGCCGGCGGCGAGGCGGCGGTGATGGCGAGCGTCGAGGGCGCCGAGGACAATGTCGCGGCCGGCGAGAAGGCGATGGCCGCGATCGCACCGACCGCCGGCGACGTCGTCATCGCCGTTTCGGCGAGCGGGACCACGCCCTACACGGTTGCCGCGGCGCGGGCAGGGGCGGCGGCGGGCGCGCTGACCATCGGCATCGCCAGCAACGCCGGCAGCCCGCTGCTGGCGGTGGTCGACCATCCGATCACGCTCGACACCGGCGCGGAAGTGATCGCCGGCTCGACGCGGATGAAGGCGGGCACCGCACAGAAAATCACGCTCAACCTGCTGTCGACCGCGGTGATGCTGCGGCTTGGACGTGTCTACAACGGGCTGATGGTCAACATGCGGCTGTCGAACGACAAGCTCCGCCGCCGAGCGGTCGAGATGGTCGGCGAGATCACGGGGGTAGACAAGGCCGCTGCTGCCGCTGCGCTGGGACAAGCGGACGGCGATATCAAGCTCGCCGCGCTGATCGCGCGCGGCGCGACGCCAGAGGCGGGTGGCCTTGCGCTGGCGGCGGCCGGCGGCAATCTGCGCATTGCGATCGGGAAAACCGGAGAGAAGCGCTAGCCGTGCGGGACGCATCGTCTTCCGCGCTTGGCGATGCGGTTCTTGCCGCCCTGCACGATGACGATTTCCCGCTTGTCGTTCGTCCGCTCGATCCGCTGCTGGCCGACGACCCTCGCGCCGTCGCCAACTGGTTTGCCGCTCAGCAAAGCGTGATCGAACGCGTCCTGGCGGACTACGGCGCAATCATGTTCCGCGATTTCGCGATCCGATCGACCGCCGATTTTGCTGCGGTGGTCGAGGGCTATCCGTCGTTGCCGGATGGCTATGTCGGCGGGGCGACGCCGCGAGAGGTGGTCGCGGGACGGGTCTTCGAAGCAACGCGGCTCGCCGCCAGCGCCCCGATCGTTCTGCATCAGGAGATGGCCTATCTGCCGCGCTGGCCGCGCAAGCTGGCCTTCTACTGCCATCGCGCGCCGGACAGCGGTGGCGAGACGGTCCTGTCCAGCGTTCGCCGCTTCGAGCGTGGAATCGAGCCTCGATTGCGCGATGCGATTGCCGAGCGCGGCCTGTTGCTGATGCGCAATTTCCGCGGTGGTGCCGAGGTGCCGCCCGGCCTGGAGGGTGTGCATCGGAGCTGGCAGGAGGCCTTCTACACCCAGCACCCAGCCAAGGCCGAAGCCGATCTCGCGGCGATGGGTCTGGAGCATCGTTGGGAGGACGATGGCAGCCTGACCACGTGCTTTGGCGCCGGTGGCTTCGTCGAACACCCCGTCACCGGTGAGCGCCACTGGTTCAATTCACTGATCGCCCACACGCTGCTGCCGCAGACGATGGGCCCGACTTGGCAGATCTATGCCGAGACTTATCGTGATGGGCGGCCGCGGCCCTACGAGGCCCGCTTCGGCGATGGCGGCCCAATTCCGCTCGACGATGTGGTCGCGTTATGTCTGGTGCTCGACGCGAAGACGATCACGCTGCCCTATCGCGACGGCGATGTCCTGATGATCGACAACATCCTCACCTTTCATGGGCGCAATCCCTACACCGGTCATCGCGATGTTCAGGTCGCTCTGCTCGAGCAAGGCAGCCATTAAGCGATGCCTCACCCGCCGCGATAACGGAGTTCACCGATGGCCGAAGCAGCGTCCTATAGCCCGCCGCGCGTCTGGGTCTGGAACAAGAACAACGGCGGCATCTGGAGCAAGATCAACCGGCCGTTCGCCGGCGCGACGCATGAGCAGGCGTTGCCGGTCGGCCGCCATCCCCTGCAGCTCTATTCGCTCGGCACGCCGAATGGGGTGAAGGTGACGGTTCTGCTCGAGGAGCTGCTCGCGCTCGGCATTGCCGCGGCGGAGTATGACGCCTGGCTGATCCGCATCGAGGAAGGCGAGCAGTTCGGCAGCGGCTTCGTCGCACTGAACCCGAACTCGAAGATCCCGGCCTTGCTCGATCGCAGCGGGCCCGAGCCGATCCGCGTGTTCGAATCCGGTGCGATCCTGGTCTATCTCGCCGAGAAATTCGGCCGCTTCATGCCGATCAATCCGGTCAAGCGCGCGGAGTGCCTGTCCTGGGTGTTCTGGCAAATGGCGAGCACGCCCTATCTCGGCGGCGGCTTCGGCCATTTCTATTATTACGCGCCGGAGAAGAACGAATATGCCATCGACCGCTTCGCGATGGAGGTGAAGCGCCAGCTCGACGTGCTCGACCGCCGCCTCGCCGAGAATGAATATCTCGCCGGCGAAGACTATTCGATCGCCGATATGGCGGTTTGTCCCTGGTACGGCCTGCTGGTCGGCGGCCATATGTACCAGGGCGCGGACTTCGATGGCGGCGAATTTCTCGGCATCCAGGATTACACCCATGTCCGCCGCTGGACCGAGCTGATCGAGGCCCGGCCCGCGTATCGCCGCGGCCGGATGGTCAACAGCATTTACGGCGATCCGGCCGGCCAGCTGCGCGAGCGTCACGACGCCGGCGATTTCGCGACGAAGACGCAGGACAAACTGCAGAACACCGAGTGAAAGGCAACAACAGATCCGATAGGCGTGCTGTGGCGCGAGCGCTGCGCCCGCAAGCCGACGAAGCGTGATGGCGGAGAGCGACGATGAGAATTTCGATCAACACATTCTTCGAGGGCCGCCAGCCCGAGCCCTTCCCCGAGTTCATCGCCGGGGTTTCCCAGGTCTTCGAGGAGCGGGGCATCGCCGGCGTGTGGTTGGGCGAGCATGTCGTCACCTTCCCCGACTATGATCCGAACTTCCGCTATCCCTATAATGAGACAGGGGCGGCGCCCGAGGTGCTGAAGGGGATCGGCTTCATCGATCCGATGAGCACGCTGACCGCGATGGCGGTGCACAGCAAGACGCTGCGTCTCGGCACCGGCGTCGCGCTGCTGCCGCAGCGCAATCCGCTCTATTTCGCCAAGGAGGGCGCGGCGATCGACCTGATGTCGAACGGCCGCTTTATCGCCGGCGTCGGGATCGGCTGGAGCGCGCAGGAATATGCCGCGACCGGCACGCCGTTCGAGCATCGCGGCGCGCGCATGCGCGATTATCTCCAGGTGGTGCGCTCGCTGTGGATGGACGAGGTCTCGCAGTTCGAAGGGCGCTTCTACACCCTGCCGCCCTGCATCCACCTGCCCAAGCCGGTGCAGCGGCCGCATCCGCCGTTCTATTTCGGCGGGGAGAGCGAGGCGGCGATGCGCCGCGTTGCCGAATTCGGCCAGGGCTGGTTTGCCTTCTGGATTACGCCCGCAGAGCTGGCGCCGAAGATCGAGCGGCTGAAGGCGTTGCTCGCCGAGCATGGCCGCAGCCTGGCCGACATCGACCTCGTTGCCGGACCGCCGGGCGACAAGCCGGTCGACGAGCGCATGCTCGCCGACTTCGCCGCGCTCGGCGTCGCCGAGGTGGTCGCGGTCGCCTTCGGCAATTCGGTCGACGATTATCGGCGCGAGAGCGATCGCATCGTCAAGCAATTCGTCGAGCCTGCCGCGCGGCTTTGAGCGGCGCCTGAATCAGCGGAGTGCGTGAGGAGGAGGGAAGATCATGGCGATCGCCGATTTATCCAATGTTCCTCTGGCGGAAATCGTCAGCCTGAAGGGCCGGCGCGCAGCCGTCACCGGCAGCGCGCATGGCATCGGCGCGGCGATCGCGAAGCGGCTGGCCGAAGCTGGGGCCGTGGTCGTGATCGGCGATCTCGACGACGCCGGAGCGGTGGAAACGGCGCGAGCGATCGCCGGCGCTACGGGGGCTTCGGTTCAGGCATTCGCGCTCGACGTGCAGAGCGAAGAATCGATCACGAGCTTTGCCGACGCGGCCATGGCGGCGATGGGCGGCCTCGATATCTGGGTGAACAATGTCGGCTTCTATCCGTCCAGCCCGGCGCTCGAGATCGACGGCGACGCCTGGGACAGGGTCCAGGCGATCAACCTGCGCGGCGCGTTCATCGGCGCGCGCGAGGGGGCGAAGCGGATCTGCAGCTGCGGCAGCGAACGAGGCGTGATCGTCAACATCGCGTCGATGGCCGGGCTGCGCGCGCAGCTCAACATGTCGCATTATGTCGCGGCCAAGCATGGCGTGGTCGGTCTGACCAAGGCGCTGGCGCTGGAGCTGGGTCCCCAGGACATCCGGGTGATGGGCGTGGCGCCGGCGCTGGTCGTGACGCATGGGTTGGCGGAACGCATCACGCCGGAATCGATCGAGCCGATCGTCCGCACGCTGCCGCTCGGTCGTGCCGGCGTGCCCGACGACATCGCCCGCGTCGTGCTGTTCTGCGCCAGCGATCTTTCGGCGTTCATGACCGGCAGCACGCTTCCGGTCGATGCGGGATCCTCCGCGGGCGTATTTGGCATCGCCCGCGGGTGATGCGTCGCCTGATCAGCGGTAGGACGAGCCGGACGGATTGTTCGGCGTCGGATTGACCATCGGCTGGCCGGGGGTGAAGCTGACCCCGGGCGGCGGCTGGTTCGCCTCCATCTCTTTCGATGCACGTTCGGCCTCGGCGATGCTGTCGTCGACCGACAGCTGGCGCTTGCGGGCGTCGATCGCGATCGCCATCGGATTGGCCACGACCGCCGACGCCAGCGCCTTGGTCACCACCGCCAGGCGCCGCTCTTCCGCCTTGATCTTCGGCAGGCGCTCGCCCTCGGGCGCCAGCGGGTTGAGCTCCTCGTCGAGCGCAGCGTTGAACACGGTCCTGACCAGATTGAGATCGCGCAGGCCGGCAGGAAGGCTGTTAGCGTCGTAGTCCTTGCCCTTTTCGACCTCCGCAGTGACCTCTGTTGCCTTGCCGCCGCTCTCCGGCGTCTCAAACGCGGTCATGACGAGGACTTCTTTCTTGCCCTCCATCAGCGTCCAGGTCCGGCCGCCCTCGATCTGGGCGGATTTCACCCAGCGCTTGCCCGCGTCCATCGGCCCGGTGTCCAGCATCGAGCCGGTGAATTCCTGCAGGGTCAGGTCGGAAATCGTCGCATCGACGATATCGGGCGACGCGGCCACGTCATGGGTCGAGCTGCCGCCCATGAAGGTGGTGAGCGGGATTGCGCCGCTGTAGACGCACCAGCCCAGGATCATCGGCAAAAGGCTGAACAAGACGCGATACACCATGCGGAAAGCCCCCTTGTCCGCTGTGTGCTGTGGGAGAATCCCCCTCGCATACAGCTGGTTAACACGGGGTTGCGTTCACCGGATGCGGTCTCGCGCCCAGCATCCGGTCGCCCGCTGCCGAAGGAATGGATGTTAATCCAAACCGGCGTTGGCTTCCCCAGGGCGACAGGCCAACAGGAGTCACGACCATGAAATTTGTCAAACTCGGCTCGCGCGGTGGTGACTATCTGGTGGTGGTGGCGAACATCGCCTGGCTGCGTGCGGGCGAGAATGGTCAGACTCATGTCGGCACGGTCGGCGGGGCTGCGCTGGTCGTCGACGGAAGCATCGAAGAGGTGTCCGTGAAGATTCTGGCGGGGTGACCAGCGACCTCCCCGGTAGGCGAGTTCATGCGATCCAGGACGGACTATTGGGATTGATGCGGATACGCTGCCCGAGCTAGTCCGCGGGCGCCGTCACCAGCGGCGTGTGTTCTTCATAGAAGACGAGGGTGACGCCGGCCTGGTCGAGCGAACGGCCCATGACATAGTGCCGGCCGATCAGCGCATCGAAGGTCGCCCTGGGATCATCCGTCTCCATGTAGTAGATTGCCATGAACTGATGCTTCATCTCGCCGCTGACGACCTCGTGGCGCTTAAATACCTGCGCGGCGGTGTAGCCCTTCACGTCGACGACTTCGTGGAGATGCTCAAGATACCATTCGTCGAACTCGCCGGCATATTCCGCGACCGGATCGCTGAATGCGATCATCTTGTAGCGACCCATGATCTTCTCCCGTGATGGCTCGATCGCGAAACTAGGTGCTCGCCACTGGTCTTGCCAGCCCGTCAGCGCGGGCGGTCGCCGGCGAGCGAGATGCGCAGCATCGACCGGCGGTGGCCGTGATAGTCGTTGACCGGGTAATGCTGGGTGCAGCGATTGTCCCAGAAGGCGAGCGAGCCGGGTTGCCAGCTGAACCGGCAGGTGAACTCGGCGCTGACCTGATGGCGGAATAGTTGGTCGAGGATCGGCGCGCTCTCGGCCTCGCTCATCCCCTTGAACTGCGCGCTATGCGCGATGTTGACGTAGAGGCTGCGGCGGCCGGTCTCCGGGTGGGTGCGGACCACCGGATGCTCGGCGGCATAGCTGGGGCGGGGCCGGTCGTCGCCGGCTGCGCGGATCATGTCCTCGCGGGTCCTGCTGACGTCGGCCTTCTCCGAGCTGTTGATCGCGACAAGGCCGTCGAGGAACTGGCGCAGCGGCGCCGACAGCCGCTCATAGGCGAGATATTGATTGGCGAAGATCGTGTCGCCGCCGCTCGGCGGGACCTCCAGCGCATAGAGCATCGCCGCCATCGCCGGCTGTTCGAGATAGGTCGTGTCGCTGTGCCAGACGCCGCCGAAATTGGTCCGCTCGTCCTCGCGCTTGATCACCTCGGTGATCAGCGGATAGCCCGGCAGCCCCTTGACCATCGGATATTCGACCGGCGTGCCGAAAGCTTCGGCGAGCGCAAGGAAGCTGGCCGGCGTCAGCTGCTGGTCGCGAAAGAAGAGGACAAGGTGATCGAGCCAGGCCTGGCGGATCCGCCGCACCGCGTCGGGCGCCAGCGGCCGGGCGAGATCGATCCCGCTGACCTCCGCGCCCAGCGCTCCGGCGATCGGCGTTACCGTGATGGTCGACATCTCTGTTTCATCCGCTCCGTCAGGACCGAAGCATGGGAGTGAACGCGTCGCGGTCAAGCGCGTAGAGCGTCCGCGACGAGGGAGATGATGGCGACCCGGTCTTTCGTCCCGACCGAGAAAATGGCCTAGCCGCCTTGCTGCGGCGCTGTCGGCAGATCGACAGCCTCGGCGACTGGCGCGTTTTTGTCACAGTGGCGCTTCAAACCGCAGGCGGTGGCATTCCGGTTGCAGATCTTCGCTGATGAATGAATATACAGTCACTCCCGGGCCGTTTCAGCAGCGTCAGCGTCTACGACACCCCGGCCAGTCCGCGGCACTTCGGCGGCACGGTCGAGGTCCAGTTGTGATGCATCTTCGGCCAGGGCGGCTGTTCCGTCCCGTCCGGCTGCCTCGGAGGGGATCCGATGACCACTCGAGCCCAGCTTACCGCGATCATCGGCGAGCAGGCGGTCGCCGCGCTGATCGCCTGGCGCCCGGGCCGCAGCCTGCGGGTGCCCAAGACCGCCGCAATCCTTGCGCCCGTCATCGGCGAGGCCAGCGCGGCGGTGCTGAGCCGCGCGCTGCCGCACGTCATCCTGCGCATCCCGCTCGCCAACCGGCGGCTCGACCGGCAGCAGGCGCTGGCGATGCTCCAGCAGGGCGATTCACCCGCGGTCGTCGCACGCAAGCTCGGCTTCACGCGCAAGACGATCGAGCGGCTGCGCGCCAGCACGCGGCGGCAAGCAACGCACTAGAGCAAGCTGCCTGATTTCCGAATCAGGCAGCTTGCTCTAGCTCCTTGTGGTCGCATCGCATTTGCAGAAAACCGGTCCCCACTTTTCTGCGCGATGCTCTGGCGACGGCGATCTAGCCGGCCGGTCCGGTCAATCGGCGCGGCTTTCGTCGAGGCTGGCGAGGCGGAGTTCTGCGCCAGCCCGCCCGATCGCCTCGAGCGCAGCGGCGAGCGACGTCTGTCGACCACTTCCATCCGTTTCGTTCCACGGCGAGGTGGTGATGCGGGTGACGCCGATCTCGGCATAGCGGGCGAGATCGCCGTGATCGAACGGCCAGGCCAGGCCCTTGGTGATCTCGAACGGCAGATGATCGCGGCCGGCAGCCTTGCGCAATTCCCGAATGCGCTCCACGCAGGCCTTCAAGTCGTCGAAGCTCTGCGGCGCCTCGATCCAGCCGTCGCAACGCTCTGCGGCTCGCTTGAGCGCGGCCGGCGAAATGCCGCCATAGTGAATCGGCGGATGCGGCGATTGCAGCGGCTTCGGCTCGAATTTGACCGGCTCGAAATCATAATAGTCGCCGTGGAATTCGGCGGTCTCTTCGGTCCACAGGATCCTGATCGCTTCGATCAGCTCGTCGCACCGACGCCCACGATTGTGAAACGCTTCACCGACCGCGGCAAACTCGGGCTCGCACCAACCGACGCCGACGCCGAAGATCACGCGTCCGCGCGACAGGAGATCCAGGGTCGCGACCGCCTTCGCCGTCACGAAGGGGCTGCGCAGCGGCAGGACATAGACATCGGTGGCAAGCTTGATCCGCGTCGTCGCCGCAGCGAGATAGGTCAGCGTGACCCAGGGATCGAGCCAGGGCGTGTCGGGCCGCTGATGCCCGATGCCGCTGGCGGCATAGGGGTGCGGCGGCAGGGCCTCGGGAAAGGCGAGATGATCGCCCATCCACAGAGAGTCGAACCCGGCCTGCTCGGCGGCGCGGGCGATCGCGGTGTAAGCCTCGGGATCGAAGCCGAAGTGCTGCAGCCGATGGATGCTGAGGCCGACCTTCACGATCCTGCCTTCATGTCCGGCAGCATCCGCCGCACCGTATTGTCCTTGACGACATAGTGATGGACCAGCGTGCCGACGGTGTGGAAGGCGATCAAATAATAGCCGAATTGCGCCACACCCTCATGGATCGATGTCAGCCGGGCGGCGAGGGCAGGGTCTTTGCCGATCAGCGGCGGCAGCGCGACGCCAAAGAACGGCACCGGCTGGCCGCGGGCGCTGAGGATCAGCCAGCCGAGGATCGGCATGACCAGCATGAAGCCATAGAGCAGGAAATGCGCGAGCCAGGCGAGCTTCAGCTGCAAGGCGGGCAACGCCGGCAGGATCGGCGGCGTCGGCAGGGCAAGCCGCGCGGCAAAGCGCGCGGCGAGAAAGATGAGAACGAGCAGGCCGAGCATGAAATGCCAGCGCTGCATCGTCGCCGGCCGGCCTGGATCGGCGAGCTCGATGGTGGCGTAGATCGCGACGATCAGCAGCGCCATCAGCCAGTGCAGCGCGATGATCACGGGGCTATAGCGCTCGCCTGCCTGTGATTTCATCGCTCGCGCTCCGCTATGGATTGTCAGTCGGTATTCGATCCTATCCGGCGGCAGTGGCCAAGGAGCGGAAAGCCGCCATCAGAAATTGAGCCGGTTCGACCAGTCCAGCACCATCTGCTCCAGCGCGCTGACGTGGTGGCCATGGGCTTCGAGATCGGCGACTTCCTCGCGCAGCTGCCGCGCGAGGATCTGATGGCGTTCCTCCAGCTCGACCCGCGTCACATGATGGTCGTGATCGAGGATGGCGCGCAGCTCGATGCGGTGGCGGAGCTCACCGATCCTGGCGCCGATTTCATCCAGCTTCGTCTGTAGCGCCTGCCGATCCCCGGCCATATGTCTCGATCTCCGATGTGACGTTGTCGCCTGCTGCGCCTCATCGAGCCAGTTCCGGCCCGCTGTCAATCGCGGCATAGGCTGCTACCTTTCCGCCAGGGCACCGAAGCGGGGATCATGATGAAGCTCAGGCCGCTCCTGTTCATCGCGATTGCGATCGGGCTCTATTTCGTCGGCCATTCGGTTGGCTTGCGCGGAGACGCGGCGCCCGCCGGCGCGAATGGCGTTTCGCCCGAGCGGGCGAAATACCACATCACAGCGCTCGTCCTGATGCTGGGCGCCCTCGGTTTCTTCATCGCCGGCGGTGTCAGCGCCTTCCGGAAATAGGACCGTGGCCGCTCCGGCTGGCAAGCCGGGCCGCCGTCGGTTATCACCATAAACAAGCAATCAGACGGAGAGGTGCCCGATGAACGCGCTGCCCATGGAGAAGAGCGGCTTCGAGGCCGGCGATATCCACATGAAGGCGGATGCCGGCGGCTGGTGCCGGGCGGCGCCGGGCATCCAGGTGCGGGTGCTGCGCACCTGCCAGGCGACCGGCCATTTCGTCGCGCTCTACAAGGTCGAGGCGGGGACGACGGCGGCGCCGCATGTCCATTACGGCTCGGCCGAAAGCTATCTGATCAGCGGCAAGATGGAGGTCCGCGGCGGCGCCGAGAATGGCGGCAAGACGGTGCTGCCGGGCGACTATGGCTTTGAGTCGAATGGCGCGCGCCATGACGCGACCTATTTCCCGGAGGACTCGCTGTTGTTCTACATCGCCCATGGTCCGACGATGTATTTCGACGAGCAGGGCAATTATGCCTTCATGATGGACTTCGCGATGATGAAGAAACTGTCGGACGATCCGGCCGCGCGGGTGTGACTTCCTTTTGTCCTCCTCCCTCTGAGGGAGGGGCTAGGGGTGGGTAGGCGCGTAGCGCCAAGACTGAGCGTAGCACCGCGTTTCGCCGGGTACCCCGGCGATACCCACCCATTGGCCGGGTCGTCGTGCCTCCCAGGCACGACTGGACAGTGCGGGGCACTGTCCACCCAGCCAATCCCCTCCCTAGTAAAGGGAGGGGAGTTTTTCTGTGCACGTTCGCGCGTCGTGGTAGCTTTCGCGTCGATCACAAAAGCAACGAGCGGGGAGAGACGGAATGGGGGCGCAAACCGGCCGAGCGATTCTGGCCGCGACGGCGATGGCGCTGGCGGCGGCAGCCGGCGTGGCAGCGGGCGAGGGACCCGCCAAGCCGAGCTATGATGCCGACGGCACGGTCCATGTGCCGGGCTTCGTGCTGCCGCCGTCGGGATACATGAGCAAGGAGGCGGTGGCGCTGCTCAAGCAGCGCGCCGGCCCGGCCAAGCCGGCGACGCCGCAGGACAAGGACGTCACCGTCGAGCGCAAGGCGATGGAAGCGATGATCGTCCCGGTCGTGAAGGCGATGCAGGCGCGCTATCCGGTCGACATCGTCGAGCAGTCGATCGCCGGTGTGCATACCCGCGTCGTCACGCCCACGGGCGGCGTGACCGACAAGAAGCGGATCCTGATCAATCTGCACGGCGGCGGCTTCGTCCATTGCGCCGAGGGTTGCGCCATATTGGAATCGGGTCCGATCGCCTCGACCGGCGGGTTCAAGGTGATCAGCGTCGATTATCGCATGGCGCCGGAGCATGTGTTTCCGGCGGCGAGCGAGGATGTCGCCGCGGTCTATCGCGAGCTGCTGAAGAGCTACAAGCCGTCGCAGATCGGCATCTACGGCTGCTCCGCCGGCGGCTCGCTATCGGGCCAGGTCGCGGCCTGGCTGCCGGCGCATGGCCTGCCGCAGGCCGGCGCGATCGGCATCTTCGGCGCGGGCGCCAGCCGCGCGCCGGGCGACAGCAGCTATCTCGCCGCCTTCGTCGACGGCTCCTATGATCCGCCGCCGGGGCGCAAGCGGCCCTATCGCGAGTATTTCGACGGCGCCAATCTCGACGATCCGATGATCTCGCCGGCGCAATATCCCGATGTGCTCAAGAAATTCCCGCCGA